>Ga0116221_1001671_pt1 | contig 14789 bp, 7 predicted proteins | sample Sb_taG_5_FD_88965 | JGI IMG/M metagenome (GOLD analysis project Ga0116221, IMG submission 88965) | Peat soil microbial communities from Weissenstadt, Germany - Sb_50d_8_FC metaG | ecosystem: Environmental > Terrestrial > Soil > Wetlands > Peat | place: Germany: Weissenstadt | collected 2010-09-21 | reverse complement strand
TGGCTCACCAGAAACGCCATCACTCCATACACGCCGATCGCAGCCAGCGTGAGCGAGAGCAGCGTCAACACTCCGGCGAAGCCCCCCAGCACACGATAGAAGCTGCGGCGCACAGCCACCGGCCCTTCTTCCAGGCTGACCAGGTCCAGACTTGGCAACAGAGCCGGGTCCACCGACTCCACCGCCGACGTCACGGCCGCCAGCGCCTTCTCGCGCCTGGCGCGAATGCGAAACACCACGCCGCCGAACAAACGCGGCATAGCGCCGGTGGGCAAGTACACGTGCATAGGATCCACTTCCGTGAGATTGGTGAAGCGGACGTCCTTGGCCACGCCGGCTACTTCGTACTCCGTGGCCGTGATAAAAGTACGAGCGAAGTGGATGTATTGTCCGAGCGGATCCTGGCCCGGCCATAAACGCCGCGCCGTGGACTCGCTGATCACGGCCACCGGCGCGCCCCGATCGGATTCCGGGCGTGTAAAGCCGCGGCCTCGCTCCAGCGGAATGCCCAAGGTTTCGAAATACCCGTCCGATGCAAAACTGGTCTGCGTCTGGCCGTTCCAGTTTCCCGCCGACCCGGCGAGTCCGATGGTTTCGGCGAGCGGCGCCCCTCCGATCGACACACGGCTCAATTCCGGCAGCGTCTCCAGACGATCCCGCAGGCGCGGCAGCATGCCGGCATCTCTCGTGGATACGCGCAGGCGATAGGTATTGTGCGTCTCAAAGCCGAGATCGGCGGAATTGACGAATGAGCTTGCCACGCCGCCCATCAACGCGCCGCTCACAACCAACAGCAGCACCGACACCGTCACCTGCGCTCCCAGCAGCAGCCCGCGCAGCCGCGACCGGCCCGGCCCCGCTCCGAGATCCAGCCTGGTAGATTGCAGCGCCGGCGCCAGGCCGGACACAATACCGGTGAGCACGGACAAGGCCAGCCCGTAGAGCAGTACATGGGAGTCGGGGCTGAGATCGAGCTCGATGCGGAGTCCTCGGAAAGCCAGCACGATGCCGGACAGCGCCGTCCACAGGACTCTGCCGGCCCAAGCGGACAACAGGATCCCGGCCGCTCCCCCGAGCAAAGCGAGCAGAACGCTCTCCGTCAGCAACTGAAGGATCAGCCGCAAACGCGTGGCTCCCAGGGCCATCCGGATACCGATCGCGCGCCGGCGCGACACGCCGCGCGCCAGCAGCATGTTGGCGACGTTGGCGCAAGCCACCAGCAGCACCAGGCTCACGGTCACCAGCACCGCCGCGGCAAACACCTGAAACCCCACGTCGCCGGTGCTTCCGAGATAGGATGTTCTCTCCAGCGTTACCGCGGTAGTAGGCAGAGATTCGCGCAAGCCCGACAGGTAGCCGCGCAGCAGCAGGTCGGTCTCGGCCTGGGCTTTGGCGCGCGAGACACCAGGGTCCAGCCGCGCCAAAAGCTCAAATCCGGCATTTTGCCATGCATCGCGCCACTTGTCGCGCCAACCCGCGCCGAATGCCGGATTGAGCTGCTCGATCATGGAGAGCGGCGCCCAGAAGCCGCTCTCGGTGGGCAGCACGTCCGTGGAGGTGAACTGCGGCGGTGCCACGCCCACAATGGTGTACGCCATTCCGTTGAGCTTGATGGTCCGGCCGATGACGTCAGGATCGCCGTAAAATTTCCGCTGCCAGAACCGGTAGCCGAGGACCACGACCGTGTTCGCGCCCGTGGCGCGGTCCTCGTCCGGCAGGAACGTGCGGCCGAGGCGGGCGTTCACTCCCAGGCCGGCGAAGTAGTTGGCCGAGACCGCATAGCCAGTGAGATGTTCCGGAGCGCCCGCACCGGCAATCGACGCAAGCACGGGAATCTCGGAACTGGCCGCCACCAGATCCGAGAATACGCTGTTGCGATCGCGCAGGTATTGGTATTCGGTGTAGGCAAACCGGTATCCGTTCATGTTGCGCAGGAATCGCTTGACACGCACGACGCGGGCAGGATCGGCCACCGGAAGCTGCTTCAAGGCGACCGTGTTGTAGATGCCGAAGATGGTGGCATTCGCGCCGATACCCAGCGCCAGCGCGAGCGCGGCCAGCAGCGTGAAGCCCGGGTTGCGAAACAGATTGCGCGCGGCGTAGCGCACGTCCTTGAGGAATTGCTCGATCCACAGGAACGAGCGCGCCTCGCGATGCAATTCCTTGGCCTGCTCGACGCCGCCGTAGGCGCGGCGAGCCGCCAGCGCCGCCTCGCGGGGAGACAATCCGCGGCGCTCGAAGTCTTCCGCGAGCAGCGCCAGGTGGGACGCGATCTCGCGCGTCATTTCGCTTTCCGCCTGGCGGCTGCGGAACAGGTTCCGAAATCTGGAGAAGAAACGCCGCATGGCTCACGCTCCTTCGGAGAGCAGCTTTTCCACCAGCCCCGACATTCGCCGCCACCGCACCGTCTCCTCGGCGAGCGCCTTCACACCGGCCTTGGTGATGGCGTAGAACTTCGCCTCGCGGTTGCTCTCGGTTTTGCGCCACGTCCCCTTGATCCTGCCCTGCTGCTCCAGGCGCACGAGGGCGGGGTAGAGTGTGCCCTGATTGAGGCGCAGCAGATCCTCGGAGACTTGCTGGAGCCGCGTGGCGATGGCGTAAGCGTGCTGGGGTCCCATGGATTCGAGGGTGCGCAGAACGATCAGGTCGAGCGTCCCCTGCAATACGGGCATGCGGCCGGCTTCACTTGACATCCTAGTGAACCTCTGCACCGATTGTCGGACAACTTCACTTGGTTGTCAAGTGGTACAAGCATCCCTTTGACATCATTCGAGAGCGGGAATACAATCGGCCACGTGCGTTCAGCAATCGTGTGGGTGGCACTGGCTTCCGTGGCGGCGGGCGCGCCGACGGCGGAAAAACTCCGCAACGACAAAGTGGTGTCCGTGGAGATCACCCTGAGGCCGGGCGAGGGAGTGCCGGTGGAAGGCCGCCCGGCGGTCACGGTTTATTTCGAAAGCGGCTCGCTCGCATTCACGCCGCGGGTCGGCCGTGTCGAGAAAATAAGCGTCCAGCGTGGCGATACTGTTTTCAGCCGGGCCGAAGCGGGAGAGATCCGAAACACCGGATCTTCCGGCCTCCATTTCGTGCGCACGGAGTTCCTGACGGACGGCGGAAGCGAGACGTGGGGCACCACCGGCCTGTCCCCCAATTACAAGCTGCTGATCGAAAACCAGTGCACGCGGGTGTACGACATCCGGATTCCGGCGGGCACGAGGGAGCCGCAACACACTCACAAGGCGCGGGTGGTGGTTTGCCTTTCGGGCGCCGTGCTCAAGCATCTCATGCCCGACGGGCGCGAGGAGCCGTCCACGTTGAAGACGGGTGAAGTCGCCTGGCGCCTGGGAAGCACACACATCGGACAGAATCTCGGCAAGACCGATCTTTGGGTGATTGCCATCGAGCCCAAATAGCCGCGCCGCTCCCATGGACTCACTCGCGGCCCACGTTGATGGTCCAGATATTCCCCTTCAGCTCGAAGGTCAACATGAACAGTTTCTCCGGCGTGATCGCGAACTGAGGGACGCCCCAAATCTTCATGCCGTTGGATTGATGGTCGTGGTAGACCGCCGCCGGTCGGCCGGCGGGCTTGCCATCCTTCGCCATCCGCTGCGCCCACACGCACGGGAACCCGTCGCGTAAGGAGCCGAAATACAGCCAGGCTCCGTCGGGCGACCAGCCGAGGGACACGATGGAGCTGCGCTCCGCCGCAATCTCGATCCACTGATCCGCTGCCAGCGGTGGCGGGCCGGCTGGCGCCACATACAGTCCCGCCATTCCGTCCGGCCGCAACACGATGCACGCCACCCGGCGATCGCCCGGCGAAACGGACGCGTCAAAGAGCGCTCCGGGCGCGGCCAGCAGCGGCTGTCGAGCGCCCGTCGCCAGGTTCTGCCGCACCAGTTGATTCTCGTAGGCAACCAGTGCCTCCGTGCCATTCGAGAAGAAGCTGTAAAGCACGCAGGCGTCGCACACCTTCCGCGAGGATGTCGTGCCGGGATCCGTCACCAGCGTCACCAGCTTCCCCTCAACCCGATCGCGGTAAGCGAATCTCGATCCGTCGCTGCTCAAGCGGTAAGAGCCGCCAAAAATAGCCGAAGGGACGATCAGGTCCTCGTGCCCGCTCGCTACATCGCGAATCCGGATCTCCGCCGCCCGATCCGCGAACAGCGCGGCCAGGTAGGCCAGCCGCGATCCGTTGGCCGCAGTCGTGAGGTAGAGCTTGCTCGAAAGGTCGGAACTCAGTTGCTGGACCGGTCCGGTGGTGGTGGCCTCGTTAGCCTTCAACGCTACCCACGAGACACCGGCGTTGGGAATCATGGACGTGAAGACCATCTGGCCGTCGGCGGCGATCGAAGCGGCAAATTGCATACCTGCGGCGGCGGTGAGCCTCTCGGGCTGTCCCGAGATCCTCCAGGGTCCCGAGCTGATGGGCACGCGGTAAAGACTCATGCCTCCGGCCGTGGTTCCTTCCGAAAAGTACACGTACTTGCCGCGCCAGGCCTCCACATACCGGCTGGCGCTGCGAGTGCCCACCGGAGGCGCATTGGCCCGCTGTGCCTCCCCGCCCGCGGCCGGTGCGATCCACCAGTCGCGGCTCGTGGGATCTCCTGCGCGCGCTCCATCGAACAGGATGTACTTCCCATCCGGCGACCAGTTCGGCGGCGAGTTGCTCGGCCCAACCGCCGGGGCGAAAAACTCCGGGTGGAACGGGCGCGGAGTCCCGCCATCGACGGGGACCAGGTGAAGCCGCCCCACCCTGGTGAGAGGAGACACCACGAGGTATGCGATCGTCGAGCCATCGGCCGAGAAGCGCGGCATCCGTCCTTCGCCGGCAATCCTCCGTTCCGCTCCGCCGAGCGCCTCCACGATGTAGATGCCGCCGCCATCCTTCTGCGACTGATAGGCGACCTTCGTACCGTCCGGCGAGAAGGACGGATACATGTTATCGAAATTGTCGTGGGTCAAGCGCACGGATTGGTGGCTCTTCAGTTGCTGGACGTAGATCTGGAACGGACCGTCGCGGTCCGAAGCATAGGCCACCAGCTTGCCGTCCGGCGAGATGGCTGGACTGAAGGCGAGTCCCGGCTCGAAGGTGACGCGTTGCATTTCGAATGTGGACCGCTGGGCCGCGGGCCTGGAAAGCCACCATCCCACGAGGCCCACCGCCGCGATCAGCGCGCAGCCCGCCACCAGTACCCACCGGCGCCATACCCGGCGCGGCATGGCCGGTGCAATACCCGCGACACTGCCGGATTCCGACGCTTCCTTCAGATCCTCCAGCACCGCCGCCAGATCGGACATGCTCTGCCAGCGCTGGGCTGGCTCTTTGCGCAGCGTTCGCAACACCGCCCGCTCCAGTTCGGCGGGAAAGGCCACCGAAAGCGCGCTCCACGGCTTCGGATCCTCGTGGATGATGGCCGCCAGCGTGGACATGTTCGTATTGCGGCGGAAGGGATGCGTCCCGGTCAGCATCTCGTAGAGCACCACGCCGAACGAGAAGATGTCGGAGCGCGCGTCCACCTTGCGGCCCGCAGCCTGCTCCGGCGACATATAGGCCATCGTGCCCACGATTTTGCCCGCCTCCGTAGTGGGCTTCATGGTCTGGGTCGGAACCAGGTCCGGATCGCCGGCTTCCATGAGCTTGGCCAGCCCGAAGTCGAGAACCCTGACCCGGCCATCGCCGCCTACCATGATGTTCGAGGGTTTCAGATCGCGATGCACGATGCCCGCCGCGTGTGCGGCAGCCAGTGCGCCGGCGATCTGGATTGCCGCACGAAAAGTCTCTTGGAGCGTCAATGCCTTGCGCGCAATCAGCTCGTCCAGCGTCTTGCCCTCCACGTATTCCATGGCGATGAAGTCGACACCATCCACGGAATCGATTTCATATATGGCAACGATGTTGGGGTGGTTCAGCGCGGACGCGGCCTTGGCTTCCTGCACGAAGCGCCGCTTGCGCTCGGGATCGTCCAGCTTGTCGGGCGGCAGGACCTTAATGGCCAGGAACCGGTCCAGGCGGGTGTCGCGCGCCTTGTAGACGACGCCCATGCCACCCTCGCCGAGCTTTTCGAGGATCCGGTAGTGCGAGATGGTCTGTTCAACCATGGGCCGCCTGATTCGATATTAGGACCTGAGATTGCCGATGACAAGCCTGGATTGGCCGTCAAGGGGGCTCGGCTTCACGGGAGCCAGCACGCAGCGCCCTCCCAGGAGGAGGGCGGTAAAGTAAGAGGTGTTTGCGATGATCCATGCAGATTTCTAAAGGAGCCCGGATGCTCACGACCGGAATTGCGTGCTTAGTTCTTGACGTTGGAATGGCGCGGGCGGCGCCGCCTCCCCAGGACGCCGCAAGCCAGCCGCTGATGCTGGCGAACCGGCAGCTTCGAGTTCGTGTTCGCCCCGACAACCTCACGATTACGGTGGACGACCTCGCCACGCAACAGACCTGGGGCTCCGATCCGTGGGAGAACAGCGCCGGACGCGTTCAGCTTCGCGGCAAGCACGGGGAGACGGTATCGCTCAGCTTGAGCGCGGCCACGCAAAAGAAGGTCGAGGCCCTGCCCGGCGGGAGCGCACAGGACGGCGTGCAGATCGTGCTGGCGGAGTTCCGCTCGCGCATGGGACCGGTGCGCCAAGACCGCGACCCGGGCGCGCACCTCTCGCTCGGGCTCCAGATCCTGCTGGCCAGGGACCGCCCGGACCTCACACTGCGCGTGCAACAACTGAAGAATGAATCGCCGTATTGGGACGTGGAGACCGTCGAGTGGCCGCTGCGTCTTTTTCCGGTGCGCACGGTGGAAGACGATGGCTACGTCGTTTTCGCGGAGCAGGAGGGCATGCTGATTCCCTCGCGCTTCGACCAGGCCGGCTATTTCCGTTACCTCAACTGGATCTGGGAGCGAATCGCCGGGCAGGCCGCGGTATTCGAGCAGAGCTCGATGCCGTGGTTCGGCGCCAGGAAGGGCGAAAGCTCGTTCCTGTGCATCATCGAGACCCCGGATGACGTGGCTTACGGGGTGATCGCCAACGACGTGCGCGCTCCCGAGCAGCCGCCGGCTCCGGCATCCGCGATTCCCACCGCGACCACCGCGCTTTATGCGCCACGTCTTTCCGCTGTGTGGCCCTACTGGCGCTCGGTGAAAGGCGAACTGGGCTATCCGCGCGTGGCGCATTACATCTTCCAGCCGCACGGCGGCTACGTGGAGATGTGCAAGACCTATCGCAAGTACGCCGCGAAGACCGGCCGGCTGGTCACGCTGAAACAGAAGATCGCGGCGAACCCGGACGTGGAAAAGCTGGTGGGCGCTCCGAATTTCGAGATCCAGGTGGTGGCCAACCGCCCCAAGGAGCCGCAATTCCAGGGCCTTTCGGGCGCGGTCTACGACGGCTATCACCGGCTGCTCACGACATTCGATCAGATCGCGGCGATCGTGCATGACTTGAAGAGCAATCTGGGCGTGGATCGCGCGGTGATCCGGATCGCCGGCTGGGGACGAAAGGGCTACGACAACCTGCGGCCGGTGGACCAGGCCGAGCCGAATGCCGAAGCCGGCGGGGCTGAAAAGCTGGCCGCGGCAATCGCCGCCGCGAAGGCAGCGGGGTACCTGGGCGGCCTGTGGGACAACTATCGCAACTACGACCTGAACTCGCCCAGCTACAACGAGCGATACGTCATCCGCGACGCCACAGGGGCTCCCAGCGCCGGCTTTTCGTCGGAAGGCGGTTTCTCGCAGGAGATCTGCCCGCTCGAAGCGGTGAAGCTGTTCCAGCACAACATGGACTATTACCGGCACGTCCTGAAGCCCAACCTGATTTACCTGGACACGATCGGCGGCCTTCCGCTGATCGAGTGCTACGATCCGCGGCATCCGCTGACGCGCAGCGGAACGCGCGAGCAGAGGCTCAACATCATGCGGGTGGCCACCAACGGGGGCGCGGTGCTGGGCGCCGAAGGTCCACCGCAGGACTGGAATCTGCAAGTGGCCGATTTCTACGACGAGGCGCCCATCCGGTTCGGCATCGATGTGCCGCTGTGGGCCATGGTGTACCACGATTGCGCGCTGCTCTACCGGCAGCACAGCAGCCCGTACGACTATGGCATGGACAACTACGGGTATTCGCGCCAGCCGTGGCCGGCCAAGTTTCTGCGAGGGGTGCTGTACGGCGATCAATCGAGCTGGACCGTTTCTTACGACATGTACCAGGTGTGGAGCAAGACGTTCCAATCGATCAACGAGGTGCTGGCGCCGCACCAGCGCCGCCTGGCATTCGACGAGCTGACAAGCCACCGGTTCCTCACGCCCGACTACCTGGTGCAGCAGACCAACTTCTCTTCGGGAGTAGAGGTGACGGTGAACTACGGAGAGTTTCCGTACAAGATGGAAGACGCGGCGGAGCTGCCCGCGTATGGATACCGGGTGAAGGATGGGGCGCCGGGCGGGCATTCGTTTTCGGGGAGGGTGAGTATCGAGCTGCGGTAACGCCGGGCTCAGTGGGCACCCCTTCATAACCGCTACCTTACTTAAACATTCTCGCCGGGTCGAGGTGCGGCCAGGCTTTTGGAAGCGCAACCTTCGAAGCCGACAACCCGAGGTTTGGTGCGTTTTTCGTCCTTGTGGCTGCCGATAACTATACACTACGCGACTCCCCATGGGTGATCCTAGAACCGAGACCCCACCGTCTTGGGGACAGGTTCCCGCTTAACATGATCCGCAGACGAGAGGGCATAAAACCTCGCCCCAGGGTCGAAAGGGACAAAGCGCCGGCGTCGCGGTCTTGGCATCTTTCCCGAGCGCCGGCTTGTCATCCATCCCCCCGATTACCTGATGGAAAACATGCCTATTTCCGCTAACCAGACGAGAAATCCGTCGTCCTATAATCAGACTGTCTATGGGAACAGAGAAAACGAAGACCGACCTTTTGCCCGGCACGCTGGACATGCTCGTTCTCAAAATACTGATGCGGGGCCATTTGCATGGGTATGCCATCGCGCAACTCATTCAGCAATTGACCGACGATCTGCTGCGCGTCGAAGAAGGTTCTCTTTACCCGGCTCTCCAGCGGCTTGAGCTGAATGGCTGGATCGAGGGTGAGTGGGGCCTCTCGGCCAACAACCGGCGCGCTCGTTTCTATAAGCTCACTCCCGACGGCCGCAAACATCTGACTGAGGAGTCCGCGCGTTACCGTTTGGCCATCGGCGCGGTAGCGCGCATAATGGGGTTCGCTTGATCGATATGCACGCCGATTCCTGGTGGAAGCGTTCTCGCCGCCGTTTACGGTATTGGCTGGCCCGCAGTGAAAGGCAGCGCCTGCTGTGGGAAGAGATGGAATTCCATATCGAGTCGATGGTTCAGGACCTAGTCGCACAGGGCTCGCCGGAGCCGGAAGCACGCGCCGCTGCGCGGAGAAAGTTTGGCAATATGACACAAAACTCTGAAGAAGCTCGCTCTGTATGGATCGCGCACTGGATGAGCGACCTGATGCAGGATTTACGCTACTGGTTTCGCGGCATGCGGCGCGATGCCGGATTTACGGCGTTTACGATCCTCATCGCCGGCCTCGGCATCGGAGCCAGTTCCACGGTCTTCAGCGTGGTCAATGCGCTGCTGCTGCGGCCGCTCCCGTTTCGCGATCCAGGCCGGCTGGTATGGATTACCAACGGCGACGACTGGACCTCTACCCAAGCCGAACACTATGCGGACCTCCGGGAATTGAACCGATCGTTCTCCGATCTGGCGGGATTCGCCGGTTATGGTGTGGGCGATCGGCAGCTCACCGGAAGCGGTGAGCCCGAGCGGCTGACGAGCGTTCCAGTGACTGGGAACTTCTTCGCAGTGTTGGGTGTGCAGCCCGCGATCGGAAGATTGTTCACGACCGAGGAGTGCCAGGGAAGGTATTCCGCTCCGCCGGCCATGCTCTTGAGCTACAGCTTTTGGCGATCGCGGTTTGCTTCAGACCCCAACGTGGTGGGCCGGAAGCTGACTTTGAACAACCGGCCGGTGACGGTGGTGGGCGTGCTGCCTGCATCCTTTGATTTCGGGAGCGTCTTTGCTCCAGGCACACCGATCGATATCTTTGTTCCCTGGCCGTTGACTGACAAAACAAAACCCATGGGAAACACGATGAAGATCATCGGAAGACTGAAGCCCGGCGCGGCTGTGCAGGGCGCGCAGGCTGAGTTAACGATGCTGGGGAAACAACTCGAGAGCCAGCATCCGGAACGGAACCCGATCGTTCCGAGGCTGGTCCCGCTGGAGCAACACGTGAGCGGACCAGTCAGTCCGGCTCTGTTCGTGCTGGCCTGCGCGGTCGGTGTAGTGATGTTGATTGTGTGCGCGAATCTTTCGAATCTACAATTGGCGAGGTTAGGCACGCGGCAAAAGGAAATGGCGATGCGGGCGGCGTTAGGAGCGGGCCGTTCGCGGCTCCTGCGGCAGATGCTTACGGAAAGCGTGGCGCTCTCGTGTTGTGGTGCGGTGTTGGGGCTGGTCCTCGCAGCGGCCGGTACACGCGAACTGGCGCACCTCCATGCATTCAACCTTCCTTTGCTCGAAAGCGTTCGGATCGATGGGAGCGCGCTCCTTTTCACCTTGCTGGCGGCGGTCGCTTCCGGCGTACTCTTTGGCCTGCTGCCGGCATTACGGGTCACGGTGCTCTCTCTTCGTGAAGGCATGCAAGATGGCGGCCGCGGATCGAGCGGCGGCAAGCGGCAGGCCTGGGTCCGCGATGGACTTGTGGTTTCCGAACTCGCCCTCGCTTGTATCCTGCTGGTCGGCGCCGGGCTGCTGACGCGGAGTTTTCTCCGCGTCCTCGAGGTGAATCTGGGATTTCAACCGGAGCGAGCGGCTGCGCTGAGGATTGACCCGAGTTTTCGGATATCGAGTTTCGCCCAGCAGAACTCCTTTATCGACGATGCACTGCATCGAGCCCGGTCTGTCCCCGGCATTCTGGCGGCTGGAATTACCGACGCGGTGCCGCTGCGCGACGACCGGTCGTGGGCTGTCTCTGCTGTAGGACAGGTTTACGGGAAGAGCCACCCGCCGCCAGAGCCATTCATTCGCGTTGTGAGCGACGGGTATTTCGAGGCCGCCGGTATACCGTTGCGGTCGGGAAGAACATTCACAGAGAGCGATCGTGCATCGAGCGAACGCGTGGTGGTGGTCAACGAGACGCTAGCCCGGACGCTCTGGCCGAGCCAGAACCCGGTGGGTCAAATGATTACCACGGACGGTGGGCGGCGGGTCGTAGGCGTAGTCGCCGACGTCCGTCATGCAGCTCTGGAAACGGCGAGCGGGTCGGAAATGTATCTGCCGATGCGGCAAACTGCGGACTATGCGGCCATGCAACTGGTCGTGCAAACCGCGCTTCCACCGGACAGTCTGGCGGCAGGGATTCGAACGGCGCTGCGGCCGATCGACCCGAATCTGCCGGTCCGCGAGTTTGTGACGTTCCGGGATCTATTCGACAAAGCGGTGTCACCACGGCGGTTTCTGGTGCTGCTGCTGGCCGGATTCGCGGCTTTCGCCTTGATACTCGCCTCGCTGGGGATCTACGCCGTGATTTCCTATTCGGTAAGTCAGCGAGTGCAGGAAATTGGAATTCGGATGGCACTGGGGGCGTCCGCGAGGGACCTGCAGAGCCGCATCCTTCTCCGGACGCTGGGATTGGCTGCCGGGGGGCTCGCGTTGGGAATGACAGCCTCGCGAGTTCTGTCGACCGCGCTGGGAAGCCTGTTGTTCGGCGTAACCTCCGGAGACCCGATCACATTTATCCTAATGGGAACGCTGCTGATCGCGGTTGCAGCCGTCGCTGGGTATATTCCCGCATGGAGAGCGTCGCGGATTGATCCGATGGCTGCATTGCGATCGAATTGAAGGAAATGAATGAGCGGGCCCGACAGACACGAGTTTTTGCCTCCGAACGGGATCGGTCCTCCCTGACGCCGTAGTGCGGAGTTTCGGGACATCTTGGGAGGCGATGGCTTAAGGAGGCCGTCGCCAATGTCGAAACCCCGCAAGCAAAAGCGTCCACCCAAGCGCGTTCTGGCGCTTCCCGACCTCGAACAGTCCAAAACGACCGTCCTCAATACGCTGACGTCAAAACGCGGTCAGCGCAGCTATGATCGCGCCATTACCGATTTTGTCGATTGGTACTGTTCAGAACCGCGGCTGGCATTCAATAGCACCGTGGTTCTGAGATACAGGATCTACCTCGAACAGAAGCAGTATGCCGCCACGACCATGAACCTCCGCTTGGCTAGCCTCTATCGCGGCCATCCTCAGCCGGCACCTCAAAAAGAGCGAGTTCGACAATGGCGAGGGTAAAGTGAAGCCCTTGCGGCCGGTGGACCAGGCCGAGCCGAATGCGGACTCGTCGGGACATAATTGTATTTGTCAACGTGAGCCCTTAGGGACTGATGCGATCAGGGACGAAACTTGGGCTGGTGCGAGTCACATTGACAGTCTAAATCGCGGGTGACGTATTCTTGTTGATGCTCCTGTTGATGCTCCCAGCCATCCACCGCTCTGCCGATTTATAATATAGTGAAGGCGCCCGCGTTCTCTCTAGTTCCAGAGGATTTGTGTGAAAACACTCGGCTTTCTTTTCTTAGCGGCAGTAATCGTGCAAACGGCCAACCCGGCCAACCTGGCCATCTCCACGTATTTGAAAGATGGATTCAGCCCGACCGCTATCGCATCGGATTCGGCGGGCGACGTATACCTCGCTGGCAGCACCGTCACCGACCCAGCATCGCAGACCATGAGTGCCGTCGTGGCCAAGCTCGATCCGAAGGCCAGTCAATACCTCTATCTCACATATTTCGACAGCGCCGCTGACGACCACTTATCGTCGATTGGGGTCGACAGAGCGGGAAACGCCTACATTGCCGGATGGACTACCAATCCCAATTTCCCAAACTCTGGCGGCGCCCTCGGGACTGCTCCTACAAGCAGCACGGACACGCGGGCATTCGTCGCCAAGTTGAGTCCTGACGGTGCAGTAATGTTCTCCGTTCTGATCGGCGGCGCAACCACGGCCCAAGCGAGCGGGATCGCGGTGACGCCTCACGGTCAAATCTTGGTCAGCGGCATCGCGAGTTCCAGCGGATTTCCACAGACGTCGGGAGCCTATCGCGTCGCCGACTCGACGAACCAATGGTTCCTGATGGAACTAGATGCCGGGGCCAGCCAGATGATTTTTTCAGCGACCGGAATTGGTGGCAGCTCGATCGCGCTGGACGCCTCCGGCAATATTTATCTGGCGGGCAGCAGCCCGGGAACGGATTACCCGACGACGCCGGGCGCATACCAGACCGCGTTGGTGCAAGGTTACCTTGCTTGTCCGATAACGTGCCTGGTCGGCGTCAGTGGCAATTTGCAACACGTCACCAAGGTTGATCCGGCGGCCTCAAAGCTGATTTACTCGACGGGCCTCAATGATCCGACAGGTGCGGCTGGATCCACTACAAACACAGGCCTGGCGATCGACGCCGCGGGTAACGCGTACCTCACCGGCACGCTGTTGGAAGCGCAGTATCCGTTCACCGTCACCGCGCCGAACAATTCCTCGCTCTATTTCCCCTCGGGCTATCTCACCAAGCTCGATCCGACAGGGGCGAACGTGCTGTTTTCGATCCCGGTCGGCGGAGCCGGCGTCCAACTGGATTCTTCCGGCGCGGTATACGTGGGCGGGGTCGTGTCGACTTACTCTCCTCCTCACGATCTCTCTATACTCTTGACGACGCCCCTGGCGCCCCCGCCGATATTCTCCTGGATACCGCAGCAGTGCTGGCCAGACAACATCTCGGCCATCAGCGAGGCCTATGTGCTGAAAGTGGATCCCACCAGCGGGAAGGTGCTGGACGGTCAGTGGATCGACGGCTCGGCGCCCGGCGCCACCGGAATCGGACTGGCTGCGGGCAAGGTTTGGATCACTGGCGAAACGCCGGCGCCGGACGTGCCATTTTCCCCCGGGGTGCTCGCGCCGCAAAATCTCGGGCCGGGATTCCTGGCCGGCGCTTATTTGTCCGCGGTCGATTTTTCCGGCGGCGTCCATACAGGGCCGGCGATTGCATGCGTGTTGGATGGCGGCAACCTGACACATGTTGGCCCGGTTGCGGCGTACCAATTGCTCTCGATCTTCGGCACGAATCTGGGACCCGTTAAAGGAGTTGCGGCGCCCGATGGAGCCGATCCATCCATCGCAGGCGTATCCATAACGTTCGATGGCGCTCCCGCGCAGTTGCTGTACGTTTCCGCATCGCAGATCAACGTGGCGGTTCCGGCACCGCTTCCTCCTTCAACGCAAGCGGCGGCCGCGCCGCCCTCGGCGATGGTCATGCAATTGACGGTGAACGGCGTCACGATCCAGCGGCAATTTCCATACGCCGTATCCAACATGAATTTATTCGCCGATCTATCCACGGACCAGGTTTCCTGCCCGGCCGCCATCACCATCGATTACGGATTCCAGCCGGTTGCGATGAACGCGGACGGCTCGACAAATTCGTGTGCGCATCCGGCCAAGTACGGTTCCACAGTTTCGTTCTTTATGCACGGCGTTGGAGGCGACACATTTGGATTTCAGCCGCCTCAGCAGTTGTTGAACGTGCAGGCTTTTGTCGGCTACTGCTCGGCAGCCGTCACGAACGCGTCGTCGATCGATAGCTTCGTCTATAAAGTGGACGTGACTTTGCCGGCGTCACAGGTGCCCTGCTCGGCAGGATACAGCAGCTCAGCGGAAAACTTGTTTTGGGTGACGTTCAGCTACAACGGCAATACGGTGGGACC
>Ga0116221_1001667_pt1 | contig 14821 bp, 13 predicted proteins | sample Sb_taG_5_FD_88965 | JGI IMG/M metagenome (GOLD analysis project Ga0116221, IMG submission 88965) | Peat soil microbial communities from Weissenstadt, Germany - Sb_50d_8_FC metaG | ecosystem: Environmental > Terrestrial > Soil > Wetlands > Peat | place: Germany: Weissenstadt | collected 2010-09-21 | reverse complement strand
CGGCGTACTGGCCAGGTCGGCTGGGACTTCCCGGCCGACGACGAGGAGCTGGTTGTCGAGCCAGCGGAAGCCGCGCAGCCGCCCGCCGGGCGGGCGGCCGCCGGGCGGGCGGCCGCCGATCCCGATATCGGCCCGGTGCGACTCAAGCCGCTCGAGGACCGTGGCCCGGCTGCCGACCTCAAGCATGACCCGGACGCCGGCGTGCAGCCGCCGGTAAGCCTGGATCAGCGGGGGCACCAGGTACTCTCCCGCGGTGTTCACGCAGACCAGGCGGATCACCGAGTTCTCCGGGTGCGCGGCCTCCCGCGCTGCCTCCCGGCCCTGCTCAAGTACCCCGAGTAGCGCAGCGGCAAAGGGAGCGAACGCCTCGCCCGCCAGGGTTGGCCGGACGCCACGGCCCTGCCGCTCGAAAAGCGCCACTCCGAGCTCCCTGGCCAGCGCCGCGACCGCGGCGGAGACGGAGGGCTGGCTGACCAGCAGCTGCCCGGCGGCCGCGTGGACGCTGCCGGAGTTCTTCACCGCCAGGAATGCCCTGATCTGGGTGAGGGTGATGTCCATCGGTGTCCTCCGTCGGCAGCGCTGGCGCGGCCGGCCGGTTACCGCCGAGCCCGGCGCCAACCGCTCATGGCCGCAGCGGCATCGTCGCGACCATCAGCGCCTTGATTGTGTGCAGCCTGTTCTCGGCCTGGTCGAAGACGATGGACGCGGGCGACTCGAAAACCTCCTCGGTCACTTCCAGCGCCTCCAGGCCGCGCCGCTGATGCAGGCGCTTCCCGATCTCAGTCTCGCCGTTGTGCAGCGCGGGCAGGCAGTGCATGAACTTCACCGCCGGGTTACCTGTCATCGCCATCACCTCGGCGTTGACCTGGTAGGGCAGCAGCAGATCGATCCGTGCGTCCCAGCCGGCCTCGGGCTCCCCCATCGACAGCCAGACATCGGTATAGAGGAAGTCGGCGCCGGCCACGGCGCCGGCAAGCTGGCTGGTCACCGTGATCTTGGCGCCAGATCCGGCGGCGAGGTTGGCCGCGATGTCGCGCACGGCGACCGACGGCCAGAGTTCTTCTGGCGCGCACACCCGCACGTCCAGGCCGAGCAGTGCGCCGGTGACCAGCAGGAATTAGCGGTGTTGTTCCTGCTGTCGCCCAGATAGCAGTAGCAGACCTGGTCCAGCGGCTTGTCCGCGTGATCACGCATGGTGAGGATGTCGGCGAGCATCTGGGTCGGGTGCCAGGCGTCGGTGAGCCCGTTCCACACCGGCACCCCGGAGCAGGCACTCAGGATCTCGATGCCTTCCTGGGAGAAGCCGCGGTACTCGATGCCGTCGAACATCCGGCCAAGCACCCGAGCGGTGTCCTTCATCGACTCCTTGTACCCGAGCTGCGTCTCGCCTGGCCCCAGATAGGTGGTGCAGGCGCCCTCATCGTACGCGGCGACCTCGAAGGCGGCCCGGGTCCTGGTGGAGGCCTTCTCGAAGATCAGCGCCAGGTTGCGGCCGGCCAGCCGGTTCGGCCGGATGCCGACCCGCTTCTCCTCCCTGACCTGGCCGCCAAGCTCAACCAGATACAGGAACTCGGCGCGAGTCAGATCGATCTCCTTGAGCAGGCTGCGTCCGTGCAGGTCGATCGCTGCCTCGCCGGTGCTTGTCGCCGCTGTTCCGGTCTGCGCGTTTGTCTCGTCCTGGGCGCTCTGTCGCAGGTCCATCAGATGCTCCTCGGTTGCCGGTGTGCCACCATCCTGGCATCACGGTGTGCCGTGCCTTGGCGGCGACCGTCCAGGAGTGGCTGACCGGCGGCCGATTGCGTTGGTCCCGCGACGCCGTGACCTAGGCCTCTGGAGCGGCCATCGGAGATCAACGACGGTTGAGATGTTCGAAGAGTCGCAGAAAGTCCGACCGGGTCGGAGCGGGCGGTGGCGACATGGCGCGGCGGGTGTTCAGATCAGCCCGAGGCGGCCGCGCATGCTGCCATTAGCTGGCCCGTCCGCAGGGCACCAGATGTGCAAACAGAAGAGGGGACACGAGACCGATGCCTCGACGTGTGTTGATCATGGGCGCTGCCGGGCGTGACTTCCACAATTTCAACGTCATGTACCGCGACAGCGCCGACCACGAAGTGGTCGCGTTCACAGCGACCCAGATCCCCTTCATCGCGGACCGCATCTATCCTGCTGAGCTCGCGGGGCCGCGGTATCCGGGTGGCATCCAGATCCATCCGGAGACCGACCTCGACCGGCTGATCCGGGAGCTCGACGTGGACGAGGTGGCGTTCAGCTACAGCGACGTCTCGCATGGGTACGTGATGGGCAAGGCGAGCCAGGTCATGACGGCCGGGGCCTCGTTTGTGCTTCCCGGCCCCCGGGACACCATGCTCACGGCACGGGTTCCCGTGGTGGCGGTGTGCGCCGTGCGCACCGGGTGCGGCAAGAGCCAGACATCGCGCCGGGTCTGCCAGGCGATCCGAGAGTCCGGCCTGACGCCGGTGGTGGTTCGCCATCCAATGCCCTACGGCAACCTGGCGGCGCAGCAAGTCCAGCGGTTCGCGGGGTACGACGACCTGGCTGCCCACAAGGTCACGGTGGAAGAGCGGGAGGAGTACGAGCCGCACCTGGCCGAGGGCACGGTCGTCTACGCCGGCGTCGACTTCGGGGCGATACTGGAGCAGGCGCAGTCCGAGTGCGACGTTCTCGTCTGGGACGGCGGGAACAACGACTACCCCTTCTACCACCCGGATCTGTGGATCACAGTCGCCGACCCGCTTCGTGCTGGCCATGAGAGCACCTACTACCCCGGTGACCTCAACTTCCGGGCAGCCGACGTGGTTGTCGTCAATAAGATCGACTCGGCCTCGCAGCAGCAACTGGACGCGATCGATGCCGCCATTTCTGCGCTGAACCCCACCGCCATGGTCGTGCGCGCACGCAGTGAGGTAACCGTAGAAAAGCCCGAACTGATCACCGGGCGGCGAGTGCTGGTGATCGAGGACGGCCCCACCCTAACTCACGGCGAGATGCAGTACGGGGCGGGCATCGTCGCCGCACGCCGCAACGGCGCCGCCGAGATCGTAGACCCGCGTGAGCTTGCCACCGGCACCATGCGCGACGTGTACGCCAAGTACCCCATCGGCCCGGTTCTGCCGGCCATGGGGTACAGCCACCAGCAGCTGAGCGACCTTGAGCAAATGATCAACGCGGCCGACGCCGACACTGTGGTCATCGCGACCCCGATCGATCTGGCGCGGCTCATCACGATCAACAAGGCAGCGCTGAGGGTGCGCTACGACCTCGCCGAGGCAGCCACATCCCCCACGATCAAGGACGCACTCAAGCCGCTCCTGGAGGCATACCTCGCGGGGCACGCCAGGAAAAGGTGATCAGCCAGTCCATGCCACCCTTGCCGGTCCCTTTCCCGCCACCAGCCAGGCCGGCCATGATCTGCCGACGGCCCGATGCGCGCCAGGCCGCCCCGCGCCTGTTGATTTGACCCATCAAGCTGAGCGCTGCTGGCCTCGGACTGAGGCATGCGACCGGTGGCATGTGTAATGCTGGTCCGCGGAACGCCCAGCCCCATCTGCGACCCGGCCTAGCCGCTAACCCGAGTCAGAGCTGCGCGTAGGCCCTGGCGGCGAACTGCGCAGCTTCGGCGCAGCTCGGAGCGATCACTTCGACCGAGTGCATGTTGTCGAGTGCACCCTCAAGGGTGACTGAGCCGCCGGTGACGGAGGGCCCGCAGACCGCCTGGTGGCCAAGGCCGCTGACCGGAGCTGGGTTGCTGATCACGACCTCGCCCGCTGGGGTCAGCGGCACCGGGGCGATCGCGACGATCACGATCGTGCCACCCGCGGTGTAGGTGCAGCCGTTGAAGGTGCCGAGCGTCCCGGACGTGGGGGGCGCCACCGGCGCCTTACACGATCGTGAGCAGGCGGTGCCGGCCCGTTCTCATTCGGACACCACCGTCCGCCGTACCCCTGGCTGCCTGGCGCGGCGGTTCGCTGATCGGGTGGATGGTCGTCAGGTCTCGCATCAGGATCTCTCCTCGCCAGTTGACGGCGTGCCTTCCACCGGGCCCGCCGCCGATCGTCCGCTGGCGGTCAGCAGGCCAGCCAGCACCGCCCCGGTCACCCGGTCGCACGGGATGCTTGCGCGTCGGCATGTCTCGAACACATGGTCGGCCGATGCTGACTCGAACAGCACGAGGCAGCTCTGGTCCGACGGCAGGTAGACCGTGCCAACGTGCGCGACCGGCGATCCGGCCGCGGTCAGTTCGTCGGCTGCCTGGCTGGCCCTGGCGCAATGCGCCGCGAGTTGCTCAGCTGTCGCCGCCGACAGGTATCCCTCGACGAGGAACGCAGCCACCGTCCACCTCCTGCTCTCAAGGCACGCTACGCACGGCGGCGGCCCGACGAATCTGTGGAAACCACATGTTTGTCGCTGGCGGCGCTGAGCCGGTCAGCGACCTGTGCCGTGAGCTGCGAAATCGCGGACCAGTTCCGACCTGGAGCGCAGACCAAGCTTCCGGTAGACCCGGGACAGGGTGCTCTCGGTCGTCCTGAGGCTGATGAACATGCGCTCAGCTATCTCGCGGTTGGTGAGGCCGGCCGCGGCTAGTTCAGCGACCTGACGTTCGGTTGCCGTCAGGTCAAGCGGCGAGGCCGGCCGCAGGCCGATCCTGGCCAGCCCATCGCGCGCCTGCCCGGCCCAGACCGCGGCGCCCAGCGACTCGAAGTCGGCGAGCGCCGCCTCGATCAGGTCCCTGGCGTCACGTTTATGCCGCGCGCGGCGATGCACCATTCCGCCCGCGAGTAGCGTCCTGGCCCGCTCGAACGGCATCGGCAGCTCTTCGTGATAGCCAAGCGAGGCTTCGAGCCTGGCAACCGCCCCGGCTGGATCGCCCTGCGCGGCGAGCAGCAGCATCCGGCACCGCCCGGCTGTCGCGAGGGCCCATTGCCTGCGCAGCGTACTGCCCCGCTGCTCGAACCGGTCAAGCACCTGGCCGGCCCGGTCAAGGTCGCCGGTGGCGATCAAGGCTTCGACATAATCAGCGAGGAAGCGGAACCGGCCAGGTTCGCGCAGCCCGATCCGCTCGCAGATCTCGTCCGCCTGCTGCAGATGCCGGATTGCCTGCGCTGGCTTGCCTGCCGACAACTCGACAAACCCGAGCACCGGGAGGCTCATCAGCGTAAACCAGAGCGAGTGCGCCTGCTCGGCCGTCCGCAGGCCCTCGGTCGCCTTGGCTCGCGCCTGTTCCAGCCGACCGAACAGCGCGTTGACGTGAGCGTCCAGTATGAGTGCGGCCGGGCGGAGCTCGGCCTGCCCGGTCAGCTCGATGATCTCGGCGGTCTCGGCCGCGTACTGCTCGGCCAGCGGCCACCGTCCGGCCAGGCATTCCAGGTGACCAAGTTCGAGTACCACCTCGAACCTTGAGCTGTCATCCTGCTCCCTGGTGGCGGCGGCGAGCACCCCTTCTAGCTTGGTACGCGCCTCGTCGAGCCGGTCGGCCGCCTTCAGCAGGACGCCGAGCGGCAGGTCTGCGCCGTCCACCGCCCGGATGGCGCGGGCCCGGTGCTCAAGCGAGGCGGCCTGCTCGGCCAGGTCAAGCGCAAGCCCGTCGCCGCGGAGGAACTCGAGCCACATTTTCGCGGCGAGCACGCTGGCCAGCAGCGACGGCTGGTCGGCCTGCGCAAGCAAGGCGGCTGCGGCGTCGGCGTGACGGATACCTTCCGACAGGTCGAAGTTGCAGATCCAGGCCATCCTCAAGTGGATCTCCGCCTGCAGCGCCGGCTGGCTCTTCGCGTCATCCAGGGCCGGCTCGAGCACCTCGATGGCCGCTTCGTTGCTTGCGTTGTACGTCAGGATCCCGCCCAGCGTCAGCCGCGCCTGAGCCCGGAGCGGGCCAGCGGGCAGCTCGGCCACGAGGTCCTCGAGGTGTCGGGCAGCTTCCAGCGCATCGCCCGCATGGAAGAGGTACTCGGCGGCCACGATCTGCCGCTCGGACCGCTGGCTGCTGTCCGGCGTCAGCCGTGCGGCGAGCGCCGCGTGCGCAGCCGCGATGCTCGCCGCGCCACGGGCCCTGGCCTGGTCGGCAGCCGCGCTCAGCGCGGCGGCCACCTCCTCGGACGGCCGTTCGGCGGCGAGCGCCAGGTGATACGCCCTGGCCTCCGGGTCGACCGCCGCGGCGGCGAGCCGCTCATGCGCCAGCTGGCGTTCGTCGAGCGGCGCGGCCGAGTAGGCGGCCGAGGCCCACAGCGGGTGCGTGAACCGGACCGCCCCGCCGGGTCGGATCTCCGCGATTCCCAGATCCAGTGCGGGCTGCAGCAGCGCGATCACACGCTGCCCGCCGGACGCTTCGGCCAGCAGCGGGACACTCGGATAGGGCGCCGCCGCCGCTAGCAGCAACACCTGACGGGTGGCGGCATCCAGGCCAGCCAGCCGCGCGTCGACCAGCTGGATCAGCCCCGCGGGCACCGGGAGCGGCTCGTTGACCGAGGGCTCGCCGCCGATGGCGGCGAGCGCCCTGGCGAGTTCCTGGGCATACAGTGGATTCCCGCGCGATGTCTCATAGATTCGCCGCAGCAGCGGACGTGAGGCCCGGATACCGGGCTGACCGAGCACTACCCGCGAAATGGCGCCCGCGCTGAGCGGTCCGACCGGCAGTCGGCGCAACCCGGTGTCGGCCAGGCCCACCTCTAGGTCCAGGGGCAGGGCACCATCGTTGGGTACTCGCAGCGACGCGAGGATTCCCACCGGCGCGGATCCGAGACGGCGAAACACATACTCCACCACCCTGGCCGATGCCGTGTCCAGCCACTGGACGTCATCGACGGCCAGCAGCACGGGCGCGGACGTCGCCAGCGCACGGATGGTGCTGAGAAACCCGAGCAGCACGGCGCGCTGGTCGAGCGCGCTCTCCCCGGGATCTGCCCGGACCAGCGCGATTTGCAGCGCCCGAGCCTGCGGCGGCGGGATCGTGGACAGGACCGAGTCAAGCACCGGCTCAAGCAGGTCGGCCAGGCCCGAGAACGCGAGCATGGCCTCGGCCTGGCCGCACCTGCAGGTCAGGACGGTGAAGGACCGGGCTCGCGCGAGGTCAAGCGCCGCGGCCCAGAGCGTGGTCTTGCCGATGCCCGGCTCACCCTCAAGGACTAGGCCACCGGAACTGCCCGTGATCGCGTCGAGAAACTCGCCGACTGACGCCAGCTCGCGATCCCGACCGATCACATCGCTGATGTCGGGCATCAAGTTCCTTCTGGCTGGCTTCCGAGAAGTCTAGGACGTCCGCTCAGCCGCGACCGCCAGCAAGACAGGCGACGATCGGAGTTTCCCGCCAGCCGGACGCCGTCGGCAGTCGGAGCCGGCCCCGGCGCGGACCAGGTCCTGGCCCGGCCGGTGACCGCAGCCTGCCCGGCCGGGCATCGTGAGATCACGCGTTTTGGCAGGTGAATTGAGCGTGGCCGGAAATCGTCTGGGACGAGCCTGCGGAGCTGGCGAGTTTTGTGAAGCTGACGGATACCGAGCCGTCCGCGGCGGCGACGGCGCTGATCGTGCTGCCGGCGCCGGTCGCGCTGTACTGCGTGTTCCCGATCAGCACCATGACGCTGGCGTCGTTGCCGGCCAGCGTGTAGGTACCCGGCCCGTGGTAGCTGTCGAGGAAGACCGTGAACGCGCCCACCGGTCCGGTCACGAACGTCGGGGCACTGAGCTGAACCTCGCCGCCGTTAGCTGACGCGTCCTGGGCCAGGACGCTGCCGCAGGCCTGCTGGTTAGGCACGGTGTCAGTGCCGTGAAAATTCTGCGCGCCTGACGCCGTCACCGTGACGAAATGGCAGGACTTCGCGCCCGGATAGCTGGCACACGAGCCGAGCGCGCCGCCAGCGCCGCCCGCACCGCCAGCGCCGCCCGCACCGCCAGCGCCGCCGTTGCCGGTCGGTGATCCTCCGCTGCCGGCCGGGCTGGTGCCGCCCGACGTGCAGCCTGCTAGCGCCGCGCATGCCATGAACGCGCAGGCGGCGATAACGCGCGTCGCCTGTGCCGAGCTGGGAACCTTCATGACTACTCCCGTCCGAGGTCTTACCGCAGCAGTGCGCTGACCAAGGCAGGCATGGCCGAAGCTCCCTGGCACCAGGCGCACACTCGGACGCTAGTGCTGAGCCGGCCGCGATGAATCTGTGAAAACCACACGTTTGTGGCCAGGATCCACACGGCGCGCCCGACCATGCGGGAACGTGTTACTGGCCGCCGTAGCCGGTCGGCTCGGGCGCACAGCCGAGCTTTCGCGGCTGGCCACTCGTCGGCGAGCATGGAGAAGTAAGCAGTGTCGCGCCAGCTGCCGTCTGGCCGCTGCCGGTGGCGGCGCAGCGAGCCCTCGCGCTTGGCGCCAGGGCGGGTGATCGCGTCCTGCGATCGCTGGCCGCGCTCGGCGGCTTCGAGCACAGTCCTGAGCTTGCGTCCGAGTTCGGCTTGCGTGTGCGGCGTCGGCCCGCCCTGCCAGCGCCAGACGTCGTCGTCACCGCCTCCGGCCGCGAACAGGTCGGCCAGGTGCTCGGATGTCAGCGGCACCAGGCGCACGACATGCCCGTCAGTGTGACAGGTACCGGGGCTTTCGCGGCCATGCACCGCTCAGGACTGTCGTGCCGAGCCGCTGGCCACGTTCTCGATCAGCATCACGACGCCAGGTCGCTCGGCGCTTTGCAGCGGTGCGAACCTGACCCGGCACCGGACCGGTCGGCCCCGCCGGTTGGTCGCATCGACGACGATCTCATCCGCCGGGCTGTCCATTATGGCGCCGAACTCGAGATGGGACCTGATCTGATCGACGGGAAGGCCGCTATCCAGCTCGAGCAGCGGGCGGCCGACGACTTCATCGGCCCGCAGTCCCCACATCTCCTCGGCAATCAGATTCCAGGTCCTGACGATTCGCTTGTCGTCGACGACCACGACGCCGACCGAAACACCGTCGACGATGGACGACAGGTAGGCGCTGGCGTCGTTCGCCTCGTCGGTCCTGACCTGGAGCTCCTCATTCATCGCCTCGAGCTCCTCGTTGGTCGAGCGGAGCTCCTCGTTGGTGGTCTCCAGCTCCTCATTCGTCGACTGGAGTTCCTCGTTGGTGGTCTCCAACTCCTCGACCGTCGACTGCAGCTCTTCGTTGGTGGTCTCCAGCTCCTCGTTCGACGACTGGAGTTCCTCATAGGCGGTCTCCAGCTCCTGGCTGGTCCGCTTCAGTTCGGTCTGCAGTTCCTTGATCCGAGTCACGTCGACGAAGGTGACGGCCACTCCGAGCAGCGGCTGTCGGCGCGGCCCGAGTGGCGCGACGAGAACGTCGAAGAAACGCGACCCGCTGTCTGCCGAGCGCCGCTCGACCCCTCGAAGCTCGATCGGATGCCGCTCGGTGGACGCGTTGTCGATCGGCGTGCGGAGGTCGACCGGACGGTAGGAGATCTCGAGATCCTGGAACGGGCGCCCGACGTCGGCGGCGGCGAGATCGAAGGTGGTGCAGGCCGCGTCGTTGATCGCCACGACGGCGCCGTCGACGTCCACTATCAGCTGCGGGATCCGCATTGCCTGCACCGCGAACTCATACATCGCGCTGCCGCGTTCTGCCCGCTCCTCCGCGAGCGCAGGCTTGCCAGGAACGCCCGCTGCGGCGCGGTACGGATCACGCCGCGGGATCTTCTTGAAGACGCGGAACGGCGTGTTCAGCGGCTTGAAGAGATCGCCGTGGGTAAGGAGCATCTCGGCTCGGCCGAGGAACAGGTATCCGTCCGGGTTAAGGCCGAAGTGCAGCCGCCGGATGATGGTGGCCTGGGTCTCGGCGTTGAAGTACATCAGCGCATTGCGGCACGTCACCAGATCGAGGCGGGATATCGGCGCGTCACGAGTGAGATCGTGCCGTCCGAAGATGACCGCCCGCCGAAGGTCGGCCCGGAACGACCGATCGTGGCCGCTGCCTTCGAAGTAGCGGTCGCGCAGCTCGGCGGGCACCGCTTCAAGATCCTTGAGGGCGTAGCTGCCGGCGCGGGCCTGGGCCAGTGCTTCCTCATCCACGTCCGTGGCGTAGATCTTGACCCTGGTGCGGAACTCGGCTTCCCCGATCGCCTCGGCGAAGACCATCGCCAGGGTGTACGCCTCCTCCCCGGACGCGCAGCCCGCGCTCCAGATTCGAATCGGCTCGTCGCTGCTGGCATTATCGAGAATTCGCGGCACTACAGTTCCGGCCAGGTAATTCCAGGCCGCTGGGTCACGGTAGAAAGAGGTGACGTTGATCAGGATCGTGTTGAACAGCAGCTCGAATTCGTCGGCGTGGACCTCCAGGTAGTCCACGTAATCGCTGAAACTCGACAGCTGCAGTTCATCGAGGCGTTTGCACACGCGCCTGGTGAGCGTGGGTCGCTTGTAGCCGGAGAAATCGAATCCGCGCGAACGGCCGAGGTAATCGATCAGCGCCTCGAAGGTGGGATCGGCTGGAGTCGAGTTCACGGTTTGTCACCAGCGGTGACGAGCGTCACGAGGGCCGGCGCGATGTCCCGGAGCGGCAGCACGAAGTCGACGTCGCCGGTAGCGATCGCCCCGCCGGGCATGCCGAAGAACTCGCTGGAATCCTGGTCCTGGGCGATGACGGTGCCGCCCATCTTCTTGACGGCCCGGACGCCCATGCTTCCGTCGTTGCCGGTACCGGTGAGCACCACCGCGATCGCGCGTTCCTTGTGACTGCCGGCCACCGACTCGAACAGCAGGTCAGCGGATGGCCGGACGAAGTGCACAAGCTCGGACTCCGAGAGTGTCAGCGTGCCGTCGCTGTTCACGAGCAGGTGACGGTTCGGCGGAGCGATGTAGACATGGCCGACCTCGAGGGAGTCGCTTTCGCTCGCCTCGCTTACCAATAGCCGGCAGCGACGGCTGAGTATCTCGGCCAGCAGGCTCCGGTGCCGGGGATCGAGGTGCTGGACGACGACGATGGCGGCGGGGAAGTCCGCACTGAGCTCGCCGAGCACTGTCTGGAGGGCACTCATCCCGCCTGCGGAGGCCGCGATGGCCACGATGTCGAACGGGTGACTGGTCGGCGCCGGATCTGCCTCAGACGCCGGCACCGTTCACCTCCGACGCGCCAGGCCGCCCGTCCGCGGCCGACACATGTGCCCGGAGGCCGCACAACTCGAGCGCACAGTTCACCAGCGCCGGAGTATCGCCGCAGACGACGACCGCGTCGGCGCGGCTCGCCAGCGCGGGGACGTCACCCGGCTGCCCGACGACGACTAGCCTCCTGCTGTCCGGGCAATACCGGCGGAGCTGCGCCACCAGGTCATCCCCCGGCGCACCCGCTAGGTCCGATCCGAGGATCACGACATCGGGCTGCTCGACGATGCTGCTCCCGAGCAAGTCGGCGTTGCTGAGCCCTTCGTCAACCAAGGCCAGGCGCGCCTGGTTGCGGAGGGCGCCGGTGACGAAGGAGCGGACCGACTCATCTGTCGCGCCGATGAGCACTCGCGGGCGGTCGTCGCCGCGCGGTCCGCCGCGCGGCATCTGCCGGAAATGCCGGTCGATGGCCCGGCCCATCGCCTGGATCTCATGTTGGGCGCGACTGTGATCTACCTCGACCCGCAGCTCGACGCTCTTGGAGATGATGCTCTGGGCCCGTTCCCGCTGTGCCAGCGCCTCAGAGCTGACCTGCCGCCACCGCCCGATCGCCCGATCGCGAAGCTGCGCCCTGCGCGAAGCGCTCATCGCGAAGAAGTCCACCTGGATCGCGGCAAGGTCAGTCTCCCCGCTGGTGACGGACGCGCAGAGATCAGAAAGCCGCTCATTATGATCACGGGCGTGCCTGCGCAGCGAGCCGAATGCCGACTCCATCGGCACGCCGAACCGCTCGGCGATCATGCCCTTGGCCTGTTCAATCAGCACCCGGCTGGCGAGTGCCCCCTCCAGCTGATCTGCTCGCGCGCTGGCCGCCTGGAGTGCCGACTCGCGGGTGATGTGCGCCGCCGCCAGGTCAGCGAGGGCCTGCAGCAGGTCCGCAGCGGGAGCGGCCGCGCTCGCCGGCCGGAATACGTCGATCACGCCGACCGGCTCCGCGGCGTGCAGGAGAGTGAAGCTGCGCACGGTCTGGTAGCCCAGCTGCCGCGCCGCCGGGGCGTAGGACGGCCAGCGCTTGTCGTCGAGACCGGCTTCGGCAAGAGCGGCTTCGGCAAGATCGGCCTCGGGCACGGTTGCCCGGGTTCGGAGGGCGTCGACCGCGGCACCCTCGCCGAGGCGCAGGCCAAGGGCTTCGAGTGCTCCGGCGTGTAGCGTCGAACCCACGGTGACCGTCGGTTTGCCGACAAGTACCACTCCGACCTCGCTGCCAGCGCAGGCCTGCGCGCAGGTGCGCGCCAGCAGCTGGGCGAAATCGTCGCGGGTGAAGCGCTCAGCGGACATTCCGATTAGGTTGACCGCCGCGCTCGCAAACCAGGCCTGCGATCCGGTCATGGTGAACCTGCAGCATCCAGCGACGCCGTCGCAAGCGTCGTGCGCCAGGGCGCCGATCGGCCGCGGTCAGACGGTGCCAGGACTCGCCAGTCGCGCTGTCGCATCTTCACACTCCTGACTCAGGCGAAGGATCTGTGCCAAGACCAGGCTAGTCGATCGGGCCACCTGGTCGGCCTGGCTAGTCGGGACTGAATCATCCCATTTCTCCGGCAGTCGATCCGGCGTATTTTTCGGTGCCGACCCAGCTCGGCCCGCACCGTGGGTCAAATAGCCGTTCTGCCCGCCGCGGCGCCGACTGCCGACTGCCGACTAACCCCGCATTCGACCGGAAATATGCTATCCCTGAACACTAACCGCTGACCGCACAATGTAAAGCGCGAGCGCGCTGTATCCTGTTATTTCCGCTGCAATGGACATGGTCCTCCTAATGCGGCAGTGTAGTATTAACGCTGCCGTCGGACCGAAGATCACGAATACGAGGAAATAGCCCGATCGGGGCCTATGGTGGGCGCCTGTTTCCTGGTGGCGCAGCTGAGGCGAGTCTGCGGCTCGCCGACCTAGTGAGGACTGGCACGGGGTCGTCATCGCGACGTACCAGCCGAGGTGACTGGCTGTCGACGCGGGTCGTGCGGTCAGACCAGCGCGCAATAAGGTAAGCGCCATGGAGATGCGGGTGCTTGGCACGACAGGCGTCAGGGTCAGCTCGTTCTGCCTGGGCGCGATGATGTTCGGGTCCTGGGGCAACCCCGACCATGAGGAGTCGATCCGGATCATCGACCGGGCGCTCGACGCCGGGATCAACTTCATCGACACCGCCGATGTGTACTCGGCCGGCGAGTCGGAGGAGATCGTCGGCAAGGCCCTGGCTGGCGGCCGGCGTGACCGGGTCGTGCTCGCGACCAAGGCGCACGGCCGGATGGGCGATGACGTCAATGCGCAGGGGAACTCGCGGCGCTGGATCATCGCCGAGTGCGAGAACAGCCTGCGCCGCCTGGGCACCGACTACATCGACCTGTACCAGGTGCACCGGCCAGATCCGGCGACCGATATCGACGAGACCCTGGCCGCTCTGACCGACCTGATCAGGGCAGGCAAGGTCCGCTATGCGGGCAGCTCGACGTTCCCGCCGTCGCAGATTGTGCAGGCGCAATGGGTGGCGCAGCGACGCGGCCGGGAACGGTTCGTCTGCGAGCAGCCGCCCTATTCGATCCTGGTCCGGGGGGTCGAAGCCGAGGTGCTGCCGGTCTGCCAGCGCTACGGGATGGGTGTCATCTCATGGGGCCCGCTGGCCGGCGGCTGGCTGTCCGGGCGCTACCGCGCAACGGGCAGCCTGCCAGCCAGCCGCCGCGCCGATCGGCTACCACTGCGGTACGACATGAGCCTGCCCGGCAACCAGGCCAAGCTGGAAGCGGCCGAGAAGCTGGCCGGGCTAGCCGACCAGGTCGGCCTGTCCCTGATCCACCTGGCCCTGGCCTTCGTGACCAGCCACCCAGCCATCACCTCGGCCATCATCGGACCGCGGACCGCCGAGCACCTGGACAGCCAGCTCAATGCCGACATCGTCCTGTCGCCCGACATCCTCGACCAAATCGACGAGATCGTGCCGCCTGGCACCAACCTCAACGCCCCGGACCGCGGGTACGACCCGCCGGCCCTGACCGACCCGTCGCTGCGCCGCCGCTGACGGCCTGGCCATTATTCGGGCGGCACCGGCGGCTGCCGCGGCTACGCCGCCGGTGTGCCGACTACCAGAATTGGGTCGTGGCCGGAGAACTCCGGACGATCGATCCCACGGTCTCCGGGCGCTCGAACACCGACTGCACGGCTACCCGGCCAGGTCCTTGCAGGGTCAGCCACAGCGACTTGGCCTGCCACCTGGCTGAGCTGAACCAGTACTGGCCCCTGGGATACTCGACGTGCAGGTGCATTCTGACCGTCGGGTCTTTCCAGATCAGCCCAGATGGCTGCACCAGGATGCGCTCGCCGTGCGCCAGGTCCCTGATGAAGGTGTTGCCGGGACCGTGCAGCAGCAGCAGTCCAGGTCCGCCCTGGGCGGTGAAGCGGTCCATCATCTGGCCGAGCGGGTAGTGCCACTCCTGCTCGTCACCGTCCTGCGTGGTGAACCAGACGCCGGAGCGCTCCCACTGGTAGGTGACGTTGCCGGTGGCGACCAGGAAGCGGTGCTCGACCACATCCACGGCCTGGTTGTGCTGCAGCGGTATCGCCAGGGTCTCGCCGGGCTGGTCGGCGCTGAACGCGATATGGCCAGGCCCGCGGGCACTCATCATGATCAGCGGCATCCCGGCCAGCACCCGGTTCCACCCGCCGCCCATCTTCAGCGCATCCAGCCGCACATTGGTATCGG
>Ga0116221_1001666_pt1 | contig 14821 bp, 11 predicted proteins | sample Sb_taG_5_FD_88965 | JGI IMG/M metagenome (GOLD analysis project Ga0116221, IMG submission 88965) | Peat soil microbial communities from Weissenstadt, Germany - Sb_50d_8_FC metaG | ecosystem: Environmental > Terrestrial > Soil > Wetlands > Peat | place: Germany: Weissenstadt | collected 2010-09-21 | reverse complement strand
AGAAAGCTGTGGCGGAATGAATCATTGTCGAAAAGGCCGTGAACGTAGGTGCCGAATGCCTGACTAGACGGGCTGATCGCGCCATCAAGCACTTCCGTACCGTCGAATGTCGTCAACCTAGCGAAGGGCCGGGTCTCACTGCTCCGGTAAGTTTCCCCCATGTGGATTTCATACCCCTGGAACCTCTTCGACTGCCACAAATCGGCTGCGACTCCCGGGTCGCAGACCTCTGCCGAGACCGGACGAGTGGTCTTTTCCGGGCCAAAAACTGTGCGGACCCCCAACAGCCCCAGTCCTTCGCGTTCTGTAGACACGCCGTTGTTCTCAACTCCAGCGGGGTCGGACAGCTTGAAACCCAACATCTGAAGACCGCCGCAGAGGCCGATGATCAGTCCATTCTGCGCGCCATGCTTCTGGATTCTGGGAACAAAACCCTGTTTGGCCAGCCAATCGAGATCATCGAGAGTCTGCTTGGTTCCAGGCAGAATCAGGACATCCCCCCGCTCGATGTCCTCTGCACGCTCCACAAAGGCCAAAGCGACTGATGGCTCCGCGGCCAATGCGTCAAAGTCCGTGAAATTTGACATGTGGGGCAGAGCAATCACGCCAATGCGCAGGCGGCGATGCGGTGAACCATCTTCGGCAAGGATGCCCCAAGCTCGTTGCACGGTAAGGCGATCTTCCATCGCTACGCCATCTTCCTCGTCGAGACCGAGGTTGTGGAGATAAGGAACAACGCCAACGCACGGCAGGCCCAGGCGGCGCTCAATCATCTCCACGCCCGGTTGCAACAGGCTCCGATCACCACGGAACTTGTTAACCAGGAATCCCTTGAAGAGTTCTCGCTCGGCGGGTTCAAGGAGTTCCAACGTCCCTAACAACGAAGCGAATACCCCACCTCGATCGATATCTCCGACCAGCATGCAGGTCGCGTTGGCTGCCTTTGCCATGCGGAGGTTGACGATGTCGTGATCTCGCAGGTTGATTTCGGCCGGAGACCCAGCTCCTTCGAGCAACATGACGTCATATTGTGACGCGAGTTTCTGATAACTCTGAAGCACAGTCGGGAACAGCTGCTCCACTCGACGAGTGTGATAGTCGGCGGCACTCACCTGCCCCCACACTTTGCCTAGCAACATCACCTGGGAACTCGTGTCTGAACGAGGCTTGATGAGGATCGGATTCATTTCGACGGTCGGCGCCACTCGGCAGGCTTCTGCCTGAAGTGCCTGAGCGCGTCCAATCTCTCTGCCGTCCGGCGTCGCAGCGGAATTCAGGGACATGTTCTGCGCCTTGAATGGGGCGACCCGAACTCCGTCATCCGCCAAGATCCGACCCAGGCCGGCCGTGATGATGCTTTTGCCGACATGGGAGGCCGTTCCCAGAATCATTAGGGCACGGGCGGTCACAACCGTTCTCCTGTCCGGAAAGTGGAAACTATTTTCGTAGGAGCACCAATCGTTCGTACGCAGGTGTACACTCCTCAATTCTACAAGCCCAGAGACGGAACGTTCGGAGCAATTCCAGAGATCTCGCAGGAGGCTAGCTGTGAACAGGCAGGGTTCGAAACCAATCCCCCCGGTTATCCGGTCTAGGGAGCATCTGGCGGCCCAAGGAGTGAGCTTTCTTCCCCAAGGAGCTTTAGCACCAACCACCTTGCCCATCAGTGAGGATGGGATTACCTATACCATGGCCCAGGAAGCGACGTGGCTCGATATGCAGCACTTCGCGGTGGGTCGATGGGACGGATCCCTGAGCATTTTCGCTTTCAACGATTCACCCACTGCGGGGCCGGTCATCAGCAAGGCGGTGAATACGCCTGCCTTTGAAGGAGTGCAGATGATTACCTGGCTCGCCCCGGGTGTATTTGCTTCGTCGAACGATGAATCTTCCATCATGATCTGGTCCAGTCCCACCGGAAACTGGACGGACCTGCAGGCAATGGCCGCGCTGCGCTACGATCTGTCGTTGGGTGTGGCGAATAGTGGAGACTCGATCATCCTTGGTGGCTTTCTCTACCTGGCGATAGGGCACGCGAATGGCTTTGTTTCGCTCTGGTCAGGCAACCAGGACGGTAGCGGCCTGCAGTTTCTCCAGGCCGTGGACGTGCGCAATCCCAATCCCACGAATCCCTGGGGCCTGCACAACATTCGCGGAATCTCCTCGATATTTTCGAATAACTCGGCTGCTTACTTTGCGACAGGATCTGAAGATGGCTATATCTGTGTGCTACGCCTGCCAGACGGCGCGATCATGTCTCGGACGGTTTACAATCCGGGCGCTCAACGGGGCATCAACAGCGTTGCAGCTTTCGGACAGAATCTGTTGATTGCCAACTGCGCCGTGGGCCCGACTGACAAAAATCTTTGGTACTACTGGATCGATGGTAACAACTTCAGCGTGGCTCTGAAGGACAGCACCAATCTACAAGTGAATCCTTCCGCGCCACAGGTCTTCAACTTCTGCACGATTTGGGGGCTGTTCAATAATCAAGTCGGTTTCTTCTCGTCGACGGAAGAAGGAGCGCTCTGGGTTGGAACGGTTGATAACCAGGGGCTGTCCGTGATCGGATACCAAACCGTCTTTGGCACCCTGGGTTCCGCATTGGGGTTCAACTTCAATGGCAATCTGGTAGTCGTCAACTACAATCTCTATGAATTTACAACCCAGCAAAATCGGATCAGCGCACGCGATCGGCATCCGGAGCGCTTACCGCTTGAGCTTTTACCGCTCGCGATGCGTGGGAAAGGTTAAGCTTCATGCTTCTAGCAAAGGCACGCTACAAATCCCCAAAGGGTCGTCTATAACTGGTTGTATCGGGCCGGAGACAGGCAAATATCCAAGGTAGCCTCGGAGGTAATCGTATGTCGGCTAGGCCTCTCTTAGCAGCACTTGTGTTGCTCTCGTTCTGCGTCTGCCAGTGTGTCGCGCAAAGAGAGCAGGTATTGACGTTGAAGGGCACCATTGTTACACCTACGGACGTCTTGCCGGACAACACTGTCTCAATCTCGGGAAGCCAGATTGCAGAAGTGGGCGCATCGTCGGAACGGTCGCAAGCCCCGGTTGTGGAGACGGACAGCTTCATCTTCCCCGGACTGATTGACCTGCACGATCACATAACCTGGAATCTGTTTCCGCGCTGGAAGCCGAATGAGCTGTTCAACAACCGCTACGAATGGCAGCAAAGGACGGCATACAAAATCGCGCTAGATGGCCCACACGCCAAGCTTGCTGTCGATCATGCACTTATCTGTGATGCCGACCGCTTCGGCGAGATCAAGGCGATCGTCGGCGGGGCAACTTCACTGGTGGGCAGCCTGACTCCTACGCCCAATACGGACGACAATGCCTGCATTATGGGCTTGGCCCGAAACCTGGACAACTATTCCGGCTTCGACGGTAGCGTCCTCAACAAAGAGAAAGTTCGGTATGAAGTCTTCCCGTTTGAAATGAAGCTGTCAGATGGTGCCCAGGTTCGCGCTGATCTGGATTCTGGCGCTTTGAAGGCATTTCTCGTGCATGTGGGGGAAGGAAAGCCGTCGGACGCTGCCTCTGCGCACGAGTTCAGAATGCTGGCCAAGCGTGGCGACGGATTCTTGCACGCAGGCGTGTCCGTGATACATGGCGTCGCTCTGGGCAAGGCGGAGTTTAAGCAGATGGCGGACGCCGGTGTGGGCCTCATCTGGTCTCCCCGAAGCAACATTGAACTCTATGGCTCAACAACGGATGTGCGCTCGGCCAAGGAGGCTGGTGTCAAGATCGCTGTCGCCCCTGACTGGAGCCCCTCCGGAAGTGACGGCATGATCGAGGAGTTGAAGTACGCTGCTACCTGGAACGCGTCGCAGGTTCCGCCGGTGTTCGATGACGCAGAACTGGTAAAGATGGCAACTGTGGTCCCGGCCTTACTCGCCGGCGCCGACAAGCAGATCGGATCCGTAACCAAAGGGTTGTACGCCGACCTGCTTCTGATCAAGAAGAGCGGGACGGACGCTTACCAGGCATTGCTGCATGCTAGTCCCGGTGATGTGCGTTTGGTGGTCATCGCCGGAGTGCCCACTTACGGAGACCGAGACCTGATGGACAAGCTTTTACCCGGAGGCCATCTCGAGGCAATGACCGTCTGCGGAGTGCCAAAGGCGCTGTACATTGAGGCCCAGAAAGGGATTCCGGAGACCCAGAAAACATTCAAGCAGATTTCAGATGAACTGGGGTCGAAACTCTCATCATGGGGTACTTCGCTGGCCCAACTCGCACCCTGCCAAGGTACAAACTTGAACTAGTGTGGTCAGGAATAACCTAGGGCATTCGGTCCAGCGCTGTGGGTGCTTCAATAAGGCCATGCTCGTGTCGACCGTGCACAGATTCGTGCACAGGAGTAAGAAGAGCCGCCGGCAGTTCGTGTTGTTGACTCGCCTGGACCGACCGCGACTTTGCGCAATCTCCATCATTTCAAGTGGTTGCAGAATCCTACGCGGAGGATATCCAACACGGCGCCGGAATGTGCTGCAGGAATTTGAGCAGCGAAAGAAGACCTGCTCCGTCGCTTGCAAGATGTGCTAAGTAGCCAAACATGTCGGGTTCGAGCGGCGATTTCGTGTCTCCCGAGGTGAGCTGGCTTATCCGATACGCTCGGCCGCTGCTATCTCTGCTTGCCGCGGACCTTTTGTGCATGGTTGCCGGCAGCGTTCTATCGCTTCTCGACCCGCTGGTCGTGAAGTGGATGATCGATGTCGCTCTGCCGAAGCACAATCTCCACCTGGTCTTGTTGGGGACACTGGTCTTTTGCGCAATCTACGTTGCCAGCGTGGGGATGAGCTACCTGGCCTCGTTCGTGAGTTGTCTTGTCACGCAGAAGATGGTGTTTCGAATCCGGATATCTCTCTTGCGCCGGATGCATGCGTTGCCGGCACTGCGCCACCGATCTTCTCAGGTCGGAGAGAGTCTGTATCGGATCGAACAAGACGTAGATCGGGTGGCGGAACTGAGCGGGGACATTCTTCCCCTAACCATCCAGATGTTCATCATGGGCATCATGGTACTGGTCACAATGGCCGTTCTGAATTGGCATCTCACCTTGTTGGTGGCCCCGGTTCTGCCAGCCTTCTACTTTTTGCAGCGCAGCTATGCAGCGAAGTTGAGAGAGGTCGCCGACAATGCCCAGAGTCAGTCGGGAAAGATCAACGCATTCCTCGAGGAACACCTGGCAGGCATGCTGCAGTTGCGACTGCTCAACCGTGCTAGTGCGCAAATCAGAAAATTCGCCCGGCTCTCGGCTAGTGGAGCCAGGCTTCAGGTCGCACAGCGCGCGACGGAAATGGCCTTTGGCGGGGCATCAGTTTCGGTCATCGTGCTTGGCATGGGCCTGATTCTCGGGTACGGCGGCTATGAAGTAACTCGTGGAGTTTTGACGGTCGGCGGGCTGGTTGCCTTCTACGGCTATGTCTTTCGTCTGTTTGCGCCTGTCAGTATAGCCATTGATCTCCAATCGAGATTGCAGCGTGTGGGTGCCAGCATTCGTCGCATCGTGGAAATCACAGACTCGCCACAAAGACGGGAAAGGCGAGAGATCGCTGTGCCTTTGCGGCGTGATATTCGACCTGACTTGGATTTCCGCTCGGTATGGTTTTCCTACGACGACGCTCGAGTCGTGTTGCACGACATGAGTTTTCGCGTTGAGCCGGAAGAGACGGTAGCGCTGGTCGGCCTCAATGGCTCCGGGAAGAGCACGATCGGCCTTCTCGCAACTGGATTGCACGATCCGGATTCGGGTTCGATCTTGGTCGGTGGACACGACATCCGGAAAGTCGACCGCCGGAGTCTTCGGGCCACGATCACTCTGGTTCCGCAGGATCCGATCCTGTTCGATGGAACGATCAGGGAAAACCTCCTATACGGAAACCCGCGCGCGACTGAGGCCGATTTGGACATGGTTGCTGTCCTCACTCAGCTCGACCGAGTTCTTCGTAGTCTCCCCAGAGGGTTGGATGAACCGCTCGGCCCGCTTGGGGCAAGGCTTTCCGGCGGCGAAAAGAAGCGCCTGGCTTTGGCGCGCACCCTGTTGCAGCAGCCCAAAATCCTGATCGTGGACGAGATCACGAGTTCCCTGGACGCGCCCTCGGCAGCTGGGTTGCTCAGCGGGCTTGAGCGATTTCGCCAAGCCCGAACCCTGGTGGTGGTATCTCACCTGCCGTCGACGATCTTGTGGGCGGACCGAATCCTGGTGGTGGACCAGGGTACAGTCGTCGGTTCCGGGAAGCATGCAGACTTACTCTCAAGGTGCGAAGCATATCAGAGAATCTGGACATCTCAGGATCCCGGGATGTCCGCATCCACGCCAGGTTTTCGAGAAGTGGATGGGTGCGGCTTCCGAGTTGAAGCACAGGGCTTTGCGCGATGACCATGCAGCGATGGACTCCAAGCAATGTTCGACAACGAATTTTCAACAAAAGGGAGACGACGCCCCACATGCTCGACCATTGTCACGATTCCGGCCAGATGCGGACTGACCCGGGGTTCGCATTCCACCAGGTCTGGTTCAATATCCTCAATCCCAACAGCCTCGCCTTCGTAGCCGCGAATGCGCCCGCGGACGCTGTCAGCTCATTTCAGGTGCACCAACAAAAGGTCGCCAGTCTTTCGCTGCACGTTGCCAGCACGATGCTTGTGCGACAACTGCTGCGGAGAGAAGGGAATCCTTCCAGCAGTTCTTTCTCACATGTCTTTCACTCTGTAATGTCGAAGGGAAAGAGCGCGTTCCTGCTGGTTGCCTGCACTCTTGCACGAGTAGGCCTCGACACGGTTCGCGCTCTGAGGTTCGGGATTCCGAGAAGGTTGCAACTTTTCTTGTCGGCGACCATTCTGACGAAGCTTGGAAGCCTGCTGACCGACCATGAAGTCGGTGGCGACCCGGTAGCGCAGGGTCAGATCGACACCGGGATAGCAGGAAACGCGATTGCAAGTCTTTCTGCAGAGCAATCCGATCTAAGCTCCGTGGCCGAGGACATTCTGAGAGCGCTGAATGTCTCTTTGCCCAACGACCTATCCCGCTTGATATTTGTGGCTACCCTGCGCGACAACAATTCCGGCCACTACTACCATCCGGAACTGGTACGCAGATTCTCGCCGGAGGTGGCTGATCAGGCGATGCTTGCCTGTCATCGCCAGATCTACCAGCAGGTGGTCGAACTGGCTCTGGAAGACTTGACAGACCAACTGGACGTATACATGGCGACCGTTCGAGCTCCAAGGGAACGACTCATCGAGAGTTGGACAAAACTGCGAGCATACCGAGCTACCATCCCGATGGATGCCGATCCCATCTCGGCCGAGATCTTTTTTATGAAGGTTGAGGTGGCCGTTGCGATCTTAGGGGCGAGACTTCCGTACAGAAACCAACGATAGAGGTGGCAGTGTCCGTTGTGCGCAAATTTTTGTTGGATTCGCCAATCTCGCAGCGGCTCGTGGCAATCCTGTGGCTTTTCTTACTGACCGTTGTAGGCCTCCTCGGCTTGAGCTATCTGACAATTGACAACCTTTCCGCCGCCAGAGCTTATGTAGGAGGGGAAGGACTCTGGTCCAAAGCGCAGAAGCAGGCGGTGTACGACCTGCTGCAATATTCGATCTCGCGTTCGGAGCAGGACTATCAAAAATATCAACACGCCCTCCTGGTACCGCTGGGAGACAGGCAGGCCCGACTGGAACTGGAGAAAGCTGTTCCCGACATGAGCGTTGTCCGCAATGGCTTCCTCCAGGGCCGCAACAGCCCGGAAGATGTGGAAGGCATGGCGAAGTTGTTCCGTCGCTTTCGCCATTCGAGATACATGTCTGAGGCAGTTCGGATCTGGGCCCAGGGTGACGCACTGATTGAGCAACTCGAGAGGCTTGGTAGCGAGTTGCACGGTGAAATCTCTTCCGGGAAGGCAGATCCTCACAGGGTCGCAGAGATTGCTCGACAAGTGGATCTCGTTGGAAACCAACTCGCCCCGCTGGAGGATAGGTTTTCTTACGCATTGGGAGAAGGAGCACGCCGCGCAAGAAACTCATTTCTGGCGGTCACATTCGGGGCCGCTGGCGTGTCGGTGTTCGCAGGACTCTTGTTCACCTTCTTTATGTTGCGCCACGTTCGCCAGAACGAGAAACGGTACAGGCATCTCATCAACACCTCCAATGACGCAATTCTTGTGCTGGACGCCCAGACAGGTGTCATCCTCGAAGCCAACGAAACCAGCAGTCAACTCCTGGGGAGACCGTTGGAAGAGCTCGTGGGTATTTCCAGCGAACAGATTGTGCTGGAGATTGATCGGGAACAGTACCGCGGGGTGTTAGACACCACCTTGAATGGTGTGGCGGTCGCCGGAGAGCGATTGCATCTCAGCCTTTCTGACGGCCGCTGGATAACGGTCGAAATCAATACCAGCCTGACAGAGTTTGAAGGGAAGACAATCATTCAGGGCATTTTCCGCGATATCACGGCACGGCAGCGATTGGAGGAGGAGTTGAGGCAGGCCCACAAAATGGAGGTAGTCGGTCGACTGGCGGGCGGGATCGCCCACGATTTCAACAACCTTCTCATGGTGATCCTCACCCAGGTTTCGAAGCTTCAGCGATTATCCAGTCACCGGCAACTTTTGGAGCATGCAGAGACGATTCGAACGGCCGCCGAACGGGCGGCTTCCCTTGCCAAGCAGTTGCTTGCCTTCGGGCGCAAACAAGTACTGATGCTCCAAGTATTGGACCTGAATGAACTGCTCGGGGAGGTGAAGGAAATGCTCTCCACTCTTCGGGAGCAGCAGGTCGAATTGACGGTCATGCCCAGCCCGCAACCACTTCCGGTCGAGGTCGATCCGGCAAAGATAGAGCAAGTAATCATGAACTTGGCCGTAAATGCATGTGATGCGATGCCCACCGGAGGCACACTGAAGATACAAACCTCCAACGTGTCGAGGCCAGATTCCCAAACCGGCGCAGGGGCCCCCACAACTAGTTATGCATTGTTGGAGATCACTGACACCGGTTGCGGCATGGACGCAGAAACGAAGGCTCACCTCTTTGAGCCGTTTTTCACTACCAAGCCAATCGGCAAAGGCACGGGCCTCGGACTCTCGAGCGTGTACGGCATTGTCAAACAGAGCGGCGGGATGATCGAAGCGGACAGCGCACTGGGTGCAGGTACCACTTTCAGAGTTTACCTGCCCATCACTGAGCGGCCCCTAAGCTCACGGAAGATGCCCAAGGTCTCCAGTCCGGTGCCAATGAGCTCGCGAACCGTGCTCTTGGCCGAGGATCAGCCATCCATTCGGAGCGTGTTGCGTGAATCACTCGAGTCCCAAGGTTACAGGGTTTTGGAGGCCCAGAACGGGAGAGAAGCGCTGAAACTCGCCGAGCACCATCCCGGCCCGATCGATGTCTTGGTCACGGACGTGATTATGCCCCAGATCCGTGGGTTCGAGTTGGCAAAGCGCGTGACCGAATTTCGCCCCGACATCCGCGTAATCTTCATGTCAGGATATTCTGAAGATGCGCTGCTCGAAAATCGCTTGCTCTCTCAGGGTAACGCGACATTAATTCAAAAGCCCTTTGACCCGGAAGACCTGGTTCAAAGAGTCAGTGAGTCTTGGAGTGAGAAGCCCAGGGCAAGGTAGGACATGCAGCCGCCTCGTGTAGAGTCTTGCTGTCTCCAACCCGAGATTGAGAGTGTCCCTGGTGGGATCTTTCGCCGTGCTGTGGCTCTTAGGTCCGCGTGAGCGGTTTGAGCAAGGCAGGTTTGCCTCCCGCAACAGGCGAGATGGCTCGACAAGCTTCTGTGGATCACGTATCTCGTCATGTCGCTGATTACTCAAGAAATCCGGATCGGAACCTGTGATCGGCGTGCCCGCGCGGGATTATCTTTGCAGTGGCGCAGTGAGGCGCTGCGCATGTCGCTGCGGCGCTTCCATCACTTGCTTTGTGGTCTGGCGGGCCTCCTCACAGAATTGTTCAGCTGCGGCGTCCCATCTTCCGGCGATAAAACTCTCTTGCCTTGTGCCGGTTGCCGCAAGTCTTCATCTCACACCAGCGGCGATTGCTGCTTCGGCTGTTGTCGATGAAAAGCCAGTCACAGTCATCTCCGGCGCACTGTCGAACGAGTTTCGTCTCGTCTGAGGTCAGAAGGTGCATTGCCGATCGAATGATCTCCCACAACAAGCGGTCGGTTATGTTCTTCTTGTCTTGCCACATCCAGGCAAATCCTTCACCTATCGGAAGCACAACAGCGCGGGCATTCGCGGCTCGGAAGACTGCATTCAGCGCCAACATGTCCTTCAGCGGCGGATTGCTGGTGGTCGCCGTCGCGGAAAAGATCCTGAATATCCTTTCTCGCAATGCTACGGCTCGCCGATAGAGCTCAGCAGCGTAGCGCGGCCGATTCGTTTCCAGGGCTGCTGCTTCCCGCGCCTCCGAAGCGGAGAGGACTCCTGTTTGCACACCGAATGCCAGGAGGTCCGCATACCCCTTGAGCCGGCTCTTGGGATTGCTGGTAGGACGGTCGTCGACCGTGTTCGCAAAATCCAGGCACAATCGTCCTCCGGTCAGCTCGAACGGCGATTTTGAAATGCGAGACATGCGACGAACCAGATTCTCCAGTCTTCTTAGAGGGCTTGACAAGAAATATCACCACATTTTAGCATATAACCAGCGTGAACGATAAGCTGGTTATATCGGATATCCAGACGGAAAGGGTGGAAACAATGGCGGTTGTATCACCTGGATCGAGCGAGGAATTGCGTGGGTTTTGGATTCACTTGGATGCCGATGTCATCAACCCGACCGTCATGGCGGCCGTGGATTCTCCCGAACCGGGTGGGCCGACAATCAAGGAACTGGAGGATCTTTTGACTCCGATCGTCCGCCATCCCCGAGCGCTTGGCCTTGAACTCACTATTTACGATCCCGGACTTGACCCTGACCGATCGTGCGCCACGCGGCTTGTGTCGTTGCTGGAGGATGTTCTCCTCGGAGTTCGCTCGCTTGACGGGAGGGCTGCATGATCGCTCGAATATGGCACGGGATGGTTCCCGTTTCGAAGGCTACTGAATACCTGGACCTCATGTGCAGGATTGCGCTGCCCGAGTATCTGGCTACGCGCGGAAATCGAGGGGCGTGGTGTTTGCACCGCAGAGATGCAGATGTAACGCATTTCGAGATGCTGACGTTCTGGGACGACACCGACGCCATCAAGTGCTTTGCTGGGGACGATTACAGCATGGCGAAGTATTACGATTTCGATTCTGACTACTTGATCGAAATGGAGCCTCATGTATGGCACTACGAAGTGTATTCGGATAGCTCGCCCGATCCATGCCGGCCAACTGATGGCCGCAATGTGAAAGACGGAAACACGATTGCCCGGGTCTGGCGCGGAGTTGTCCCCATCGAGGAGGCTGAGGCTTACTTTCGCTATTTGACTGACTTCGGCTTCCGAGACTATCAAACTTATGCGGGCAATCTCGGGATCCATCTGCTGCGCCGGACAGAAGAGGCGCGGATGCACTTTCTCCTGCTGTCGTTCTGGGAGTCGCGTCAAGCTATCGTCGCGTACGCGGGCGCCGACATTGCCAAAGCCCACTATTACGCCTACGATCTTGAGTGCCTCATCGATCCGCCACTTAACGTCGAACACTATGAGGTCTGTTAAGTGCCTAAACTAACCCCCATGATGCTTCCCCAGGCACCACCAGAGTGAGAGCCCCGGGCATTCGTGGACCGCGCGGCCTCTCTACTGCGTCGCACATCATTATGAAAGTATTCCAATCATGAACAATGTAACATCGGCGCAGATGCGGGCCATCGACTCCGCCACCAATGAGCCGCATGGCTCAGCTACGTGTGAAAAGAGACGAACTACGTACTGCCCTGCAAGGCGTGGCTGTCGCCTTGGGTCTTGTTGATGTTGGACCTGCTTTTGGCGACTCGCGATCGAGTCGGCGACTACCCAAGCCGCTCCAATGAAAGCTAGGTTGATCGCGTTGCCAGCCTACACGATATGTTCATGGGGATCTGTGAAGAGCGAGGGCGCTCACACCAGGGCACTGAAGCCGATTAGCATCGTGGTGAGCAAGCGCGAGGCAAGAGCAGCCAGAATTCCTGTGAGTATGGCGGTGGCAGCGAGCAGGTCAAAAACGCCGGTCACTACCGCCCAGAACCTTTGATTCCAACAAAGAGATGCCCCGTCATCTCTTTGTTGGAATCAATCGACGTCCAAACAACTCACAACAATATTCAACGGGGCTGTCAACTTTGCCGCGAGGGCGGCATCAGCGTACCGCATTTCATCGAGCAAAATATTCGTTGTCGCGCGAAACGCCCTCTTGAGCGCGACGGGTTCTAGGGACTGCGCAAGGCAATCTGCAGCTTGGACCCGTAGTTCTTCCGGAAGGTCGTCGAGACCTCTCCCCTGGACAGCAGCGACTCCATGCCGCTTGCACGCAAGCGCGAGCACGCTGTCGCGCATGCCGCTCAACATGTGTTCTGCCTGCAGACGTCGGCCTCGCGCAATACTTGAACGTACGTGCAGCGCGTACAGCCAAGCCATTCCTATCACGTCTGTCGAATCGGGCTGTGCAGCCGGAATGGGTTCCCCGGCAGCACCGAAGATAAGGCTGAACTTGGGGCCGATCGCCCGAAATTCAGTGGCCTGCCAGAATGAGAGGTCGACTTGGAGAGTGCTGTTTAGCAGGAACACGCGATAAAGAAGCGTACCGCGTCTGACATCATGGTTCGTCACAGCCGCATGATCGCTGTACATACGGTGAGTCCAATCAGCTAACACTTCATTGAAGTCTGCATCCGCAGCTAGACACAAAGCCAGGTCAATGTCAGACCACTGGTCCTGCCGGCCTAATGCCGCGGAGCCTAAGTGTGCCGCCCCGATGATACGTGCATCTGCCTCGGCCGCCGAAACCAATTCCTGGCGAATGTGTTCTCGTTCCTGCTCCGTAAACATTTGCATACGTGCCTCGCGCAATTCGGCTTCATTCAAACAAAAGCAACTGCAGCACATCAACCAACTGCTTCGGCGGGGCAATCCCGCAGGGATTGTAGTTGACGGAGCGGACCTCGAAGGGATCTCGTCGTCGCACTAGACTGAGGAAGGTCGGTAAACCACCTCCGAAAGCAATCTTTCTAGCTCCTCTTCTTTGTTGTTCCTCTGTAAGAAGCGATCACCCGATTTATGGATCACGCTCTAGCGAATCCACGACATCCTGGTCTCACAAAGGGGCGGATGGTGGCGTAACGAGATTGCAAAAGGATTTCAGGTCAGTAGGCCGGCGCGACAGAGAGCAATACTGATGCGATGTTGTTCAAGGCCGGATCCGAGTTCTTTCCTTCGTCGACGCCGAGGTTCAAGTGCGCCAGCTCGTTTCATGATTTCGTCGATGACCGACTGCAAACTCGAACGCAGCATCAATGTGCACCATTGTGCTATTGATGAACACGATGTCATCGCACTCAAAGACAGAGAGTGTCTTCATCGCTTCAAACGCCAACGGCAGTTCCGTACAAGCTAGGCAGACTATTGGCGGATGCGCGAACTGAGGATCGAAACACCTCCGCGCAATCTGCACCAGCCGATCGGATGCCCCGGCACTCCTGCCGTGCTGCATGTCTGCGACCAATTCTATCGCCATGGCCCGGACAGCTTCGTCGGCGGGTCCAGCGGCTTCGACCCCGTACTTGGCAAATTCCTGACCAAATCGCAATGACCTCATCGTGAGATCTGTACCCAGTAGCAGAACCCGCCGTGCCCCAATCAGCGCACTTTTTCTTGCCATCTCCTCGACAATGCTGATGACTGGAATCCGAAGGCCTCGAACGATGGGATCGAATCGATGATGAGCACTGTTGCTTGCGATGAGCGCGAAGTCCACACCACTCATCTCTAGGCGCATCAGGGCGGCACGATGGTACTGGTCGAATCGCGACCAGGATTGCTCGTCGCCGTCGGATCCGAGGTAGGAAATGGCCACCGCCAGATCAAGCGACTCGATGCTTATCTCAGGTGTCGACGGCACACCGGGCAGATTGGCGGCAAGATGCCATCGTTCGCTCCGGCGGCAAAGCTCTGAATAGTAGTGGACTGTGGACTGCCATGCGACCCCGCCGACGATCCCTATCTTCTTCATCGCTTCCCTGTCCCCGTGTCCTCAGCTGGCGCCAGCGTGCTTCACGAACATGACACCAATCTGACTTGCTAAAGGGAACGATTGTCCAAACGCCGGGTGCCATAGTCGTGCACGTTGCGCGTAGCGAGGAATGCCATCACCGTGGTCATGCGAGGGTTGAGGGCAGGTCGAAGGTCCCCTCAACCACTTGAACAAAAGTTCTTTCTTCGCGGAGAATAATGCGTTTGTTTTGAGCCATAGTAAAGTTCTCGACTGCTTCCTTATCCGACTTCAATCGTGCCCGGTATTGTTCATATGAGGACAGACTTTCGAAGGAGATTAGGCCCCATGCGACATCATTTGTGCCTTCGTGCGGAAGAAAATATCCAACAAGATGGCCGCCGCAGCGAGGGATGACGCGCCCCCAATTTTCGGCATACTTCCTGAACTCATCCTTTTGAGCAGGATCAATTTGATAGCGAATGAAACAGGTAATGCTCATTGTTGTCCTCTTGTTGTCCGATTTCACCGCCCATTGGCCCTGTGCAGCGGGAAGCGCAATCACACTAGCGATGAAGGCAAGCACTTCACGCCGGGTTACACCATCACGCCAGGACGCCGTCGGCTGCATTGTTGCTAGTATGCTCGACGGGCAGTATCAACACTTCGTTAGTGATCGAAGT
>Ga0116221_1001656_pt1 | contig 14842 bp, 11 predicted proteins | sample Sb_taG_5_FD_88965 | JGI IMG/M metagenome (GOLD analysis project Ga0116221, IMG submission 88965) | Peat soil microbial communities from Weissenstadt, Germany - Sb_50d_8_FC metaG | ecosystem: Environmental > Terrestrial > Soil > Wetlands > Peat | place: Germany: Weissenstadt | collected 2010-09-21 | reverse complement strand
CGCAGCAAGGCTACTATCGCGCGACGCGCTTCGACTGGTCGGGCCAGGTGGCCAGCCTCGAATACAAAGGACACAACTACTTCGGCCAGTGGTTCGAGAAGTACGATCCCAAGATCCACGACGCCATCATGGGCCCGGTCGAGGAGTTCCTGACCAACGGCGCCGGCCTGGGATACGCCGACGCCAAGCCCGGCGAGAACTTCGTCAAAATCGGAGTCGGCGCCATCCGCAAGCCCGACGAGCCCCGGTTCCGCCAGTTCAGCACCTACGACATCGCGAACTCCGGAAAGTGGACCGTCCGCAAAGGGCGCGACTACGTCGAGTTCACCCAAACCCTGCCCGACACGTCCGGATACGCGTACGTCTATAAGAAGACTTTGCGGCTCACGAAGAACAAACCGGAGCTGGTGCTCGAACACCGCCTGAAAAACACCGGCAAGAAGACCATCGAATCCAGCGTGTACGAGCACAACTTTTACATGATCGACGGGCTGCCCACCGGGCCCGACGTCGTGGTGAAATTCCCCTTCGACGTGCGCGCCACCGCCAGTCTGGGCGGTCTCGCCGAGACCCGCGGCATGGAGCTCGTATACCTGAAAGAACTGCAGCGCGGGCAGACCGTCCAGAGCAACCTGGTGGGCTACGGGGACACCGCGAAAGACTACGACATTCGCGTGGAGAATCGCAAAGCCGGCGCCGGAGTGCGCCAGACGGGAGACCGCCCCATCGAGCGGATCAACTACTGGTCGATTCGCAGCACGGCCTGCCCGGAAGCCTATGTCCACATGAAGATCGAGCCGGGTAAAGACTTCACCTGGCGCATCGCGTACGAGTTTTATACTTTAAACCCATGAAAATCTTTCCAAGCCTGACCGTCGCAGTGCTGGCGATTGCCTGCCTGCCGCCGGATGCCGCCGCGCAAAAAGAAATGATCGTCTACGTTGGCACCTACACGCGTCAAAACAGCAAAGGCATTTATGCCTGGCGCTTCCAGCCGTCCACCGGCAAGCTGACATCCATCGGACTGGTGGGCGAGACCAGCAATCCTTCGTTCCTGGCGCTCCACCCGAATCGCCGCTTCCTGTACGCGGTGAATGAGGACAACACCTTCCAGGGCAAGCCCGGCGGCAGCGTCACCGCCTTTTCCATCGATGAGAAGACCGGGCAGTTGAAGCTGCTGAACCAGGTAACGACGGGCGGCCCGGGGCCGTGTCACGTGTCGCTCGACAAGACGGGTAAGTGGCTCTTCGTCGCCAACTACGGCGGCGGCAGCATCGCGGCCTATCCGGTTCACGACGATGGCAGCCTGGGCGAGTCGTCGGCCTTCGTGCAGCATAAGGGATCGAGTGTCAATCCGCGCCAGCGCGGGCCGCACGCGCACTCCGCCAATATCTCGCCGGACAACAAATTCGTCCTGTTCGCCGACCTGGGGCTCGACCAGATTCTGACCTACCGCATCGACGAGGGCAAGCTTCCGCCCGGCGATCCGCCGTTCAGCAAGATCGCGCCCGGCTCCGGCCCGCGCCACATGGCGTTTCATCCCAAAGGCAAATTCGCGTATGTGGTAAATGAAATCGCGGCTACCGTGACGGCGTGCGCGTACGACGCTTCGAACGGAAGCCTCAAGGAACTGCAGACCGTCTCGATCGTGCCCAATGACTACCCCGGAGCCAAGGGAGCTGCCGAGATCGCGGTGCATCCCAACGGCAAGTTCGTGTATGCCTCGAATCGCGACACTTCGAACAAAGGAAACGATGTCATCACCGCGTTTGCAGTGGACCCGGTGAAGGGAACTTTGACCGAGGTGGAGCACACGCAGGTGGGGAAGATTCCACGCAATTTCGCGATCGATCCAACGGGGCGATTCCTCTTCGAGGCCAATCAGGACGGCGCCAGCGTGCTGGTGTATCGCATCGATTCGAAGACCGGCAAGTTGACCTCCACGGGCGACAAGCTCGATGTGCCGCTCCCCGTCTGCGTAGTGTTCCGGTAACGCCGGCGTCGCCGCGACCCGCAAGCGGGTCTTGCCGCCGGCGATGGCACAGGCGTTAAAATAAAGCCGATCTCAGGCGATGAGGTGTGTCCCTGACAGCGCCCCGCCCGGCAGCCTATCCGCCCAAACCACGTTACAGGACTTCCGACGCACTACACGGTAGTACAAAGCACAATGGAGTGCCTCCGCCCAGGCTGTATGCCCGGCTCTGCCCGCTGAGGGATCAGCGTGCTGCCCGTGACGCCGCCCGACGCCAGGTTGGCCAGCGCGTCGGAGGCCACGTTGGTGCCGACCTTGTCTTTTGCACGATGCGTCACCCGGACGGAGGGGTGGGCGCGTCGAGGGTTGAGGACTCGGCATGCCGGCGTCGAGTTGGCGTGGAGCGGTCATAAGGTTCCGAAGTTGCCGCTGCGAGTGACGGCCGTCGGGACCTCCGGCACGTTAGCCTGCGCGGTCTGGCCACGCACGCCCTCATTAAGTCGTGAAAAAAAACGTGTTCTTCGGCCACACGCAACCTGTGCAATTGCCGTGCCCGCGCAGCAAAGAAGGATGCAACCTGGAAGCAGACGCATAACGTTTTGGCTTTGGCAATGTTTGCGTCTATTGATGCATCTTCATTGCGGGTATCGGCTTGGTGGGATCATACACCGTAACTTCCTGCATCATGCCCCGGTCTTCATGATCGAGGATGTGGCAATGCAGGACGAACGTCCCCATAAAATCGACAAACTTGCTGCGAATTTTTACCCAGCCATTCGTAGTGGGAGGGCCCGGCTGGCCGTTAACTTGGCCATTAGCGTCCTTGCCATGATCGTTCGCGGCGGGAATCGCGATCGTGTCGCGCCAGATATACGGCTCCTGCATGACAATGTGCTGCGTTTCGGGAGGGTTGTTGGGATCGAAGACTTCCATCACCTGAAACGGGTTTACGTGGATATGAAACGGGTGGATCGAACTGGCCCAATAGTTCTCCAGTGTCAATTCCGTCGACGTGCCAATAGCGAATGTTTGCCTGGTGGTGGCCCCGTCGAAGACCTTGCCATCGATCGCCGGCCTGTTGGTCTTGTCGCCCGCGGCCCAGTTAAAGGCCAGCGTGCGGGGGGGAGTCGGTGTCGTGGGTACCGAGTCCCACTTCAGCCAGTCCGGCAAGGGAGGGAAGTTGGCGGCGGTCGGTAACGCCATCTGGACGGCTGTTCCCCTGACGCTCAATTGCAGCAGATAGGGGGCGGTCATGGTCGTCGGCTGACAACCGGCCGGAGGCGGACCATGGACCGACTTAAAGCTGAGCAGCGAATCTCCAGGTGTCGCGGGGGCCTGGACCAGAATGTCGATTCGATTGCCGGGCGCGACGGTAAACTGCTGCGAGGTTCCAAAACTCGGATCGTTGTATCTTTCGGGCGCGAGTTGAATGCCGTCGTATGCGATCTGCCGGATTACGGGCACATATCCGGGATTGGAGGAATCCTTTCCGGCAAAGGAGTAAGTGAGATAAGAAACCTGCTGCATGGTGGCATTGACGAATCGCCAGCGCTGAATCTCGCCCGGCCTCATGGTGATGGTTGGCTGCAATTGGCCGTTGACCAGCGTCCGCGGATCGCCACCCGCGCAGGTATTGAGCGGAACACCGGGCAGCACCGAGTCCGCCTTCGTCTGAATCTTGATCTGGTCGCCAATTTGCTGAATTACCATAACCTTCTCGGTCTCACGCAGACCAGGTATCAGGTGCTCCAGTCGATCGTCGAACTCGCCTTCAATAATGAAAGCGCCGGACATTCCATTCAAAAGCTGCAGCGCCACCGAACCGTGTTTATGTGCGTGATACCAATGCGTGCCGGGCGCCTGCCCCATCAGCATCTTCTTCGAAGGGTCCAGAGGGTTGGGCGCGGGCGGCGGCAACGGAATCCTGAAATCGTTGACAAATTCGTACCAGTATTTTTGATGCGGGGGAGGTGGAGGAGCCGGCACATGCCCCTTCGGATAAACGTCGATCATCACGTTGTCGCCGGTTCCATCCGGGGTGACATGGGTTCCGTGAAAGTGCATGTTGGTGGTGTTGGCGCCGTGGAGGCAGGAGGGCATTGTTTCGGCCTGCGGATAGAGCGCAATATTTCCGCCTGTGCTGGGGTCGTTTCCGATTTGGCTATCGCAGGCCATCTCGACCGGGTTCGTCGCGGGAAGCAAGGCCGGATCGATGGCATTCAAAAGATGGACCTGAATACGGTCTCCGACGCGCACCCGGAAGGTTGGCCCCGGTCCCGGCAGCGTGGGATTCGGGGGCCATATCACGAGTTTGGGATTGGGGGAATATTTCAACGGGGATTTGTTTGCGTAGTTGCCCTCGTAATAGCGCACTCTCATAGGATTGCACTGGAGCCCCTGACCCGCGATGGTGGTAACGTACTTCGTTGCCGCCTTGACGGTCATGTTGACGCTCAGATTGGGAGCCGCCGGATTGCTCGCCTTGTGGCTGACGAATTCGGCCACGGGGACCAAAGGCTGAAACGGTGGGGGCGTCGCCGGGCAAACCGACGGATTCTGAGGCGCTGCCTCCAATTCCTCCGGGTCCAAAACGTCCGCCAGAGACAAGCCAAGAGCCGCCGCCAGCGCCGAGACGACAAATCGCCGCCGCGAAGGAGTGACGGCAGCGTCGTCATCGGCTATGATAATCGCATTTTCACTCATGTTCTCTCCTCTGGTAGTCCGCCAGAGATCTTTGTAACGGAGATCTGTACGGTCAAAGTAGCCTTAGCGTTGGGAAGCCCGTATATGTAAACATAGGGATCTTTCGGAGGGGGCTGGCCCGTCGGCCATGCAAACTCCCTGGGGGAGGAATTGGCGCCGTCCGTGTTGACCGCGGTCAGCGTAGCCCACACGGGCGCCGGAGCGTGGACGGGATTGCCATTTACCTCCGAAAGGACCAGCGTGTACTCAGCGTTATCCTTGTTCACCCAGACCACATAATCGCCCCACGCGATTGTCATATTTTCGATTTTGGCGTTCGCGATTTCGACGTAGCGAGTGCTCGGCTGAGGGGGCGGGTAGCCGCCCTTTTTAGGTTTGCCCATAGTGCTCTTTCCGGATCCGGCTTGATTAGATATTGACCTTAGATATTAACCAGGGTTTCTATTTTTTCCGCCCGCTGGGAACACGGCTACAAGGCTTTACCTTGGAAACCATGGCAGAGATTAGAGCACTGCCCGTGGTGTTGTGTCTGTATAAAATTGCACATTTCTGCGAAAGATTTCGTTCGGGAAAAGGCTTCGATGGGAGGCGGCATTTGCGTGTGAAATGGGTGCGCGACATAGAAATGGGCCAGGCTAGTGGGGCGGACCCCCTGGTCCTGGGGTCCCCTCTGGGGACGACCCCCTGGTCGGCTTTCTTTTCTTGAGATTTCCTGCCCGTGAATACCGGTGGTCGAGCGCGGGATGGGCGATGACCCAGAGGGTGCCCCGGTCGCCCGCGGACCAGGGGGTCCGCCCCACCACCGGCCCAGAAGTGCAGCACTCTGGCACTGGCAGCTCTTCCACTTTTATGTCGCGCACCCGTGTGAAATAGCCGATTACCCGGAAAGTCCTGTGCTATTCTCTTATGCTTGGGCGACTTCGCCGAAAGCCTGCCGGATCTGCGCGAGCGAGTTCGACGCTGTCCCAGCGACTCCGAGTCTTTGCACACTTTGGGCGTGATGCTTGCGGAGCGGGGCGAATACCGGCGGAGTTTTATCTGTCATCGCGCCGCGGCGGCCATCGGCCCCGATGACGTGAAGGTTCTCTACGATTGCGGAACCGCCGCGATCGCGCTGGGCCGGGCCGCCGACGCCGCCTGGTATCTCGACAAGGCGCTGAGTATAGATCCAAACCATACCGAGGCATGGCAGGCGCGCGGCCAGTTGCAGCTCGACCATTTCAACCAGCCGGATGAAGCCCTGCGCAGCTTTGTCAAAGCGATCGGGCTTGCGCCGCAGGATCCCGGCAATTATCGTTCCGCGGCCCGCTGCTTGTTGACCGGTCATGGCGCCGGCGCGGCGCTGACGCGTCTTCGCGATGCGATGCCAGCCGGCGTGGACCCGCTGCATGCGGACCGTGGATTCGCATCGGCGCTCGTCGAGGCGGGCTGTTACGAGGATGCCGTCCCGATCCTCCACGGCATTCTGCGCGAGCAGCCGGACGATCAGGCATCGATGCGAGTTCTGGCGGAGGTGTCGACGGGCCTGCGGGACTGGCACGGCGCGCAGACGTGGTATGAGCGGGCGATCGCCGCCGGGAACGATACTCTGACTGCGGTCGGCTACGCACTGCATTGGTCGCGCCTCGGAGATTTCGAGCGGGCGAGGCAGCTTTATCGTTCGAACGGCCTGGGCGCGCCCTGCGAGAGTCTTCTGGGGCCAGCAGTGCGCCGCTGGCAAGGCCAGGACATTCGCGGGAAGACTTTGCGCCTGATCGGAGGCGACCGCTATTTCGGCGACCCGCTGCAATACGTGCGCTTCGCGCGTGTATCGAAAGAGTTGGGCGCCAACGTCATCCTGCAGGCCCCGAAGCGCCTTCTATCGCTGTTGCGCACGGTCGACGGTGTGGACCTGGCCGTTGCGCCACACGATCCGATTCCGGCGCTCGATTACGAAGTGGTGGCCTTCTGGCTGTTGTGGGAGCTGTCCGTGCCCGTTGAGGAGATGATCGGGAAGGGGCCTTATCTGCAAGCGCCCGCCGGCTTGCGCGCGCAGTGGAGGAAACGAATCGCGCCCACTCGCGGGGTCAACGTTGGCATCGTGTGGCGAGGCTCGCCGCAGCTCCTGCGCGACCGCTACCGCTACCGGTCGATGCCTGTCGAAGAGCTTCGCCCTCTCGCCCGAATTCCGGGTGTCACGCTTTACAGCCTCCAGTGCGGCCCCGGGCGAACCGAACTGTTGGATGCCGACCCTCCGTTCCCGGCCATCGATCTCGCGCCCGACTTTCCGAACACCGCCGCTGCGATGGAAGCGCTGGACCTCGTGGTGACTGTCGATACGTCAATCGCCCACCTGGCAGGCGCGCTGGGCAAGCGGACCTTTTTGATGTTGCCGTACAATCCCTGTTTCCGGTGGATGGTGAATCGCGACGACACGCCCTGGTATCCGGCGACGCGGCTGTTCCGTCAGACGAGACCCGGCGAATGGCGCGATGTGGTGGCGGCTGTCGCACGCGCATTGGAGCCAGGGGCACTGCAGCGATGAGCGACGGAACGATGCCGCGATGAAAAGCTTCGCAGTGATTGTGCCGATCGGTCCGGATGCGGCCGAGTTGCGGCGATTCCACGAGCTGATCGACAGCTTGTGGAGCTACGAACCGGGAGCGCGGCTGTGCGTCGCGATCGACAGTTCAACCGGGGCGCGAAACGTGGCGCCGCGCGACAAACGCACATGCAGGTTTATCACCCTGCGCGCTCCCTTCGGCGGGCAGGGGGAACCTCTTTTGGGGCGCCTGTCGGCGAGCCTGCTGGCCGGGTTCGACCTCATTCGCCGCGCGGGACCATTCGATTTCGTTCTTCGCGCGGATACCGACGCGCTGATCGCGGGTAAGTTCCGCAACCGCGTGAGCCGGTTCCTGGCGCTCCATCCGCAGACGGGAATGCTGGGAACGCTCGGGCTCACGTGTTTCCGGGAGTCGCCGCACTATGGATGCCAGAAAACGGACGTGTCGGAGGTTGTCAAGGCGCTGACGGCGATGCCGCGCCACGCGCCCGCGTTCGCGCGCATCGAGTCCTGGCTGCGCACTGCCTGCCGGAATGGATACGTGGGGAAAGAGTATTGCCAGGGAGGCGTCTACGCGCTGCCATTTCGAACGCTAGGGCGCCTGTTCTCTCTGGGATGCTTCGACCACCCCGAAGACTGGCTGCCGATGGCTGTCCCCGAAGACGTCATGATGGGCATGTTCACGAGAACCGCCGGCCTCGAGTGTACCGATTTCTCGCTGCCGGGAGAGCCTTTCGGCAGCAACTATCGCGGCCTCGCCTGGGACCCTCGCGAGATGCTGCGGCGCAGGCACGCGCTGATACACAGCGTAAAAGGTCATCCTACGTATTCGGAACGCGTATTGCGCCGGTTCTTCACCACCCGGCGGGTCAGGCTAAGATCCGGGAGGGCTGATTTTTCGAAGTGAGAGCCGGTTTTTCGAAGTAAGAGCTGGTTTTTCCAAGTGAGAGAACGCCTATGAGCGCGGCCTGGACGGGTGTGATTCCAATCTACATCAATAATTACAACTGGCTCACGAGCACGCGGGCGATTGCCGGTTTCTTCGCGAACATTCCAGGGACCACGCCGATCATAGTCGATAATGCATCGACTTACCCGCCGCTGGTGGCATGGTATGAGTCCGAGTGCCCCTATCGGGTAATCAGGCTCGGTTCGAATGTTGGCCACAACGCTCCGTGGAGGTGCGGCGCCGAACTCTCGCTGGAAGCGCATAGGACCATCTTCGGCAGCCCGTTTTACGCGGTCACCGATTCCGATCTGTCGTTCGCGGACTGCCCCCCGGATGTGCTCGACGTCCTGATTGCAGGGCTCACCACGTATGGGGATTGCGCCAAGGCCGGCGTGAGCCTGGAATTGAGAGACATTCCCAGCGACAGCATAGCGGGGCAGGCGGCGAAAGAATGGGAAGAGCAATTCTGGCGTAATCGCCGGGACGATAGGTTTTTCGAGGCCGACATCGATACGACCTTTGCAGTCTACCGCGCGGGAGTCCGCTGGGGGAACTGTCTCCGCAGCGATCGGCCTTACACTGCGCGACACCTTCCCTGGCACATAACCTGCGAGACGCTCACAGACGAGCAACGCTACTATCTGGCGCACGCGACATCAGGGCAATGGACAACTTACCTGCAGAGGGCGCTGGGCCTGCAGGCCGGCGGTTCCTGATTGGGTAATGTCCAAAAAGTGCGCTGAAAGGAAAAACAGCTATCGCTTGCTTTTTGCGCATTCTGGCATCCAGCAGGGAGCCGGGAAGCGTGGTCATGGGACAGCGGGCGCGTAGAGGGGGATGCCAAACGCCAGGGTTTCAGCCACGGAAGCCGACAGACGGAACTTTTGTCCTGAAACATTTCCTTATAACATCGTTTTGTGATAATTAACCTTAACTCTTGCAATGGCTTGCACGTTATGGTATTGCTTTGACTAGGATGTTGCCGTATAATTTTAAACCCCAAACACCCAGGAGCGCCTGTATGCCAACGGATGCCGGGATCAATGTTCCCGAATCTCTCATGAAAAACCTTGACTGGTATATTGCGAACCAGCAGGAGCTTTCGGCAAAATATAACGGCAAAATTCTATTGATCGTGGATCAAGCACTCGTTCAAGTCTTTGACGACATGGGTGAAGCGTACACGAAGGCCCTGGAATCTTATGCCCCAGGAACCTTTACGTTGCAGCCATGCTCACCAGATGCCGATAGCTACACGCTCATGCTGTACAGCCCGGTGTACACTGTCATTGCATGCCCCCCCCAAGCCCGCGCCATTGCAAGCGCCTGCGGCCTTCACAATTCGATACAACGGAAGATCTCACCGCCTTATAAGTGAGGTCGAAATTTTCCCGGCATTTAACCCAGCATCGACAACCTCACCACCACAAGGCATAAAGTACCAGGCCCTGTACGATACTGGAGCAACGCATAGTGCGGTGTCGCCACAGGTAGTCACAAGCCTGCAACTCGCTTCCATCGGGGCCAGAAATGTCGCAGTTGGCGGCGGCTCACTCGCTACGACCAGCCACTTGGTCAACATTGGCCTTCCAAACAAGGTGCTGTTTGCAATGGTGCTGGTCGCCAAGGTGGCTTTACTCGGCGGAATCGACGCAATTATCGGAATGGATATTCTGGGCTTGGGTGACTTCGCCGTGACCCACCACAGTGGCAACACAACATTTTCATTTTGTTGCCCGTCGCGGAAAGAGATCGACTTCGCAGCAGAAATCAAGAGCAACCAGAAAATAGTCCCCGCCATCTCCAGCAAGGTTGGCCGCAACGACCCGTGCCCCTGCGGCAGCGGCAAGAAATACAAGAAGTGCCACGGCGCGTAGTCACCCGAACCCCTAAAAAACCGTCAACGCACTTTTAGGAAACTACCCCTGATTGCGCAACCTCCGCGCAGCGGCTTAAGATGGGAGGGCCCTCGATGCTTCTGACTGAGTTGCCTTCTCCAGGCGAAATCCCCATGCTCGCAGCGGGCCTCAGACGAGACGATGCCGCTTCGTTTCGAACGGCGCCGCGCGGTTCATACTCGCTAAGGGAGTTGGCTGGCAATTCGGACGCCGTCGTGGTGTTTGACGAGCGCCTCACCGGTGAGATCGACGATTCCATCGCGCTTCTCCGGGAGGAAATACCAGACGGCAAAACCGCGTTTATCGCGCTGGTTCCCAGGATGGTGCCGCCACAGGTCAATTCAAGCTGGGGCGAGCCGATTTCCTCGTTCCTCGGCAGTTCCGAAGTGTTGGCCCGATTCCTCGATTCGGGAATCGGTTACCGGGCCAGAACCCTCTGCTTCGCGGCGCTTCAGGCGATTGCGGTCTGCTCTCTGGAGGTCGACTGTTTGCTCGTGAGGCAGATCCCTTTCCTGGAGCGCCGCGTGTACAGGCGGGAAACCGGAGCCAAAGCACTGGTTTTACCGCATCGCGGCGACCCGGCATTTCTGCGGGCGGCGCTGAAATCCATCGGAAAATCGGCGGGCAACTCGCTGACGATTCGCGTGGGTCTGGACGTCGGAGACAGCGCCGGGTACGCCCGGTTTCCCGAAGAGAATCCCGGCGTGGAGTTTTTCGATTTCAGCCCGGCACCGGTGGGGCCTTACGTGATTCGCCAGGCATTGGCGGAAAGGTCGCCGGAGCCGCTTCTGACCTTGCAGGACTCGGACGATCTCTCGTGCTACGACCGCTTCGCCGCGCTCGGCGACGCACTGGCGGAAACGGGTTGCGGCATCGCCGGATCGCACGAGCTCTGCCTCGACGAAATGCGCTGGGCGGTGCAGCCTGTGCGGTATCCCCTGGATTGCAGCGCGTCTCTCGCGCTCTGCCCGAACCACGCGCTGCTGCACGCCACGCTCATGGCGCGCCGGAGCGCTTTCTTCAACGCTGGAGGCCTTTCCACGCACCTGATCATCGCCAATGACACGCAGTTCCTGCTGCGCGCTTTTTTTAGCACCGGCATTCGGAATGTGGACGAGTTCCTGTACATCCGGAGGCGTCATGCGGGATCGCTTACCAATTCCCCCGAAACCGCTTGCGATAATCCCCTGCGCCGCCGTCTCAGCGGCGAATGGGGGGGCGATTTTGAGGCCATCAGGCGGGGCGAGCTGAAGATGGAGAATTCCTCGCTGCGGCCCATGCGGCGGCTTGAACCGTGGCGGGTCGAACCGCTCATGGCCCGGCCGAAAGCCACGCCGACTGCCGGCTGATCCCGAAGTTCCGGAATAAATCGATCTCCGGTTCCGGAGTGCCCCAGACCCGGTTCGACAAATTCCTGCCGTGCACAACCTGAAGCCACGCCGCGGGCTCCGCAATCTGCGTAATCGTGCCCTGCCGGCCCAACTCCGTGTGGTTGCCGCAATACGCTGTGGAATAATCCGCCGCGCTTTCCACCAGGCTGATGAATGCATTGCTGCTGTGCCGGCCCGACCATATGCGGCCGTGTTGGCTGGTATCCAGAATGCAGCCGTTGGTGAAATTGAGGAACTCAAACTTCTGTCCGCGAAAGCGTTGCTGCACCGACTCGACGAAAGTGCGGCAGATGGCGTCGTCGTTATCCAGTCTCGAAGTGATCAGGTGTGAGTGGCCGCGCGCCAGGTCTGTGACCGCCGCGCGCGCCATGCCCTGCTCGAAAACATTCCGGAAAAAAATCGGACGCAGCGTTTTCCATTGCGCGTAAGCCAGAATGCGATTTCGGTAAGCCACGGGAATATCGGGGTCGCAGAAGATCACCCAGACGAAATTACCGCACGTCTGCGCCTTCACCGAAGGAAGGCAGAATCGTTCAAACAGCCAAAACCGATGTTCCAGCCAATCGGATCCCGGCGGATCGGATTGCTCGACCTTCACGTTGAAACGCGTCAATATGACGTGCCGGAAAGTGTCCATCTGCTTGCTCTGATAGCCTGGTTGTCTATAGAATAACTCGTGCCGCAATGGATGCCGGAAGAGATCCGCCAGATTGAGGCGGTGGCGGCGGAGATCGCCAATTGCGGACTCGCTCGCCGCCGTGCGCCACTGACCTCGCGGCTCGATCTCAGATTGTCGGAAGCGCTGGGGCTCGTCGAGGGTCTGGGCGGAAGCACCCGGGCGCTGCCGGTCCGGCAGCTTTTGCGGGCTTTGGGCTTTGACGAGGCGCGCCATCTGCGATGGCGGATGGAGCACAAACTGGTGCAGGCTCTCGTGATTTGGGCGTGGGCGCCCGAGATTATCCCGGTCACCTGTGGACTCGACGCTCTGGCCCGCACTCACGGTCCACGCGGGGTTCGGAAATTTCTCGACAATGGTTTTCCGAACGGTTACCTTTTGAAATCCGCGGTGGGAGATTCCTCGGGCGAATCGGGAGGTGGAGTCAACGGCGAAGCCGTTCTGCGCGCGCTGGAAGCCCGCTCGGATCTGCAGGATTGCGTGGCGCCGCAGCCGTGCCGGATCCTGGATGAGAGAATCGTCGTCCAGGAACGCATAGCGATTGCCACGGAGTACCGCGTGCACAGCCTCGAAGAAGATGTCATCGGGGATCTTACGTTTCGCCGCTACGACGGCGGCAGCATACCGGGCGAGCGCGACGGGCCGAACGCATTCGTAACATCCGTTCTGCGCCGCCTTCCCGATGGTCTCGTCGGCGGATCCCTGCTGGCATGGGATATTGCGTTACAGCCATCGGGTGGGTATATGGTCATTGAAGTCAATTTCACCGGCTTTCACCCGGCGTTCAAGCGCGGATTCCATTGCAGTGGATATTTCCACGACCGCAACTGGGGCGCCTGCGACACCGCGCGCCTTTTGAATCACGTAGCGCGCCAGGACGGCGTGGAAGTAGTGGCCGAACCGGACGCGCCGGAGTATCCTTCCGATAACCGCTTTTACCTGGAAACCCTGAACTGGCAACTGCGGCATCGCGGCCTGGCCGTAACGCTCCCCCCGGCACGTGCCGACACGCGAACCGAGAGCGAGATCGCCGCAGCGTTAATCCGCCGGATCGACGCGTTTACCGGCCCGCGCCGCAGGGGGCCGGCCGCCGGCGATCTCGAACTTCGGCTGTCGGCCGCGATCCCGCTGTTGCCTCAACTCGCAGCCTCCACGCGGGCCCTGCCCATGAGACAGGCTCTGCTGGCGTTGGGATTCGACGAGTCCCGCTTGACCCACTGGCGGCTGGAACACAAACTTGTGCAGGCATGGGTATTCCGGCACTACTGTCCGGACAGCCTGCCGCCGACGTTGGGTCTGGACCGCCTGGCTCAGGGCGTGAATCTTCGCGATCTGCGTAATACGCTGAGTGCAGCGTTGCCACGGGGTTTTGTCATCAAGACGGCCCTTGGCGACTGCTCGGGCGACGACTGCGATCGGCGAACGGAAACGGTTCTTTCCTGGATCGAGAGTGGCGCAAGGCACATGCCCGGAGCGGGAACGTTGGCGGACGAAGAATTCATCGTTCAGGAACGCAAGAATATCCGGCGCGAATACCGCATTCACACCATTGAAGACCGCGTTATCGAGGACCTCACGGTGCACCGGCACCAGGGGTCGGTGAGGCCCGGTGAGAGGGAAGGCCCCAATCGTTATGTCCAGCGAATGCTGGATGCTCTTCCCGCCGGGATCACATCGGGTTCCAATCTGGGATGGGATGTCGCGCTGCTCGACGACGGTGGTTTCGCGGTAATCGAAGTGAATGTCGGCGGGATTCACAACGTCTACAACCCGGGTTTTCACGCGAGCGGGTTTTTCCATCACAAAGTTTACGGAGCAATCTATTCGGCGCGGCTCCTGCTGTTTCTCGAAAGGACCTACGGATGCCGGATTGCCGTTATCGCCGACGCCCCCGGACGTCCCGACGAAGATTATTTTTATTCCGAAGTCGCCGACTGGAAGACGCGCTTTTGATCCGGCTTGAAGTGCCGTGCCGCTGGACGAAAAGCGCGTCAAGGCAGATCTGATCGAACCCACGCGGCCGCCGCCGGTATCTCTTGCCTGGCAGGCCGGGCGGCTGGTTCGCCGCCGCCTGCTGCTACCAGGAGGTCTCAATGGTCGAACGGAGCACCCACCCAGTTGACCAAAAATGGGCAATTATATACTTGACTCAAACTCGATATTCCCGTATGATTGAACCATGGCCGCCACCTTCACCAATCTGCATGAGGCAATCCTATACTTTTCCGATCCCGACCGCTGCCTAGAATTCATCGCGACGCTCCGTTGGCCGAACGGCCCGATATGTCCGCGTTGCGATTGCAACAAAAACATCGCCTTCATCAACACCCGGAAGCTGTGGCGCTGCCGGGCCTGCCAGAAGCAGTTTTCAGTGAAGGTCGGAACGATTTTCGAGGAGAGCCCGATAGCGCTGGATAAGTGGTGCGTGGCCGCGTGGCTGATAGGCAATTGTAAGAGCGGTGTTAGCTCCTGTGAGGTCGCCCGCGATCTTGGCGTCACCCAAAAGACCGCTTGGTTCATGCTGCACCGCATTCGCCGCGCGATTCGAACCGGAACTTTTGCCAAACTGGGCGGCGAAGTCGATGAATCCTCCATCGGCGGCAAGGCCCGCAATATGCACAAGTCCAAGCGCGAAGATAGCATCACCGGTACCGGCGGAAAAGACAAGACCATCGTCATGGGCATGGTTGAGCGTGGCCGCGAAGTGCGGG
>Ga0116221_1001650_pt1 | contig 14861 bp, 10 predicted proteins | sample Sb_taG_5_FD_88965 | JGI IMG/M metagenome (GOLD analysis project Ga0116221, IMG submission 88965) | Peat soil microbial communities from Weissenstadt, Germany - Sb_50d_8_FC metaG | ecosystem: Environmental > Terrestrial > Soil > Wetlands > Peat | place: Germany: Weissenstadt | collected 2010-09-21 | reverse complement strand
GTCGAAGCGCAGACAGCAGCGTCCCGGCCTGTCTTCGCCGCTCCTCGACCATGTCTGGCGGATAAGCCAAATGAGTATTGATCACCAATAGCGGGTTGCCCTCGATCAGGAGTTCGGCAAACAGGACCAGCCGCGGTCCATCACCGGGAAATTCCGGCAGCGCGACGCTGTCGCACCTGATGACCGGGCTCGTGGCCATGATTGCCAAGCCGTCATTTTCGGCGCGGTGCGCAAGACCGCACATATCAGCAACGCATGCGGCCTGGGATCGTGCCGACTTTGGATCGATATAGACCTCTTGCAAGCAAATGATATCGGGCTGCAGCCGCTTGAGCCCGGCTTGCAAAGCACGATAGCGTGTCTCAAGCGGCTCACTTACGTTCCATAAATTCAGCGTCAACACGCTAAAGCTCATGACAGGGCTACCCGTTTAGGTCTACATTTTCGGGCGGATCAGCATCGATTCCGCGGCACACGATGAGATCATACTGCACCATGCAGCGCATCCTAGTCGCAACCGACGGCTCGCCCGGAGCAAATCGTGCAGTTGATACCGCCGCGGCGCTGGCAAAAGCGACCGGTTGCGAGCTCGTCATTTTGACGATAGGCGGAAATATCTCCGGGGCGGAATTGAGGCAACTCGCGAGCGCAGAAGGCGACCTCAGCGAAGCGCTGGAACTCGCCGCCAACCAAATCTTGAGCCAAGCGCGAAAGCGCGCGCTTCGCAACGGCGCCTCGACCGTCACGGTGCAATCCGGATGGGGCGATACGACAGAAGCCATTATTGGCGCAGTGCGACGCGAGAAGGCTGATATTCTTGTTGTCGGCAGGCGCGGTCGTGGCCGTCTGTCCGGCCTTCTGCTTGGCAGTGTCTCGCAGAAGCTGGCGAGCTTGGCACCGTGCAAAGTGCTGATTGTCCCCTAGGATAGGGCTTTCGACTTCACGGTTCTACCGGCCGTCATGCCGAGGCCCTGGAGCCCGTAGAAAGCGCTTGTACGCTTTGGACGCACGCATAGTATTCCCTTCGTCTGGAATCGACACAATTCAACGATGGGCATTCTACATCAGCTCTCTTCGGTGGCGGACCGGAAGCGGCTGTTGGCACGCTTCTGGCAATCGGCCTCGCAATTTTGGCGGGAAGAGAAAACTCGCGCCGTGGGTTTGGCTGTTTTCCTTGTCGGGCTCGTGCTTCTGCAATTGCTGACGCAGGTTTTACTCAATGTTTGGAACCGCAACTTTTTCGACGCGCTTGGACGTAGGGACGCACACGAGCTCTGGATTCAAGCGCAACTATTCATCCCGCTTGCCGTGGCAAGCATTCTGCTCGCCGCCACCTCGGTGTGGGGTCGAATGACGGCGCAGCGCAGCTGGCGTGAGGCGCTGACCCACGATCTGCTCAGAAGATGGCTCGATAAAAACCGATTTGGTCGCCTCAATCATTTGACCAAGGGCTCGGAGAACCCGGAGTACCGAATCGCGGTGGATGTCCGAATCGCAACCGACGCCCCGATCGACTTTGCTTTGGCGCTGCTTTCATCGATACTGACCTCGATTACGTTTTTTGGCGTGCTCTGGCGGGTCGGAGGCAGCATCGATATCGGCCTATTTGGTGTAAACGTTACGATACCCGGCTACCTCGTTTTCGGCGTCATCGTCTATTCCGGCGTCGTGTCGGGACTCATGATTTTATTCGGTCAGCATCTTACGGCTGTCAGCGAGCGTGTGAACCAAGGCGAGGCAGAGTTTCGTGCCGCGGTCGACGCCATCGGCGAAAGGACCAAGAGCTCGCAAGCCGCGCCTCGCGATACCGACGGACGACAAACATTGCAGATCAAGCTGCAAGCTGTCCTGCTGTGGTGGCGCGAATACTGCTGGCAACTTGTTCGTACGACGATCGTCTCGCACGGAAACTTTCTCTTCGCCCCGGTGATAGCCTGGATTCTTTGCGTCCCGAAATATCTCAACGGCACGATGTCGTTGGGGGAGCTCACGCAGTCGGCCGCCGCCTTCGTTGTCGTGCAGAGCGCGTTCAACTGGCTCGTCGACAATTACCAGCGTTTTGCGGATTGGCAGTCCTCTGCGCACCGCGTCGCCACGCTGCTTCTCGCGATCGATGAGCTCGAGGCGAATGAGCACGTCGAAAGGCCGCAATAAGAACTGCCTTAAACGGCTTCGATGATTGTCTGGGCATTCAGCCGGTGGACATCGGCGGGACGGCACAATTCGGTGCCCTCATTCAAGAGCGCCGCGGCGCCGGCGGCGACACTGAGACGGAACGCGTCAGCGAGACTGGCGCCGCTGCCGAGGCTGAAAACGAGTGCGCCGAGAAAACTGTCGCCGGCGCCGACCGCGCTTAGCGGTGTGATCGGTAGCGCGTGCGCCCGTGATGAGTAGTCGCGGGTGACGATCAGCGCGCCGAGGTGACCGAGCGACAGCGCGACGATTTCTACCTTTCCTTTTTCGATCAGGGCGCGCGCCATTGTCAGCCACTCGACCGGAGACGCCAATTCGGCGCCGGCTAACTCGCTCATCTCGTGCAGGTTCGGTTTAATCAGGTAAAGGCCCTGCTCGAGAGCGGCGGCAAGCGGCGGCCCAGACGTATCGAGAAAGAATTTTGCCCCAAGTTCTCGTGCGATTGCCGCCGCTCGCGCATAGAAATCATCGGGTACGCCGGGCGGCAAGCTGCCGCTGCCGACGACGAATTTCGGCGCCGGAGTGGTGGCCGCCAACGCGGTAAGACACTCGCGCCATTCCGGTTCGCGCAGCGGGCGTCCAGGCAAGACGAAGCGGTATTGTGAACCGGTATGCAGTTCCGAGACATAGAAGTCTTCGCGCGTCTCCGCTTCAGCTTCGATGATGTGGGTCTCGATCCCTTCGTCGTCGATCAGGCGGCGAAGCAATTGTCCCGTGAATCCTCCTGCGGGAAGGATGGCTTCGACATCGCCGCCAAACCTCTTGATAACCCGCGCGACATTGATGCCGCCGCCGCCAGGATCGCGCCGCGGCGCCGCACAGCGCAGCTTGAGCGTCGGGACGACGCGATCGATCGAGGTCGATAGATCGACCGCGGGATTGGGCGTCAAGGTGACAAACTTGGCCATGGCCTAAAATTCTAGGAACGCCGGGCGGCAAGCGCCTGCAATCCGACAAATGCCGGATCGTCATGCAGGATAAGATAGACCGGAATCGCCTTGAGATACGGGGTCAACCGGCCCTTCGCCTCGAACCGCAAGCGAAATTGCGAGCCTGGCAGATAGTCGCGCAAATGGGGAGCGATGCCGCCGGCAACGTATACGCCGCCTTGTGCACCGAAGCCAAGCGCAAGATTGCCGGCGACGGCGCCGAGCAGGCCGCAAAAGGTGTCGAGAGCGGCCTGGCTGATTACGCAGCGGCCGGCGGCCGCCGCCTGCGCAATTTCGGCCGCGGTGCGGTCCGGGACGCTCTGCGATTCGAGCGACGCGATGGCGTGATAAAGATTTTCCAGGCCGGCTCCGGATAGGGCGCGTTCGACGGATACATGCCCGAACCGCTCACGTAACTTCGCAATGATCGCATCCTCGCGCGAGGAACCGCTAGGCAACGTGGCGTGACCGCCTTCGCTTCGCAGGACGAGATCGCCTTGCTCGCGGCGTATGTAGGCAGCCACGCCAAATCCAGTTCCGGGACCGAGCACGACCATGGGCGCGTTCGCTTTCGGCTCGTCTCCGCCGATCATTCGCAGGTCGCCGGGGATAAAGCGGGGCAGCGACCAGGCGACTGCTTCGAAATCGTTGACAATGTGGACGTCCGCAAAGCCGAAGCGGCTGGAGAGCTCGCTGGCGGCAACGACCCACGGATTGTTGGTCAGCGCGCAGCGCTCGCTTTCGACGACGCCGGCGACGCCGAACAGCGCGTGGCGGATCGGTCTTGGGTCCGCTCGACGCGCCATGAATGCGGCCAGCGCGTCGCTGAACCGTTGATAGTCGGCGACCGCCATATGCGCGACGGGACCGAGCTTGCCATCCTCGAGCACGGCAAAGCGCACGTTGGTGCCGCCGACATCCGCCAGCACGACGCCGTCCGCTTTGCCGTCCTTCGCCACGCCGGCCTCCGCTGCCTCAGGTTATTTGTTTCGCGTCACCTTAATGAGATTGCGGTACCACTCAAATGACGCTTTCGGAATTCGCCGCTGCGTCGGATAGTCGACATAGGTCAGTCCGAATCGTACACCATAGCCCGCGTCCCACTCGAAATTGTCAAGCAATGACCAGACGAAATAACCGCGCACGTCGGCTCCGGCCGAAACCGCAGCGTTCAGCGCCCCGATATAGGCGCGGAGATAGGCGATGCGGTCGCTGTCGTTCACCTGGCCATTCTGATCCAGTTCGTCGAAGCCGCCCATGCCGTTTTCCAGCACATAGATGGGCAATGCATAGCGGCTGGCCACGCGCAGCAACGTGTCGCGGAATGCATCGGGCATGATCGGCCAGCCGTTGGGCGTCAGTGGAATATCGGCCGGTTTGCTGTTCTGGACGAAACCCAGGGCATCGCTGGCGCCGGCCTTCACGTAGACCGGGCTATAGTGATTGAGGCCGAACCAGTCCACGCGCCGACCAATCTGGGCGAGGTCGCCCGCTCGCAGGTATGGCTCGATCGCCGCCAGCATCTGTTCGGGATAGACGCCGAGACATTGCGGGTCGGCAAACGCCCTGTTCCAATAGGCATCGCAACGCTCGGCTGCTTGCCGATCTTCGGGCGTCAATGGCAGGCAGGCCTGAAAATTGTGAATGGCGCCAACCGAGCTATTGGGCACGCGCGCACGCAAGACCTCGACCGCCATTCCGTGCGCGAGATTGATGTGGTGGATGGCGCTGTGCAGCGTCTCGATGCTGGACGTCGCGCGCTTGCCGCCAAATCCGAGCCCGAACATGGTGAAGATGGACGGCTCGTTGAACGTCGCGAAGCGCTTGACCCGATCGCCATAGCGCGCCGCCACCAACGCCGTGTAGTCGGCAAACCAGCCGGCGCAGTCGCGGACCGTCCAGCCGCCGAGATCGTCGAGCGCTTGCGGCAGATCCCAATGATAGAGGCACAGCCATGGTTCGATGCCCGCGGCGAGAATTGCATCGATGAGCCGGTCGTAGAACGCCAGCCCCGGCTCATTCGGCGCGCCCCGCCCCAGCGGAATAACGCGCGGCCAGGCGACCGAGAACCGATAGGCCTGGACGCCGAGCCGCTGCATCAGGCCGATGTCTTCCAGATAACGGTGATAGTGGTCGCAGGCGACATCGCCGGTATCGCCGTTGGCGGCCTGACCGGCGTGGCAATAGCTGTCCCACACACTCAGCCCGCGCCCATCTTCACGGGCCGCCCCTTCGATCTGGAAGCTCGACGTCGAGACACCCCAGATGAAACCGCGCGGCAGCGCTGTGATGACCGGATAATCCGGCCCGACCTGCCGCGACCTTTTGGAGTTGCCCGTTGCATCGCCTGGCAGCACAAATCACCCCCGTTTCCGCCCCATCTTGATGATAATCAAATAGCCCAAACAGGCGGAGCTTTATTGAGCCATGTCAATATATTGCAGCGCATTTCGAGCAATGTCTGTGCGGGAGCGGATGCAGGCACGTTATGGCAGCTTCAGCGTCAAGGACCCGGTGGGGAGGCGCCGCCGACGGATTTAGCGCCAGCGGATATTTTCGTCTGGCCGAGCGCGACGGCGTCTTCTGGTTGGTCGATCCCGACGGCGGCCGCTTTCTGTCGAAAGGGGTCAACACCGTGCGGTTGGATCAGGATCGCGTCCAAAATAGCGATCGCTTTCCTTACGCCGAAGCCTGCCGCCGCAAATATGGCGACCAAGATGGCTGGCGGGCAGCCGTCGCCCACAGGCTTGCGCGGTGGGGTTTCAATACGCTCGGCGCTTGGTCCGACGAAGCGGTCGCGAGCGCCGGTGCCGTGCCGCTTGCGACAGCGCCGCTTCTTGATCTGGGAATATCCTATACTTGGCGAAACGGCGGGCAAATCCCAGAGCCGATCCAGGAATTTCCGGATGTGTTCGATCCGGCCTTCGAGCGGCATGTGCGCGGCCGCAGCCGTGATCTGTGCGGCGGGCGGCAGCAAGCTCAGAACATTCTCGGCTGGTTTGTCGACAACGAATTGTGCTGGGGCCCGGATTGGCGCGGCGGCGATGAATTGCTGACGCTGTTCCTCAATCTGGGCGCTCACGCTCCGGGACGCCGGGCGGCAATCAGCTGGCTGCAGGTTCGGCATCGCGATTTCAATGCCTGCAATTCGATTTGGCGCAGCAGCGCGCGGTCTTGGGACGAGTTCGAGAATCTGCCGCGCCTAGCGCAACCTTACCGGCGAAAGCCGATTTATCAGCGCACTGCGGCGGATGAGGATGCGGCCAATCGCGCCGATCCCAACCGTGCCATTTTCGCCGCCGACTGCGAAGCCTTCTCGGCTTTGGTGGTGGAGCGTTATTTCGCGCTGACCACCACGGCGATCAAAGCGGCCGATCCCGATCACCTCTTGCTGGGCTGCCGGTTCGCCTATGTTCCATCGAAAGGAGTGATCGATTTCGCCGGGCGTTACAACGACGTCATATCGTTCAATTGCTACGATCGTGACGCTACGGCGGCCATCGAAGCCTATGCGGCTGCCGGCAAGCCGTGCTTGATCGGCGAGTTCTCCTTTCGCGGCGCCGATTCCGGTCTGCCCAATAGCAACGGTGCTGGACCGCTGGTCGCGACCCAGGCCGAGCGGGCGGCATGTTTCCAGCGTTACGTGACCGCTGCTCTGCGTGCGCGAAATGTGGTCGGCTATCACTGGTTCGAACATGCCGATCAGCCGGGCGCGGGCCGTTTCGACGGCGAAAATTCCAATTTCGGAACGGTCACCATTGACGATCTCGTCTATGAGCAATTGACGCAGGCGATGACGTCGCTCAACGGCGAGGCCGAGCATCTCCACGCGGCCGCGGACTTCGCGGCAAAGTGATTCAGAAAGGAAGCGAATATGACCAACCAGACAAAAATCGTCTTCCTCGGAGCAACCAGCATGTCGTTCGGGTTGAGCATGCTGCGCGATATCTTCAGCAACGACGAATTACGCGGCTCTACGCTCACGCTGGTCGGCCGAAATCCGGCGACGCTGTCGAAGACGGCGGAACTGGCAAAGCGCATGAACGACAAGTCCAATGCAGGGCTGATCGTCGAGCAAACAACCGACCGCCGCGTCGCCTTCGACGGTGCGAATTTCGTCGTCAATGCCACCGCCATCGAGCGCAATCGGCTTTGGAAGCTGGATTTCGAAGTGCCCCGCAAATACGGTATCCGCCACACGCTCGGCGAGAATGGCGGCCCAGGCGGGCTGTTCTTCACGTTGCGGACCCTGCCGCTGGTGTTCGATTTCGTCCGCGACATGCAGGAACTCTGCCCGAAGGCGCTGTTCATCAATTTCTCGAACCCGGAGAACCGCATCGTCCTGGCATTGGGAAAGTACAGTCCGATCCGCGCGCTCGGCCTGTGCCACGGCATTTTCATGGGCCAAGGCGACGTCGCCCGGATCATGGGACTGCCGTTCGAGCAGGTCGATGTCTGGGGCGCCGGCATCAATCATTTTCAGTGTTTGGTGGAAATTCGCGATCGGGCGACCGGCGAGGATCTCTATCCGCTACTGCGCGCCAAGGAAAAGGATTACCAGCCGTCCTTTGCGCCGTTGACCCGGCGGCTGTTCCGCGCGTTCGGATACTGGATGACCTGCAGCGACGAGCATTTCGGCGAATATCTGGCCTATGGCTGGGAGGGCGGCGAGAAGGGCTACGATTTTGCCGGTGACGAACGCGGACGAGCGGAGTTCTCGCACGCGCTTGACCGGGTGGTCGCCGGCGCGCCGCTGCCGCCCGATTGGCTGACACCCTCGGGCGAACGCGGCGCCGCCGCGATCGGCGGGATCATCCACAACAAGAAGCGCGTGCTGGAATCCGGTATCTTGTTCAACCGCGGCGCCATTGCCAACCTGCCCCCGGACGCGGCGGTCGAGGTTCCGGTCATGGCGGACGCCGCCGGAATTCATCCGATTTCGCTCGGGCCTCTGCCCGATCCGATCGCCAAGCTTCTCGCCACCCAGGTGAACGTCCAGCAACTCGCAGTGGATGCCGCCGTCCATGCGTCGAAGGAGATCGCATTGCAGGCCTTGCTGATCGATCCCGTGATCAATTCGGCTGCGGCCGCGGTCAAGCTACTGGACGAGTTGTGGGAGGTGAACCGGCCCTATATTCGGCCTTGCGTATAAACGCCCGCGCCCTGGCGATCGTCGCTCATCTCGCCACTGTGGTTGCGGCCGTAGCCAGCTCGGCATCGCTGACCACCTGCATGGTGCGCAGAATACTTGACGGGTTGACGCTGATGGAATCGATGCCGAGCTCCGCAACATAGCGGGCGATCTCGGGATAGTTCGCCGGCGCTTCGCCGCAGATGCCGACGTGACGGCCGTTGCGCTTGGCGCCGGTGATAGCGAGCCGCAACATTTCCAGCATGCCTGGGTCGCGCTCGTCGAAATCGAAGGCGACAATTTCCGAATCGCGATCGACACCGAGCGTCAGCTGCGTCAGGTCGTTGGAGCCGATCGAGAATCCGTCGAACAGCCGCGCGAATGCGTCGATCTGAATGACGTTGTTCGGAATTTCGCACATGACGTAGATTTCCAGGCCATTTTCACCGCGTTTGAGGCCGTGACTACTCATCGTGTCGATGACCTGCTGCGCCTCGGCCGTGCGCCGGCAGAACGGCACCATGATGCGAACATTCGTCATCCCCATGTCGTCGCGGACCCGCCGCAGCGCCGCGCATTCAAGCGCGAAGCCCGCCGCATAGGCGGGATGCGCATAGCGGGCCGCGCCACGGAAGCCGAGCATCGGGTTTTCCTCCTTCGGCTCGAAATTTTCGCCGCCAACAAGCCGCGCATATTCGTTGGTCTTGAAATCGGATAGACGCACGATCACCGGCTTCGGATAAAACGCCGCCGCAATGGTGCCGATGCCCTCGGAGAGTTTCTCGATGAAGTAGTCCGCCGGCCGGGCATAGTTGCGCACCAGCTGCTCGATCACTTTTCGCGCCGCCGCGGATGCGATCCGCTCCGGATTAACCAGCGCCATCGGGTGAATCTTGATGTGCTCGCTGATGATGAATTCCATCCGCGCCAATCCCACGCCGTCGTTGGGCAGCATTGCTGTCTTAAATGCCAGCTCCGGATTTCCGAGATTCAGCATGATCGCGATCTTGGGGCGCTTGAGGTCGGCCAATGCAATCCGCGTGGTTTTCACCGGCAGAGCGCCATCGTAAACACGGCCGATCTCGCCTTCGGCGCAGGAGACCGTGACCTGCGCGCCGGCCTTGAGCGCAGCCCTCGCGCCTTCGGCGCCGACGACCGCGGGCACGCCCAGTTCGCGCGCCACGATTGCCGCATGACAGGTTCGGCCGCCGCGTTCCGTCACGATCGCGGCGGCGATCTTCATGATCGGCTCCCAATCCGGGGCGGTCGATTCCGCAACCAGCACGTCGCCGGCTCTAAACTCACCAATATGCTGCGCGTCGGCAATGATCCTCACCGGGCCGACGGCGATCTTCTCGCCAACGGCCTTGCCTTCCACCAGCACGCTGCCCGGCGCAGCAAGCGCAAAGGTCTCGAACGCCGTGGCGGGTCGCTGCGAGACAACGGTTTCGGGCCGCGCCTGGATGATGTAAAGCTGCGCGTCGTCATCATCCTTGGCCCATTCGATGTCCATCGGCATTGGATGGCCGGTCTTCGTCGAATAGTGCTCCTCGATTCTGATCGCATCGCCGGCGAGCTTCAGCACCTCGGCATCGGTTAGGCAAAAACGCGCGCGCTCCGCATCCGGGACACTGACGTTTGTTGTGCCGCCGTCGGCGGCACTGATCATGCGCAACTGCTTGCCGCCAAGCGAACGGCTCAAAACCGCGCGGTGACCCGCGCGAAACGTCGGCTTGTGGACGTAGAACTCGTCCGGGTCGACGGCACCCTGCACGATGTTCTCGCCGAGGCCGTAACTGCCGGTGATAAAGACGACATCACGAAAGCCGGATTCGGTATCCAGCGTGAACATGACGCCGCTCGAAGCGCGATCAACCCGCAACATCTTCATCACGCCGACGGACAGGGAGACTTTGAAGTGATCGAAACCGTTGTCGATCCGATACGAAATGGCCCGGTCGGTGAATATGGAGGCAAAACAACGGCGGCAGGCTTCGAAAAGCGCGTCGGCGCCGCGGACATTGAGAAAGCTCTCATGCTGTCCGGCAAAGCTGGCATTCGGCAGGTCTTCCGCGGTGGCCGAACTGCGCACCGCGACGGCAACCTCCCCGCCATATTGCTGTTCAAGCTGCTGATAAGCCTGAAGGATGGCCGCGCGAAGCGTCTCACCCGCCGTCGCTTGATAGACGATCGCGCGCGCCTTCGCGGCAACCTCTTTGAGACGCGCCACATCGGTCTTATCGAGCTTGTCCAGTAAGCCGTGGAGAAGGTCCCAGGCATTCGCGGCAGTCAGCGCATCGCGGTAAGCCTTGGCCGTTATCGCAAAGCCGTTCGGCACCCGAATGCCGAGCGCCGACAGCGCCGAATAGAGCTCGCCGAGCGAAGCATTCTTGCCACCGACCAGTGCGACGTCCTCCAGCCGGATATCACTGAACCAGCGCACGTAGTCGGATTGGGACATTGGCACGATCCATGGATTAAGCGCGCAATCTAGCGCGCCAATGGCTGCGGATTTTGATCTCCATCAACGCGCGCATCGCCGGCTGGAGAGCGGCCATATTGACGGCGAATGCCTTGTCCTCAGCCGATCGCGCCAAGGAGCAGGTCGACGCGGCCATTGCCCCATGCCGGCAACAAGATGCGCGAATAGCCGCCGCGACGCGTCTTTTTCGGGCGCGGCGGACTGCTGGAATAAAACGTCGGCGCGGCCGCTTCCACGGTCGCGCTGGCTTGAGCGAGGAAATAGTTCAACGGCTCGCGCAAATCCAATTCATCGGCGAATTTACCCGAGATGTCGACTCCGAACTTGGCGATCGTTTTCTCACCCAGATGGTTGAAACGAAAACGCTGCGGTGTAGAGAAAACGTCTATGAGCAGGAGATTCGGCGCAAGCTTGCCAAGCCGCAACGGGCTTATATCGTCGGAGAACGGCATCGTATTCTCCGCTCGGATCAAGGCCTTCCAATGTCGATATGCGCTTGCCAATGCCGGCGGTAGCTTGCGGGGAAGCGGGAACGGTTGGGCGGCCAGGATCATGGATGCGCGCTCGGTTTCTTGTCGAACGTGAAATGCTAGCATCGCCCAGGCATCCAGTCACGCGATCTGCCACCTGATGCGCAACGTCATGCAAATCCGTGCAATCCTGTTCGATAAAGACGGCACGCTCGTGGACTTCGATCGCACCTGGGGACCGGCGGTCCAGTCCGTACTGAAGGATTTGGCGCGTGGCAGCGCGGCACGGTATCGCGAGCTTGCCGCGGCGAGCGGGCTCGTTGGCGAAGCGTGCTTTCTGCCTGGGTCTGCGGTCATCGATCAGCCGACCACCGTTTTTGCGGCGCCATGGGCAACCATATTGGGACGGCCGGCGGATGCGGCATTTTTTGCGGAGATCGACGGGCAACTTCGCCAAGCAACCATGGCGCACTTGATGGCTGTCGGCGATCCAAAAACGGTTTTGGCGAAGCTCGCCGGACAGGGCTACCGGCTCGGCCTGATCACCAATGATGCGGAAGCTACCGCGCGGGCTCATGCGCGCATGTTGGGACTCGATCATGTGCTGGAATTTGTCGCCGGATACGATTCCGGCTTCGGTGCGAAGCCGGAGCCGGGACCAGTGATTGCCTTTGCGGCCGCCGTGGGTGTCTCAACAAACGAGATTGTCTTAGTCGGTGATTCCGCACTCGACGTTGCTACGGCGCGGAACGCTGGAGCGCGAGCGGTCGCCGTGCTTACGGGGCCGCAATCATCGGCCGGCCTGGTGGGAGCCGAACCGGACGCAGTCGTTGCCTCGATTATGGAGCTTCCGGCATGGCTTGAAACGGCACGGGTCATCGCAGGCTAGCGACCGAAAGTGGACGTCCCTGGGCGCCTCACGACGTTGATCCAGACCAAATGGACAGGTGTGCCCGAAGGGACTGCAGAAGCGAAACTCACATTGTCAGCGCGGGCTTCACCAATTCACGTAAGTCTGGTTCGCCACAACGCGACAGAATGGCCTGCCGGACGGCGTCACGCAGTTGCAATATCGATTCAAAATCAGTTCCATGGGGGGCGACGGGATCAAGGATTTCGACGCTGATGCCGCCCCTGCGAGGAAACCATTGGTCGCCTCGAAGGATTGATCGGGTACCGCGCAAGACCCCGGGATAAACTGGGACATCGGCTTCGCTTGCGATTTTGAAGGCGCCAGTAAAGAATTCCAGAAGGCCGGGCTGCCGAGTAAACGTACCTTCCGGAAACACGATTAACAGGCGACCTTCATGGGCCAATGTGGTCGCGGCCGCCGTATCGGCGATGCCGCCGGCCAGATCGTAACGTTCGACAAACAACGCCCCCAATCTGCGCAGCAGCGGGCCGGCAAGGAGCTGGCCGGAGAGCTCCCCTTTCACCAGGCAGGCGGGCTCGTTTGGAAGTACCGCCGCAACCACGATCGCGTCCACATAGCTTGCGTGGTTGAAGACCACCAGCGCATGCCCCTTGGGCAGCCGCTCCATCCCTCTTACCGACAGCGGAATGCCCATTGCCACCAGCGCCGCTTGCGCCAACGTTCGCACGCAAGCCCAACGCCATGCGCGTCGCGGCAGCACAGTGATGGCAACCGCTCCGATGGCGACGCAGATCGCGAGCACAATCCACCACCAAGCAGCATAAAGATATTCACTTGCCTTGCGGCCCAATCGTTTCAACTGACCGCCCAGGCCCGCGAGCCACAGGCGCATGACCTGCCAACGCAGCGCTCGTCCGGGCAGATTGAGCTGTCGAGCCAGATAATGCTCCCTAGCCGCTGCTCGACGGATCTTGCCGCTTGAGGTCTTTGGCACGGTCCCGGGATTGATCAGCACGATCTCATCAGGCGGCGAGCCCATGATGGCGGTCGCGGCGTTTCGTGCTAGGGCGGCAAGCGCATCCCGTTTGGCCGGATCGGTTTGCCCGGTTTCCCCGAGCACGACGATCCGTTCCGTTCCTGAAGCGCGATCAGTGACGCCGAATGCAGCTATCCCGCCTTTGACAAAGCCACCGACCTCGCCGATCGCTTCTTCCAACTCTTGCGGATAAACGTGTTGGCCGGCACGAATGATGATGTCCTTGATGCGGCCGGTGATGAAGACGTCTCCGCTCGTCATGTATGCACGGTCGCCGCTGTCGAGCCACCCATCGCGGAACAGCTCCCGCGTCTTGGCCTCGTTGCGGAAATAACCGGAAGTCGCGGAAGGGCCGCGAAACTCGAGCCGGCCTTCCCGTCGCTCCTGGACTTCTCGTCCTGCGTCGTCGACGATGCGAATCTCATGGCTTGGCAGGGGGCGCCCGCAGGCGATAATTTCAATCGCGTGAGGATCGTCGGCCGCTGCGGGTTCGGCAATTCCGCGACGGGTCAGCGCCTCGCGATTGACGCGATCAATGAGTGGTTCGCGACCGGGCGGCGGCAGCGCGACGGCGACCGCGCATTCGGCAAGGCCGTAGACGGGAGCCATGGCACCGGCGCGAAATCCATATCGGCTGAAGCGCTCGATGAATCGGCGAAGGGTGTGAATGCTGACTGGCTCGGCGCCATTCGCGACGAAGCGAAGCGAACTCAAGTCGAGGCCCTTGAGGTCGGCGTCATCGATTTGCTTGAGACAAAGTTCGAACGCGAAATTTGGTGCGGCAGAGATTGTGCCGCGGTAACGGTGACAGGCCCACAGCCAACTTTGCGGATGCGCCAGGAAGCTCAATGGCGACATGATGTAGCAGCGGGCGCCAACGTAGAGCGGAGCGAGCCACGCGCCGATCAAGCCCATGTCGTGGTACAGAGGCAGCCAGCTCACGAGAACGTCAGCGGGTGTCGCATCGATTGCCGCGAACATGGCACGAATATTCGCCAATAGATTTGCGTGGCTGAGTACCACGCCTTTCGGATCGCCGGTGCTGCCCGATGTGTATTGGATCAGGGCCGCGCCCGACGGATCGTCGATCTTGGGCAGGGCCGCCATCGCGGGCGCATCAGTCAGGTTTGTAACGCTCTCGATCGCACTCAAAGAGGGAACGAGCCCGCGCAATAAACCGCCAAGACGCAAAGCCTCGGGCACGGTAACCAGCACTTTTGTCTCCGCATTGCGCAGAATCGTCGCCTGTCGGCGCAAATAGTCCTCGAGCTGCGCCAATTGCATGGGCGGGTAGATCGGCACCGGCACGGCGCCGGCGTAAAGTGTGCCGAAGAAGGCCGCGAAGAAGTCCGCCCCGGTCGGCAGCATGAGGGCGACCCGATCGCCCGGCGCAACGTCGCGAGCAATCAGCCCGCCCGCGACGTCGCGTGCAGACTTCGCGAGCTGGGCATAAGTGATCGTGGCGAGAACGATGTTCTCATCTTGCAAGACGGTTACATGGGACCGGTCGGGATTCCGAGCGACGTGCCACTCCAGAGCCTCAAGCAGCGTATTCGCTTCGGTGGCAGGGGCGACCGCAAGCGTCTCCGCCTCGGGAATTTCCGCAACGGCATGAGCCTCCAAAGGGCCCGATTCGGAGGTGGCCTTTTGCAGGGCCCTCAAGAGATCGCCGACCGTGTTCGCTTCAGCCATCACGCTAATGGGCAAGCGCACCCTGAACGCCCGTTCAATGCGCATGACCAACTC
>Ga0116221_1001647_pt1 | contig 14883 bp, 7 predicted proteins | sample Sb_taG_5_FD_88965 | JGI IMG/M metagenome (GOLD analysis project Ga0116221, IMG submission 88965) | Peat soil microbial communities from Weissenstadt, Germany - Sb_50d_8_FC metaG | ecosystem: Environmental > Terrestrial > Soil > Wetlands > Peat | place: Germany: Weissenstadt | collected 2010-09-21 | reverse complement strand
ACCGGCGGAGTGGTTATTTAGCGGGGGCTGCCGGCAACAACCCGTAGACGTCGACTTCGCTCTTGGCGCCCACATACACACGCCCGTTCACTACGGTCGGAACGGCGAATCGCAGGCACTTGCCGGCGCGGTCCCGGCCGGAGACCTGCTCGCTGTTGTAGATCTCGCGGGCCACGTTGGCGGCGTCGTAGGCGTGCAGGACGGCCGGCCTGTCCGGGGAGCGCCAGCCCTTGGATTCCAGAATCCAGACAATGCCGTTGCGCGACCCGTTGGCCGAGATCGCGGGAGTCGCTCCCGGATCGATAAATCTTTGCGTGCCACTGGCCACGGGTCCCACGAGTTTCCCATGATCCAGCGAAAAGTCCTTCAGGACGTCGTTGCTGGCCTGCACGTACACGTGCCCGTTCCAGTACGCCGGGGCGCCGAACATGTCGTGCAGGCGGACCGTATCGAGCCCGTCGCGAGCGTCGTCCGGCCGGTATTTCCCGAGATGGTCGCGGTCCAACACATACAGCACGCCACCCTTGCCACCTACCAGCAGGAGGTGCCCGGGAAGCAGCACCGGGCCGCCCGAGCCGAGATCGGCATCGGCGGCATTCAACCGCGCTTGGTCGTGTGGGGTGAAATAGTCCGCCACCTGCAGCCCGCGGCCCAGCTTCAGGACGCTATCGCCGTAGTCGCGGCCGGTGGGTGCGGCATCGAACTTGCCGTTGCCGGTCACCACGAAGACGTTGCCCTGTTCGTCGGCGGCGGGGGCGGCATCGCCCTGCCAGGTGCCGCTCTCCTCGGCATCGGGCGACGTATTGAATGCGGTCGTTTGCGCCAGCGTGTGCGCGTCGTAAGACATGACCCATCCGTGGTAGGTGGGCACATCGCACGAAGAGGCCCAGGTCAGGTACACCTGGTCGTTGGCCAGCAGCAGTCCGGCGCGCGGAAGCTCGCGCAGCGGATCGAAACCCGAGGCCTTGATCTCCGTGGGCCCGCCAAACTTCTCGACCCCGGTGGTGATCGCCAGCGCGTGCAGGCGCTGCACGAACCGGTTGCCCGACAGGGCGCCCCGACCCTCCTTGGTGCGGGCCAGGACATAGAGGGTTCCGGTCGGGAGATCGATCGCCGGGGTGGGAGTGATGCCGATTTCGGGCGTGATGAACGGGCATTGCACATCGGACGCGGACACGGTGTGAGCGCCGGGCGTCAGGAAGTTGACGTGCCACAGGGGTTCGGTAGTTTTGCCGTCGGCGTCGAAAGCGTAGACGCTGTCGTGCTCCGTGGCGATGAACAACACGTTGTGAACGCCTTTGCCGGGAATCTCAACCGCCGGGAGATACAGCGGCTGGGCATAGATATCGCCATCCACGCGGAAAGAGAAGATCTTTCCGAATTGACGGGCATTAACGTTCTGGGGCGTGAGCACCGTCTCATGGAGGTTGGCGCCGGTGCGCGCGTTGTCGTACTGGGAGGTCGTCACCTGCCCAGCGGCCTCGAAAACCAGACACAGGAACGCGAAAACTCTCACGAGATTCCCCGCAACGCCACTACGGTCACGTCGTCGCTGCGCGAGGCGCCGCTGAACGCGGCCACTTCGTCCACGATCTTCTGGACCAGCGCGTCGGCGGGCAGGCCGCGATGCTCCGAGAGCGTGCGGATGAGGCGCTCCTCGCCGAACTCCTCGCCGTGATCGATGCCGGCTTCGGTGACGCCATCGGAGTAGATAATCAGGATGTCGCGCTCGCGCAGCTCCACCACGGTTTCGGTGCAGCTCCAGTTGCGGAACGCGCCCAGCATGGTGGCGGTGGGGGCAAGTTGCTCGACCGCGCCCGAGGCGCGCAACAGCAAGGGCGCCACGTGCCCGCAGTTCACGAAGCGGAGTTTGCGCGTCCGGTCGTCGTACAGGCCGAAGAAGAGGGTAGCGAAACGCTCGGAGGCGGTGGAATCGAAGAAGTGCCGGTTGACGGCCGTGAGAGCGTCGGCGGGCCGGAGCAGCGCGCCCGGCGCCTGGTTGCGGAAGGAGGCCTGCAAATTGGCCATCAGGAGCGCCGCGGGAACGCCCTTGCCCGATACATCCGCCAGCACGAAGCCGAGGGTGTGGTCGCCGGTGTCCAGGAAATCGTAGTAGTCGCCGCCCACCTCGCGCGCGGCCACACACTGGCCGGCGTAATCCAGGGTTCGCAGGAGGCGCAGATTGCGCGGAAACAGCTTCTGCTGCACGTTGGCGGCGATTTCCAATTCCGACTTGCGGCGGCGCTCGGATTCGGCCTGCTTGCGGATGGCCGCCAGCAGGCGTTCGTTGTCCCAAGGCTTCTGGATGAAATCGCAGGCGCCGCGCCGCATGGCCTCCACCGCCAGGTCGAAGCTGCTCCACGCGGTCATCACCATCACCGGCGCGTGGTTGCCTTCGGCTTCCAGCGCGGCCAGCAGGTCCATCCCTTCCTCGCCGGAGGTGGTGTCTCGGGTATAGTTGAGGTCCACCAGGATCAGATCGAAGGCTTCGGCACGCACGGCGCGTAGCAGGGCCTGAGGCGAATCCACGGCCACCGCCTGCCAGCCTTGCCCCTTCAGCAGGAGGCGCAACGCTTCCAGCACGTCGGGCTGGTCGTCCGAAATCAGCACGCGGAAAGGCTTGACCTCTGTCGCCACCCCAGGAATCTCCATAACGGACGTTAACATGTCAGACGCGAATGATGCACGTTTGGTGCCGCCGGAAGGTGCTCTCTTCTCAGGAGTTTGGCACATTTGCGGGTGTCCGCTTTCGGGACGGCATGTCGGGAATGGGGACGTGCGCGTTATTGGAATTGTGCATAGCCGCACAATTTCAACTTGGAATAGCGGCCGGTCGGTAAATTTACCCAGTACAGATAACAGATATTAAGGTATAATACTCCTTAATCGATTTAGGCCCGTAATTGCATCGGCTCTTCACCTGCGCGGGCGAGTCGGTTAATAACTAGCTACGGTTCATAGCTGCTCGAATCCGTGGTTGTTGCGCGATGAACATCCCGCAATCTGAAGGTCACTAGGCGCGCCCGCAAACCGCCTGTTCTCCGCGTTGAGAACGGCAACACGGGCGCTCCACAATGCGCCGGGCGCTTGTCAAGGGTCCCGCGCCATACGTCGCTGAACAGGGCGACCTCGTTCTGGTTTCCAACGTGAAAGCCCCGGGTGTGGACGGAGGCGTTCCCGCCCGGAATGGAGCAAGCAATGTACTCCGACGAGATTGAATTGCCTTTCGATTCGATTGAGAGCGCGCAGGATTTCATGCATGTACTCGCTGAGACAGTCCTGGACGCGATGAAGGATTTGAACCGCGAACACCAGATGGCGGTGCGCGATGGCCTGGAGCGCCGCGCGAAGGCCATCGAGTTGGCTCAATTCAAGGCGAAGATGCTGAGCTGCTATGTCCACAAGAGCCGCATTGCCCTGAACGATCTGCGCATGCTCCGGCGCCTGATCCTGAACGAGCGGCTGACCGTGGAGAAGGCGATGGCGGCGGGCGACTAGTATGATCGCGGATGTCATCCAGTCACCCGCGCAGGCTACTTACTGGTTGATTCAGGGGCGAGTGCTGTTCCTGGTAATTACCCTCCTTGGCGTGGTGTGTTTCGCCTACATCGTGGCGAAGCGCATGACGCCGCTGATGCGGGGCGCGCCCGATTTTCGCTTCGACCGGCCTCTGGCCCGGTTGGTAAAGGTCCTGCAATTCTGGCTGGGGCAGTGGAGGCATCCCCGCTACAGAACCGCGGGCACGATTCACCTTCTGATTTTCGCGGGGTTCATCATCCTGGTGATTCGTGCCTTCTCGCTGCTGATTCTAGCTGTCTCCGACCATTTTGTGATGCCGGGCGGCCATCTATACGACATACTCAAAGACTACGCCGCCACGATTGTCTTCTTCGCGGTAGGAATCGCCGCGATCCGGCGGCTGGTTTTCAAACCCGCACGGTACGCCAAGGGCAACACGGCCGATGCCATCTTTCTGCTGGCGCTGATCGGCGTCCTGATGGCGGCGGACAGCGTCTTTGAGGCCAGTAAGGCCGCCGCTCATGCGCAGACGGGGCAGGCTGTTGAATTCCTGGCCACTCTGTCAATGCCGTGGGTGTTGAAAAATGCACTGATCTCCGCTTCGCTGCCGACACTCCAGCATCTCAACCTCGGTGCCTTTTTCACACATGAAGTGACCTTCTTTTTCTTACTGTGTTATCGGCCCTTTGGAATTCAGTTCCACGTAGAGACATCCTTATTTACTATTTACTTTTCCAAGCTAGACCGGGAGACGCTCAAGCCCGTGCGATGGGGTGTTCCCGATGACCAGCTTGACCAGGTGAAGTCCTTCGGAGTCAAGACGTTCGAGGACTTCACGTGGAAGCACATGCTGGATTTCTATTCCTGCGCCGACTGCGGCCGGTGCTCGGACCAGTGTCCGGCCAACGCCGTGGGGAGGCCGCTCTCGCCCCGGTTTCTCACCACCAAGGCGAGAGACTACAGCTTCCGGCACTATCCGATGCTTGGCAGATCGAACAATGGCACGGCATTAGTTGGCGGCATTTACTCCGAGGATGAAATCTGGTCCTGCACAACCTGCGGCGCTTGTGAGGCGGAATGCCCCTTGCTTGTTGAATATATCGACAAGATTGTCGATTTACGCCGCGGTATGGTCGATGATGGGAAAGTTCCACAGTCGCTCCAGAAGCCGCTGAAGTCTCTCGAGAGCCGCGGAAATCCGTTCGGCAAGATGGAGAAGAAGCGGGCCGAATGGGCGAAGGCCAACGGGTTCCAGCAAACCTGCCCGGTCAAGATTCTGAACGGCAAGGAGAGCGCCGAGACCCTCTATTTCGTCGACAGCATCACCTCGTACGATGACCGCATCCAGGCGATCGGGCGGGCCACGGCTAAGATTCTGGCCCAGCTTGGAGAGAATTTCGGAATCCTGGGCGCGGCGGAAAAGGACAGCGGCCACGAAGTCCGGCGGTTCGGCGAGGAGACCCTGTTCATGGCCTTGCGAGACCACAACACGGAAGCCATCCGTGCGACCGGAGTCCGGCGCATTGTTACCGCCGACCCGCACGCTTATAACGCGCTGAAACACGACTACCGCTTTGTGCCGGAGGTGGAGCACATTAGCCAGACGATCGCTAGGGGAGTGAGGGCCGGCAGGATCCAATTCAATCCGGTAGAGTACCCGGACAACGTGTATGCCTATCACGATCCCTGCTACCTGGGGCGGCACAACCAGGTTTACGACGACCCGCGGGAAGTGCTCGACGCGATTCCCGGTTTGCAGAGGGTCGAGATGCAGCGGTCGCGGGACCGGTCGTTCTGCTGCGGCGGCGGCGGACTGGCGCTGTTCTACGAGCCGAAGGAAGAGCAGCGCATGGGCGTGCGAAGAGTCCGGATGGCCGCCGAAGCCGGGGCCAACGTGATGGTAACCGCCTGTCCGTTTTGCATGGTGAATGTGGAAGACGCCATCAAGGTGGCAGGCATGGAAGGAAAGATGACCGCCATCGACTTGGCGGAACTGGCCGGCCAGCAAATCGCCGCTACACCGAACCGGGAGGATTGAACGTGGAGATTTTAGTCTGCGCAAAAAGAGTGCCCGACACCTCGGAAAACGAAATCGAGCTCAATCGGGCGGGAAACGACATCCAACGCGACGACCTGGTTTATTCGGTGAATGAGCCGGACAACTACGCCGTGGAAGAGGCGCTGCAAATCGTCGATCGGGCCGGCGGAAGCGTTACCGTCGCCACGGTGGGCGGCGAGGATGACGAGGAGATCTTGCGACGCGAGATGGCCATGGGCGCCAAGAATGCCGTGCTGCTTTCCGATGAGGCATTCCAAGGATCGGACGGCAGGGGCACTGCCACCGTCCTGAAGGCCTTCGTGCAAAAGCGGAACTTCGACCTGATCCTGACCGGGGTCCAGGCCGACGACGGAGCGGCCCAGGTAGGCGGGATGCTGGCGGCCATGCTGGACTATCCGTTCGCCTCCCTGGTGACCTCGATCGAGGTCGTGGAAGGCCGGAAGCTGAAAGTCAGCCGGGAGATCGAAGGCGGCAACAAAGAGATCAACGAGATCGATCTCCCCTGCGTGCTCTCCATTCAGACCGGCATCAACGAGCCACGCTACGTGGGGATGCGCGGCATCCGGCAGGTGGCCTCGGTTCCCATCCCGACCCTCGACGCTGCGGACCTCGGCGTGGACGCTGGCCATGTGGGCGAGCGCGCGGCGAAAGTGAAGCGCGTGGACTATTTCGCGCCCCCGGTGGGCAAGGGCGCCGAGATGCTCGAAGGCAGCCGCGAAGAGAGGATCGATCAGTTGATCGAGTTGGTGAGGGCCAAGGGAGGTTTAAAGTAATGCCTCGTATATTTGCTTATATCGTACACAAAGCAGGTGTGTTGGACGATTCCGCCGCGGAGTTGCTCGCGGCCGCAGGGAGGATCGATGCGGCGCAATCCCCCACGGCCGTGGCCACCGGATGGGGCACCGAGCTGGACGCGGCTTGCGAGGCCCTCCGCAGTTCTTACGCCGAGATTTGGAAGATCGCGCATGAAGCCTTGGCCTATCCCAATGCCGAACTGGTCCGCAAGGCGTTGCTCAATGTGGTGCCCAAGGGAAGCATCCTGTTGGTGCCGCACAATCACTTCGGAGTCGATCTGTCGCCGGGTCTTTCGGTCAATATGAACGCGGCCTTTGTTCCGGATGTGCTGGACATCGAGGGCGTGACAGGAACGGCCCTTAAACTCGTGCGCCAGGAATTCGGCGGGCAGGTGAGCGCGCACGTTCGATGCGATATCTCGTCCGGCTCGGTCATCAACATCCGTCCAGGGGCATTCAAGCCCGTGGACAGCGTGCAGGTCGCAGGGCAGATTTCCGAGATGCCCGCGGGCAATCTGGGCGGCGCGAAGCGCCGCTACCTGGAGACGGTGGTCGCGGAGACCGGTGATGTCGATATCACCAAGCACCAGATTCTGGTTTCGATCGGCCGCGGCATCCAGGAGAAGGAGAATGTGGCCATTGCCCAGGAACTGGCCGATGCGCTGGGCGGCGCGGTGAGTTGCTCAAGGCCCGTGGTGGATGCCAAGTGGCTGGAAAAATCCCGGCAGGTGGGCTCGTCCGGCCAGACCGTCAAGCCCAAAGTCTACCTGGCGTGCGGCATCAGCGGGTCGTTCCAACACTTGGCGGGGATCAAGGGCAATCCCTTCATCGTGGCCATCAACAAGAATCCCAAGGCGCCGATCTTTCGCGTAGCGGATGTGGGGATCGTCGACGACATCCTGGAGTTTATGCCGGAGATGACCAACCGGGTAAAGGAACTGCAGCACGCGTAGGGAGAGGCATCCATGATAGCAAATAAAACATTGAAACTGAGCTTGAAATCGCTGAGGGATTTCGCCAAGAAACGGTTGCCGGACCAGACTCTCATTGAATTGGATGCGCGCGACGAATGCCCCATCGAGATCGTCCGCCACATGTGCAGTCCGGACAAGCTGGGGATTCAGCTTCTGTTCATCCCAGAGGAATTCGGGGGCTTCGGCGGCGGCGCTTTCGATGTGTACCTCGTCTGCGAAGAGATGGCGCGGATCGACCTGGGAGTTGCCACCTCCGTGCTGGCCACGTTTCTGGGCAGCGATCCCATCACCATGGGCGCCACTCCGGAGCAGAAGAAACTCTGGCTGACACGTATTGCGGAAGAGGGGATATTGTTCGCCTACGGCGCCACTGAACCCGACGCGGGCAGCGACCTGGCTGCCTTGCAGACCACTGCCGACCGGGTGATGGAAGACGACCGCATCGTGGGCTACAAGATCAACGGCAGCAAGCAGTGGATCAGCAACGGCGGGATTGCCGATGCGTATACGATCCTGGCCAATACGCCCGCCGGTCCGAGCTGGTTCGTGGTGGAAAAGGGCGCGAAGGGTTTCAGCCACGACGAGCCCGAGGACAAGCACGGCATCCGCACCAGCAACACCGCCGCCCTTGCGTTGAGCGACGTCTACGTGGATGCGGACCGGTTGGTGGGCGGCGTCGAGGGCCAGGGATTGAACCAGGCGCAGGCGGTATTCGGATATACCCGCCTGATGGTGGCGGCGTTCGGGCTGGGCGCCGGATGGGCCGCGCTGGACCGGGCGATTCCGTATTCCACCAAGCGGATCCAGGCCGGGGCGCCGCTCTCGGAAAAGCAGGGTTACACGCACAAGCTGATCGTGCCCAACGTGGCGCGCCTGGAGGCCGGCCGCTCCTTTATTGAAGAGACCGCCGAGCGCATCGACGCCGGCGAGGGCAGCCTGAATACCGAGGGAGCCATCGCCAAGTACATGTCGACGGAGGCCGGCAACCTGGCTGCCGACGCTAGTATCCAGGCGTTGGGCGGCTACGGCTACACCCACGAGTACATGGTGGAAAAGATCAAGCGCGATGTGCGCATCACTACGATCTACGAAGGCACCTCCGAGATCATGGAGATGACCATCAGCCGCGACCGCTGGCAGCTTCACCTGAAGACGCGCGGCCAGCATTATCACGAGCAGGCGCGCAAGTTTGAAGCGCTGCATGCCAGCCACAAGGACGTGGGCGCGAACGTGGCCGCGCTGGCCATGCACGCGCTGGCGGAATTGATGGAAAAGGCGCGCATCGGCCGCCTCACCCGCTATCAGCACATTCTGCTGCGGCTGGGCGAGTGGATCGCCTACGCGGAGTGCGCGGGCAGCTTCGCGCGGCGGGCCGCTCTGCTGGCGGAAGGCAAGCTGAGCGAAAAGGCCAATCGGCGGTTCGACGCCGCGGAGTTGGCCGCGTTGAGCCGGATCTTCGCGCGCGAAGCGGCGCTCAAAGTGGCCGAAGAAGGTTTGCGCTGGGTGGTTGGCGCGGGCGGCGTAAGCGAAGCGGAGATGGCTGCGTTCGAGACGAATTTGGGGATGCCTGCGATCCACAGGGCGCAGGCGGGCTTGATTGCAGATATGGATTTCGTGGCCGACGTACTGTACGGCCGCGCGGCGAAGCCCACGGCCCTTTCGGCGTGAGCGAGTCAGTCGGGAGCGGTCGCCAGGAACCGGCTGTTGTGTTGTGAGGAGCGCCATCATGCAAGACACCGCTTATCGCGCAATCGCGATCGTGGGCGTGGGAGCAGTTCTACCCGATGCCACCAACGTAGCTGCCTTTTGGGAAAACATCAAGAAGGGCCGTTATAGCATCAGCGACGTTCCGCCCGAGCGCTGGGACCCGGCGCTTTACTACGATTCCGATCACAGTGCGCCGGATAAGACGTACTCCAAGATCGGCGGCTGGGTGCGCGAGTACGAATGGGACCCGCTGAAGTGGCGCCTGGCGATTCCGCCGCGCGTCGCCGATGCCATGGACGGCGGACAGAAGTGGGGCATTGCCTGCACGCGCGAAGCGCTGGAAGACTATGGCTACCCCAAACGGCCGCTGGACCTTGAGCGCACGGCGGTGATCCTGGGCAATGCCATGGCGGGGGAAAAGCACTATTTCACCTGCCTGCGCATCTACTTTCCGGAGTACGCCCACGAACTGGCCGAAAGCGCCAGTTTCGCAGCGCTGCCGGCGGCGGTGCGCAGCGACATCACGCGTGAATTCCACAACCGGATCAACCGGCGTCTCCCCGAAATCACCGAAGACACCATGCCCGGCGAGCTGGCCAACGTCATCGCCGGCCGCATTGCGAACGTCTTCAACTTCCGCGGCCCCAATTTCGTGACGGATGCGGCGTGCGCATCGGCCATGGCGGCCATCAGCGCGGCGGTGGAGGGGCTGGTGCAGAACAACTACGACGTGGCCATCACCGGCGGCATAGACCGCAATATGGGCGTGACGTCTTTCGTCAAGTTCTGCAAGATCGGGGCGCTCTCCGCCACCGGCTCGCGTCCGTACGCTGCGGGGGCGGACGGCTTTGTGATGGGCGAAGGCGCAGCGATCTTCGTGCTGAAGCGGCTGGCCGATGCCGAGCGTGACGGCGACAAAATCCACGCCGTGTTGCGCGGCATTGGCGGGTCTAGCGACGGCAAGGGGAAGGGAATTACGGCGCCCAACCCGATCGGGCAGAAACTGGCCATGGAGCGCGCGTGGCAGAATGCCGGCCTGTCGCCCGCCACCGTGACGTTGATGGAAGGACACGGCACATCCACCCGTGTGGGAGATATCGTTGAAGTCGAGAGCATGGCGGCTGTGCTCAACGGATCTCTGGCTAACGCGTCGGTGGCCCTGGGCTCGGTGAAATCCAATATCGGACACCTCAAGAGCGGCGCAGGAGCCGCCGGATTGCTGAAGGCCACTCTGGCGCTGCGCGACAAGGTGCTGCCGCCGAGTCTGCACTGCGAGCGTCCCAGTCCGGATATCGATTTTGCGCACTGCCCGCTGTACGTCAACACCGAATTGAGGCCTTGGACGGCGACCGTGGATGGAGTGCGGCGCGCCGGCGTGAGCGCGTTCGGTTTTGGCGGCACCAACTTCCACGCCGTGTTGGAGGAGTACATTCCCCACAGGCTGACCGGCAACGGCAGGCGGTCAGTGGCGGTGGCGCAACCGCTCCCTGACGGTCGCGGCTCCGAGCCTTCAGAGCCGCGACCGTCAGGGAGCGGTTGGCACAGCGCCAAAGCTCCCTTGCAGGGCGCTTTGGTGATCGGGGCGGCCTCGGAGGCTGCTCTGGCCGAGCGTCTGCGCGCCACACTGGAATCGGCCGTTGCGGGCCGGGCTCCGTCCCGGAGCGCGCCGTCCGAATCGGACCTGCGCGCCATCGAACGACTGGCGATCGACTACACCGGCGCCGCCGACCTGGCGGACAAAGCGGCTAAAGCGCTTAAGGCGCTCGCGGCCAGCCAGCCCGCCACCTGGAAAGCGCTGCGCGCCCAGGGCATTTTCCGCGGACACGGTCCCGCGCCCAAGGTGGCATTCCTCTATACCGGCCAAGGCTCGCAGTACGTGAACATGATGCGATCGCTGCGCGCCACCGAACCGATCGTCGCCGAGACCTTCGCCGAAGCCGATCGCGTGATGACCCCGCTGCTCGGCAAGCCGCTTAGCCAGTTCATTTTCGTGGACGAATCCGACGCCGCCGTCATGGCCAAGGCCGAGGACGATCTGCGCCAGACCGCCATCACGCAGCCCGCCGTGCTGGCCACCGACATGGCATTGACCAAGCTGCTGGCCGCTTACGGCATTCAACCCGACGTGACCATGGGACACAGCTTGGGCGAGTACGGCGCGCTGGTCGCGTCGGGCGGTCTTCCGTTTGCGGATGCGCTCGAAGCCGTCAGCGCACGCGGACGCGAAATGACGCGTTTCGCCCCGGAGGACAGCGGGAAGATGGCCGCGGTGTTTGCCCCGATCGATGAGATCGAGCGGATTCTGCGAACGGTCGACGGCTATGTGGTGATCGCCAACGTCAACAGCAGCCGCCAGGCGGTGATCGGCGGCGCCAGCAAGGCGGTGGACCAAGCCGTGGCCAACTTCCTGCAAGCTGGCTACAACGCGGTCCCGTTGACGGTCAGCCACGCCTTCCATACATCCATCGTGGCTCCGGCCAGCGAGCCGCTGCGCCGCACGCTGGAGCGCCTGCACCTGGCATCGCCGCGCGTGCCGATCGTGGCCAACGTAGACGGCGAGTTCTATCCGACGGGACCCGGCGTGGTGCCGCGTATGCTGGACATCCTGGCCCGCCAGGTGGCTTCCCCCGTGCAGTTCGTCGCGGGCTTGCACACGCTGTACAACGCCGGCGCCCGCATCTTTGTCGAGGTTGGACCCAAGAAGGCGCTGCAGGGATTCGCCGAGGATGTGCTGGGGGACCGCGGAGACGTGGTGTCGCTGTTCACCAACCATCCGAAATTCAGCGACGTTGCCGCATTCAACCAGGCGCTGTGCGGCCTGTATGCGGCGGGACTTGGCCGTGGGGACGCCGAAGCCTCGTGCGAGGCCCCGGCGCGGCCAATCGGGCAGGTGTCCGCCGGTTCCCCGCCGGCGGTCACACCGAAAGAGGAAACACCCGTGCCATCGTACAACGAGTTGGGCCGCATGTTCGCCGACGTTCTCGACCGCGGCTGGCAGCTTTACCACGGCCAGTCGGCCGTCCCCCGCGCAGAAATGCCCGTGCAACCCGTGGTCATCACCGGCGCGGCCATCGGCCTGCCCGGCAACGGACGGATCTTCGACGACGCCAACATCGGCCGCATCCTGCGCGGCGAGCAGTTCATCGACGTGATCCCCAGCCGGTTCCGCCAAGCGATGCTCGACAAAAACATCACGCGCCTGGTGAAGACCGACAACGGAGGGCCCACGTTCGAACGCATCCAAAACGTGGCGGATGTAATCAAGCTGGCGGCCCGTGGCGGCGCCTTCGACCTGGAAAGCGAATTCGGCGTTTCCGGCGATCGCTGCGCCTCGCTCGACCGCACCACTGCCTTGGCCATGGCGGCGGGCATCGATGCTCTGCGCGACGCCGGCATTCCCCTGGTCATGCGCTACAAGACCACCAGCAAGGGGACGCAGTTGCCGGACCGTTGGGGATTGCCCGACACCCTCCGCGACGACACCGGGGTCATCTTCGCTTCCGTATTCCCGGGCTTCGACTCCTTCGCGCGGGAGGTGTCGCGCTACAGCGTGGATCACGTTCGCCGCGAGCACCTGGATGCGCTGGAAAACCTGCGCGTTCGGATGGTGGAGAGCAATGGCCACTCCGTCCTGGTGCCGGAACTGGACCGGCGTATCGAGGAGTTGCGCGCCGCCATCGAGAAAGACCCATATGTCTTCGACCGGCGCTTCCTGTTCCGGATTCTGTCCATGGGCCATTCGCAGTTTGCCGAGTACATCGGCGCCCGCGGACCCAACACGCAGATCAACGCCGCCTGCTCCAGCACCACGCAAGGCGTGTCGCTGGCCCAGGACTGGATCCGCGCCGGCAGGTGCCGCCGGGTGATTGTCATCTCGGCCGACGACATCACCACCGACAATCTGATCGAATGGTTCGGCGCCGGCTTCCTGGCCAGCGGAGCGGCTGCCACCGACGCAGTGGTGGAGGAGTGCGCCGTCCCCTTCGACCGCCGGCGCCACGGCATGCTCATGGGCATGGGCGCCGCGGCCCTGGTGGTAGAGAGCGCGGAGGGCGCCCGTGGTCGGGGCATCCGGCCCATCTGCGAGGTGCTGGCCGCGGTAACGGCCAATAGCGCCTTCCACGGCACGCGCCTGGATGTGGAGCACATCTGCCAGGTGATGGAGAGCCTGGTGGCGCAGGCCGAAGCCCAAAGCGGAATTTCCCGGCGCCAGTTTGCCGCCAACATGGTGTTCGTCTCCCACGAGACGTATACTCCCGCGCGCGGCGGCAGCGCAGCCGCGGAGATCAACGCCCTGCGCCGCGTGTTCGGCGACGCCGCGGATCGGATCGTCATCGCCAATACCAAGGGACTCACGGGGCACGCGATGGGCACCGGCATCGAGGATGTGGTCGCGGTGAAAGCGCTGGAAACCGGATGCGTGCCGCCGGTGGCCAACTTCAAGGAAGTCGATCCCGAGTTGGGCTCGCTGAATTTGTCGAAGGGCGGCATCTATCCCATCCAGTATGCGTTGCGGCTGGGTGCCGGATTCGGTTCCCAGATCAGCATGACCTTGTTGCGATTGACGGCGCCGGCAGGCGCCCGGCCCGGGCCCAATGCCCTAGGCTACAACTATCGGATTGACGATCGGACCGCGTGGAACGGATGGCTGAGCCGGCTGTCGGGAGGTCCCCGCGCGGATCTGGAAGTGGTGCAGCGGACGCTGCGCGTTCGGGACCAGGGGGCTCCGGCGCGGGCTGTCGAAGTGGCTCAGGAAGTTCGGCCGGACCCAGAGGGTACCCCCGTGGCGGCCGCCCCACCTCCGCAGCCCCCAGCCCCGCCGCCTGCCGTCAAAGGCGACCCGGTGAAAGAGCGGATCCTGGCCCTGGTAGCCGAGAAGACCGGCTACCCGATGGACATGCTGGATGTGGATCTGGATCTGGAAGCGGACTTGGGCGTGGACACGGTCAAGCAAGCGGAAGTATTCGCCGCCATCCGCGAACAGTACGGCATCGTGCGCGACGACAAAGTCCGGCTTCGCGACTTTCCCACGCTGGCACACGTGATCCGGTTCGTGCACGAGCGCCGGCCGGAGTTGAACGTTCCGGCCGCCGCTCCTCCGCCCGCCGCAGCGGTACCGGCGGCGCCGTCTGCAGCACCCGCCGTCCCCGTCGCCGACCCGGTCAAGGAGCGGGTCCTGGCCCTGGTAGTGGAAAAGACCGGCTATCCGCGAGACATGCTCGACCTCGACCTGGATCTCGAAGCCGACCTGGGCGTCGATACCGTGAAACAGGCGGAGTTGTTCGCGGCTATCCGCGAGATCTACGACATTCCCCGCGATCAGAACGTCAAGCTGCGCGACTTCCCCACGCTAACCCATGTGATCCGGTTTGTCCATGACCGGCGCCCCGACCTGGCTGTTCCGATGGCCGCTCCTCCGCCCGTCGCGCCGCCGGTAGCACCGGCGCCCACCGCAGCCCCTGTCGCCGACCCTGTCAAGGAACGGCTCCTGGCGCTCGTCGTGGAAAAGACCGGATATCCGCCCGACATGCTCGACCTCGACCTGGATCTCGAAGCCGACCTCGGTGTGGACACCGTCAAACAGGCGGAGTTGTTCGCGGCCATCCGCGAGACGTACAACATTCCGCGCGATCCCAACCTGAAGCTGCGCGACTTTCCTACGCTGGCGCACGTGATCCGCTTCGTCTATGACCGCCGTTCCGACCTGGCTGCTCCGGCGGCTGCCCCTCCCGCCGTTGCCAGTGAAGCCGCTAAGGCGGAGCCCATCCCGCCGGCTCCGAGCGATACCATCCAGGACAAAATCCTCGAGATCGTTGCCGAGAAGACGGGT
>Ga0116221_1001627_pt1 | contig 14975 bp, 9 predicted proteins | sample Sb_taG_5_FD_88965 | JGI IMG/M metagenome (GOLD analysis project Ga0116221, IMG submission 88965) | Peat soil microbial communities from Weissenstadt, Germany - Sb_50d_8_FC metaG | ecosystem: Environmental > Terrestrial > Soil > Wetlands > Peat | place: Germany: Weissenstadt | collected 2010-09-21 | reverse complement strand
TTCGATGTGATACCCGAGCAACGAAGCGTCCACGTCCGCGCCCGCCGTGTCGATGTTGTGGACCATCAGGTACCGCAGCCGCGGCCGCTCCTCCAACAGGCGCAGCAGCGTCCCGTTGCGCATCAGGTTGGGCACCTCGTACCAATGCCCCACCGGATGCAGGCACTGCATCGGCAGGTTGTCCGTATAGTTGCTGCCTTCTCCCGTCTGCCGCGCCCACGCCATCAGGGTGGTGTGCAGGCTCTCCCGAACCTTCTGCGCCTGCTCGTCGAGCACCTGCTGCGCCATTTCCTCCCACGCGAACCGCAGGTCGCGCTCCATGGGCACCAGGCGCAGCCCGATGATGCGCCCCGGCGAAAGCAGCAGCGGCCCGGGATAGCCGTAGTTTGCGTTGGCGCGGAGATGCGCTTCGATGGCCCCATGCGTCAGGTAGCTGGTGGTGAGGACGTGGGGCACCATCGCGCCGCAGGCCCTGCCCACACGCAGGCTCTTGGCCAGGTGCGTCTCCACGAAGCTGCGGTGCCGCCCGCCCAGTTTGCAGAAGGGATTGAGCGCCTTCACCACGCCCGCGCCCTTGGTCCACCGGCTGCCCACTCCGCCCGCGAGCGACACCACCGCCACCATGCCCGCCGCCAGCGCGTCCATGCCCTTTTTGCGATGATGCTCGGACAGGGCAGACAGGCCGGGAGGCCTCTCTGACACGTCCTCGATGCGGCTGCTCGCGGGCAGACGATTCTGCGCCAGCCCGATCCGCCCGCCGCGCAGGTCCGCCTGGATCTGCTCGTGCTGCACGCGGTCGAACCCGTAGGCATCGAGCAGGCTCTCCAGGCTCTCGGAGCGGCGGCCGTCCTTGGCTTTTTCCTGGCCGCGCGGCAGCAGGTCGTCGAAGAGATGCTGCATCATGCCGGAGAACTCCGCGTCCTCGCGGCACGCCGCCGTGAATCGTTCCAGCTCGGCGCGGCGCACGGGCGATAGCAGGCGCGATTCGGTGCGGATCAGCGGGGGCACCGCGATGCGGTAGTAATCCGCGGGCATCAGCGCCGAATCGCCGCGCAGCACCACGGCATCGGTCCCCCGCTCGTTGATGGCGAAATTGTAGACCACCGGCTCCATGGCGAACGGCACGGCGTGCTCCATCTGCCGCTTGGTCTCGCTCATGATGGCCTGCAGCCGCTCCTGCGCCAGCGCCTTGCGATGCGGGCTGAACAGGAATCCCATCCCGCCGCCCGACATGCCGCCCAGCATCCAGAATCCCCAGAAGTCGTCCCCGAATTCGGCGCGCGCGCGGCCGATCAGCGTATCGGTGTAGAGGTTGCCCGCCCACGGAATAATGGTCTGGATGGGGCCGTCGAAGTTGCGCCCGGTGCATCCCCCGATAGCCCGGATGTCGCCCGAGCCCAGATGCCCCACCACCTCGTCCAGAATGCGGATGGCCTCCTGCCTTCCGCGCCACTCCGTCTCCGAGCGCAGCAGGTACTTCTCGGTGACCATTTCCAGGATGGGGCCGACATCCTGCGCCATCCCGCCGTGCACCAGCACCAGGCTTTCCTGAAGCTGCTCGCGCGTTTCTGGTGACACATCCGCGCGGCTGAAGATGCGGTGGTCCGGCAGGAGGCGTCCGCGGCTGATGCCGAATTCCGGATCGTCCGCGCCCGCCACCACACCGTGGATGAGCTTGATCCCCGGCCACACGCCGCCCGAATCCTGCCAGCCGCCTCCCGACCCGCCCAGCCACTCGCCCAGGATGGCGCGCGCCGCCACCAGCCGCCGGTCGTGCTCTTCGAGTCCGCCCGTGAGCGCGTGGATCTGATTCGTGGCGCGCATGCACGCCGCAATCAGGCAAGCCAGCAGCGTGGTGGACACGGCCAGCCGCGACCCCTTGGGAATATCGTTCACCTTGCTGACGATTTCGATGCCGTGCCCGGGCTTGCCGGTAAGCCGCGCCAGCACCTCTTCCAAGGGCTGGACGGCGCCTTCCAACCCCGGCGGCACGATGCCCGACGCAATCACCGCCGCCTTCAGCAGCCCCAGATAATCGCGCGCGAAATCGAAGACCTCGGCGATGGATGCCATCTCCGCGGACGCCCGCAGATCGACGCTGGCCAGCCGGATCACCGGCTGATCGATCACGCGAAAATACGCCTCCACTGGAGGCCGCGGCTCGCTCGATAGACTCGACCCGCGCACGCTCAGGTCCACGGAAATGTTGAGCACGCGCGCCCCTTCCGGAAAATCCATTCCCAGGAAGAAGATGTCGCTCCACCCGCTGTGCGTCAGGTCCATGCGCACCGGCGTGGCCTCGCGCAGCACGGGGAAAAGCGGCTCGCCTCGCCGAAGCTCCGGCCGGATGCGCAGCGGGTAGTCGGCCGGGTGCGCGGTGCGGAACATCCACTGATTGCCGCGCACCGAGCGCACGCTGCGCCGCACCTGGTCGGCCAGCGTCTGGAACCCCAGCGCGCGATACCCCGCGGCCAGCGCGCTCGAAATCGCAGGGCTCGGTCCGCCGGCCGCCTGCGCCGCCAGGAAAATATCGATGGCCTCTTCGAAGCGGCGCTTCAGCAGATTGGCGTAACCGGAGTGCGGGAGATTTCCGCCGCGCCCGCCCAACTCCCGCGCCGGAAGCTGAAACCGGTGCATGGCATACAGAAAAAACAGCGCCCGCACGCGTTCGTAGAGATTGTCGCTGGTCCTGCGGAAGCGGTCGAGCGCCTCGCATCCGGCCAGCAGTTCCTCGATCGTCAAGGACCGGCACAGCGACTCGAGCGAGCGATTGCGCGTTTCCGGATCGCTCGACGTAATGACGTCCGTGAACGCGCTCACCGCTCGCTCCCCGCCGGTACTGCGGCCAACTCCCGGTCCGCCAGCAGTTCCAGCAGTTGCGCCAGCACCTGGCTGCGGTCCTGCCCGTTCAGCGCCAGCGCCAACTGCGCCGTGAGCAGGCCATAGCGCGCGCCCAGGTCATACCGCCGGCCGGCATCTTCCACCGCCAGGTACTGCTCGTGCCGCGCCACGTCGGCCAAGGCCGCGGAAAGCGTGACCGGTCCGCTCTCCAGCATGCGCCCCAGCACATCCATGACGGTGGGGGTCAGCACATGAATGCCGAAGAAACAGAGATAATATCCGGCGCGGATCCCCGGCACCATGAGCCGCTGCTCGGCCTCCGTGGGTGTCGGCTTCTCGATCACGGTTTCCACGCGATAGAGTCCCGCCCGCCCCGCAACGCGGCGACCCGCCACCGTGCCGAATCGCGGCAGCAGGCTCTCGCGCGTGGGCTGGACTCCGGAAACGGAGCACTCCTCGGCCTCGGCCAGTTCCATCAGGCGTTGCGCGCAGGGCTTCGCCGTGCTCACGTACAGGTGATCGCCCACCATGTGCAGGAACGCATCGCGCCCCACGAATTCACGCGCGCAGTAGATGGCGTGCCCGTAGCCCAAGGGCTGCGCCTGCGCCACGAACCGCACCGCGCCGCCATGCGTCCCCGCCACCTGCGCGTAGCGCGTCTCGTCGCCCGGCCACACCACCACGCAAATCTGCTCCACGTTGGCCGTGAGCGCCTGTTCGATCAGAATGCCGAGGACGGATTTCTCGCGTCCATCCCGATCGATCACGGTCTGCAGCGGCAGCGTACGCTGGTTCTGTCCCGCGGCGGTGATCACCGCCTTCTTGATTCGCAATTGGATGCTCCCGTCTTGGATTGTGCCACAGGTATTACAACACCTCCATTTCTTCTCTGCCCAGAAAGATTTTCAGGCGGCAGCAGTCGCGAACCGGGGAATGGTGGCGCGATGCGCTACGCCCGGGCCATTCTGGCTTCTGGCTCCTGAGTTCCGGCTCCTCGCCCTCCCGGTTTGGTTGCGGCTCCGCTGCTCTGTGGGGCAGGCCATCGCTTTTTGTGGCCTGCCTTTTTCGTCTGCGCCACTTCATCCCAGCTCTTGCAATCCTCGCGGCATTGACGCAGGTTGGTGGTTTGGCGAAGGTTGAAATCGTCGATCCATTCGTTTCGAGGGAGCCTGAAGTAGAGGTTGATGCCGAAACCGGCCGCATCCTGAAGCATCGGATACGCACCGCCGGCGAGGGGCACGTCGTTTCCGCCGAAGAAGCGCGCCAGCGTATCCGGCAATGGCTTTCAAAATCCGCTACCACGAAAACGCGATAGCCGATCTAGAGGCAATACTGTTCACTTTGCCCTAGTGAAGCACTTTGCCATACACGGAAACAAAGACAAAACTAACGGGCACCTCGCCCGCGGTGACCCTGGAGACTGCGTCGGCCCCACACTGCGCCGGCCAGAAGGGGTGTTTGTTGGGCCGGGTCACCGAGTATCCCCCACAGCAACGCCGAAGAGCCCATACCCGCAGGAAAAACGATCATAATGACGACGTTGAAGATCGAGCCGAGGATAGCATACGCCAGGCACGCAGCCAACTCGTGGCCGGGGGCCCAGCGAGCCAGCATTCGACCGATCAGGATCGGAATAACCAGCGTCGGCGCATTGAAAAAGAGTCTCCACCCTGCAGAGTTCAACGCTCCCGGACTTCCGATCATGGCAGCCGTTACGCCTGAAAGGGCCAAGAAAAACAATGAGAGCGCCAGTTCGATAGCGAGTCCGCGGAACGCAAGGCCTGCCATGCGGGCAGGTCTTTCCGCGACGTCTCGCCAAAGCAACGAGGCCGCTGTCCGTAAGACACCGGACCAGAACCAGAACACGCCGCGAGTCGCCGCCTCTTCCACCAGATCTCCCACCGTCGAAGCGGCGCGGTCCCTACTGGTGACGAGAGCAAGAATCCATTCTGCGATGTGAATGCTACGCATAGGTAAGTCCAGGGAGTTCGCAACCCTCTAGTAAGCGCCGATACGATTGCTGCGCACGTGTAACCGCCGCGAGACCCTTCGAGTTGAGCGCAAAGTAGCGCTTGGCTCGACCTCCGCGCTGGGGAGTTGGATCGCCCAATCGCGACGAAACCAGTCCCTTGTCCTCAAGGCGATCCAGAGTGGTATAAAGCGCACCCGGCGCTGGCTCACGACCTGTGCATGCTGTAATTTCCGCACCAATTGTCACGCCATAAGCGTTATCGCCCAAACGCAAGATTGCCAGCAGGACGACCTGCTCGAATTCTCCTGGCGAGAGTGACACAGACATTTCACCTACAGAATAGAGGAAACTACCTCGCGCTGTCAAGAACTTTCATTTGGCATATCCAACTCCGCTGGCTTCTTTACCAGAGAGGAATCGTTTGCGGACGAGAGTGTTGACAGTTGTGTCATGCTCGGCGGCGTAGATCTTGGCTTGCCGGACCAGATCTGCAGGGAGACTAAAAGTACATGTTCATGTGGCAGGTACGCATCGGGCTGTCCGCCGCCTGAAGAGATACTTGGCCACGGATGAACACCAATAAACACGAATTGAAACAGGGCAATTATTAGTGTTCATCCGTGTTCATTCGTGGCCCAAATGCCTTTCTTCACTGCCCGCGAGTCACTACTTACTGAACAGCTACTGTCACTCCGGCCTGCGTGCTCGTCGTGCCCACCGTGATTACAATCGGCTGCGGGCCCGAAGCGGCGTTGGCCGGGATCGTCAGGTTCACCTGCATGGCCCCGTACACGATTCCGGGCGACGAGCCGTAGTACAGTACGGTGGCCGGAATGCCGCCGACCGTGGCGGTCACCGCCTGGAGCGGCTTGTACAGCCCCGTGCCGTTGACCGGCGCAATAGCGCCATCCGGAGGGATGGTACTGGTCACGCCTTCACCCGTCATGTACACCGCGACCGCCGAGCCTTTGGCCGCCGGTTTGGTCGGACCGTTGATGCTGTAGTCCTGATTCTCAATGGCGCCCGGTCCGGTGCCCGACTCGTTCAAAGTGTAGATGCCCGGAGCGGTGGTAGTCACGTTGTAGATGAGCGGATTGGATAGCACACCCTGGTACGAAATCCGGATGGTGGTCACCGGCCTGCCGGAAACTCCGTACGGCACCATCACGCTGGTCTGGGTGCCCAATGCGTAGATGACCGGGGCGGGCGTGCCGTCAAAGGTCACTTGCGTGTTTCCGGCGGTTGTGCTGAACGCGCCGGCGGCGGTTAGTGTGCCTCCGGTGAGCGTGGCTGGGCCGATGCCGGTCCCGTAGATGGTTATATTCTCTCCGGGAGAAATCGCGCCCGTAGAGCCGCTGGCGGCATTGGTGATCGCGGTGATCACCGGTGTCGGGATGGTGGAGACCGAGAGGCTCACCATCACCGTCACGGGAGTGAGTGAGTTGCTGGACGAAATGGTGACGGTCCCGGTGTAGTTGCCGGCTGCCAAGCCTGTAGGGGTGACAGTCACGCTAAGGGTGGCCGGTGTGTTGCCGCTGGTGGGAGATACCTGCAGCCAGGTGCCGCCGCTCGGCGTGGTAGTAATAGCGGTCGCGAACGGCGCCGCCGCCGTGCCCGTGGCAGAGACCTGCACGGTCTGCGCCGGCGGTGCGGACGCGCCCAACGAATAGGCGAAGCTGAGGGCCGCGGGTGAAACCGAGAGGGTCTGCCCGGTCACCACGTTGAGAGTCACCGGAATGGTGATCGGGCTGCCGCTGGCGCCCGGGGACGCGGCCGTGATCGTTATCTTGCCTGTGTAGCTTCCAACCGCCAGGCTGCCGGCGCTGGCGGACACGGTGACGGTGCCCGGAGTGGTTCCGGTGGCAGGCGTCGCCGAGAGCCAGTTGACCGCGGCGCCGTTGCTATCCTCGCTGGTGGCGATGGAGAAGCTGATCGTGCCGGGCGTGCCGCTCACAGTGACGGTCTGCGAAGCCGGCGCCGTGCCGCCCACCACCTGGCCGAAAGTGAGCGATGTGGGGGTAGCGGAGATGGTCCCGGCCAGGACCGTCAGGGTGACCGGGATGGTCGCCGGGCTGCCGCCGGTGGATGGAGTGGTCGCGGTGATCGTCACCGCGCCGTTATAAACTCCGGCGGGCAGCTTGGAGCCATCTACAGTGACCGAGACGCTGCCGGGAGTGGCCCCGCTCGTGGGCGTTGCCGTGAGCCAGTTGACGGAGCCGCTGGTCGTGGTGACGGCGGCCGTGACGGAATAGGATAGCGCCTGTGCGCTGCTCGAAACCGAGATGGTCTGCGCGGCGGGTGGGCTGCCGGCCGAAGTCTGAGTGAAGGAGAGACTAGCCGGGCTGACCGTCATGGTCCCCGCAGTCACCTGGAAAGTGACTTGAATCGTGATGGGGCTATCGGCTACCGCGGCGCCGCCGGGACCGGTAGCGGCGATGGCGATCGTCCCGAAGTAAGTTCCCGGCGAGAGTAGTCCCGGCGCCACCTCAACGGCCAGTAGGCTGGATCCGGCCGCGGTCGAACCACTGACCTGGTTGACGAACAGCCAGTTGCTGCCGGTAGTAATCGTCGGTGTGACCGTGTAATTCAACACGTTGGAGCCTGTGCTGGTGAGTGAGATGGTCTGCGCCGGCGGCGACTGGCCGCCCACTGGCGCGCTAAAGGTAAGGGCGTACGGATTGGCCACCAGCAGGTCCGAGCTGCTCACATACATGGTCACCGGAATGGTGAGCGGACTGTTGGGAGCAGCCGCGCCGGTGGCGGCGATCGTCGCACTGATGGAGAGGTTCTGGTTGCAAGTGGAGCCCGCGGCCACCCCGCCCGCATTCACGCCGATGGGGACGATGGCATTGGTCGTGCCGCTGGTGGTCAGCGCGCCGCCCGGCAACAGCCACGCGCCGCCGCACGAGGAGGAAACGGCGCTGACGGTGTAGTTGAGGGCCGCTCCCGTGCTGCTCGTGATGCTGATGTTCTGCGCGGGCGCTCCGGCCTGGCCGGCTTGATTAGCGAACAGCAGGGGACAGTTCTGATTCACCGCGGTGGAGCACCCATTGGTGGTGACCACAATCACCGGATTGTTGCTGACGGTCAGCGTGACGGATATCTGCAGAGGGCCGTTGGCGGCGCCGGATGCCGATACGTTCACCGTGCCGGTGTAGGTGCCAGGCTGCAATCCGGTGGGATTTACCGAGACCGGAAACGCCGTCCCGGTGGTGCCGGTGGCGGGGGCTGATAGCCAACTGTTCGCGGGAGTCGTGGAAATCGTGAGGGGTAACTGTGCCCCGGTCGAAGAGACGGTCACGTTCTGGGAAGCCGGCGCCGCCGTGCCCACCTGGTAATTGAAAGTCAGCGCGGCGTTCGCCACGTTCACCTGGGGGCTGGTGGAAACCAGCAGGGTCACCGGAATGGTCTGCTGCGCCGGCGTCCCACCAGGAGTCTGCAGCGTGATCGTGCCGGTCCAGGTGCCCACCGGAAGGTTCGCCGTGGTGTCGTAGGACACGGTCACCTGCGTATTGCCATTCGCCGGTATGGTGCCGCCCGACGGATTGACCAGCAGCCAGTTTCTGCCGGAGGGATTGAAACCTACCGCGGTGGAAACAGCAAAAGCCACACCCTGCGTGCCGGTCGTTGCCAACGTGAGTGCCTGCTGCGGGGAGTTGTTGGTCCCGCCGACCTGGTAACTGAGATTGATCGCTCCCGGACTGAATGTCACAGGTGGCGCCGGAGACACCGTCAGGGTCACCGAGACCGTGACGGGAGTCGTACTCGCGCCGGAGGTGGGAGTAATAGTGAGCGTACCGTTGTACGTTCCAACCCCCAGGCTCAGCAGCACGGTCTGATTTACCGAAAGTACCGCCGTGCCGGGCGAGGTGCCGCTGGTGGGCGAGACCTGCAGCCACGATCCGCCCGAAGTAGTCGCAGCGGCCAGAGTAATGGTAACGGGCGCGGCGGAAGAAATGTTGACCGTGGTGGATTGTGGGGGCGTACCGCCCATCTGATAGGTGAATGGCACCGACGCGGGGCTTACCGACACCGCGCCCACCGTGAGTGTAACGGTGACCGGAACGCTGCTGCTGCCTCCAATAATGGAAAGTGTGCCCGTATATGTGCTGGGCAGGAGCCCCGTAGGGTCGGCCGTCACCGTCAACGCCGAGGGCGTCGTGCCGGTGGCGGGGTTGACCTTGAGCCAGGAAATGTTGTTGTTGAATGCGAAGAAGGAAACCCCGCTGCTGGAACTGGTGACGTTGATGGTTTGCGACACGGGCGCGCCGCCGGCCTGCGCGGAGAAGCTGAGCGACGTGGGCGAAACGCTCAGCGTCTGGGCTTCGAGCCCCGCAGCCGCGAACAGAATCAGGATCGAACCAAATGTTAAAGATGATCGCTTCAAGAGAAACCTCCAGATAGGATGGGGGTGATTAGAGCAAGTCGCTCCCAAAACTCAAGCAATCCGGACGGGGGGACGCCGCAATGCGAGCTTTTTACAGCACGGCTCGTGCCAGATTAAGACCAGATTAAGAAATGTCAGCCTTTGTGACAGGCCTCAGTGGGGCAGGCGCTTTCGCCTGCCACTGGAGTTTGGCCATTTTGTCGAGCCCGAGGTGGGACACTCCGTTGCACGGAGCGAGGCCATCGTTTTTGGTGGCCTGTCATCGGCCGGGCTTTAGCCCAGCCGCAATGGGGCAGGCGCTTTCGCCTGCCTACCGCCTGCCCCGCCACGAAGAACTGCCCTCTTATCGACACACCGGTGTATCCGGCTGACTCTGTAACTCGATTCATGCAGTAACTCCGGTGCCATAGAGATGGTTCGCGAGAATGTACTCTAAGACACGTTCCGGAACTTCAGTGGGATGGCGGCCGGCGGCCAGGGCGCGGCGTATATCGGATGACGAGATCGGAAGATCTACTGAGTCTAGCCGCTCGATGCGGACGCCCGGCGGAGCCGCGTAATGGTGTCCTGGACGATTTACCACAATAAAGCAGACGGCCCGCGCCACGTCTTGCCACCGGCGCCACGTGCGAATCTCGGCAAAGGCGTCGGCGCCAATGATGAAGAAGAGTTCATCCGTGGGCGCCATGCCGGATTGTACTCTTTCGATCGTATCGATGGAGTAACTGCGCGCCGTCCCCTCTTCCAGGCGCGAAACCACCAGGCGCGGCTCACCCTCGCACGCCAACTCAGCCATACGGACGCGGTGATGGTAGGGGACGTGGGTCACGCCGGCTTTGTGCGGGGGATGGGCCGCCGGAACCACCAGAATCTGGTCCAGCCGCAATTCCGCCCCCGCCTTGCGGGCCACCACCAGGTGCGCGTTGTGAATGGGATCGAACGTGCCGCCGAAGATCGCCGATCGCATAGGGGACAGACTCCAGTACTAATGTGTTATCAGCTCGCATTTCTCACACTCCGCGAGCCGACGTGGCGCAGGCACTCTTGCCTGCCGTGTCGAGACTCGTCTCGACACGTGTTCGCGATTCCGCCACAGTGTCCACGGCAGGCGTCGGCATGAGTGCCGACGCAGCAGGCAGGAGTGCCTGCGCCACGTCCCCGGAACTACTGACCCTGTCACTCGCGCTCGATTTTCACCGAGTTCACGCGCACTTCCTTCTTCGGCCGGTCCTGCGCGCCGCGTGGCACTTCCGAGATCTTGCGGACCACGTCGTAGCCCTCGGTCACTTCTCCGAAAACACTGTGGTGGTTGTCCAGGTGAGGCGTGGGGCCCACCGTAATGAAGAACTGGCTGCCGTTGGTGTTGGGCCCGGCATTGGCCATCGAGAGGATGCCGGCCTTCGAGTGGCGCAGATCCTTGTGGAACTCGTCGGCGAATTTGTATCCGGGGCCGCCGCGTCCCGATCCTTCCGGGTCGCCGCCCTGAATCATAAAGCCCGGAATCACGCGATGAAAGATGGTGCCGTCGTAAAACGGCTTCCCGGTCTTGGTTCCGTCCGCGAGGTTGACAAAGTTCTCCACTGTGCGCGGCGCTTTGTCGGCGAACAGCCGGATCTTGAACTTACCTTCGGTGGTGTCGAATGCTGCATAGATCTCGTTGGGCATCACTGAGATTGTAGCAACTCAAAGTCGCACGACCCCACAGGTGCCGCCTGCGCCGCGGTCCGCGTCGGTGGGTCCCAGCGGGCCGCCTTCGCGCTGCTTGGCGCTCCATTCTTCGATCCGCACCTCTACCAGCAGGGTCGCTTCCAGGTGCTCGGCGGTTGGTTCGCTGTAGTCACGCCCCGCGGTGCGGCCGGGAAAGTAGCGGGAGACCATGCCGCGGTAGACCTTGAGCTGCATTTCCGGGTCGGTCACCCGGCGTCCGCGCCCGAAAAGGACCACGCTGCGATAGTTCATGGAGTGGTACATGGCCGTGCGTGAATAGACCAGGCCGTCGGCCAGCGTAACGGCGATCGAGACCGGCGCGCCGGATGCCACGTGCTGCAGGGCGCGGCTGGCCGTGGAGCCGTGGAGGTAGAGACGATCGGGCTCGGCGGGATTGAACTGGTAGCCCAGCGGGATCACGAACGGCTGGCCGTCCTCGACGAACCCGACATGGGCCACCAGGCCTTCCGACAGAATGGGCGCGGCGCGTTCGATGGCGTCCCGCTCGGGATGCCGGCGGATGCGTGAGCGTCTTGTGGGGCAGGCGCTTTCGCCTGCCAACCCTGGGCCTGGCTCGGAATGAGCAGTCATGCCCCACTATACTGGCAAAAGTGGCTCTTCGAAAAGAGCCATTTCCGGAAGTTCGACGGCGCCATTCATCAGCCTGCATCTCGATTCGCCGCTCGGCCGCGCCGCTGCCCCGCCATGCCAACGGCCGCGAGGTGTCGCGCAGGGCCGCGGCCGCCGGCGTCTCCGCGCCATCTGCGTCAACGCGCGGCAGATTCGCGAAGGACTGCGAAAGCTGGTGCCTGTGCTAGACTTGCGGGCGTAAATGCGTCCTGAAACGCTACTGCCGCTGACCCTGGACGAGCATCGGGAACTGGGCCGGGAGCTGCGCCGGACCAGCACCCGCTTGCGCGAGTTGTGCAAAATGACCGTGGGCGCGTACGGCCCCAACAGTCACGCGGCGTTTTCGTTTGCCAAGGCCGTCGAGTCGCTGGAACGCCTGTCGAAGGACATGCAGGCGCAGGCCGCGCACGACTGCCCGGGACTTCCCACGGATCACCTGTACGTGTGAACGTGCCGCGGCTGCCGCGGATACGGTACGCTGGAGCCTGAGGGCCATGGCAACCCAGAACAACGTTCATGTCTCCGACGAACTACTGGCCGAGCTGCAAGCAAAGGCGCAAGCCGAGGGCAGGACGGTCGATGAACTGGCCGAGGAAGCCTTGCGGAAGGTCTTGAGGAGCGGGCTTGGCAAGACCTGTTGGCCTACGGTCTGCAGACCGGTCGCGACCCCGGCTATACCGAAGCCGATGTGCCGGCGATCGTCAAGAACCGGCGCCGAATGAACGCGGCCCAAAGGCGCTGAGTGCCCGGCGTCACCCTCGCGACCAGAGCCGCGACCGTGAGAAGCCGTGAAAGAATATGGGCCACCGATGAACACAGATGAACACAGATAAGAAAACTGATGAGTTATCGGCGTTCATCGGCGTTTATCTGCGGCCAAAATGTTTTTCCACGGCTTTCTGAACTGAACTGAGGAGCCGTTTCGCATTCGCACTGTGACTCGCGGTCATTGATACCAGGTAGCTCTCACCACCCCACCGGCTTGCCGCGATTCTGCTCGTCCAGCCACTTCTGCAACGGGGCGAAATAGTCGCGGATCGCCGAGGCATCCATTTCGCGCGTGCCCGCGATCTTCTCCAGCGCCTCCTGCCAGGGGCGGCTCTGCCCCATCTCCAGCATGCCGTTCAAGCGCGCCCCCGCCGCCCGGTTGCCGAAGATCGAGCACCGATTGAGCGGGCCGGTGCAACCCGCCGCCTGCGCCAGCGCGCGGTGAAACTGAAACTGCAGGATGTCCGCCAGGAAGTACCGCATGTACGGCACATTGGCGGCCACGTGATACTTAGCGGCCGGATCGAAGTCGCTCTCGGTGCGCCCTGCCGGAGGTGCAATTCCCTGGTATTTCAGGCGAAGCTGCCACCACGTCTGGTTGTACCGGTCGGGCGGGATTTCGCCCGAGAAGACCTTCCAGCGCCACTGGTCGATCACCAGTCCGAAGGGCAGAAATGCGATCTTCTCCAGCGCGCGCGCCAGCAGCAGGCCGATATCCTTGGAGGGGTCCGGCGCCCTGTCGAGCAGTCCGATTTTGACCAGGTATTCCGGCGTGATGGAAAGCGCGATGGTGTCGCCCACGGCCTCGTGAAAGCCGTCGTTGGCGCTGTCGCGGAACAGAGGCGGCAGCTTGTTGTAAGCTCGCTGGTAGAAATCGTGCCCCAGCTCGTGGTGAATGGTGAGGAAATCCTCGCCGGTGACCTGGATGCACATTTTGAGCCGCAGGTCGTCGAGGTTGTCGACATCCCAGGCGCTGGCGTGGCACACTACCTCGCGGTCGCGCGGCTTGAGAAATAGGGAGCGCTCCCAAAAGGTCTGCGGCAGCGGATCGAATGCCAGGGACACGAAAAAGCTCTCGCCGTATTTCACCATGGCCTTCCAATCGGTATTGCGCTTCTTCAGGAGTTCGGTGACGTCGTAGCCCGGGTCGGCGTCAGGCGGCGCCACCAGCGGATAGACGTTGTCCCAGGTCTGCGCCCACATGTTGCCCAGAAGATGCGCCGGGATGGGTCCGCCGGCCGGGACCGCGTCGCCGTATTTCTCGCGCAGGCGGCTGCGAACGTAGGCGTGCAGCGAGAGGTAGAGCGGCCGCACCTGCTCCCAAAGCCGGTCGAGTTCCTTGGCGAAAGCGTCGGGCTCCATGTCGTATTTGGAACGCCACATGGCGCCGTTGTCCGGAAAACCCAGTTGCCGGGCGCCCTTGTTGGCCAGTTCGACGTAGCGCACGAAATCCCGGCGAATGGGGCGCGCGATGGCATGCCATCCGGTCCAGGCGTCGGCCAGCTTTTGTGGATCGCGGCTTTCGGCGAAGAGTTTGGTCAGGTCTTCGAGGTCCTGGCAGCTCTGCGGGCCTTGCGGGCAGTACTTGCCCTTGCCATAGGTGCCCTCCATGCCCGCCGCGATGCGGGTCAGCTCTTCGCTTTCGCGCGGATCGGAGGGCGTGGCGATGGTCAGGGAGAGCCGCAGGAGCTTGATCTTGCGCGCCGTCACCGGGTCGAGCTTGAGGCCGTCGAAGCGCGTGGACTGTTTGGCGTACTCCACGGCGGCGGCGATGGAGCGCTCGTCGAGCTTGGCGGAAATGGCCTCGGTGTCGTCCGTGATGTAGGTGGACTTGACCCAGTCGGCGCGGTTCGAATCGACGTTTAAGACGAGCAGCTTCTGCTCGGCATCGTCGATGAACTTGCGGGCCTCTTCCGGGGTGGCCTTGCGCTCGGCGCCCCAGGCGGCCACCGTGCATACCAGGCATACAACCAGGCGAATCGTCATCTCTACAACGTATCAGTTCCGCAAACCGCCGGCCCTCGATCCCCCCGCCCCGGCCCTCGGGCCCAAGCGAAGGCGGCTATTCAAAGCCGGCATGGCGTGGAGGGAATTGCAAGGTGAAGTCGCCATAAACCCAAATGTGAGCATCGTCATATAGCTTGCGCAGGTCGTCCTTCGGCGCTCCTTTCTGGCCCCACGGCTGCAAGTCGCTGTCCGTTTCAGCAAACGAAATCCCGCGCTCCCCTTGGTTCCAAAGCCTGGAAGAAGAGACCAATACGCCCGCCAGAATGGCATGGTCGAAAGGCTTCTGGGCGACCTTTGTTAAGGCTAGCCAGGCTAGCCCGACTTTCGCAAGTTTGAGAGGGTAGGGCACCGGTGGAAAGGCTCCGCAGGCCTGTTAAACAATGGTTTCGCGTCTGACGCGCGCCGATTTATTGCTAGATGAAGGAATGGGTACAGTTAAAGCGAGAAGCGCCATCGTCCCGCGAGTATCCAACCGCGCGAATGGAGTACAAGTTTGGGCGCCGAAGTCAATACTGCCAGTTCCTTGGAAAGAAGCAGAATTGGCCGCCGATGAACGCCGATCAACGCGGATAGCGCAGGATTCTTATCGGCGTTCATCGGCGTTCATCGGCGGCCAATTCTCTTCCAGGCCCTGGAATCATGCAGCCGAAAGCCCAACGCGTG
>Ga0116221_1001620_pt1 | contig 15011 bp, 12 predicted proteins | sample Sb_taG_5_FD_88965 | JGI IMG/M metagenome (GOLD analysis project Ga0116221, IMG submission 88965) | Peat soil microbial communities from Weissenstadt, Germany - Sb_50d_8_FC metaG | ecosystem: Environmental > Terrestrial > Soil > Wetlands > Peat | place: Germany: Weissenstadt | collected 2010-09-21 | reverse complement strand
TAAGTGGGGGTCTAAGCCAACGGCCCCGCCAGCTGTGATCCAGAATCCAGCTGGACTGGACCGGGTCGAGTCTGGGCGATTCAAGGGGATGAGGTCTCAACCGATAGATAAAACAACGATCCCATGGCAGATATAATAGATTACTGTTAAGTGATATTACGAAGTGTCATTGCCCGGTACCCGGACAATGTACGCGTTCACGGGCCGAGGGTGGCGGCCGTTCAGATGCGAACCAGTGTTGTGACATGAAAGCCGACCTAGCCACGATAGGACCCGAGGCAACCCTGAAGGCGCGTCGGTGTAGTCGGACCGATGCGCGTAGATGCATAAGTCGGATGTCGTGGTCGTGGCAACTCCGCGCCTGTGTTACCCGTCGTGGTTCGAGCGGGCCTCGGGTAGGTCAATCTCGTGCCGTGGGCCGGCTTGACATGTTGGCGAGTTCCAGCGCCTCCTGGGGTGTTTTTCCGGTACGGGTCGCGTTGAGCAGAACCTGAAACCGCGGCCCGATCGACGCCGGGTTTTCGAAGGTTGCCCACTGAGTGAAATAGTCGGCGTTCCGCCGCCGTTGACTGTACCTTATCGCCCGCATGACGATGCGTTCAAAATCGTCCGTAGTCAATCGAGACCGCACCGGTCGGATTGTTTCAAGTAGCTCGCCGAAGGTTGGTGACCGTTCGTCGAACTGATCGACCAACATTTCTACGCACTCCTTGTCCGATTCGGCGTCGAGGAACGTCTGGAGCAGTGCGTTGATCTGTTGTAGCTCAAGGCCCTGAGACTCCCGACTGCCCGAACCGATGTAGTACAGCAGGCACTTGCGGAGCGTCTTGTGCCCGACTCGGACAGACTGGTGAGCTAACTGCATCACGCAGTCTCGGGCGGCGGCCGCCGGGGGAACGAAATGCAGGAACTCTTCGATGGCCCGACCGACCCTGTACGCCAGGGATGCGTCCTGAATTGGGACTAGGGGGTGCAACCGGTGAATAGCCTCCGGAACCAGGGTCGCGTTCGTTCGGAACTCGAGCAACACGCCCACTGCCGCCCGGGTCAGCTTGGGCTGGTTTGCGGCGATGCACCGGTCCAGGACCCGGAGTACATCCGCCCCGCGGTCGGCGACGTAGGGGATGAGCATACGGGGGTGAAACTCCTCCGGCCAGCGGCGAGGCAGGTTTTGCTCGATCACATTGAAGGCGAGGTTGCGGTGCTGCGGTGACAACGACAGGAGTTCGACGGTTCGGATGTAGGCTTCGGTGGCGGCTTGGTTCCGCCGGATCGTCCGCTGCCACAGGCCGTCCAGGATCGCCGCACGGCGGGCGGCGTACGGGTCCTCCGTCCCGCGGGGAGCCATTGTGTGGCCGAGCCTGATCACGACCCGGTCGTACCGCTCATCGCAACGACCGGCCCACCGCTCCAGCACGCCCACCGCCCGATCCGGTTCGTCAGAGAGCAGGCGGTCGAGCAGGTCCATGGCTTGATCGTCAGAGAGCAGGCGGTCGAGCAGGACCATGGCTTGATCGACTACTGGCACGAACATGGCTTGATCGACTGCCTGTTCTGCCAGCCGGTCGCAGAGGCGGTCGAACGCACCCTGCCGGCGGTGGTACAAGATCGCGGCCGCCACATCCCCAATTGTGACGTAACCCAGTTTCTCAAACGGGGTCTCGTCCGCCAGCCAGTCGATGAGCATGTCCATCACGTCTTCGGGCTGCTCGTCGAAGGCGAGCAACAGGGCGGCCGCGGGCTGGTTCTGTTCCGGTAAACCGCAATCGGCCTCGAACTGCCGCGTCGTCCAATCCATCCAGTGGCCCCATTCATACCTGTACGGGTCATCGTGAACAAACGTCGGCCGCAGGAGTTCCAGCACGTCTCGCGCAGGCACCCTCCGGGTCCGGACCAATTGCCCGACCGCCCCAATGGGAGAGCCCCACACGAGGGCGCGAGCCGCTCCGCGCCGCGCGGCCTCTTGGAGGTGGGCGAAGTGGGGCAACGGCTGATGGAAGTGGGACAGCAACCGCGCGGTCGCCGCGAACACCAGGTCGAAATCGACATCCGACTGGGCTACGAATTCACGCAACACGGCCTCGACAGTTGTCTTGTCCCCGGCGTGCTCGGCCCGAAGGACGGCGAACCCAACCGCCATGCCCTGGCTGTCCTGGCCGTAATGACGGAGCTTTCGGAGGTGGTCCGGCGTCAGGACCTTCAGGTCGATGTGGCGGGCCATGAAGAATTCGGCCAGCGTGTCGAAGGCGAATCGGAAGTGGGTCTGGCCCTCCTCCAGCACGTTCTCGCCGATCAAGGCACGCCGCGCCGCGGGAGGGGCGGCCAGCCGCTGCTCCGCGACTGCAGCCGGAATGGTGTTGGCCTTGGTCGCCAGTGCGTCCTTGCCCAGGTCGGTCAGGATGCGGTCCACCTGAATCGCGCTCACGTCGCCATTGGTCGCCCGGCTGATTTGCTGCTGGATGGTCAGGACGTATTCTCCCAACAGGTCGAGCGGCGAGGGCGAGTGCTCGGGCGATCCAGCGGCACGCTCGTGTGCCAACCGACTCCAGACGCGCAGGAAGAAGGGGTATTTCGCCAAATCCCAGTTGGGATCCTGGACCCCGTACCGGTCCAGGGCCGTCGCGAACTCTCTGGGCGTGAACGACCCGAGGGTCAGGCCGGTCTTCTCCGGCAGCGGGGATCGGTCCGGCATCCTGAGGGGCGGCGATTCGTGTAGCCGGTAGCACAACTCCTGACCGGCTTCTGCGCGGAGCAAGTCCCAAGTCCGTTCGCGTGACGTGAGGATCAGGCGGACGTTATTGCCGGCAACCCATTCCACAGTACGCGCCCACCACGAGCGGAGCAGGTTTGTGTCCCCGTAGGGGATTTCGTTCACTGCGTCGAACAGCACGACGAGAGGGTCGGGGTGGATCGCGTCAAACAGTCGGTCCAGTCCAGCGATCAGCCCTTGCCCCAGACTGGCCAAGCTGGCTTCCAGGTCGTCGGCCAACCACTTCCCGGGTCCGAGCCCGACGTGAAACCCGCGGACGGCCACGACCGTTCGGCCGCGGTCGGGCAGGTTCTCGATCAACTGGGAGAGCAGGCACGTCTTCCCGACTCCGGAGTTCCCGACCACGGGCAGGAGCTTGAACCCAGACGCCAAGAAGTCGTTGATCTGCTGTTCGATCTCGCGGGGGGTATAGGTCGCCGGGTCATACCGCGAGCGGCGCAACTCCGCGAGGGTTTCGGCCCGCTGCCGTTGGCAGAGGACGCGGGCCCCGGCGGGGGAAAGATACCGTCCGTAGGCCGGAACTTGGTCACGGTTGCTCCGGATCAGTTCGGCAAACGGGCGGTGGCTCTCCGCCAGGTACGCGAAGTCGATCGCGTACCCGTTGAACTGAATCCCTGGTATGAAAAAGGCGTCCCTACGAACCTCGATCCGTTCGAGTTGCTGAACGCCGACGATGCCGATCGTGACGCCGGTCGTGCGATCGACGAGCGGCCCCCCGCTGATCCCTGGCCGGATGACGGCGGTGGAGAGCGCGAACCCGCCATAGGTATAGGGCGGGTGTCTCGGCGATTGCGGGGATTGCACGGTGACGGAACCGCCGATCACGGCGGGCGTCGGGACCGGTCCCTTGAGATAATGCGATGGACGCTCGTAGCCGATTGCCCAGGCGGCCTGTTGGGGATCGGCCCCCGTGCCGCACGGCAAGACCTCGGGGGCCACCTGGTCGATCTGCAAGACGGCCAAGTCGGCATCCGGCCAGGACCGTTCGGGGTCCACCGTGGCGGTAGCTTGATTGCCATCGGAGAGGAGCACCGGGATCGGTCCTGGGATATCGCTCACGACGTGAAAGCAGGATAGCGCGTCCCTCTCGCCGACGAAGAAGCCGGTCCCACTCGTTTGCTTCCCGTCAGCCGTCAAGACGTGGACGAGTGCGCGCTTCACGCGGGCTTCGTCAAACAGCGGCGTGGAGGCAACGTGGGTCATCCCAGGCTTGTTACTTCCCCGACAGATCGAATTCCAACTTCGCCGTGAAGGTCGCCTTTGCCCCCGCCGACGCGACGAAGAAATTGCCTTCCGCTGTCAGCTCCAGCCCGATCTCCATCTCCGCCTTCTTGACTGCCTTGCCGATCTTCACGACTGCGCCGGCGAACTCCTTCGCGACGGCGACGATGTTGTTCAGTCCGTCTCCGAGCTTCTCCGCTGCATCGATGATCTTGCTCGCCGCGCTTACTTCCCGGGCGTTGTCCGCCGAGCTAACCTCCACGAGGATCGTGCCGTAGTCCGTCTGGACGCGACGCAGTTCTGCCATGACAAGTAGCCCTTGTAGTTCTGCGGAGGGGAAAGACCTGAGAGGCTGTCTTACGACGCGAAATCATTCTATCCAGTGTCCTGCTTACATGAAAAGGTGGATCCAAGGTCGGAGATGAGGACGCGGGTACCGCTTGACAGCATAGAGGATAGGTTACCTGGCGGATGAGATACGCACAGGTGGAACGCAGCCGCTAGAGCCGCTGATCGCGGGTGGGTTTGCGCGCGTCGGTCACATCGACCGACGCACCCAGGAGGGATCTTCGCGGCTCCATGCGCTTCTGTACGCTTGTCACCCTCGACTCATGAACGGTTATCTCTAACCCTAAATTATCCAGATTCACTGATTCACCAATACCACATCCCTGCACCCGCCGCAGACAAGTGCCGTGGCGCACCAGCCCTACCGTCCTGGTGCCCGCTGGCCACCGCTTCTTCCCCCCCCGTTCCCCCCCAAAGCTCCCCACGTACGCCTTCTATTCTAGATCAGTGCGCCAAGTGCGCTAGGAACAACTCTCTGTGGTTCTTCCCCCTGTGCTTGGCGTTCGTGGCGGTGTTGGTGCTGGTTCGGTCTAGGGTTTGGGAAAGCGCGAACCTCCGCCAAGCGGCGTGGCGCACTGCCGGGCCTTTCTGGCGCACGGTGGCGCACTCGAAAAGGCCCCAGTGCGCCGCGGGACGCAGCCTCGGAAGGCTGCAAAGTCGCTTTCTGGCGCACTTGGCGCACCGTTTCCGAATGACAGACGTCTTGTTGTCGCTCTGGGGGGTTGGCGTTTCCGCGTTGGGGAAGTTTCCCGGCGGGGGGCGTTTTGTGTGCAGGGGCGCGTGTACTGGTGGGAAGCGTGCGCCAAGTGCGCCAGGGAGGGGTTTCGCAGCCTCGGGAGGCTGCGAAACGCGGCGCACGGTGGTGCGCCAGCCGGGGCCAGAACCGTGGTTCTGGTGCGCCAGGGATGCCGTGACCCGCCTTCGGGGCGGGTCTTTGGGCGTTCCGGTGGGTGTCGGCCGGGTCGCTAGTCTCGCCCCTGGCCGTCCGGCGGCCAGAAGACCAGGGCGTCGAAGGCCAGGAGGTTGGTCCGGCGGGCCCCTTCCAGGGTCTTCCGCGTCTTGTACCGCGTTTTCCCCCCCGTCCGCTCGACCGCCAGCCAGCCCTTTTCCGCCAGTCGGGCAACCACGGTGTCGGGGTTGCTCAAGGGCTTGTTTTGCTGGGCCGCGAAGGCTTGGGTGATCCGTGCTGCCTCGTTGGCGTCGAGGTAGACCCGCCCGTCGTCGAGCCAGCCGATGCGGACGCTGTTGTGGTTGTCGATTTCCCAACTGCCCCGGTCGACGCCGTGCTGGTACCACGTCCAACCGCAGGCTGCTGCCCTCCCCTCCGGGGGCTTGCCCTTGGCGTCCGCCAGGTAGGCGCGACCGCTCCCCAGCGCCGAGATGATGAGGTCGATGAACCGCCGGGCGTCATCGCTCTCGTCCTGCTGTTCCTGCTGGTCGTCGGCTAGCGAGGAGAGCCATGACCAGTGCGTCTCTGCTAGAGACTCCTTGGCAGCGTCATCGATTGCGTTGACTTTCACTGCCCATTCCAGGAATGAGCGGTATCCTGCCGCTAGGTCGGCGAGAATGCCGGGTGTGCGGGCGTGCCCTTGCACGCCCGCAGCCTTCGCCTTGGCCTTGTACTCGGCCGTCAGGGCGTCGAGCCGCTCGAGCACCGCCGCTCGGTCCCGCGCCACGTACCGCACGTACGCCGCCATGGCCTGGGCGTAGAGCCCTCGGGCCGCCTCGGTCTGGAGCGCAGTCAGCGTCCCCAGGTCAATGCTCCCGCCCTGGCCGGCCTCCCCCTCGGGCGTGAACTTCACGATGAGCGACCGCCCTTGGGCCGATCGGCGCTGCACGCAATCCTCGCCCGTCGAGAGCACTCCCCCGCGTGGTGGTAGCTCGGGCATTGGTGTCATATCGGGCCGCATCCGAGACCGCCCGCGGCCGTCGCCCTGGTTGTTCAAGACCGTCGCGGCCTTGGTCTGCTCCTGGTCGGCTTTCGCCCCGTCCGCGATGAAGTTATCGAGCAGTAAAAGCGAATCCTTGGTGATGTGCTGTAGGAACTCGATTTGGGCCGCTGTCGCGGCCCAGGAGGCGGGGGGCGGGGTCTCGTAGGTGTGCCCGGGCGCGAAGTGCTGCACCGCCAGGCAACTGGTGGTCGTCTTCCTTGAACCCGACCCGCCGACCAGCGACACCGCGAAGGGGCACGGTCGCAGCACCGCCCGCCAGGGCAGGGCCACCAGTGCGGCCGCGATGCCCGGCGCGTTCGGCCGGTCGGCCCGTCCCAGTTCGAGGATTCGCAGGCAGGCCCGGATGGCCTGCTGCAGCCCGTCGCCCTCGACCGGCGCGGGCAGCACGTACAGCGGCAGCTTCGACAGCTCGACCCGGAACCCCGCGGCCGGTCCGTCTGGACCAATGGCGCCGCCCGCGTGCAGATAATAGTGCTGACCGTCGCGCTCGACCCAGCCGGTGTGGCCGTAGCAGGTGTGTTGTGTGATGCCGTCCAGGGCCGAGAGTCGCTGGATGGCCTCGCGAAGCTGGTCCTTGCAGGTCCGGCCGCTGCCGACGGACCAGGCCGCACCGAGTTGCTTCGTCACCCAGTTAAGGCTGTCGAAGTCGCCGGCATCGACCTCGACCTCGCGGTGCTCTATCCCGCCGGTTGGCTGTGGCCGGGAGGCACGAATCAGGAAGACCCGCCGCTCGCTCGCGCCGATCGTCTGGACTACTTCTTCGACCACGCGGGCGTCAAAGTTCGCCAGAGGGTCGGGCACTTCCTCCGACACCAACTCATTGTCAACCTTGGTCTTAATGGTGATCCAACGGCATAGTACACCGTTGTGGGTGCAGTAATCTGGGTCGCTAGGCTTGGATTCCTGAGGAACTCCCTGTTGGTCCGGCTCTTCCTTGCTAGTATCGTAGGTCTCCCCTACAATACTGATGGCTCCATTGATGCTACGGGTCCGGTAATCCTCTCGCTCCCACTTCTCACGATAGAGCCCTGAGCGGCGAAACAGCGCATCCATCAGGTCCGGGTCCTTGTTGGTCCAGAACCCCAGCATCACAAGCAGGGCCTCGTCAGCCTGGCTCTGCGACTCGTAGGAATCCTGCCAATTACCGTCCCAAAGAGCACTGAACTTACCCCCGTTCTTGGCTCGCTTCGCCTTCTCAATGATCTCGTCATCCTTCAGGCTCGCCTTACCTGGTACCACCGGAGTCGCCTGCTGAGACTCCCTGGGAACTTCACCAGCCAAGGACTCCACCAGTTCGGTCGGGACAATTCTCCATTCGTCTGGCACTGATAGAATTTTGGAATTCCGTCGCGGCCGACCCGGTCCTTCCTTCTTGCAAGTCCGGGTGCCTGGGACTTTGATGACCCGGCTGGGGTTGCACACACTGCCATCCACTAGGGCGGCTTTATTATCGAACCTCTGCTTCAACGCCTTGAGACAGTTGGACACCAGCCCATTATCCTCGGCGGGCAAGGAGACCTTATACAACAGACCATAGCCGTTGCCAGTGTCCAGCCGAGCCGGCTCGGGCCAACCTTGCTCAGTCAGATGTTCCTGCGCCGCCTCCATCAGCAAGAATCCCTCGGTCTTCTCGGCATCCATCGTGCACCACTCAGTACTCAGCTTCTCGCCGGACGCATCCCACCTCACCGGGTCGACATCGACATAAATGTACTGCCGAGAGGTAATGTAGTCGTCGTCCGCCGGGACGCCTTTACCAACCAACTCCTCCCAGACTGGGTTGAGTGTGAAGTAAATGTTGGCCTTGCCTTCGTACCGAGCGGCCTCCTCGGCCAGGGCTTGCAAGTTGTCGTAATGGTAGCAACGGGTCAGCGTGTATTTGCTGCCGTCGGCGCTGCGTTCGAGGTTCGGCACTCGTAGCTCGATTACTGTGCCGGGTATGGCAAGGCGTTTGAGATTGTCCAGGATGGTAGCAGCAAGCTTGTCAAGCCTTTCTAGCTTGCGGTCTAGCTTGCGGAGGTAAGAATCGCACTTGGAACGCTCACGAGTATTAGAATAAGTAGCTGATGAAGCAACGCTAGCCATAGAAAAGTTTCCTTTCAAGGCCCTGCTTTCTGGTTGCCACCCGGGGCAGGGCCTTCTCAATAGATGTTGTCCTAGTCACCTTGCACGGACGGAACAGTTAAGCGGCCAAAGCCCAACTTTTCACGGTCAATCCGAGCCCCGAGATACTGATGTGACGGATCGAGCGTCGCCCGCTCGACACTAGGCACGCCAACAGCATCGCCCAGTAACCGCACAGCCTCTGTGATCACGACGCCTCGATTGGGTAACCGCAACTGGTGCGATATCTCATCGAGGTAATGCAACCAGTCATCTGAACATCGCATTTTCAACACTGCATCGGAATGCATTGAATTCTCCTCATATCAAGAGATAAGACTACACGTGTTATAATATGTCTCGCGTGGTCCGCCACTATTCTATTTTTGCTGCGAGTACCATTGGCCAACACGTCGTCTAAGGCTGGGCTATTCGGGGCGGCCAGTTCGATCGAGACGCCAGGGCTTATTGTGTAATCACTTCCCCAGTCGGATTCCCAGCCGACGTTGATTTGGCTCCCTTCCACCTCGATTGTGATGAACTGCCAGCCAATCGGTACGCGGCAGGTTATTGTGTTGGGCTTCATCAAGTCCGGCTCGATGGCGAATGGAAGACCGGTCCGTGCTCGTAGCCTTCCTCTCCGGATGATCTTGGTCAGTTCGCTTGCGTGGTGGGTCGAGGATGAGCAAGGCGACGGAGGGTGGTCAGCTCATTCCGATCCAGATTGATTGTGATGAACATTTCGTTTCGCCGTTTGATCATAGCCTAAGTCCTTTCGTGGGTTTCTTGGGTTCCGTGCTGTGTGAGGTTCTTTGGTTCTGGTCTGGGTGATGTCGCTTGTTGTCCTGCTTCCTGTGGCGGCTTACCCCCCCCGGGGGGCTCTGGCGGCCCGAGGGGGGCTTGCGAGCGCCGGGGCGGCTCTTGCCCGCCCAGCGGCCCGGCGGCCCGTGGCGCGGCCTACGAGCCCCTAGAAGGGCAGCGTGCTCTGTTCCTCGCAGGCCGCGCCCGGGCGCGGGCTCTCGTCGTCGCGAGGCTCTCGCGTGCGCGCCGGCGCGGGCGCGAGGGGCAGAAGTTGGTAGAGCGGGTACCCGCGAACCGAGCAGCCAACCACGATCTCGACCCGCCACGGTCCGAACACGCGACCCTCGACCCGCCGCAGCTCTTCACCCAGCTTACGCTTCTGCGACCGATCCAGACCCTGGCCCAGGGTGCCACTGAAGGCAACCTCCAGCTCAGCGTTGCGCACGATGATCTCGTGGAGGTTGTCGATGGAGACCAAGCTCGTCTGATATTGACGCCACCACTCAGCGACCAAGGCCGACCACCCCAGGGCGTGATCATCCCGGGTCGTCAGTTCGTCCTTGTTCTCAAGGAATCCGGGCAGGCCGCAGACTTCCAGAATTCCACCGATCACCTCAGCCCAGCTCTCGAAGGAGCCGAGCACGGCCTTCCCCTTGGGACGGCCCGCGGCGACCCAGGCGCGGCACAGCACGAGGGCGGCGTAGAGCAGGTCGACCCGGTGCTCGATGCCCCAGCGCAGCAGGTTCTTGATTTTGAACCCGCTACGTTGTTCAGGCCGTTCGGCGTTGGCGTCGAGCTTGATCACGACGGTCCTGCGGGCCAGCTCGCGCGAGACCTTGGGGTTATTGCCGGAGGCCAGCCAGCACGCAAGTGCCGGAACCTCGACCCAGCGCGTTGCTCCAAGAATCCGGCCAGCGAAGCGACAGTCCGGACTGGCGATGACCGCCGCGAGGGCGGCGGAATCTGCTTCGTTGAGATTATCGAAGAACACAAAGGGGGGCGCGGCCAAGAGCACGCTAAGCAGCGTCTTGGACATTTCCTCTTCGGAGCTGCGCAGCATGGTCGGCTCGGCGGGACGACCGGAGATTATCTGGGACAATGCCGCCATCAGCAGGGTCTTGCCGGTTCCAGGCGTGCTCGCCAGGGCCAGGAGGAGAGGCGTCGGCCCACGGACCAACCGGCGAACCAGCGGGGTCAGGATGACGGCCAGCGCGTGGCACTTGCTGGCGTCGTCCGCGAAGGGGAAGTCACTGAGATAGAAGTCGAATATCAGATTGAGAGCCTGATCAACGTCTTGTTGGGTCGGCTTTGCCGGGACTGGCGGAATCTCGATCGTGGGCGATAGGAAAATCTGGTCGCGGCGGTGGTAGCCGGGGCGGCTGATGATCCTGCCGTCCGAGCCCAGGAGGGGGGCCGAGGCCAGCATCTCCAGCGGCGGGAAGCGGCGCTGGTCGAGGCCGTCCATCGCCAAGATTGACCGTAGGATCTCACGCGGAGGACTGCCGACCCGGTGGGTGTCCAGCCCCTTATGGTTGAGCCTAATTTCGTCGAAGTTGCAGACCGCGGAGAGCATGAGTCGCAAGCTGTCCTCGCCAAGGGTCTCGATCCTGGCGGCGGCACCGGGGGCGGCGGCGCGGACCCGGGACAGCAATCCCCCTAGCTGGTAGATCCGTGAGCGGCCGTAGCGCGGCCGTTGGGCTACAGCTTCGAGAGCTTCCATCGTCCAGTCGTGCAGGCCGGCGCTCGGGTCGTCGGTGCGCATTTCGACTGTGTGCGGCTGGGTCAGACGGCGTTTTTTCTTGGCGGCCCGGCGATCGTGGCGCGGTCCCCAGCACCATTCGAGTTGGCGTTCCATATAACGGCCTCAATATAACAAAATTATGTGATCGAGAAGGAAAGCTAGGAAAGGTGGCGGGAGACCAAGAACGGTCTCCCGCCCGGCTTTGTCACAGGATTATCGGAAGGCTACTCAGGGCTTCTGCGAGGGCTTCCGGGCTGTCGATACCCGTTTCCTCGGACATCGCCGCGAATGCCTTGTCGGACAGACAGGAGGCCGCAGGGCTTTAAGCTTCGCGGCGCTGTAGATGGCCTTGCTGTGCGAGAGAGAGGCGGCTTTGACGTGTTGGGGAAGCAATTTACATAAATACATAATCGGAGTCTTATCTGTGAATCATTGGTGAGGTCTCTGTTGCCTCATCTAAATTAATTGTATCATATCTCAGAAAATAGTATAGTGAATTTATGACAAATTGTTTATGGTAGTGGGGGGGTGATATACACCCTTTGCGAAATCTCACCACGATGTTGCCCTGGGGCAGCAAGCGCGCAGTGGGGGGGGTGGGGGGGGGGTAACGCCAAGAGACCGTTTTTGCACCCGCCCAAAGCCACTAGACTGTGCAAATTATCCAAGCTAACAGAATGTGTCCAAACGCACACAAACGGCGGGCGAAGCTTCGTGGGCTCCAGTCGGGGAAGGATACACCATCAACAATTGCCTAACGCAAGACCCGCCAGCTACACCTAGAAACAAACTGGCCTGCCACCGCCACCAAGCCAAGGTCGTGGCCACCCACACTCACCACATCCACTGGAACCAAGCACTCAGAGCTGCCTGACTCGTCCACACCGAACAAGGTGCCGCACCCAGCTTGATCGCAAGCCTCTCCCCAGATCTTCATTACCCGGGCACGAGCAAGATCCTCCTTTGGGTCGCTCTCCCTGGATTCCCGTGAGTGAAGCCCTGGACACGATCGCGAGGTCCCGACTTGAACTCATGGGTCCCGGACTCGCATCCAGTCCCGATCCGCAGTCCTGTTTTTTTCTGTAATTCGCCGCGTAATCTCTCAACAACAGCCATCTGCACATATATTGACATAAATGTATTAATATGATAGACTTTAAGTAGAGAGGGCGCACGAGAGAAAAGCCTCATAACAAAATAGAAAGCGAGACGACCGATGACGATTACGACCAGCACCTACGAAGGTTCGCACGGACGCAAGCCCAAGCTCAGCCAGTATGGGCTCTGGTTCTTCGCCATCACCAGACGCCCTGGTGCGACGACCACCTTCCAGACGACCGCCACCTACCGTGATGCTGCCAAGGCAGCCAAGGCCGAGGCCAAGCTGATAGGCGGAGCCAGCCAGATTACCGTGATGCCCTGACAGGCCGAAACCCGGGTCATCCCAGGTCTGGTCGTAATGCGACCACGGAGGAGGCCACTAACACGAGGAGACAGAGCCATGACGAGCCTGAAGCTTTGGAGCGAAGGCAACGAGATAACCGAGTCTGGCGTTGAGATCGGCGGGATCCAGGTCACTTGGGCCGAGATCGATCTCGCCAAGGACCGAGCGACAGCCCTGGATGTCGGTCTCACCCCGGACCTGTGCGACGATTTCGAGGTTGACCACAAGGATTACGCAGACCTGCCGTACTGGCTGTCGACGGTAGCGGAGGAGCCGACCCTCCGGTAGTACCGAGCCTTTGTCGTATGAGGCTCCTCTGGGCATTGGCGGTCTCGCTGAGCACATGTTGTGTAGTGATAATTATATATTGAATATTATAATCTACTAATAGATAAGAATTGTGTCACGTTTGCGGGCGTCAATCGTTAAGTTGGTGGAGATTTTGACACCGAAGGTTGACCCCTCGGTTGCACCGTAACGCGGTGCCTGACGAGGCCAACACACTTTCACGAGATGACGCACCGATGGACACGACCGCAATCAAGTCCCAGATCAAGGCCGGAGAGGCCCAGCCCAAGCATGACCAATCCGGTATGACCAAGTTGCTGGTCACCATCCCGGTAGACCTCCGCACTAGGCTGGCAGAACTGTCAGCCGAGTCTGGCGTCAGCCAGCGGGAGATCATCCGCCAGGCCATCCGCAGGCTGTGGGAGGACGGACCGTCAGCCATCCAGGCCAACGCTCGGACCGGCACGGTCAAGACCGCCAAGGCCGAGGAGACGACCGTGAAGGCCAAGGCTGCGAAGACCGTCCACCAGGTCACGCCCACGGTCTCCATCGTGAAGACCGACAGTGAACTCCTGCACGCCGACCGGCCGGCCGCCAAGCCGACCAAGACCGAGTCCCGACCACCCCAGCCCTCCCCTGACCACGCTTGGGTCGTCCGAGGGACCGGTGGCTACTGGAGAGCCCGGAAAGGCAGCAGCAAGTGACAACCTCCTCTCACCCGTCCACCCCAGACCAGACGCAACGGGTGCCGAAAGGACCGGCTTCCCTGCCCTTTCCAGAACCGAGGAACCCAGTGGACCTGAGCCAGATCAACCTGAATATCTCGTCCACCGGGACTAGCCGAGGGGATTGCGGCGTTTGAGAACACCGTACGTTATTGAGGACTCACCGATGAACATGAAGACGAGAAAGACCAACAACGGAAAAACCAAGGGCGAGCCGAAGGGCTTCACGCCACAAGAGGTCGAGCGCTCGGTATTGAAGGCCCTCGCTCCCGCCCTGGAGGCCAGGGGCGGGTCGATCCATTCGTTCGCCGAGTGGACCCTCGCGGGCCATGGCATCGTCCTCGTTTTGTCCACGGGCCAGGAGTTCTGGTTGACCCTGGCCGAGGCGTCCTTCTGATATTTCGCCGGGCCGGGGGGCTCGGTATCCCCGGTCCCGCATCGGAGGACTGCGATGACCTTGCAGCCACGATAACCCCCGCTCTTTCCTGGGTCTGATAATGCTGATCATGTTACAACGTGTTCAATTGTAGCGATGATACCGATCATCCGGGCCTGGTCCGGGTACTGCGGGAGATTCTTTCCCTGCTGGGGTGTCATGCCTACACCTATCCACCAGTTTACCAGAGCGAGCACCAACCCCAGTCGGATCGTTAGAATGAGAGAGTCCCTGATTCGAGGATTGGCGCGCGTCGAGTGCGTGGCGCTGCTTGAGCCGGGGGCCGGCTTCCACATGCCGAAAGCGAGAGCGTCATGACGGATCAGTGGCGGGATCTGATCACCATGGAGCCCGGCAAGCGCGGCGGTCGCCCCTGCGTGCGAGGGATGCGCATCACCGTCTATGACGTCCTCTCGTATCTGGCGGCTGGCATGTCAGAGAGCGAGATCTTGGACGACTTTCCCTACCTGACGGCCGATGACATCCACGCCTGCTTGGCTTACGCAGCGGAGCGCGAGCGGAGAATGCTGGTGGTGCCGACTTGAAACTGCTGTTCGATCAGAACCTTTCGCCCAAACTGGTGAACTGGTTGGCAGACCTGTATCCGGGCTCAAGCCACGTGCTCTCACTCGGCTTGGACCGCGCCAGCGATGAGGCCATCTGGGAGTACGTGCGGGATCACGGCTACGCGATCGTGACCAAGGATGCCGATTACGACGATATGGGTGTCGTACGCGGGCATCCGCCGAAGGTGCTCTGGTTGCTGATCGGCAACTGCACCACGGCCCAGGTCGAAACCGTCTTGAGGCAGAACCACGCGCTGGTTGAGAGGTTCGAGCGAGATCCGACGATGGGAACGCTCTGCCTGCGGTGACTGGTACGCTCTACCTCGGGAGGCAAAGGAGATTGGGGCAGCGCCGTTCGCACCAGGACCTACCGAGTAGACCGCGCCACCATCACTGCCGCCGTTGCCCTCATGCGGGAAGAAGGTGCGCCAGGCCACGCCGTGCTTGTGGTCGCTGGAGCCGATCTGAGGCTCGGGGATGTCCAGCACGTGCATCCGGCCTTCCACGAAGTTCTCCAGTTCGCGGGTGTGGAAAGCGGCTTGCGATCCGTCGCTACCCGTCCACCAACCGTCATCGAGCCGAGACCAGGGTTGGAGGGATTCATTGGTCGGTCCGG
>Ga0116221_1001617_pt1 | contig 15030 bp, 13 predicted proteins | sample Sb_taG_5_FD_88965 | JGI IMG/M metagenome (GOLD analysis project Ga0116221, IMG submission 88965) | Peat soil microbial communities from Weissenstadt, Germany - Sb_50d_8_FC metaG | ecosystem: Environmental > Terrestrial > Soil > Wetlands > Peat | place: Germany: Weissenstadt | collected 2010-09-21 | reverse complement strand
CGCGGCCGAACCGCAGACCGGACAGGTCGTCGGAAAGACATAGGGCTTGGCGCTTTTGGGCCGCATTCCCAGAACCGGCCCCAGCACCTGCGGGATCACGTCGCCGGCGCGTTGGATCCTCACCGTGTCGCCGATGCGGATGTCCTTGCGGGCGATCTCGTCCTCGTTGTGCAAGGTGGCGTTGGCGATCACGACGCCGCCGACCGTCACCGGATCGAGTCTGGCGACCGGCGTCAAGGCGCCGGTGCGGCCGACCTGGATTTCGATGTCGCGCAGAACGGTCGTCGCCTGCTCGGCCGGGAATTTATGTGCCGCCGCCCAGCGCGGAGCGCGCGAAACGAAGCCGAGCCGATCCTGCAACGCGAGGCTGTCGACCTTGTAGACGACCCCGTCAATGTCATAGGCGAGCGAGGCGCGGCGGCTCTCGATATCATGATAATGGCGCAGCAATTCGGCAGAATAGCACAGAACGGTGAGCGAATTGACTGGCAGGCCGTACCTTTTGAAGGCGCGCACCATGCCCATTTGGGTGGTGGCGGGCATGCGGCTGACTTCGCCCCAGGCATAGGCGAAGAAATGAAGCGGGCGCCCGGCGGTGATGGCGGGATCGAGCTGGCGCAGCGAACCGGCCGCCGAATTGCGCGGATTGGCGAAGAGCGGCTTGCCCGCTTCGGCCTGGCGTGCGTTGAGCGCAGCGAAATCGGCGCGCGTCATATAGACCTCGCCGCGCACTTCAAGGACATCCGGCGCAGTGCCTTTCAAGACATGCGGAATCTCCGCGATCGTCCTCACATTGGCGGTCACGTCCTCGCCCTCGTATCCGTCGCCGCGGGTCGCCGCCTGCACGAGCTTGCGCCCTTCGTAGCGCAGCGAGCAGGAGAGACCGTCGATCTTCGGCTCGGCGGTCATCGCCAGCGGCGCGTCGGCAGCAAGGCCAAGAAAGCGTCGGATGCGAGCGACGAAGTCCTCGACTTCTGCGTCGGTGAAGACGTTGCCGAGTGACAGCACCGGGACTTTGTGGCGGACTTTGATGAATTTTTCCGCCGGCGCAGCGCCGACCCGCCTTGTGAGCGATCCCGCGGTAACCAGTTCGGGAAAAGCCTTCTCCAAAGCCTCATAGCGGCGGCGCAGCGCATCATATTCCGCGTCCGAAATGACCGGCGCGTCCTCGCGATAATAGCGCTCGTCGTGCCGGGCTATTTCCGTTCCGAGCCGCTTGTGTTCAACACGGGCCTGGGCGAAATCGAGCTTTTGGGATTCCTTCGGCTTCTTCATACCGCAGAAATAGCTCAGATCCCGGTTCGCGGAAAGATTGGCTCCTAACGAACCGAATGAGATCGCGATGAGGAAGCGACTCTTATGAGACCGACAGGTCAGTATTTCGCGACGACCGGCGTCGGCTCGAAGAGATCGAACTTGTAGTTCAAGCCAAGGCGGAGGATGTGGTACATGCTGCGCGTGCCAAAGCCAATGGCGCTCGTCGATGTCGGCGAGAATTGTTCATACCGTGCGCCGCTGAAATCGTACAAATATTCTGCCCGGACCGTGAGGTTATTGGCAATGGTATATTCTGCGCCAGCGCCCGCGACACCAACGTTCGGGAAGATGCCAGTTCGGGTGGCAATGAGCGAGCCCCCGACGCCATTTGCAACATAAGAGGCCTGGCTCGTCGCATAGGTGAGGCCGCCGGTTATATAGAGCAGCAATCGATCGAAATCATAACCGACGCGCCCACGAGCAGTGCCGAAGTTTTCGAACTTCGTGGCGAAGCTCAGCGGACCGGCGCGTCCTCGCGATAATAGCGCTCGTCGTGGCGGGCAATCTCAGTCCCGAGGCGCTCATGCTCGATGCGCGCCTGCGCGAGATCGATCCCATTCAGGCATTTCGGCCTCTTCATGCCGAAGAATTAGCTCAGATCACCGTTCGCGAGAAGATTTTTGGCGGTACTTATCTGATCATTCAGGCGAACGCCTGGCCGCGCGTGATTATGCCGACAAGCGATTTGCGGGAGAAGTGCACCTAAGACTATTCAATATCGCGACGCCGGTGGCGAAAATAGATCCAACTTGTAGTTCAGACCAAGACGTATGATGGAATAATCGGCCCGCGTGGTGAAGCCAACATTCAAGCCAGGAGGCGTAGAAGCTACCTGATCCCATTGGGAAAGGATGCCATCGTACAAATATTCGGCTTTGACCGATAAATTATTGGTCAAAGCATATTCCGCACCAATTCCCATAGCTTGGGAAGTCGGAGGCAGCCTCGCATAGCTTACATTCTGCGAGCCGCTGAAACCTGCCACGTTGTAGTAAGAATTGAAGGAGCCGTAGGTGAGACCGCCGGTTACATATACGAGGAGGCGGTCGAAATTATAGCCGACGCGCAGGCGAGCCGTTCCAAAATTTTCGAACCGCGTGCCAAAGGTCGCGGGCCCGATCGCCGTGCCGACCGTGTTTCTTCCCGTAACATCCGCCCAATCCGAATCCACTTCGACGCCGACGACCGCATGGCCGATGAGCGGAAGATTGGTAATTTCGTAATTATAGCCGATTTGGCCGCCGAGTACGGGACCGGTTGATATGATTCCGGTGAAACTCACGATAGGCAAGGGGGAAGACGGCAGCCAAATGTTCGAAGGAACCCCAAAATGATCGAGGCCCACGCCGCCGTTGACGCCGACATAGAGCCCGGTCCAACTGAAGGCCGGAACGGGCGCCAGCGGCGCGACAGGCGGTTCTTTGAGATTGGGCAGATCCGCCGCTTCGGCCGATCCGGCCACGCAGACCGCGAGGAGTGCCAGCCTCGCTGCGAGGCTTAGCCCGGCCCATTGCCGATTGGCCAATGTGCCCGATGTAAGGCCCTTTCCGCTTCGCGCCTCACTCTTGAACGAAAGAAAAGGGCTCATCTCGAATCCAAAGGCCGCCGCAAGTGCGCCTAAAGAGCCTGTTTCCGCAAGATTCGGCAAGCCCCGCGGGCCGCCTTCCAGAAAATTTTGCCGCGCGTTGCATAACGGCCGCACTGCCGCAGGTCGTGCCGAAGCAGCACATCTCAAGATTGATTGCAACCAACGCGCCTCACAAGCTCTGGTGAGAAGCGCGCTTCGGTTCGCAGATCAAAATGGGAGCGGAAGACCGTCTCATCCAGCCGATGGCCTGGAGGAACGCCAAACGAGACCGCTCCACGCCCCTCAACGGGCTGCCATGAAACCCCCGGCAGCCCGGCCATGAAAATGATCCTCCTTTATGAGCGCGATTTCGTTCCACTGCCGCAAGGCTCGAAAGATCAATTCTCCACAAGTTTGCCGCCGCGATCGGGGGCCACCGCGCCCGTGAGTAGAATATACTATGATACACAATTGCTGCGCGAGCGCGCCAAATCTTCGGTCGCCCGATCGCTCTTTATGACGCACCGGCCTCGGAGCGTGCGCCGCAACGCGAACTTGCGGAACCGAGACAAAATTTTCTACGAAGCGCCGTGATCTGAGCTTCGCTCAAGCAAGGCGGACCGGCCCGTGCGAGGAAGCTCACGCCGATGTTCTGGCCGCTCCGCCATGCGATCTCGGCATCCAGCATTTGCTTTGCCCGCTCGTCGAACAACCGAATTCGACGCGGCAGGTTGAGACCGGCGGCAAGCCGCAGCCGTGCGCCACGGCTGGAGCGGTCGTAAATCTGACAATCGATCAGGAACCTGTTGTGCAGATCGAGGACCATGCCGCACTGCAGGTGCGTGCGCCGGCGCGCTTCAAGCCGCTTGTTCCCCGCGAGACAAGCGGCTTGCGGCTCGGTCAGCGTGTAGGTCGCCCCTCTGCCGGCGGCGAAATCAAATTGCGACCTTAACGGCCTCCAAGACGGGACCAGCGGTGATTTCAGGTACATTCGGAGAGGCCATTGGACGGCTCCAGTCGCCACGGGCGTCACGGAAAAATTTTAGCGCCTTTTCGCGGCGGTGGCCGCGCGTTCGCCGATCATGGTAAATCCGCAAACGGCGAATCGATTCCGCCTTGCCTGAAATCCTAGCCCTTGGCGTTGCCAGCCTTGGCGCCGAGCGCCGCGCTCTGGGCTTCACTGATATGGATCTGCGCCACGAACTTCATCCCGGCGTCCTGACCGCGCTGCCAGGCAACTTGGACGTCGAACAATTGCTTGGCCACGTCGTCGAAAAAGCGGCACCGGCTCGGGAGCGCGGCGTTGACGAGGATCCGCAGCCGGGCGCCATGGCTGGAGCGGTCGTGAACCTGGCAATCGGTCAGGACCCTGTTGCGCGAATCGAGGATCTTGCCGGACTGCAGGCGGGTGCGCCAGCGCGGCTCCGATCGTTTGTTCCTTATGGCAGAAGCCGTCTGCGGCTCGACGGCCATCGGCTAACTCCTTGATCGATGCTCCGGTTTCTCAATTCCATTAGCAGTTGGTAAGGACCAAGCGATTCGCGCCGTCATCACTCCCTTGTGCTCCAGGCTCGGCAACCACCCCCACCGCCTGAGCCTCGGGCTCACCGGATCTAAGTTGGGTCCAACTTGCCAGCGGCATATTAATTCTTGCTTTATCGGCCACTCATTTTGCGCGCTTGCACCACCCCGACGTGCCGTCAGAGGAGAAATTCATGATCGCTTTGACACGCCTCGTTGCCTTGCCTTGCACGGCGTTTGTTCTCGTTGCCGCGCTGCTCGCGCAAGAGGCGCCGGCGCAAACACCGAGCAAGCTCGTGGTCTTTGCCGCCGCCAGCATGGAGACGGCGCTCGACGCCATTGTTCCCGTCTTCGTCCAGCAGAAGGGGAGCACTGCAAGCGTCTCCTACGGCTCCTCGGCGATTCTGGCCAAACAGATCGAGCGCGGCGCGCCGGCAGACGTTTTCATCTCCGCCGATGTGAAATGGATGGACTATCTGGACAAGGCGAAACTCATCCAGCCGGGGACGCGGCGTAATCTTCTCGGCAATCGTCTCGTCCTCATCGAAACGGCCGATCAGCAGGCGGAGCTTAAAATCGCGCCCGGATTCAATCTCGCCGGCGCCGCCAGCGACGGCAAGATCGCGGTCTGCACGGTCGATTCATGCCCGGCCGGCATCTACGCCAAGGAGGCGCTGCAGACTCTCGGCGTCTGGGAGGCCATCGAGCCAAAGCTCGTGCAGGCCGCCAATGTCCGCGACGCTCTGAACCTCGTCGCCCGCGGCGAAGCCAAGTTCGGTATCGTCTATGCAACCGACGCCAAAGCCGAACCGAAAGTGAAAGTGGTCGATGTCTTTCCGGCCGCGAGCCATAGCCCGATCATCTATCCAGTCGCGGTCATTGCCGGTTCAAAGAACCCGGACGCGGCAACCTTCGCAGCTTTCCTCACCTCGCAGGCCGCCGTGAAGATCCTGAAAGCCCAGGGTTTCACCATCCTCTCGAAGTAGCGTGGCAGGCTTGAAGCCTAGGAGCGTCCCCTAATTCGGCCAGCAGTGCCGCCCATACGGGCCGAGATGGAAGCCCCAGGGACATGGCCGCACGCCGCCGCCCCAATAACCGCCCCACTGACCGCCCGGCCGGCAGCCGCCATAGGGTCCGCGATGCCCGTAGGGCCCGCAGCCGCCATAGACCAGCGTGACGTGCGGCGACGCTGCGCCGTCGAGATTGGCGAGCGGCACGGCGCCCGCGCTTCCTCCCGACATCAACGCTGCCACGAATGTCCCGGCAAGAATTGCTCTCAGCATGGAAGCCTCCATCCCTTTGTCTTATCATTGTTCGCTCCAGCAACTGTCGCTGGGATTGCATTGCGCTCGCAGACCCAACCCGGAATCTCGACACGTGCCTGGAGCGGACTTCGATGATAGCGGCTTTCCAAACTGGCCGTAAGTCCAGGTCTTGGCCTGCAGCGCAAATCAGATGGTTGCGTTAAGATTCTGACATTGTGGATACGGCGATTGAAGCGATTGACATGAGGGTTGATGTTCGCGGCCCTGTCATATGCGGCGTAAGGCAGACCCTTGAGATGACGGATGGTTGACATGGTCAAGCACGTTGCCGTGCTGATGGGCGGGTTCTCGGCCGAACGTGAGGTGTCGCTGCTTTCGGGCGAGGCCTGCGCCAAGGCGCTTGCAGCAGTGGGCTTTGATGTCACGCGGGTCGACGTCGATCGCAATATCGCGGATGTCCTTGCCAAGATGCGACCTGATGTCGCCTTCAACGCCTTGCATGGCCCCTACGGCGAGGACGGGATCATCCAGGGCGTTCTGGAAATGCTGCAGATCCCCTACACGCATTCCGGCGTGCTCGCCTCGGCGCTGGCCATGCGGAAGGACCTCGCCAAGGACGTGTTAAAGGCGGCCGACATTCCGGTGGCGACAGGCGTTACGGTTGATCGTTTCAGCGCATCGAGGGCGCATGTTCTTCCGCCTCCCTATGTGGTGAAGCCGCTCGCCGAAGGCTCGTCGTTCGGCGTGCTCATCGTGAAGGAGGGCCAGAGCCATCCGCCCCAGGAGTTAACCCGCGAGGACTGGCCTTATGGCGAGCAAGTGCTCGTCGAACATTATGTCGGCGGGCGCGAACTGACCTGCGCGGTCATCGGCGACAAGGCGTACGACGTGATCGAAATCAAAGCGGCCGACGGCGGCTGGTACGACTACAACGCCAAATACGCCAAAGGGGGATCGATCCACGTCCTTCCCGCGAATCTTAAAGAAAATATTTACCACTTTGTCCAAGAGTTGACCCTCAAGGCGCACAAGGCGCTGGGTTGCCGCGGCGTCAGCCGTGCCGACTTCCGCTATGACGATCGCCCCGGAGGTACGGGCGAACTCGTCATCTTGGAAGTCAATACGCAACCCGGCATGACCGAGACATCCCTCGTGCCCGAAATTGCGGCGCATGCCGGCCTGTCGTTCGGTGAGCTCGTCAAATGGATGGTGGAAGACGCCTCCTGCGACCGGTGAGGGAGGTCTTCGAAGGTTTCCAGCCCTCCTTGCCGGCCTATGTGGGAGCTTCGAACATAGTTCCGTCGAACGCTGCGAGGCACGTCGCCCATCGCGGCCGTCGAACCTGCGCGTTGCGCGGTCCCCTTTCCTGGTTCGCCCGGCTCGCGATGTTCCTCACCGCGCCCGGCGCAGGAGCGATCGTTGCCATTGCCCTCCTCTCTGGCATCGGCCTCTACGGCGCGATGCTCGGGGGGCAATACGCAGCCTTCGCCAAATCGGAAGGAGGAATTCCGGATTTCGTCGCGCGGATGCTCGGTTTCGGCATCAAGGGGGTGCAAATTTCCGGCGCACGCGACCTCTCGGAGAATGAGATCCTCGATGTCATGGGCATTGGGCGCACCAATTCGCTGCTTTTCCTCGACGTCGCGAAATTGCGCGACAAATTGCTATCCCTCCCGCTTGTGAAGGACGCGAGCGTCAGCAAGCTCTATCCAAACCGGGTCATGATCGAGATCGAGGAGCGCCAGCCCTTCGCGCTGTGGCAGAAGGATGGCGCGGTAAAAATCATCGCCGCCGACGGCACGCCCATCACTGCCCTGAACGAGGCTCGCTTCATCAACCTGCCGCTTGTGGTCGGGGACGGCGCCAATGCGCGGATCGCCGAGTATCGAGCGCTGCTCGATGCGGCGGGCGATCTGCGCCCCCGGATCAAGGCAGGCATGCTGATCGCGCAGCGGCGGTGGACCTTGAAGATGACGAACGGAGTCGAGGTCGCGCTGCCCGAGACCGGAGCGGGCGCGGCGGTCGCAGAGCTCGCTCGATTGCAAGATGACTTCGGGGTGCTGGACAAGGACATCGTGTCGCTCGATCTGCGCTTTCCGGGACGGCTCATCGCCCGCCTGCCGGATGAAGCCGCCCGTGCCCGCTCCGCCCTCACCGCGCCTAAGCCCAATTCGAAAGGCGGCCAGACATGAGCGCGCGTATGCTGCCGCCGCGCATGCGAGCCCTTTCGGCGCGCAAGAGCGCGCTGCTTTGCGCGCTCGATATCGGCACATCGAAGATCGTCTGCCTCATTGCGCGTCTCAATCCGATGGACTCCTCCGAGAGCTTGCACGGGCGCACGCATCGCTGCCGCGTTCTCGGCATCGGTCATCAGCGCTCGGCCGGAATGAAGAGCGGCACCGTCGTCGATCTCGATCAAGTGGAAGCCGCGATCCGACGCGCTGTGGACGCGGCCGAGCGCATGGCCGGCGTTCAGGTCGAAAGCGTCATCGTCAATGTGACCGGCGGCCGGATCGGCTCGCAGCTCTACAATGCCCAGGTCGGTCTCGGCGGACGCGGCGTCGTCGAAGCCGACGTCCACCGCGTGCTCGAGGCCTGCGCGGCGCGCACCCATGCGCAAGGCAAGGCGGTTCTGCATTCGTTGCCGACCGGGTTTTCGCTCGGCGATACGCGCAATATCCGTGATCCGAAAGGGATGATCGCAGACGCGCTTGGCGCCGACATGCATGTCGTAAGCTGCGATGCGACCGCGGCGCGCAATCTGATGCTCGCCGTCGAGCGTTGCCATCTTGCGGTCGAAGCCATGGTCGCAACGCCTTATGCCGCGGGGCTTTCGGCGCTCGTCGACGACGAAGCCGAGCTCGGCACCACCCTGATCGACATGGGCGGCGGGACGACGTCGATCGGCGTCTTCGCCGGCGGCAGCCTCGTCCATGTCGATGCGCTGGCGCTCGGCGGCAACCACATCACATTGGACATCGCGCGCGGCCTCAACACGCGGCTTGCCGATGCCGAACGTCTGAAGACGCTTTACGGCGCCTGCCTCGCCTCGGTCTCCGACGAGCGCGAGACGATCGCGGTGACGCTTGCCGGGGAGGACGGCGATCACCCGACGCATGTGCCCAAATCGCAGCTGGTGCGCATCATTCGGCCGCGGGTGGAAGAGATCCTCGAACTGGTGCGCGACCGCTTGAAAAGCGCCGGATTGGCGGCGAATTCGGCGTCGCGTTTCATTCTCACCGGTGGCGCCAGCCAGCTCACCGGCATGACCGAAGCGGCCAAGCACATCCTCGCTGGCCAAATTCGAGTCGGGCGGCCGCTCGGCATTCATGGCCTGCCCGAATCGGCCAAAAATCCAAGCTTTTCGGCGGCCGTCGGCCTCCTCGTCTATCCGCAGGCGGCCAGAATTGAATATTTTCGCCCTGGGCGGCGCATGGCGGAAGCGGCAACCGGAACAGGGGGCTATATCGCCCGAGTCGGGCAATGGTTGAGGGAAAGTTTTTAATGATATGAGAAAGACGGAGAAGCGCGGCGGCTGATTCGTCTTTCAAACGCGATCACAACATGTGGGCGACCCTGACCGGCGCTCCAACGTCGAGAGGCCAGACCATGTCGATCAATCTCAAAGCGCCCGAACTGAAGGAATTGAAGCCGCGCATCATGGTGTGCGGGATCGGAGGCGCCGGAGGCAACGCCGTCAACAACATGATCGTCTCCGGTCTGATCGGCGTCGATTTTATCGTGGCCAACACCGATGCGCAGGCGCTCATGTCCTCGCGCGCCGAGCGCCTCATCCAGATGGGCCTGCAGGTGACCGGCGGTCTCGGCGCCGGCTCGCAGCCTGACGTCGGCCGCGCCGCGGCCGAGGAAGTGCTGGAGGAAATCCGCGATCATCTCTCCGGCGCTCACATGGTTTTCGTCACCGCCGGAATGGGCGGCGGCACCGGCACGGGGGCCGCGCCGATCATCGCCCACATCGCGCGCGACCTGGGCATCCTTACGGTCGGCGTGGTGACCAAGCCGTTCCAATTCGAAGGCGTGCGCCGCATGCGCGTCGCCGAGGCCGGAATTCTCGAACTGCAGAAATCGGTCGATACGCTGATCGTCATCCCCAATCAGAACCTGTTCCGCGTCGCTAATGAAAAGACCACCTTCGCCGATGCCTTCGCCATGGCCGACCAGGTGCTCTTTTCCGGGGTCGCCTGCATCACCGATCTGATGGTGAAAGAGGGCTTGATCAATCTCGACTTCGCCGATGTCCGCGCCATCATGCGCGAAATGGGCAAGGCGATGATGGGGACCGGAGAGGCGAGCGGCGAGAAACGGGCCGTGCTCGCTGCGGAGGCGGCCATCGCCAATCCGCTCCTCGACGAGGTCTCGATGAAGGGCGCCCGCGGCCTGTTGATTTCGATCACCGGCGGCAATGATCTGACGCTCTACGAAGTCGATGAGGCGGCAAGCCGCATCCGCCAGGAGGTCGACGAAGACGCCAACATCATTCTCGGCGCGACCTTCGACCAGAATCTCGACGGGACGGTCCGCGTATCGGTCGTCGCGACCGGGATAGACGGCGCGCAGATGCGCGATTTCGACTCCGCCCAGGCGCGGATCAGCGAAGCTGCCGACAGGCTACGCGCTCAGGCGCCGCGCGCCGATTCGCATGCGCAACGCGACCCAATCGGCCAATCCGAGCTTCAGCCGGAGATCGCTGCCCATGCCTATCCCGACCCGGCCGCAATAGCCGCGCCTCCGGCCGGCGCGATTCGCGGCGTGCATCTCCAGCCGGTCGCTCGGCAAGCGCATCATTATGCAGAGCCAAGCGCGGCGGCTCCGCGTGAGACCGAGCCCTACAACCCGGGCCCGTTCATCCCGCCGGCGCCGGAATCGCCCGTCGTGCGGGCGCAGCGCATGCTGCAAATTGAGGATCTGCCCGTCCCGGCGCAGAAACAGATCCGCGCCCACCGAGGCGAACAGCCGGCTGAGTCACATAATGAGACCAAGCGGCGGACCTTGCTCGAAAGGCTCGCCGCCTTTGGCGTCAGCCGCCATGAGGAGCCGAGCACGCCCGCAAGGCGCGAGACAAAGATGCCCTTGCAGGTGCAAGCCCCGCGGACCGCGCAGCCCAATTCGGTTCACGCCGAATACGGCAAGAGGGGCGTGGCACCCTCTGCGGTTCGGCATGGCCAGCAATCCCTCGACGCGCAGGGCCGAATCGTTCCGCGCGGCAAGGAAGAGGATCAACTCGAAATCCCCGCCTTTTTGCGCCGGCAGTCGAGCTGATGCCGGTTTAGCGAAGGAAAGGGCAAGGTTGGCAAGCCCGAGAGCAGGATCGTTTCAGATGGAATCGATCCTGCTCCAGATCCCTTGTTATCGAACGAGATCCGCTGACGAACACGCCCGAGATGCAATCCAAAAGGTGTAACAGAGCGTAAGAAAGCTTGATTTGGTGCCCTTTTGGCGTGGGCGTAGGGTCCGCGTCGTCGATGAGCCGGGGCTTCTCGGCCGCAGCAATGCGCAAGCTCATGTGACGAGCGGGCTGGACGAATGAATTTCGAGCGACAGACGACGCTCAAGAATCGGGTGTTCGCATCCGGCGTCGGTGTCCATTCGAATGCCGCCTCCACCATCATTCTCAATCCGGCCGACGCCGACACGGGCATCCTATTCCAGCGCGCCGGGTTGGCCGGCGGTTCGCGCGCGGCGGTTGCGGCGCACTGGTCGCGCGTGACCATGACCGAGCTTTGCACGACGATCGGCGATGGCGCGCAGGCGGGCGTGGCGACGGTCGAACACCTGCTTGCCGCCTTTTTGGGCCTCGGCGTCGACAATGTCCTTGTCGAAATAGATGGGCCCGAGGTTCCGATCATGGACGGATCCGCCGCCGAATTCGTCGATATGATCGATGCGGCCGGCATCGAGACGCTTTCGGCGCCACGCCGCTATATCAGGGTCTTGAAGCCGGTGCGGGTCCATTTCGGGGACGCCTTCTGTGAACTGCGCCCGCACGAGTCGGGGCTGCGCCTCGACGTGGACATCGATTTCCCGAGTGCCGCCATCGGGCGCCAAGCGAAAGCGGCCGATCTTTCCTCGAGAACCTTTCGCCGCGACCTCGCCAGGGCTCGCACGTTCGGCTTTCTGGCCGATGTCGAACGGCTCTGGAAAGCCGGCTTCGCGCGCGGCGCTTCGCTCGAAAATACGATTGCCGTGCAAAGCGATCGCATCCTCAATCCCGAAGGTCTGCGCTACCGGGATGAGTTCGTGCGGCACAAAATGCTCGATGCCGTCGGCGACCTCGCGCTTGCCGGAGCGCGGATTCTCGGGCTGTTCCGTTCGCATTGCGGCGGCCACCGGCTGAATATCGGCGTCCTCAAAGCCCTGTTCTGCGATCGCTCCGCTTTCGAGTGTGTCGAAGCGGCACATGGCTTTTCTTCACGGCTGCATGCCGAACATGTTCCGCTTCCCGCCTATGCCGCGCCCTTCGGCCGTGCCACCCTCGGCTAGTCCCCCCAAGCGCAGCCGCCACAGAAATGCCCTTTATCGAGGCGGAGCATCAAGCGGCGTCTTGCGGTAAAGCTTGCCCGATCCGCATCAATCGCCGCTTCGTCGGACCAAGGTCGAGCCGCATCGCATGTCTTTTGCCCTGGTTCCCGTCCGAGCTTCATACGACCGTGGCGCGATGCTGCGCAGGTTCACGCGGCTGATAGCGGCGGTCGGCCTGACTTTGCCCGTCGCGGCCTGTTCCTCGTTCGATTCTCTCGATTCGCTCAATCCGATGCACCTGTTCGGCGGCGAAAAATACGAGACGAAGCTCATCCCCGATACGCCTCCTGAAATGCTCTACGACGAGGGCCTCGCGGATATAAACCAGCGCAATTATGATAAGGCAGGCAAGAAATTCGCCGATCTCGAGAAGCAATATACGTTCTCGCAATGGGAGCGCAAAGCGCTGCTCATGGAGACCTTTAGCCAATATCAGAACGGCAGTTTCGACGACGCGATCGGCACGGCGCAACGCTACATCGGCCGCTATGTCTCCGCGCCGGACCTCGACTATGTCTACTATCTCGAGGCCATGTCCTATTACAACCAGATACCGGATGTCTCCCGCGATCAGGATCGGGCGGAGAAGGCCGCCACTGTCTTCGCCCAGATCGTCGATAAGTTTCCGAATTCCCAATACGCGGATGACGCGCGCTACAAACTGCAGGTCACCCGCGACCAACTCGCCGGCAAGGAGATGATGGTCGGCAGATACTATCTGAACCAGCGTAATTATACCGCGGCGATCAACCGATTCCGCGAGGTCTTGGCGAAATATCAGACGACCCGCCATGCCGAGGAGGCGCTGCTGCGGCTCACCGAGGCTTACCTTGCGCTCGGCGTCACCAATGAGGCGCAGACCGCAGCCGCGGTGCTCGGGCATAATTTCCCGGACTCACCCTGGTACAAGGATGCCTATGCCAAATTGCAGGAAGGCGGATTGAAGCCTCAGGAGGATCCAACATCCTGGATTTCCAAGGCTTTCCACCTCGGCTAGGCGTCATTTGAGGAGCATGCATTTGCTCTTCTGAGCCACTGACTGCTTGATTCCGGCGTGATTCGGGGTTCTGATCGCGTCTTCTCGGCTCTTTCGTCTTTCCGTTCGGCGTCCGCGCGAAAGGCGCCTCATGCTCGTTCAGCTCGCCATTCGCGACATCGTGCTGATTGATCGGCTCGATCTCGAGTTCGGCCGCGGCCTCACCGTTCTCACCGGTGAGACGGGCGCCGGAAAATCGATCCTGCTCGATGCCTTTTCCCTGAGCCTCGGGGCGCGCGGCGACGGTTCGCTCGTCCGCCAAGGTGAAGCGCAGGGCCAGGTCACCGCGGTTTTCGAGCTTCCCTTCGATCATCCGGCGATTGCTTCGGCGCGCGGGCAGGACATCGAAACCGAGGGCGAACTCATTCTGCGTCGCGTGCAGATGGCGGACGGACGCACCCGCGCCTTCGCCAATGATCAGCCGGTGAGTGCCCAGGCCTTGCGGACGATCGCCCGCCATCTCGTCGAAATCCATGGTCAGCACGACGATCGCGCGCTGATCGATCCCAATGTTCATCGCCAGCTCGTTGACGCCTACGGCGGGCTTGGTCCCGAACGCGATCGCGTCCGCGCCGCCTTTGCGCATGTGCGCGCTGTCGAGGCGTAACTCGCGGCCGAGCAGACGCGCCTCGAAAAAGCGCGTGCCGATGCCGATTATCTGCGCCACGCTCACGCGGAGCTCGTTGCGCTGGCGCCGAAGCCGGGCGAAGAAACCCAGCATGCCGAGCGTCGCGCCGCCATGATGCAGGCGGAAAAGGTCAGCGCCGAGCTGCGCGACGCCGCCGACGCCGTCGCCGGCGAGGGTGCGCCGCTTGCGGCCTTGTCTTCCGCCTTGCGGCGTCTCGAGCGAAGGCAGGCGCAGGCGCCGGATCTGCTCGGCGCGGTCGTACAGGCGCCCGATTCAGCGCTTTCTGCCTTCGATGTCGCGAGCCAGGCGGTGGAGCACGCCTTGCGCGCCGCCGATTATGACGCCGGTGAGCTGGAGCGCGTGGAAGAGAGGCTCTTCGCGCTGCGCGGCGCCAGCCGAAAATATGCCGTCCCCGTCGATGCGCTGCCGGTCTTGGCCGAGCAGATTGCCGCCGACCTCGCCGCTCTCGATGCCGGCGAAGCGCGCCTCCAGAGCCTCGGCGAAGCGGCGAAGGCGGCGGCTTGCTCGTATGACAGCGAGGCGCGCAACTTGTCGGCAGCCCGCAAGAGCACGGCGCAGGAGCTTGAAAGCGCGGTCAATGCCGAACTTTTGCCGCTGAAGCTCGAAGGCGCGGAGTTCACCGTCAGGTTTCACCCCGAACCCGCCGCACCCGGTCCGGAAGGAACCGACCAGGTCGAATTCTGGGTGAGAACCAATCCCGGGACCAACCCGGGTCCGCTGACCAGGATCGCCTCGGGGGGCGAGCTCGCGCGCTTCATGCTGGCGCTGAAAGTCGTGCTCGCCGATCGCGGCTCAGCCCCGACCTTGGTCTTCGACGAGATCGACAGCGGAGTTGCTGGCGCGGTCGCCGATGCCATCGGTCAGCGCCTTTCGCGCCTTGCCGGCGAAGTTCAGGTTCTCGCCGTCACCCATGCGCCGCAGGTGGCGGCGCAGGCCGCGGGCCATTTCCGCATCGTCAAGGACGCGGCCGACAAAGGCGCGCGGGTTGCAACCCGCGTCTCCCATCTCGCCAAGGAAGCGCGGCGGGAAGAGATCGCGCGCATGCTCGCCGGCGCGACGATTACCGAAGAGGCGCGCGCCGCCGCGGGCCGGCTGATGCAGAGGACGGACTGATCGGACTGATCGCGAGAGTTAT
>Ga0116221_1001593_pt1 | contig 15117 bp, 17 predicted proteins | sample Sb_taG_5_FD_88965 | JGI IMG/M metagenome (GOLD analysis project Ga0116221, IMG submission 88965) | Peat soil microbial communities from Weissenstadt, Germany - Sb_50d_8_FC metaG | ecosystem: Environmental > Terrestrial > Soil > Wetlands > Peat | place: Germany: Weissenstadt | collected 2010-09-21 | reverse complement strand
TGGAGTGGACCCACGTTTTGAGACAACCAGTTAACCCCTGAAAATCATTGAAAGGGGAAAGCTGGAAAATGAAATCTCGAAGGAAGTTCACAAAAGAGTTCAAAATGACGGCGGTGCGCCGTCTGGAGAGCGGGCAGAGCGCGGCCGAGGTGGCGCGAGCGCTGGAGGTGAATCCCAGTGAGTTGCACCGTTGGCGGAAGGAGTTGCAGGCTCACGGTGAGCGCGCCTTCAGCGGCGCGGGCAAGAAGCGCGCTGAAGAGAGCCGCGTGGCCGAACTGGAACGGAAGGTCGGTCAACAGGCCATGGAGATCGATTTTTTAGAACGAGCCTTGCAGCATGTCGAGGAGCAGCGCCTGCTGCGGGCACTGAACAACGGCGCGCATTCTACGAGGGGGTCGAGAAGGAAGTGAAGACGGCGACACAGTTGAGTGTGGTTCAGATGTGCGCGGTGGCCGGATTTAGCCGCGCGGGCTACTATCGGTTTCTGGACCCGGAGAAGTCCGCGCCGGCGGACATGGACTTGCGCCACGCAATGCAGAAGGTGGCGCTGGAGTGGCCCAGTTACGGCAGCCGGCGAATGGCCCGCGAGTTGCGGGCGCGGGGATGGAACGTCAACCGCAAACGGGTGCAACGGCTGATGCGCGAAGACAATCTGCTGTGTGTGACCAAGCGGAAGTTCGTGGTGACCACCAACTCCGCACACGGCCTGACGGTCTATCAGAATTTAGCGGGGGGAATGACGCTCACCGGCGTGGATCAACTGTGGGTGGCGGATATCACGTACATCCGGCTGGAAGAGGAATTTGTCTACCTGGCGGTGATTCTGGACGCCTACTCGCGGCGCGTGATTGGATGGCATCTTGACGATTGCATGGAGGATTCGCTGACCATCGCGGCGTTACGCATGGCACTTAGCGCACGTGGGGTCCGGCCGGGCTTGGTGCACCATTCCGATCGTGGGGTGCAATACGCGAGTGGGGACTACACGCAATTGTTAAAAGACAATCAGATCGCAATTAGCATGAGTCGCAAAGCCAGCCCGTGGGACAACGCCGCCTGCGAGTCGTTTATGAAGACGCTCAAGTATGAAGAGGTATACAGAACTGAATATCGGAATATGGCGCATGCTCGCAGCGCCATCGGCGAGTTTCTGGAAAACGTCTACAACGAAAAGCGGTTGCACTCAGCGCTGGACTATCGGTCGCCGGTGCAATTTGAGCGTACGCTGGCCACGCCCGCAGGGGCGCAGAAAGTGAGGATTTCCGCATGAGGGGTCCACACAGGGGGGCGCGCGCGGCGCGATCACGAGCCAGGCGGAGGGGTGGCAGCGGTGTGGGGGAAAGAATCGCGCCGGGGAAAAGGGGTGGCCTGCAACTCCAGCGCGGCTCGCGCGATGGTCCGGCGAAGATAATCCTGAGGATTAGAATGGCGGCGTGGAAAGCGGGGACTGCCGCATTGCAGGATAGCAGCGACTCGCGCCGTGGGCGTCCCCCTCTGCAGCAATTCTTTGGCGATCCACTTGTCGGCAATGCTCCAATCGGGTTGTGGAAAGCGCTCGAAAATGCGCAACCGCTGCAACCAACTGCGGTAGATATTGGCTGCCTCAGGGGCTGCGGTCGAACTCGCCAACAGGTTGGCGTCAGCCGCGGCGCCACACGCGGGAGGAGCAAGACGGACGCATGGAGATGGGGGCAGGTTCGAGTAGCGGCCCAAGCTGCGTTCGGCGGTCTGCACCAAAGTGGGGCCCTCAGGGGCCAAACCTGCGTGGGTGTGCCAGACCTTCACCCAGGGAGCGTAGCCGCGCTCATTGCGTCGCTGCGGTTTCTGATTGGTGAACCCGGCCAGGCGGCCCAAATGACGCCAATCCGTGCTGGCCCGGTCACCGCCGTAGGTGTGGGCCAACTGTTTGCCGATGGAGGTGGCCACCGCGGGTTCGATGGGTATGGCACTGACGTGCACCCAAGCCTGGAGATTCCGGGGGCTGGTCTGGAGTACCACACACGGCTCATGTCCATTGGTTCGCATGCTTTTGACGACGGCTGGGCTGGCCTGATCCAGGTCGACGAGGATGTAGCCGGCGTTGCGCTCCTGCGCATAGGGATGGATATAAATGTCACAACCTTCCCGATTGCGAACACGCAGAAACCTGATGGTGGCTGGCTGGATCAGTTGGGCAGCGGTCCACAACCGTTCGCCTGGAAACGCTCTTCTGGTTTGGTGGTGAATCAGGCGGACGAGGTAGAGGTCATTCGGCATGGCCGCGAGTTGGCGGCGAATCGCCTGCAAGGTGAGATTGAGTCCACGGTCGAACATGGACCCAATTTTGAAATCAAAACCACTCGCCGTACAATGGTTTCTCAGCGGACGGCGAACAGTGGGTTAACTGGTTGTCTCAGCCTTTGGGTCCACCCCACTTGTACTGATGGTGGCTACCGCGCGTGCGAATGTGCTGCCAACCGTCGCCCTCGATCAGCTTGATCAGATCGCGGACCTTCACTGGCACTGGCTTCCCCGACCCATGGCCGATTGTCTCATGGCGGAGTTGCGGGGCCAACGCTTGTTGTCGAACCCACCACCCGCACGTCGCCCTTGCCCCAGACGGTCTGCCGCCCAACCCCCACCCAGCGCGCCGCACGCAGCCACGGCAGGAACTCGGCGAGTTGGCCCGCGTACTCCGCCTCCCCGGTGAAGCCGCCGATCGGATGCACCTGGCCGGTACGCGAGGACAGACGCTCCACGGTCTCCCATTCCAGTGCCGAGCGTTCCAAACGGACCGAGCCGGCGCGTTCGCCCATCCCGCGGAAATCGATGTCCAGCGGTCCCGCTCCATAGAGCGCTCGCAACGTGCTGAGGCGATCGCGCAAACGGCCGAACAGAATCGGGAACTCCGGCCTTTCCGACACGCCGCCGCCGGTCTTCAGCTCGGTGGGAGTCAGGAACCGAAGGCGCACGCGCTCCGCGGGCTCCGGATCCGGATCGAGAGAAACCACGCATGGGGCCAGCGGTTGATCGGCCACGGCTCGTGCGCTGCCGGCCAGGTCCAGTTGCCCGGTGCGCTCCAGGATTGCGCGGCCGCGGCGTGGCCCCATGCCCGCGTCCGCCAAAGCCTCGAATGCCATGCGGAAATGGGGCAACGCCGGCCGGCGGACATCGAAAACATGCACGTCAAAAAAGAAATCGCCGCCGGCCGGAATCGTCTGGCCGTCCAGATGGGCGGCGCGGAAGACAAAGGGCCGAGGCCAGTCGGCCAGGCCGCTGGGCATGTGGCTGCCCTCGGGTGCTCGCGGTTGGAACAGGCGGGCATATGCGGCGGGCGCGTTGTCGCGCAGCAGCAAGCCAAAGGCGCCGCGAACTACGTTGGCACTCTTGCCGGCGGGGAAGCGCACCGGGTCGCGGGCGCGAAAATGGAAGCGGAATCGGTGGAACTCGAAGGTGTTCACGATTTGCCCGGGGAACGGCGACCGGCGCCCAGACCGCCGTCGCCACTCTGTTGTATAATGGTATGGCATTTGACTCTTGATTTCCGCTTCGTGAAAAGGGGGTAGCGCGAGTCCATCCGCACCCCCTTTTTCGCTTTCGGGCCGGGGTTGGGAGCCGCATGCCATTTCAGAAGAGCATTTCAGTAAAGAAGGATTAAAGGCAGATGAAAGAAAAAGGTACAGTGAAGTGGTTTAACGCAGCCAAGGGCTATGGCTTTATTCAGCGTGAGAACGGAGAAGACGTCTTCGTTCATTTCTCGGCGATTCAGACGCAGGGATACCGCACCCTGGATGAAGGCGCGCGAGTGGAATTTGAAGTGACGAAGGGCCCCAAGGGTCTGCAGGCGACCAACGTCACAGCGGCCTGATATGAGTAACGCGGACCGGATAATCCCATATCCGGTCCGCCATCCCATCGTGGAGGTTTATGAGCAAAGAGGACAGCATCGAGGTAACCGGCACGGTTTTGGAAAAGTTTCCCAGCGGGCTGTTCAGCGTGCAGCTCGAGCATGACCGCGTGGTCCTAGCCCACCTGGCCGGCAGGCTGCGCCGGAATCGCATCCGCGTCCTGGCGGGCGACAAGGTCACCTTAGAGCTATCTCCTTACGATCTAACCAAGGGTAGAATCACCTTCCGGCACAGGTAATACAGCCTCCGGTTGGCGGGCGAAAGCGCCTGCCCCATACCCAATTCTGATATTTCGTAGTGTTTCGTGCGGAGGTTTACATATGATTCTCCGCGACCATGTTAAGAAATAGGTGTGTGTCGGCGTTCGCCGGCAGGGGAATGTCTTTTGCATTTCCCCGCGGTTGCTGATAAATTGCTGTAATCGGCATCCGTTGGCGTCTCAGGTGCAATGGCCACTTTATGAAAGAACCGAACCGTCCCGAAGAGAGACGACGCAGCCGTGGTAAGAATCCCGCCCCCGCTATAATCAAGTTGGAGGGAGCGGTGGATAAACCAAGGGGTTCGCAGAGCAAGTCGAAGAAGCCGTCGGCAGATCCTATCGAAGACCTGATCGGCGTTTTGTCGCAGAAGGTGGTAGGCCAGCCGACTGCCACGCGGGTCATCGTTCCCTACATTCAGATGTTTCAGGCGGGCCTGGCTCCGGAAGGCCGGCCAGTAGGCGTTTTCCTGTTGCTCGGGCCCACGGGCACCGGCAAGACCAAGACCGTCGAGGCGCTCGCGGAAGTGCTTCACGGCACCGAAAAGAACGTGCTCAAGGTGGATTGCGGCGAGTTCCAGATGGAGCATGAGGTCGCCAAGTTGATCGGCGCGCCTCCCGGCTATCTGGGCCATCGCGAAACCCAGCCCATGCTCACGCAGCAGAAGCTGAACGCCGTGACCAGCGAGAAATGCAGCCTGTCGCTGGTGCTCTTCGACGAGATTGAGAAAGCCGCGCCCTCCATGACCCGCCTGCTGCTGGGCGTGCTCGACAAGGGTATCCTGCGTCTGGGCGACAACTCCACGGTTAACTTCGAAAAGAGCCTGGTGTTCCTTACCAGCAACCTGGGCGCGCGCGAGATGATGCGCGAGATCAATCCGGAATTCGGCTTCCAGTCGGTAAGGGGCGTCGCGCGCTCCGATCTAACCAGCAAGCTGCAGGCCATCGCGCTAGTCGCCGTCCGCAAGCGCTTCTCGCCGGAGTTCGTCAACCGGATCGATTGCATCATCACCTATCAGCCACTCTCGGCGGAATCGCTGTCGGCCATCCTCGATAAGCAGATCGCCGACCTGCAGAACCACGTCAACACGCGCCTGGCGAATCGCTCGTTCACCCTCGAAGTGCCACTCGAGGCACGCGAGTTCCTTCTGAAGAAGGGCACCAGCGCCGAATACGGAGCGCGGGAGTTGAACCGCACCATCCACCGCCATCTCACCCAGCCTCTGGCCACCCTGGTGGCAACCAACCAGGTCAGCCCCGGTTCGCGTGTGGGCGTAGAGGTCGCCGAAGACGGGGAAAAACTGAACATCCGGACCGTGGAAACCACCACCGCGCCCATGCCCCCGAACCCCACGGTCCTGCTGGTGGACGACAATCGCGACCTGCTGCACTTCCTGGAGCGCCTGATGGCCAATGACGGCTGGACGCTGCTCACCGCGGAGTCGGCCACGGATGCCAAACGCCTGGTGCAGGAACACAAGCCCAATGCCGCGCTGCTGGATTACATGCTGCCCGATGGCAACGGCGTGGAACTGGGGGTCGAATTCCTGCAGGCCGTTCCGCAGATGCTGGTCATCGTCATGACCGGCACGATTCTACCGCCGGAAGAAGAGGCGCTCTGCGAGGAGCATAACTTCCCAGTATTGCGCAAGCCGTTCCTGGCATCCGATGTGATGAACCAGATCCGCAGCCGTCTGACCCCTACCGGCGACGCCGTGCGCGCGTAGGCGCGGCCCCCGCCGGCTTAGGGGCGCGGCGCGAATTCTGGTCCCGCTCCAGCGCCAGTTCCACTACCTGCTCCATGGCCTTCACGTAGTGGATCTTCATATCTCCGATCTGCTCGCTCTTCAGATCTTCCCGCACGTCGACTTCGTTTTCGAACGGCAGGATCAGCTCGCGCACGCCGCTGCGCTTGGCCGCCAGGACCTTCTCCTTGATGCCGCCCACCGGCAGCACCTGTCCCGCCAGCGTGATCTCACCGGTCATCGCCAGATTGGGGCGCACGCACCGGTCCTCGAGCATGGAAAGCAGCGCCGTCGCCATGGTGATGCCGGCCGAGGGTCCGTCTTTGGGAATCGCGCCGGCCGGAACGTGAATGTGAATGTCGCTAGTCTTGAACAGGTCCGGGTCGATGCCGTACCGGGTAGCGTTGCCGCGCACCCAGGTGAGCGCGGCCTGCACGGACTCCTGCATCACCGGCCCGAGCTGCCCGGTCATGATCAGTCCCTTGTTGCCGCCCGGCATGCGTCCCGCCTCGATAAACAGGACGTCTCCGCCCACCGGGGTCCACGCCAGCCCGACGGCCACGCCGGGTCTGCGAGTGCGCTCCGCCACCTCGGTATCGGTGCGGAACCGCGGCGCGCCCAGATCCCGCTCCACCAGCTCGGGCGTTACTTCGACCTTTTCTCTCTGTCCCCCGGCGGTTTCGCGCTGGCTCCCGGCGATGCGCCGCGCCTGCTTGCGGCACAGGGTGCCGATCTCGCGCTCCAGGTTGCGCATGCCGGCTTCCCGTGTGTAGCGCCGGACCAGAAACCGCACCGACTCGTCGCTGAAGTGGATATCGCCCTCGGGACTGAGCCCATTCTCGGTCAACTGGCGGGGAATCAGGTAGCGGAACGCAATCATGACCTTCTCCTGCTCGGTGTAGCCTTCGAGCGGAATGATCTCCATGCGGTCGCGCAGCGCGTCGGGAACGGGGTCGAGTACATTGGCGGTGGTGATGAACAGCGTTTTGGAGAGATCGAACGGCACGTCCAGGTAGTTGTCCCGGAACGCCACGTTTTGCTCGGGGTCGAGCACCTCCAGCAGGGCCGAGGCGGGGTCCCCGCGGAAATCGCGTCCCAGCTTGTCCACCTCGTCCAGCATGAAGACCGGGTCGTTGGTCGCCGTGCGCCGCAGACCTTGAATAATCTGCCCGGGCAGGGCTCCGATATACGTGCGCCGGTGGCCCCGGATCTCGGCTTCGTCGTGCATCCCGCCCATGGAGATGCGCGCAAACTTGCGCCCGAGCGCCCGCGCGATTGACCGCCCGAGCGAAGTCTTCCCCACGCCCGGCGGCCCCACGAAGCACAGAATCGGCCCCTTGAGCACGGGCCGCAGTTGCAACACCGCCAGGTAGTCCAGGATGCGTTCCTTGACCTTCTCGAGGTCGTAATGGTCCTCATCGAGGATCTTCTCGGCCAGCCTGACGTCCACGTGCGAACCCGAAGAGACGTTCCAGGGCAGATTGCCCATCCACTCCAGGTAGGTGCGCGCCACGCCGTATTCCGGCGATGCGGGCGACAACCGCGTGAGCCGGCTCAACTCCCGCATCGCCTCGGTCTTCACCTCCTCCGGCATGCCCGCCGCCTCCAGCTTCTGGCGCAAGTCTTCGGTGTCGCGGGTCGATTCGTCGCCTTCTCCGAGCTCCTTCTGTATGGCCTTCAACTGCTCCCGCAGGTAAAACTCGCGCTGGCTCTGCGAGAGCTGGCCTTGAACCTGGGATTGAATCCGGTTGCGCAATTCCAGCAATTCCAGCTCGCGCGTCAGGTGGCGATGAATCTCGTTCAGACGCACCTTGCCGTCGGGCTGCTCCAGCAGATGCTGCCGCTCGACGGGGCTCAGCGACGGCGTGTTACCGGCCACGAAGTCCGCCAACCGGCCGGACTCGGTGATCTGCGCCGCGGTGGACGCGAGGTCCTCGGAGAGGTTGGGAGACGCCGAGACGATCTGCTGGAACAGGCTCACGACGTTCTGCCGCAGCGCCTCCATTTCAGGCGTATTCTCGGGCTCGACGTCGGGAATCCGCTCCACGCGCGCTTTGATGAACGGATCTTTGGCGGTGCATTCGCGCGTACGGACGCGGTCCATGCCTTCGCAGAAAAGCAGCAGGTTGTCCCTCGGAACGCGGACGGCCTTGTGCATCACGCACAGGGTTCCCACCTGGTACAGATCTTCCGGGGCTGGCGCGTCCACCCGCGGATCGAGCTGGGAAATTACCACCAGCGTGCGGTTTTCGCCCAGGGATTGGACCAGCGCAACGGAGGCCGGCCGCCCCACCGTGATCGGCAGCAACGCTCCGGGAAAGATGACGGTATCGCGTACGGTCAGAACCGGCAGTTCTTCCAGCAGCACCGCTTCGACGGCGGTGGCCGGCACCGGTTGTTCTTCGACAGCTTTTTCTTCAACGGCCATGAGACTACCCCCAGTGTACCGTGGCGCTCGATGGGCGCTTAGCCCGAAAAGATGCGAGCGGAGCGGGCCACCTTCCCCAGCCCCCAACCACCAGCCCCCAACCCCCGCTCTTACGCCCCCCTTGGATAGCAGCCCAACACGCGCAGGATGTCGGCGATCTCCCGCAAGTGATTCAGGGCGTTCTTCGCATTGGGTGAATCCACGCGGCCCAGAAAGTCCAGGTAGAACAGGTATTCCCACGGTTTTCCCCGCAACGGGCGCGATTCGATCTTGGTGAGATTCAGGTCCCGCAGCGCAAACGCGCTGAGCGCTCGAAACAGCGCGCCGGGGATGTTGCGGGTGCTGAACACAAGGGAGGTCTTCCAATGCACGTGAGCATCGGCCTGCACGGGATGGCGGCGCGCATATCCGGGCCGGCGAAGGAGAAAGAAGCGCGTAAAATTCTGCCGGTCGCTCTCGATCGATTTCCGTAGAATCCTCCCGCCATAAATTTCCGCGGCTACCGAGGAGGCGATCGCGCCGGCATCCGTAAGTCCTTCATCAATAATCATTTTTACGCTGCCGGCCGTATCGTAAAACGGAATTCTTTCGATTTGCGGATTCCTGCCAAAGAAATCCAGGCACTGATTGAGCGCCACGGGATGCGAAAATATCCTCTTGATATCGGGAAAACGCACATCCTTTCGAGCAATCAAATTGTGCACGATGCGTACGCTGGTTTCGGCCACAATGGGCAGCTCGAAATTCTGCAGGTGGTCGTAATTCTCGTGGACCGACCCCGCCAAAGTGTTCTCGATCGGCACCACGGCGCCTTCCGCGCGACCTTCTTTCAGGCTGCGGAATACGTCTTCGAAACGCTCACAGGGCAGGACTTCGGTGCCCTGGCCCAATAGCTTGCGCGCCGCCTCTTCGCTGAAGGCGCCGCGCGCGCCCTGGAAGGCGACGGCCCGCCCGGCCCCGGTCTTCGGGCCGCTCACTCGGCGCCTCCGTTCCATCTTCGTACTTGGTCGTCCGCCCGCCCGATCAGGTCCAGAACACGGTCCACGCTATGATCCACAATATCCATTACGGTCTGCGGATGATGATAAAAACCGGGAATTGGTGGCGCAATAATTGCGCCCATTTCCGCCAGTGCGGTCATAGTTTTCAAATGCCCCAGATGGAAAGGACTCTCCCGGACCATCAGAATCAGCGTGCGCCTTTCTTTCAGCGTGACATCCGCCGCGCGAATCAAAAGGTTGGAACTGACGCCACAGGCAATGGCCGACATGGAGTGAATCGAACACGGTGCAACGACCATTGCATCAATGGGATAAGAGCCGCTCGCCAGCCGGGAGGAAATATCCTCCAGCGAGTAAGAAAAGTCCGATAGCTGTTTGACATCCGAAGCCAATTTCCCGGTCTCCAGATACAAGGTCTTTTCGCCGGACCTCGTCAGGATGAGGTGAATTTCCACATCGTTCTGCCTGCGAAGCCGCTCCAGCAGGCGCAGCCCATACACCGCGCCGCTCGCTCCCGATATTCCCACAATGACTTTGATTTTCACGCTCGCGTCCTCCACCGATTTTCTGCGTTGTTCCGGTTTCAGAACAAAAAGTCGGTTTTTCTCTTGATAGCCTTCCAAGCCGCGGGATATAATTGTGCCGCCGTCGAACGGCTCTCGGCGGCGGTTACAGCGAGGATCATAACATGGACCGTGCAGGAGAAAAGCTCAAGCGCGTTCGCGACCGGCTGAAACTGACGTATCGCGATGTGGAACAGGCGAGTCAGAAGATCGCCGCTCGCCACGGAAGCGATGAATTCGTCATTGCGCTGAGCCGCCTGGCGGACATTGAAAACAAGGGTACTGTGCCCACCGTGTACCGCCTTTACACCCTTTGTGCCATCTACCGCCTGGACTTCGATGAGGTGCTGCGGTGGTACGGAGTGCCCCGGGACGAGTTAGCTTCCGAATCGCTGCACATCGGGTTGGACGCCACTCACGTGGCGCAGTTCGCACCCAGCGGCCCGGTGACCATTCCATCGTCGCTGGATCGCGCAATCGACCTGAATCAAACCACGCTTCTCAGCCACCTAGTCCGGAACTGGGGCAAAGCGGCCTTCTGCTTTCTAAATGGATTGGATCTCCGCCAGTACCGCTATGGTTTTATTGGTCTCGATGACTGGTCCATGTACCCGATTTTGCATCCCGGATCGCTGGTGGTAATAGATGAAAGCCGGCGGAAAATCGCCCTCTCCGGTTGGATAAATGAATTTGATCGCCCTATTTATTTCCTTGAGCACCGCGGCGGAAATGTATGTGGATGGTGCACCATTTCAGGCGATCGGCTGCTGATTCAGCCGCACCCCGGCTCGGAGCAGGCGGCCTATTCTTTTGCCTGGCCGGCCGAAATCGATGTCATCGGGCAGGTCACCGGTGTGGCGATGCTCCTGGAATCGAGGAAGCGGCGTCATGGTCGAACTGCAACAGGTCCAGCAAAGTCTCAAAATCCGCTAGATAGAGCTGGCGCTCCACATCCCGGGCCATCGGCGGGACCACGTCGCGATGACTCCACAGCGACTGAATCCGGCCGCCGATCTCCATAACGTACTGATCCAGATCCCTTTTCTGGTCGGACAGGCTCGACGAAATCCACTGCGAGAAGATCTGCTGGTGGCTGTGGCAAAGCGTGCGGTCAGCTTCATCGGAACCCTGAAGGCGCGTCAGCGCATCGTGCACGTACCGTCCGGTGGCGTCGTCACGCAGCGAGGCTAAGTACACCAAGCGCCCGAAAACGGTGGGGATCTGGGACAGCGTCTGGCGCCACAGTTCGACGGCTGGTACTCGACTACCTGGCGAATTCGCCTCGAAGTCCCTCACTCGGATACGCTAACCAGGGGTTCTACGGCAACCGGTACTATCGATACTAGGGCAGTACCAAGCCAAGCGATTGCGGCCGCCCCCAAACTTTGATTCTATACCACCCGGGACCCTAAAACATCGGTGATCCTGCAAGATTTGGCTCCCGGGTTTTGGTCTTCAGTCTCCGCTGCTTAGTTCGTTGGTCCTACTTGTTGTTCCGCTTTCAGAAAACTTTTGGGGGGGGACCCCTATTACCGTACGGTCCCGTATAGTATAGTACCCAGTTCACAAGCTGCAACGTTAGAACTGAAAGGACATTCAAAATGAAAAAGCTCGTGCTCCTGGCCTTGTTGGCACTCTCTTTTCTGGCGGCACGGACGCCGCAGATGGACAACCCGTTGCCGACGTGCGATCCCTGCGGCTGGGTTCGCTAGCTGGTCGTAGTACCAAAGTCAACGGTAGAACGGGCGGGTCAGCCGGTGTTACCATTGCCGTGAGAGTTTAAACGATGTCGGCTGGCACGCTCGTTCTGTACCTTCAGTATCTGTCGCTTTGCGGTTCCCTCCTGACAGCCGTTAAATTGTACCGGACCGGCCTGTATCACCGATATCGTATCTTCTTTTGTTACTTCATCTTCCGGGTTTTAAATGGCATTTGGCCGTTGTGCCTGAACCGCCGCTCGGAGATGTACCTTCGTCTGTGGGTCATCAGTGAGCCGCTGATCTGGATGTTTTACGTGGGGGTGGTTCTGGAGTTGTACAAACTGGTTTTGGAAAGGCACAAGGGTCTGTACAGCTTAGGCCGGTGGGCGCTGTATTTCGGGATGGCCCTTTCGGTCGGCCTTTCCGTCTTGAGTCTTTTACTACGCATCAAGCCGGCTCAACGCTCCCGGATCCTGCCTTATATTCTCCCGGCCGACCGGGGTGTGACCCTGAGTCTGGCGATTTTTCTGCTCCTGATGCTCTTTCTCCTGAGCCGGTACCCGGTTCCGTTGAGCCGAAACGTCATTCTGCATGCTACCCTCTATACCGTATTCTTCCTAAGCAATACCCTGGGTAATATACTGTCCGGCGTGTTTCGAGTGGGCCTCTACGACAGCATCAGCACGGGCCTCATGGTGGTTTCCTGTGCCTGCGTCTACTCCTGGTTGTTCTTCCTCAGCCCGAACGGCGAGGAAGTGCGGATGAATATCGTGCATTTCGGTCCCGAGCACGAGGAACGGCTTTTGTACCAGTTGGATTCCTTAAACACCACCCTGTTGAGAGCCTCCCGAAAATAAGGCGTTATCTTTTGGTAACACTAGTACCGATGTTACCCTAGTAAGCCTTGCAAATGGCTGGAATTACCAGTATTCTTTTCTTGGTTACTGAAGAAAGAACGAACCGATGGAATTGATGATCGGCATCTCGGTGGCGATGTGCTTGGCTCTACTGCTGGCGCTTCGCCTCCTCATACGCAAACTCGCGGTGACGGGCGGCAAGCTCCCCGTTACCGCCGAGTGGATTGACGAACTTTCGATCGAACGCTATCGGCCCATGATGCGCTTGCTCGACGGAGAAGATCTGGATTTCCTCCGTTCCCAACCCGGTTTCACACCTCGAATGGCAACCAAACTCCGCATTCAGCGCTGTCAGATTTTCCGTGGATACCTGCGGTGCCTGAGTGCCGATTTCGGGCGCGTATGCGCGGCTATCAAGGTGCTCATGCTGCAATCGCGCAATGACCGCCCCGACCTGGCAGTGGCGCTGGTACGGCATCAGGTAAGTTTCGCGTGCGGCATATTGATGGTCCAGTTCCGCCTGTTCCTCTATCGCTGGGGAGTCTGTGCGGTGGACGTTTCCAGCCTGATCAAGATGTTTGATGTCATGCGCCTGGAGTTGCGGACCCTGGTCCCGGCGGCCATGCCCATGAGCGCCTAGATCTGCTCTCAAACCGGCGCCTGTCGGCGAATTCAGGCAGATTGGCGCCGTGGTTCGATCATAGCCGCTTCAGCATCTCTTTGGCCTCTTTGAGGCGTGGAAATTTTTTCTCCGCGTCCCGAAATTCTCTGGTGTGCACCCTTCTTCGCGACCCGTTATGGTCCACCGGGTACCGCAGGTGCAGCATCTCGTGAAACATCACGTACTCCAGGGCCAGCAGCGGTACCCGCGGCTGATCGAACACGCGGTTGATGATGATGGCGTTGTGCGACGGGTCGAAATGGCCAAGCATGCTGCGCGAGGCGCGCCGGCTCCATCCTAACAGCGGTCTCCCCATCAAGCCATCGAAGAACTGACCGTTCAGCCGCTCAAAAACTTCTTCCAGATTGTGGTGCTCGCCGAGCGGCCCGGAAATGAACTTGCGCCCGCGGATCTGCCGTACCAAGTGGGCCTGCCGGCGCACGTCGCGGCGGTTCAGGTACAGCCGGTATCGATGGGAATATAGGCGCGCCACGGGCTTTCGGTAGAGCTTGCCCAGCAGGATATGGGCGAGCGCCTCCATCACCGGCGCCGGTGCGCCCTGCAGCAGGTCCGAAATGCGCACGTGGAGGCGGCCATTCTCCAGCCGGATGAAACTGTCCGCGTTGGCAAACCGGCAGAACTCCACGCGCAATTCGGGCGCCGGTGTGCGCGGCTTTAACTCGCGGAACACCCGGCCGTAGATCTCCTCCGGCGTCTCGAAAAAAAGAGAGCTCTGGAGGCCTTGAAGATCGAGCATCCCGGGCGGATCTGGCATTCCCCTACCAGGGTACACCGCACCGCAAAATGCCGCCCGCCTCTGGCCACCCGAGTTGCCGATAGGTTACTCTGAATTCTTAAAGGAACCCAAGACTTTGCCAAAGGCGAAAATCACCGCACTGGGGTGCTACACTCCGCCCCGCGTCCTCACCAATCAGGACCTGGAAAAACTGGTCGACACCAACGATCAATGGATCATGGATCGCGTGGGCATCCGCGAACGCCACATCGCGGGACCCGAAATGGCCACTTCCGACATGGCCATCGAGGCCGCCAGGTGCGCGCTGGCGCAGCGCGGAATCGAAGCCTCCGAGCTCAATACCATCATCGTCTGCACGGTGACGCCGGACATGTTCTTTCCCTCCACCGCGTGTCTCGTGCAGAACGCGCTGGGAGCGCGCGGCGCCTGGGGATTCGATCTGATCGCCGCCTGCTCCGGATTCGTCTATGGCCTCACCACGGGCGCCAGCCTGGTGGCGGCCGGCACGCATCGCAAGGTGCTGGTGATCGGCGCCGATACCATGAGCCGAATCATCGACTACACGGACCGAGCCACGTGCGTCTTGTTCGGCGACGGCGCGGGCGCCATGCTGATCGAGCCCGCCGAAGACGGCGACGGCGGCAACGGGTTCGTCGATTTTATGGGCGAGGTGGATGGCTCGGGCGGCGAATTCCTCAAAATGCCCGCCGGCGGAAGCCGCATGCCGGCCTCTCACGAGACCGTCGACCAGCGCCTGCACTACGTCCACCAGGAGGGCCAGCAGGTCTTCAAGTATGCCGTCCGCAAAATGTACGAGACTTCGCGCGAATTGCTGGCGCGCAATGGCCTCACTCTCGACGATGTGGCCCTGCTGATTCCGCACCAGGCCAACAAGCGCATCATCACCGCGGCCGCCGACCGGCTGGGCATCCCACCGGAAAAAGTGGTGATGAACATCGACCGGTACGGCAACACCACCGCCGGCACGATTCCTCTGGCCACCCGCGATGCCATCTGGCAGGGCCGTCTCAAGAAGGGCGACCTCGTCCTGTTCGCCGCCGTGGGCGCCGGCTATACCGTGGGCGCCAGCCTGTGGCGCTGGGCGTTCTAGCTCAAAACAGAGCGCAGCTCGTGGGGCGGGCAATCTTGATCGGGTCGAGTGACGGGGATTGCGCCCCGTCACCCTCCCACACCACCGGACGTGCGGTTTTCCGCATCCGGCGGTTGAACGCAGCGGCCTACTTCGCCGCAAGGTCTGATGG
>Ga0116221_1001592_pt1 | contig 15125 bp, 11 predicted proteins | sample Sb_taG_5_FD_88965 | JGI IMG/M metagenome (GOLD analysis project Ga0116221, IMG submission 88965) | Peat soil microbial communities from Weissenstadt, Germany - Sb_50d_8_FC metaG | ecosystem: Environmental > Terrestrial > Soil > Wetlands > Peat | place: Germany: Weissenstadt | collected 2010-09-21 | reverse complement strand
TGCGCACCGGGCTCGTGGATGTTGTGCAGGTGATCTACAACATTTTCGATCAGTCGCCGGAAGACGAACTTTTTCCCGTCTGCCGCGAGTTAAACATTGGCGTGATCGCCAGAGTCCCTCTTGATGAAGGCAGCCTTGGGGGTAAGATGACTGCCCAAACGAAGTTCCCCGGGGACGACTGGCGCTCCAAATACTTCGGCCCGGACAACCTCAAGAACACGCTGGCTCGGGTAGACAAACTGAAGCCAGCTCTTCCGAAAGGCATGACAATGCCCGATGCGGCCTTGCGATTTATCTTATCGGAGCCAACAGTCAGCACTACGATTGTGGGGATGAGGAAACCAGAACACGTCCAGCAAAACATTGCGGTGAGCGATGCGGGTCTACTCGAACCATATCTCGTTCAGACTCTCAAGAAGCACCGATGGGATCGCACCCCGCAGCCATGGTCGGACTAGTTAGCTGCTTAGAACACCCTCGGTCGTGATGCGACTGGCTTTGCAGATCTCTTCCGCAACCTTGACCACGGCGTCGCTGCCGTGGACAGGCCCGTCAGCCGACATGACTGAACTGGCAGCCAAGGTGAAAAGCAGTGCATCCTCCTGCTTGTCGAAGTAGAGAACCACCTGATTCGCTGCCATGTGCGTACCTCCTGCGGGGCGTTGCTAGAAACGGATCGTTCTTAAGAATGATAGGCCGAGTCCAGGGGGAAATGAGGTTATCTCTTTTGGTGCGCCCTATTAGGAAGGGCACGCAGCTTGGAACAAAGTCGCGCGGGGGTACACACCGTGCGGCATACACCGACCTCGCTCCGTCCTGCGCCTCGAAGATGCTACATTTGAATGTCCATGTCCGCCCCTGAATCCCGTTTCGTCAAGGCTTGCAAGCGGCAACCGGTTGATCGCACACCGGTGTGGTTCATGCGGCAAGCCGGACGTTACATGCCCGAATACCGCGCTGTACGCAAACAATATTCGCTGATCGAGATTTGCAAGAAACCGGAAGTCGCTGCCGAGGTCACGATCACCGCTGCTGAAGCCCTCGGCGTAGATGCTGCGATCATCTTCGCTGACCTGCTCCTGCCCCTGGAAGTCATGGGGCTGCCGTTTCACTTCTCGGCCGGCGAAGGTCCGGTCATCGAAAAGCCGGTGCGCCAGAAGGAAGACGTAACTCGCCTGCGCACCGATCGCGCTGAAGATCTGGGATATGTTGCCGAAGCGGTGCGGTTGGTGTGCAAGCATTTTGGAACTAATCTGCCGGTCATCGGATTTTGTGGTGCGCCCTTCACCCTTGCCAGTTACATGATCGAAGGAGGCGGCTCGCGTAACTACGTTCATACCAAGAAGATGATGTATTCGTCGCCGGGTGCATGGGATGAGCTGCTACGGAAGCTGGTCAGGGTGGTTTCTCATTATGCGGCTCGGCAAGTGCAGGCAGGCGCCGACGTCATCCAGGTTTTCGATAGCTGGGTCGGCTGCCTGAGTGTTGAAGACTACCGTCGCTACGTCCAGCCGCGCACGACTGAACTGGTGAAAGCGTTGCAAGAAACTGGCGTGCCAATAATTTACTTTGGAACGGACAGCGCCACGCTTCTACCTTCGATGCGAGAAACTGGCGCGGAAGTGATCGGGCTTGACTGGCGGCTTCCACTCGATGACGGCTGGCGGAGCGTAGGTGTTGAGTGTGCCGTGCAGGGCAATCTCGATCCGGTTCTGCTGTTCGCAGAGTGGAAGGAACTGAAGTCACGTGCTGAAGATGTTTTGCGCCGCGCGGCCGGACGGCCCGGACACATTTTCAATCTAGGTCACGGCATCTTACCGGAAACTCCAGTCGAAAATGTGAAAGCTCTGGCCCAGTTCGTGCAGGGGCACTCGACGAAAGTCGCCCCCGCCTCGCGATGAAGAAGTGTTGACGGAGTCTCGACGGAGTAAAGCTTGGCGCATCCAGAAAAAGCCGCGGTCCTGCTGCTCGCTCACGGTAGCCCCGACTCCGTGGAGGACGTACCGGAATTTCTGCTCCGCGTGACTGGTGGCCGAGCACTTCCCCAGCAAGTAATTGAGGAAGTGAAGCACCGCTACGGGCTGATTGGCCGCCCTCCGCTCACCGAGCTAACGCTGAAGCAGGCGGAACTTCTGGCCCGCGAATTGGGCTTGCCGGTTTATGTTGGCATGCGAAACTGGAAACCGTTCATCGCTGACGCTGTTCGCGATATGATCTCGGGCGGCGTTGAAAATGCCGTCGCGATTTGCATGGCGCCTCAGGACTCGCGTACCAGCGTCGGTCTGTATCGTTCCGCTCTTGCTGGCAACCAAGCTCCCTTCACGGTTGATTTCGTCGAGTCGTGGCACGAGCACCCGCTGTTGATTAAAGCATTTGCAGAGAAGTTGCGGGCAGGTCGAGACCGCGCTGCCCGTGAAATGGGGACCTACAAAGTTCCTGTCATCTTTACCGCGCACAGCGTTCCCGAACGAACTATCGCTGAGGGCGACCCTTATGAGAGACAGGCCAAGGAAACCGCGTCGCTGGTGGCGCGCGAGGCCGGCTTGACTCCCGACGATTGGGCCTTTGCCTTTCAAAGCCAGGGCATGTCTGGAGGAGCGTGGTTGGGGCCGCGTGTGGAAGACACGATTCTCGGCCTGAAGGAAAAAGGCTATCGCGGTGTGTTTGTTCAGCCTATAGGATTTCTCTGTGATCACGTCGAGGTGCTCTACGATATCGACATCTTGTTCAAACAATTCGCCCAGAAGGAAGAGATGCAACTGCGGCGCGCCGAGTCGCTGAACGATTCGCCGTTGTTGACGGCTGCTCTGGCCGATATCGTCAGATCTCGGCTGGCTACAATTGCCGGGCGCAGTCAATGAAGCGGATTGCCATCATCGGCGGCGGAATCTCGGGATTGTCGGCTGCCTTTGCGCTTGAAAAACACCGGTTGGCCGGCGCTTCGCTTGAGTATGTCCTGTTCGAATCGAGCCCGCGTTTCGGCGGGGTGTTGATTAGCGAGCGTGTGGACGATTGTCTGATCGAGGCTGGACCCGATTCGTTTCTCACGGAAAAGCCTTGGGCCAGCGACTTATGCCGTGAAGTTGGACTCGGCGATCAGCTGATGGGCTCCAATGATACCGATCGCAAAACCTACATTCTGGTAAAGGGCAGATTGGTCGCGATCCCCGACGGTCTGATGTTTATGGTTCCGACCAAGATCGCGCCGACCGTGTTGTCGCCGCTGTTTTCCGCCCGTACCAAGCTGCGCATGGCGCGCGAGTGGTTTCATCCCCCACAAAAGGCGAACGCAGACGAAACCGTCGCCTCATTTGTCGAACGCCACTACGGTACCGAAATGGTGGACCGTCTTACCGACCCGCTGCTCTCTGGCATTTATGGCGGCAAAGCTTCGCAACTCAGCGTTCGCGCCGTTCTGCCGCGCTTCGTCGAGATGGAAGCGGCACACGGCAGCCTGGGCCGCGGCATGCTGGCTGCTCGCATGAATCTGGCCCATGCTTCCAAAGCTCCAGCGAGGCCTCTGTTCACTTCGTTGAAGAATGGCATGCAGCAGATGGTGGACGCAATTCTTGCTCGACTCCCGGCATCGGTACTTCAATCGAGCACTCCAGTGCAGCAGCTTCAACGGCAGAACGGAAGCTGGGTGGTTTCCGCGGGCTACGCTTCAGATCAATTCGACGCGGTGATCGTGGCCACGCCGGCGCACGCTGCCGCCGAACTGCTGGGCATCGCCAGCACCGAGTTGGCATCCCAACTCCGAGGCATACTTTACACGTCGTCAGTTACGGTGAACCTCGGCTACGACCGGAGCGTGCGTGCATCTCTGCCGCCGGGATTCGGCTTTCTTGTGCCGCGCAGCGAAGGCAAACGTACCCTGGCCGCAACGTTTGTGCACAACAAGTTTCCCCACCGCGCTCCCGAGGACCGTGCCCTGCTCCGCTGCTTCATTGGCGGCGCGCGCGACGAAGAGGTTTTGCAGACGCCCGACGAAGAGATTGTTCGGATGGTCCGCGAAGACCTTCGCCAAATCATCAAGCTGACCGCTGATCCGCTATTCACCCGCGTTTATCGGTGGAAAGGCGCGATGGCGCAATACGGGGTTGGGCACTTGGAGCGTCTGCAGCGCATCGAAACCTTGCTGCAGCAACTTCCCGGCTTGGCGCTGGCCGGCAACGGATACCGTGGAATCGGAGTGCCTGATTGCGTTCGCTCAGGAAATGACGCCGCGAATCGAATCTTGCTCGGGCTGGGATTGGCGGAGGCAACGCCGACAGGACTCGCCTCCTGAACAACGGTCTCTTTGCAATTGGAATTACTCCCGTAACCATCAGTAATCAGCTTCTGTTGCAGAAACCATCCGTCTGGTTCAGGGTTAATACATTGAGGGGGGTTACGTATGAGCAAACCAATTCTGGCTGCCGCCGTGATCGTAGCGTTCGCGATTTCTCCAGTGTGGGGGCAACAACAAGCACCCAAGAGCGACATGTCGAACATGAGCGCTTCCGAAATGCACGACATGCCGGGGATGGGCAACGACGGCAGTGCGCACGCCATGCAATCCATGGAAGGGCGTCACATGGATATGGGTCCGCACATGAAGATGACCACGATGCGCGACCTGAAGCCAGGCGATCGGGAAAAGGCCGACCAGGTGGCGGCGGCCGCCCGCAAGGTTGCCGAAAAATACGTGGATTACAAAGTTGCCCTAGCCGATGGTTTTAAGATTTTCATGCCCAATCGGCCGCAGAAGCAGTACCACTTCACAAACTACTGGTACGCTTTCGAAACCCGCACCCACTTTAATGCCGATCATCCGACATCCCTGCTTTATGAAAAACAGGGCGATGGCTATAAGCTCATCGGCGTCATGTACACGGCGCCCAAAGATACGCCCGAAGAAGAACTCGACTCCCGCATTCCGCTCAGTATTGCCCAGTGGCACGCTCACGTGAACCTGTGCTTGCCTCCGGACGACAAACGGAGCGAGATGTGCGGACCGAATGCGCAATTCGGCCTGCATGGATCAATTACCACCAAAGAAGCTTGCGATGCCGCTGGCGGCAAGTTCATGCCCCAGATCTTCGGCTGGATGGTCCACGTTTATCCGTTCGAACAAAAACCGGAAGATGTATGGTCCGTCGAACGCCAAGCCCACAACCACATCGACTAAGTCCTGATGGAAACGCTTGCTTAAGTCAGAGTAGCTTCGTCGATCGCTTCCCTCAACTGCTTCACCGCCCAATCGATTTGCTCGGCGGTGATCACTGCTGGCGGCGCAATCAGCACATGATCGCCCGACACTCCGTCCACGCATCCTTGCATGGGATAAACCAGCAGTCCTCGCTTGACCGAAGCTTGAGCCACGCGGCCAGCGAAATTCAACTCAGGAGCGAATGGCTGCTTCGTACTCTTGTCGGCGACGAACTCCACTCCCCATAGCAATCCGATCCCCCGTACATCGCCAACGGACTTTGCCTCGCGCAGACTTTCGAGACCACGACGCAGAGTCGAAGCGCACGATCCCTGCCGTTCTGAATCCGCTGCCTCCACAAGTTTTTGCCCTTGCAGAGATCTCAGCACCGCTCGACCCGCAGCCAGTGAAATCGGATGCGAGTTATAGGTGAAACCGTGCAGGAAAGCTCCAGACCCATCCGCGATCGCGTCGGCCACTCTTTTTGAAACCAGGACCGCGCCCAGAGGCGCATAGCCGCTCGCCAATCCTTTGGCTGTGACTAGAATGTCCGGCGCAACTTGCCAATGCTCGACGGCAAAGTTCCTCCCAGTTCGTCCCATGCCGGTCATCACTTCATCGGCGATCAAGAGAACGCCGCACCGCCGGCAAATCTCGGCCACTCTTTGTAAATAACCCGGAGGTGGCACGACCGCGCCAAGCGTCGCTCCACTAACTGGCTCAACGATGAATGCTGCTACTTCGCCGTTTGCGGCCTCAATCGCCTGCTCCAACTCCGCGGCGTACTCTTGTCCGCAGTTGCGGCAACCATCGATGCAATCAAACGCGCAACGATAGCAATATGGATATGCTACATGGGCAAACTCCCGGACCATCGGACGGTAGATTTCACGCCGGCGCTTGTTACCAGAGACCGACAGCGCCCCCAGCGTAGAACCGTGATAGCTTTGCCCACGGCTGATTACCTGATGCCGCCTGGCCTGCCCAATCTCTACCTGATATTGCCGCGCTAGCTTCAGCGCAGTTTCGACCGACTCCGACCCGCCGCAGGTGAAATACACACAGCCGCCGGCAAAATTCTTGCCCGCGAACTCGAGCAACTCCGCCGCATACTCCTCCGCTATCGGGGTCGTGAACTGGCTGCTGTGAACGAACTCCAACTGCTTCGCCTGCGCCGCCATCGCTGCCGCAATCTCAGCCACCCCATGCCCGATGAAACTCACCGCGGCTGATCCCGAAAAGTCAAGATATTGCTTGCCCCGCGCGTCCCACAGATAAACGCCTTCGCCACGAACAGCAGGAGGAAAAGTCTTGCGGAACGACCGCCGCAGAACGGCAGAATACGACGAAGGCTCGATTGCGGTGGAATCCGGCACGGCTCGGATTATCCAGCGGCTCGTGCGTGGGTGTCAAAAATTAATAGCTGACTCCTTCTCGTCAATGCACTTACCACTTTGGACTATTCCGTGAAATTCATCGGACGAACCATCCCGCCTAACGAGACCAAGCTGTTTCTCCGTGTAGAATCGCCACGTGATGGCGAATTCCGGACGCGACGATCAGACCCGCCAACTGTCTGTCTCAGCCCGCTGGCTGCGCTTGTTCCGGCCGTCTCATCAGCACACTGCTTTTTCGGCAACCGTGCTGTTGATGACCGCGATGGTGCTCTCGCGCATCGTCGGGTATCTTCGCGAGGCCTACACTGCCTGGGCGTTCGGAGCCGGACCGACCACCGACGCCTACATCGCCGCTTTCCAGATTCCTGATTTCCTGGCCTATCTGGTGGCAGGTGGCACGATTTCGATCACGTTCGTTTCCATCTACACACGTTTTCTCGCAGAAAAAAGAGAGGACGACGCGCAAAAGACTTTTTCCGTAATCATTACGGTGATGACGCTGGTGTTGGGCGTCGGCGTGCTTCTCGCGGAGATCTTTGCTCCTCAGATTACGCGTCTCATGTTCCACAACTTCAAGCCAGAGGAAATCGACCTCTGCGTGCACCTTACCCGCATTCTGCTGCCGGCGCAGATTTTGTTCTACGTCGGTGGAGTCGTTTCCGCGGTGTTGTCGTCGCGCCGGCTTTTTCTGTTCCCGGCCTTAGGACCGCTGATCTACAACGGCTTCATCATTCTGGGCGGCGTGACGCTTTCTCATTCCTTCGGAATTGCTTCTCTGGCTTACGGAGCGCTGGTTGGCACTTTCGTCGGACCATTCTTGATCAATGCAATCGGCGCGGCTCGTGTGGGCGCGGGTTACCGCATTTCTTTCGACGTGCGCAACTCCGCTTTTCGCGAATGGGTTCGCATGTCGATTCCACTGATGATCGGAGTTTCGCTGGTCAGCGCCGACGACTGGATTCTGCGTTATTTCGCTTCCGACTCAGCGGGTGCAATCAGCCACATCAACTACGCCAAACGCCTTCTACAGGTGCCCATTGCGATTCTGGGCCAAGCTGTCGGACAAGCCTCACTACCATTCTTTGCCCGCCTGTTCGGCGAAAAACGAATGCAGGAGTTTGCCGAAACCGTAAACGCGTCGGTCTACCGAACCGCTGCTACTGCGCTCCTCGCGACCAGTTTGATGATGGCTGCCGCGCTCCCGTTGATCGATCTGGTATACCGCCTGCCGCACGGTCACTTCGTTTTCTCTGACTCGCAGGCCACCGCCTCCTACTTTTTCTGGTTCTCGGTTTCACTCGTCTTCTGGGCGGCGCAAGGACTTTATGCGCGCGCCTTCTACGCCGCCGGAAACACCCTCACGCCCATGGTCGCGAGCAGCCTGATCACGATCGCTTCACTTCCAATGTACCGCGCGCTGTATCACGCCTTCTCGGCGGTCGGACTTGCACTTGCCTCCGATCTCGGGATCGCAGCCAACTGTCTGGCTATGGCGATTCTGCTGCACCAACACAAGCTTGTTCGCTGGAACGAATTGGAGTGGGGGGAACTTGGGAAAGCCGCTATCACCGCCGCAGCCGCGGGCGTTTTGAGTTACCGCGTCGCAAGTGTCATTATGATTGCTGGCAGCCGCAGCGCCGACGTCGAGGCTCTGGGTTTGATTGCCATGACCTGGGCAGGAGCGGTTGCTGCTGGACTCTGGCTGACGCGGTCTCAGTTACCGGGCGATCTACGAAGGCGTAAAGGGACGGGGATTCCACACGTGGTCGAGAGGCAAGCAGAAGAGTTAAGCAAGGGAATTCAACCGTAGACAGGTTTGAGTGTTCAGGTCCCGAGCAGCCAATTCGACACTCGAGACCTGACCTGTGAAGTCTGCTACGCTCGCGCGGCAGCCGCTTCGGTCGAAGCCGCTGGCGCTTTCATTTCCTCGCCATTCGCCTTCTGGCCACCCTTGCGAATGTCGATGCCGCCTTTGAAGAACGCGCCATCTTCAATCGAAATGCGAGCCGCGACGACGTCGCCGGTGAGCGAGCCGTCGCTACGAATATCCACGCGGTCGCTGGCGGTCAGGTTGCCACGTACTTTCCCCAGCACCACAATCTCGCGGGCATTGATGTTCGCGGCAACCACACCATTGCGGCCAACCGTTACCCGGTTGCCAGCGAGGTTGATAGAGCCTTCCACGCGCCCGTCAATATAAAGCGATTCGGAACCGGTCACTTCGCCTTTGATCACCAGCGATTTCCCGATCGTGGCCTGGTCCGCCGTGCTGGCCGCGACCGCCGGACGAGGTGCCGCAGACGCCGGCTCACTTGGCGCAGACGTCACCGGAGTAGGCATTGCGGGACGCTCCGGCTCACCTGGCCGGGATGGTGTCGCAGAAGGCTGATTGGTCGGTTTCCACATATCGAAAAAGTCCTTTCGTCACGGGTAGATTAAGGGGTCGCACTCGCACTTTGGTGACCAAACAAATTCTACTCCGGTGTCAGGCCCAAGTCTTGTGGAAATTCTGCCCTTTCTACACTTTTCGAGCCTTTCGTAACCTCTTTAGGCAATGGGGGCCGAAACCGCCTTTGATGTAATTCCTTCGCCTCAACAGCAGTTCCTATACACTGACGAAGTCTCGGACGCCGAGCCGCGAGACACCTTCGCTGTGGGTGCCAAGTCATGTCCACGCGGGTATTGGCGAGCTGAAAATGAGCATAAGCATTTGCCAACGGACTCTGATCGAACTACTTCATGGAAAAGGGGCGCACGCGAGCCCGATTGCATCTGTTCAGGGCATTCCAGCTGAGCTTGCGGGCCGGCGCCTAGAAGGCTACCCTCATTCGATTTTCCAGATACTCTCACACATGAACTACTGGATGGACTACGAGGTGCAAAGGATGAGAGGAGAATCTCCCACTTATCCTGCGCACGCCACTGAGAGTTGGCCGACCCATTCTTCTCCGGCGAACGAGACGGAGTGGAAGCAAACCGTAGCACGGTTTGCTGCTTTGATTGACGATCTCTCAAAACTCGCACAGTCAGATACAGAATTCTTGAATCGCGAGGTGAACGCAACTCACGCCGTCCACAGCCAGATATCTTCTTCGGTGCTGGCTGTACTCTGGCAGACCGCAATGCACAATAGCTATCACATCGGACAGATCGTTTTATTGCGCCTTCTGTTGAACTGCTGGCCAGCCCAAGCTGGCGACACCTGGTAAACCCAATGCGGCGACGGCGCCCGGTTGCTGGCGTGTTATGGTTTGAGTCGTAGACAACTCACGATCTTGGACCGACTTTCCGATTCCGCCATCCTCAAGAAGATTGAACGCCAGCCCAAAGGCAGCGCTGGCTTCAAGCAACTGGTGCGGGAACTGGGACTGCACGGCGCCGCACGCCAGGAACTCTCCGAACGCCTGCAGAACCTGGTGAGTAGTGGCCAGCTGATTCAGGTCGATTCTGACCGCTACACAATTCCGAAGGCCGCTGCGGGCAAAAACGTTCTGGTCGGAAAGTTGAGCATGCATCGCGACGGCTTTGGTTTTGTTACGCCCGATGCCTCTACCCTCGACGCGCGCTTGAAGACGCAGCTTGCCGGAGACATCTTCATTCCGCCGCCCGCCGTGGGCTCCGCCATGCACGGCGACCGCGTGCTGGTCGAGGTCGGCACGATCCGTCCCGATGGTCGCGCCGAAGGACGCATCGTTCGCCCCGTCGTCCGCGCTCACGGTACTGTCGTCGGAATCTTTCATTACGGTAGTCGCGGCAATTACGCCACGCCGATCGACCAGAAGATCTCGCAAGAGGTCGTTATTCCGCCAGGCATGGAGGTTCCTGGTAGCGCTGGCGTCTCGCCGGCTGTCCCGAGGGCGTCCCGCGCGAGCCAGGGAGACGATACGGTTTCAAAGAAGAAGAAATCCGTCGATCGTGTCCTGGGTAATGAAGCTGCCCGCCACGCCGAATGGGACGATCTCGAAGGCGTTGTCGTGGATGTCGAAATCACCGACTGGCCCTCGGCCACGCAGAATCCGCGAGGAAGAGTGGTTGAGATTCTCGGCTACGAAGACGACTTCGGAGTCGACGTCGAGGTCATCATCCGCAAGTTTCACTTACCTCATCGTTTTCCGCCGGAGGTGCTCGATCAGGCTCAAAGCATTGAACCCATCATTCCGGCCAGCGAAGTAGCAAAGCGCCGCGACTTCCGTGCTCTCCCGATCGTCACTATCGACGGCGAAACTGCGCGCGACTTCGACGATGCCGTCATTGTTCAGCAGATCGACGGCGGCAACTACGAGCTTCAGGTGCACATCGCGGACGTAGCCCATTACGTCACCCCCGATTCAGCCCTCGATCAGGAGGCGCGATTGCGCGGCACCAGTGTGTACTTTCCCGATCGCGCCGTGCCCATGTTACCCCTGGAGCTTTCGACCGATATCTGCAGCTTGCGCCCGCAAGTGGATCGGCTCGTACTTTCCTGCTTGATGAAGATTGACCACCACGGCGAGATTCTTGGCTACGAGTTGAGCGAGGGCATCATCCGGTCCGCGGAGCGTATGACCTACACCGACGTAAACGCCGTGCTAGAAGGCGATGCCGGCACACGAAAACGTTACGCGAGTCTGGTTGGCACTTTCGAAATGATGCGCGATCTCGCGCTGATCTTGAATCGCAAGCGTGAACGGCGCGGCTCCATCGATTTCGATTTGCCCGAGCCCGTAATCGAATTCGATGAACTCGGGTTGATGAAGAGCATTACGCGTTCAGAGCGCAACATCGCCAATCGCCTCATTGAGGAATTCATGCTCTCGGCGAATGAATGTGTAGCGGGATTCCTCGAGAACAAACGCGTTGCTTCGTTGTACCGCGTTCACGAGAAGCCTGACGCCAAGCGGGTATACGATTTCGAAGTCATTGCCGCAGCCTTCGGGTATTCCCTCGGTGTGGGCGCGCTGCCAATTCAGCGCGTACAGTTCAAGTCCGACCGCCGAGCCAGCTATGGCACAGGGAAGCGTCCGCGGGAAATTGAAATTCCGAAAGAAGTTCATATCACTCCGCGCATGTATCAGAAGTTGACGGAGAAGATCGCAGGCAGGCCGGAGGAGCGAATTCTTTCTTACCTGATGCTGCGTTCGTTGAAGCAAGCTCGATATTCCGAAGAAAACCTGGGACACTTTGCGCTGGCAGCCCCAACCTACACCCATTTCACTTCCCCAATCCGCCGCTATCCCGACCTTATCGTCCACAGGATTCTGAAAGAAGTATTGCGAAACAGTAGTGTGGCGCCGGTGTCCTCGCCCGCGAAAGACAAAGCCACCGATGCACCCTCCCCCTGGTCCAAACGCCGCGATCGCACCGCGCATCGCGAATCGCTTGAACCGCTCACCGGCACAATTCCTCTGGAAGAGCTTCACGAAATTGCCGACGAGTCCAGCCGGTCCGAGCGCCGCGCCGACGAAGCCGAACGTGACCTGATGGAATGGAAAAAGGTCAAGTTCATGGAGGACCGCGTCGGCGAAGACTTCGACGGCCTGATCATCAGCGTCACCAAGTTTGGATTCTTTGTCGAACTGACGGACCTGTTCATCGAGGGGCTGGTCCCGCTGGACTCGTTGACCGACGACCGCTATGACTACCACGAAAATACTCGCGAGATCATCGGACAACGCAACCGCAGGATCTACGGCCTGGGACAAAAGATACGCGTGCTCGTGGATCGGATCGACCCAGTGGAAAAGAAAATTCAATTCGCCGTATTCGAAGAAAAACCGCAGCGTCCCGCAAAGCGACGACGCAAATAGAAACTCCTACTCGTTCCGCAACGTATCCATGGGATCAATCCCGCTCGCTCGGCGGGCCGGAATATAGATGGCAAGGCTCGCAGCCATCAGCAGTGCCAGCGGCGCGACCGAAAAGGTCAGCGGATCCGCTGCCTTGATCCCAAATACAAAACTCGTGAGCATCCGAGTAAGTGAAAGCGCGGCAACGAACCCGAGTCCCAACCCGGCCGCAACCAATCGGGTAGCTTGAGAAAACACAAGGCGCAAGACATCGCATTTCTGCGCGCCCAATGCAATGCGGACGCCGATTTCGTGGTTACGCTCGTTGACCATGTACGAAATCACACCGTAAATACCTACGACTGCCAAGATCAAAGCCACAACAGAGAACGCTCCCAGCACGGACGCAGACAATTTCTGCGGCGACATCGAGCGCGAAACCAACTCATCCATTGGCTGCACGTTTGCAACCGGCAACTCAGGGTCAACCGACTTAACCGCCTGCTCCAACTCGTTTGTCAAGGCGAGCGAATCGCGGTTGGTTCGCAGGACGAACGACATCGTCAGCATGGAAGGATATGGCTTCTGTTTGTACGGAACATACATTTCCGGCCCCGGCGAATCGCTGAGCGCGAATTTCTTCACGTCGCCAACGACCCCAACAATAGTCATGTTCTGCCACCGTGGATCGGGCAGCGACATGAGATGCCCGACTGGGTCTTCTCCGGGCCAGAATTCGCGGGCCATGGCCTGGCTGATGATCACGACCAGCGGCGAGTTTGCATCGTCGGCGTCGGTAAAGGCGCGGCCACGGAGCGGCACGTTGGCAGTGTTGAAAAAATCGGGGCTGACGATCGTGTACGAAGCCAGCGGCAAATCTTCCGGCCGGACCGGCGGCCGACCGTTAATTGTAAATACAGTCTCTTCCTGCATTCCTCCCATAGGCAGCGGCTTTACGACCGCCGCCGACTGGACTCCCGGAACCGCAGGCAGCCGTTCCAGAATTCGCTGATACATGGTCGCCATCGTCACCGGGTCCGAATATTTCGCCGCCGGAAGCGTGACCTCCATGGTAGTCAGGTGGCTGCTTTGGAATCCGGGATCGGCCTTCAACAAATCGATAAAGCTGCGGACCAAAAGTCCTGCGCCAATGACCAGCACCAGAGACAAAGCAATCTGCCCCGCCACCAGCATGCTTCTGAAACTTCTTACGCTCTGCCCCGAATACTTCTGCTCCCGGCTTTTCAGATAATCAATCAAGTTGGAACTGCTCATCTGTAGCGCCGGAAATACTCCGAAAAGAATACCCACGAAAAACGCCAATCCAGTTGCAAACATAATTACGGAAAGATCCAGATGGGCGTCGTTGAGCCGTGGGATGTAGGGCGAAAACAGTTTCTTCACCACATCGACGATGACCGCGGAGAGCAGCAAACCAACCGAAGTTCCGAGCAGCGCCAAAAGCAGGCTCTCGACGAGAAGTTGCCGAATCAAATCGACCCGCCGAGCGCCGAGGGCAGCACGCACCGCGAAATCCTTAATGCGCCCCAGGGACCGCGTCAGCAGCAGGTTCGAAACGTTTCCGCAGGTGATCAGCAGAACAAACAGCACCGCGCCGCCAACCATCAGCAGCCGTGGCTTGGCATCACCCTCGACTTGTACGCGCAGTGGGGTCAACTTGAAGTTCGATCCTTTCCAGCGCGGGTCCTGCTCGACCCATGTGCGGTTGACCCGCAACAAATCCGTCCTGGCTTGTTCCGTCGAGATGCCCGCGCGAGACCTGGCGATCAGCGCCAACTCAGAAGGCCCGCGAGGCATGGCCGGCAATGCCAGCGGAACCCACAGCTCGGCCTGCATCGGAAACTGGAAGCTCTTCGGCATCTCAGCTCCGCGAGGAAACGTGAATCCCTCCGGCATCACACCGATCACGGTGTACGCTTCGCTGTTCAAGCGGATTGTCTTGCCCACCAGCGCCGGATCGCTGGCAAACCGTCGCCGCCATAAACCGTATCCAACGACAACTTCGTGTTCGCTGCCGGGATGATCTTCTTCCGCAAGGAACGTTCGCCCGCTCTGCGGCTGAATGCCAAGTACCTTGAAGAAATCCGCCGATGCCCGCACTCCATCCACTCGCTCCGCATCGGTCGCGCCATTCAAGTTGAACTGATCGCTCAGGAACGCGGCAACATATCGGAATGCCCGGGTGTCGGACGCAATGAATTGGAACTCGCGGCCATGTAGCGGCACTTCGTCGAACCCTAACTTCATCTGCGGCGGGGGAACGTCCCATACGGTAAACATGCGGTCTGGGTCAGGAAAAGGAAGCGGCTTCAACAAGACACTGTTGATGATCGAGAAAACAGCAATACTGGCGCCCATTCCGAGCGCCAGGATGCCTACGGTCAAAGTGGTGAATCCCAGATTCTTCCGCAACCCGCGAAGCACGCCCCGAATTTCCTTCCAAAACATTTGTCCTACCTCACTCGAGAAGCCGGCATTCAGAACTGAATATTGGATTCCGCCAGAATATTTTGGTTAGCAAAGGGGACTAGCGCGGCTTCGAGGCGGACAAACATCCCCGGCCTAACGAAAATGCGTCCGCTGGTGTAAAATCCTTGAGTCAACCCCATCCGCTGCGGTTGGACTGAGGCAGCGGGTTTCCTGCCGTCGGGACGTGGCTCAGCCTGGTAGAGCACTCGCTTGGGGTGCGAGGGGTCGGCAGTTCAAATCTGCCCGTCCCGACCAATCTTTGCAAGCTCGCGCGTTTCAGTT
>Ga0116221_1001590_pt1 | contig 15130 bp, 13 predicted proteins | sample Sb_taG_5_FD_88965 | JGI IMG/M metagenome (GOLD analysis project Ga0116221, IMG submission 88965) | Peat soil microbial communities from Weissenstadt, Germany - Sb_50d_8_FC metaG | ecosystem: Environmental > Terrestrial > Soil > Wetlands > Peat | place: Germany: Weissenstadt | collected 2010-09-21 | reverse complement strand
TCGCAGGCCGGAGGAGAATACATCTTCGATCAAATTAAAGTCGACCCGTTCACCTTCGAACCCCAAGAAGCAGGCTTGCAGTTAACTCCGCTGCGAGCCTACGCCCACGACGTGCCGAAATATTACATTCAGAATTTCGGAAACCAATCCAGCCATCCCGACACCAACGAATATTCCGGCTTTCTCCAGGACACAATTCGCGCCACCACTCACCTGGCCATCAGTCTCGGCGCCCGCTACGACCTGCAGACCTTCACCAAAAAAGGACTGCTCACTAACCCGCTCTGGCCCGACTCCGGCAAGGTTCCCTACAACCCAAACAACTACGCCCCGCGCGTGGGCCTGGCCTACGCCTTCGGCGACGACCACCCGCTGGTCGTGCGCGCCGGATACGGCTGGTTCTACACTCGCATCCCGCAGATCTACACCTCTACCATCGCCACCGATAACGGATACAGCTCCGCTAACCTCTTCCTCGAAAATTCCGACTACTACGACCACCAGGTCTTCCCGCAATATCCCAACCCGCTCGTCAATTGTCCGCTCACCGCAACCTCGTGCACGCTGCCGTCAAGCCTGGCGCAATATGCGCAAGCCGGAGTCTCTGCATTCTCCCCGAACTTCAAAACTCCAAAAGTCGAGCAGGCCAGCCTCACCCTCGAACGAGAGGTGGCCCACCGTTTAGCCGTGGGCGTTTCCTACATGTATGTGCACGGAGTCGACCTGATCCGCGCCCGCGACGTAAACCTGCCGCCGCCCGTAAACGTCGAATATCCCGTCTACGATGCCACCGGCACGAACTTCCTCGGCACCTTCTATAACGTGGATTCGTTCGCCACTTGGCAAATGACTCCATCCTTTACTTGCCCGTTTCCTCCGTGCATCAATCCGCTGGCTCGCCCGATTCCGCAGCTTGGCGCCATCGACGTATTCGAGAGCGCCGCCTCCAGCACCTACAACGGAATGACCATCTCCATCCACCGCCAGATGACCAGCGGCCTCTACTTTCGCCTCGCCTACACCCTGGCCAAAGCCATCGACGATGGTCAGGACGCCCTGGTCGCTGGCCAACCTGCCGTGGTGCAGAATTCCTATAACACCGCCGCCGAACAAGGCCTCAGCGTCACCGATCAGCGTCATCGCCTCATGCTGGCGTGGATCGCCGACCCCAAACCCTTCGGCCGCGAGCAGCCTTTAATGGCCCGCATATTCAACGACTGGAAACTGGCTGGAGTTCTCACCTTCGGCAGCGGCCGGCCCGAGAACGTAATGGTTTCCGGAGATCCCAATCAGGACGGCAACGACACCAACGATCGTCTTCCCGGAGCCGGACGCGATTCCTTCATCGGACCCGACTACGCCACCACCGACGCGCGCCTGACCCGCCGCCTCTACGTTCGCGAACGCCTCAAGCTGGATTTGATTCTGGAATCTTTCAATCTGCTGAATCGCGACAACAAACGCGTGCTCATCACCGAGAACGGCCTCGAGGCCGACACCGCCTACTTCACAAAAATCAGCGACCAACTCGGAGTCAACTATTACCCAGGCCACTTTCAGATTCCAAGCAACCCGCTAAAAGCCACGAATGCCTACGCGCCCAGGCAGGTACAAATGGCACTGAAAATGACTTTCTGAAAGTTCCCCCTCCAAAACAACCAGCCCCACCCGAAGAAACGTCATTCCGAACCCCGGCGCCCCTCAGCCGGGTGAGGAATCTCGCGATTCGCAAACACTGATTCGCGAAAGTGACAAGAACGCGATAAGCGGAAGCCGGATTGAGCCTCTTCCAAAGTGTGGCATGGGCGCCCTCGCGCGAGATCGGGAAGGGCACGTCTTCAGCCATGCCGCCACGACTTTCATTCCGGTTCACGCACCGCAAGAGCGCGACGCCACTGAGCCTAGCTTCCCGCCGCTGCCTTCTTTACCGGCTCGAATTGATTGATCTCAACCGTCCCGTCAGGAAACGTCGCGGTAATCTTCAGTTCTCCGCCCATCGCCTTCACAAAGTCCTGGAGAGTGCTGATGTACATATCGGTGCGACGCTCCATCTTCGACACAGCGGCCTGGTTGACTTTCAGGATTCGAGCAAGGTGCATTTGAGTCATCTCGCGAGCTTGGCGAAGCTCGTCAAGGGGCATCTCAGCCCTGTACCTCGCCGCTAGAAGACGAGAACGCTCTCGGGATTCGGGAGACATCTTCTCTCGGAGTTCTTTGAAATTCTTAGCCATTGTCTTCTCCTGTGCGGGTCCCAACTGGGTCCCTGATGAACAACCCTTACTTCTTCTGCTCCTGTTCGAACGCTCTTAGATGCCGATCGAACAGATCGTCAGCAATCGGCACAAACTCCTCATACCATGTCCGATTGTCAGTCTTGTCCCCGCCGATCAAAAGCAGAGCTGCTCGCCGTGGGTCGAACGCAAACAAGACGCGCAAGTGTCTATCCTCCACCTTCCCTCGGAGCTCCTTCATGTTTTGCGTGACGAGAGCTGACGATCACATCGGCATGGGGACGAGATAGTGTCGGGCCTCGCTCCTCAAGGAGTTCGACCTTCGCACTGATCACTTCTTGCTCATCCTCTGAGAGTGAACCCCACCAAGCGCCGAACTCATCGGTAAATTCAACTTCCCACGCCCCGAGAACATTATGCCTCAGATGGAATAGTCCGTCAAGGGAATAGTAATGGGCGATTCAATCCATCCGCAGGAAAGCCACGATCTCGATCCGCGCGAGAGTTAGGACGGATGAGGACCACCCGTCCCCATCGAACCCCCAGTTACTAAAGTCCCAAAATGGACCTGAAAAATACCTCCCGGCGTTTGACGGTGCTCTCCTTTACTCTTTACACTCAAGAATGTAAGCCAATTGCTTGGGGGCAGTCCGAATTGGGCACCGGCTCCTCAAACCGTGGGCTGACATCGAAAGGCAAACGTGAGCCCCACTGAAACCAGTAGCAGCACCAAGCGGGAAATCCAGGTGGAGATCCCGGCGGCGGACGTTGCCCGCGAAACCGAGACCCTGATTCAAAAGTACCAGAAGCTGGCCCGCATTCCCGGCTTCCGCACCGGCCATGCGCCCGCTTCCGTGATCAAGCAGCGCTTCGCCGAAGGCATCAAGAGCGATGTCGTCGATGCGCTGGTTCCGCGCTATTTTCGCAAGGAAACCGACAAGCTGGGCCTGACGCCGGTATCGCAACCGCGCGTCTCCGATCTACACGTGCACGACGGCGAGCCGCTGCGCTTCAAAGCTAGTTTTGAAGTGATGCCGACCATCCGCGTCGAAGACTATAAACAGCTGCGCGCCGACAAGCCGGATATTTCCGTCACTGACGAAGAAGTCGAGCAGTCGCTGAAAGGTTTGCAGGAGCAGCGCGCGACGTTCACCTCGATTGAAGGAAGTTCGTTGGCCGATGGTGACTTCGCCCAAGTTTCACTCGATGGCAAACCGAAGGATGCTGAAGTTGCCTCCGCGACTGGCTCGGAAAAGCCTGGCCCACCCGGATCGAACCCGGTTCACATGGACGATATTCTGGTAGAAATCGGCGGCAAAGGCACGATGCCCGAGTTCACCGAGAACTTGCGCGGCGCGTCCGCCGGAGATGAAAAGACGTTTGATGTGGCTTATCCGCAGGACTTCACCGATCAACGGCTAGCCGGCACGACATTTGTCTATACGGTGAGAGTGAAAGCAATCAAGCAGAAGAGTTTGCCCGAGCTGAGCGATCAGTTCGCGAAAGAGTTGGGAGAGTTTGCCGACCTCGCAGATGTGCGGAAACGAATCCGCGAAGGCATGGAAGCCGAGAAAAAACATACTGCCGAGCGCGAAGGCAAAGACAAACTGGTAGCGGAACTGGTAAAGCGCAATGATTTCGAAGTCCCGGAAGCGCTGGTCGAGCATCAGATCGATATTCGCCTGGACCGCGGATTGCGCGCACTGGCGGCGCAAGGCATGAAGACCGAAGACATGAAGAAGATGGATCTCAATCGTCTGCGCGCCGGACAACGGGATCAAGCTGTGCAAGAAGTAAAAGCAGCTTTGCTGCTGGAGAAAATTGCCGAGGAGGAAAAGCTCGAGGTCAGTGACGCGGAAATCGATCGCGAAGTCGAAGCTCTGGCGGAGCAGTCGAAACAAACTCCGGAAGCCATCCGCTCGCGTTTGACACGCGATGGCGCGCTGGATAGAATCCGGAATAGAATCCGCAACGAAAAGACCCTCGACTTTCTATATCATCAGTCCGCATAGATCTCCCGCAAAAGCCCAGATCGAAGGGCAAAAAGTGTGAAAGGAAAGGTGAACGCGCGTGCTAGTGCCCATGGTAATCGAACAGACGGGGAGGGGGGAGCGGGCTTATGACATTTACTCGCGCCTTCTGCGGGATAATATTATTTTTATTGGCACGCCGATTGACGACAACATCGCCAATCTGGTGATTGCGCAGATGCTGTTTCTGGCGCAGGAAGATCCGGAGAAGGATATTCAGCTGTACGTGAATTCGCCGGGCGGGTCGATTACGGCGGGTATGGCGATTTACGACACCATGCAGTATGTCAAAAACGACGTAACGACGATTTGCATCGGGCAGGCGGCTTCGATGGCTGCGCTTTTGCTCGCAGCCGGAGAAAATAAGAAAAGGCTGGCTTTGCCGAATTCGCGCATTTTGATCCATCAGCCTTCCATGGGAGGGCTTTCGGGTCAAGCCACCGACATTGATATTCACGCCCGGGAAATCCTGCGTATGCGGGAGATTACAAACCAGTTACTAGCCAAGCACACGGGGCAAAAGCTGGAAAAGGTGGAGAAGGACGTGGAGCGCGACTTCATTATGAACGCGCAGCAGGCTAAGGAATATGGAATCATAGACGATATCATCTATAAGACCAGATAAGGGTATGATCGGCATTCGCCGATACATTGGGGGTCAAGTCGGCGCGAACGTTTCAGAAGTGCGGGTTCCCTCAGGGGCTAAAGCCCGGCGGTTATGCGGCTCATAGCGGCCCGGCTGAAGCCGGGCCCTTTCAAAGAAACATTTATGAAGCGCGCTAGAAGGAGTTAAGCCGAGTGAAAAACAGAACAGGCACTGAGGAAATCCTACGCTGTTCGTTCTGCCATAAGTCGCAGGACGCCGTAGCCAAGCTGATTTCGTCGCCCAGCGATTATCCGCGGGCCTACATTTGCGATGAGTGCGTGGCGGTCTGTAATTCGATTCTGGAAGATGACCGCGCCGCAACCCCTGCCGCCTCGACCCCGAACACGCTTCCCAAGCCGCAAGAAGTCAAGACCTTCCTTGATGAGTACGTGATCGGGCAGGAGCAGACCAAGAAGAAACTTGCGGTCGCCGTTTACAACCATTACAAGCGCATCTACATGAACCGTCAGCGAACCAGCGACGGGATTGAACTGACCAAGTCGAACATCATGTTGATCGGCCCGACGGGAACGGGCAAGACATTGCTGGCGCAAACACTGGCGCGCATGCTGGACGTTCCTTTCGCTATCGTCGACGCAACTACCCTCACCGAGGCCGGTTATGTGGGCGAGGACGTCGAGAACATCATCCTGAAGCTGCTGCAGGCGGCGGATGGCGATGTGGGACGAGCGCAGACCGGCATCATTTATATCGATGAAGTGGACAAGATCGGCCGCAAGGATGAGAACCCGTCCATTACTCGCGATGTGTCCGGCGAAGGCGTTCAGCAGGCGCTCCTGAAGATTCTCGAAGGCACGGTCGCGAATGTTCCGCCGCAAGGTGGGCGCAAGCATCCGCACCAGGAATTCACTCCTGTCGATACGACCAACATTCTGTTTATTTGCGGAGGCGCATTCGTCGGCTTGGAAAAGATCATCGGACGCAGAGCGGGTAAGAAGTCGCTCGGCTTCAAGCTGGGTGAAGAGACTGAAACCGAAGAGCCAGCAGTAGCGCGCAAGCGGAATTTCGAGATGCTCAGCGACGTGCAGCCCGAGGACTTGATCAAGTTTGGACTGATTCCTGAATTCGTTGGACGATTGCCGGTGGTTGGGGTGCTGGAAGATCTCGACGAGTTTGCGTTGATCGAAATCCTCACCCGGCCAAAGAACGCTATCGTGAAGCAATATCAGCGGTTGTTTGAGTTTGAGAATGTTCGCTTGAAGTTCAGCGAGGAGGCGCTGCGGGCAGTCTCGCGCCAGGCCATGGCTCGCAAGGTTGGGGCACGGGGTTTACGAATGATTTTGGAAGAACTGATGCTCGATTTGATGTACCATTTGCCAAGCCAGAAGAAAGTAAAGGAATTCGAAGTGACGCAGCAGATGGTGGAGAAGCACACGGCGTCGTTCGTGATGGAGAAGGCGGGATAAGAGCTTTCAGCCGTCAGCTTTCAGCCAGAACATGGCAGCGAGGAAAAGCTGAAAGCTGAGGACTGAAAGCTAGGAGCTGTTTTTGGGAGAATCAGTGACCACATCCAAGGAAAAATTCGAGACTAAGAAGTTGCCCATGATGCCCATTCGGGATGTGGTCATCTTTCCCTATATGATGACGCCGTTCGTGGTGGGGCGGGAGTCGAGCGTGCATGCGCTTGAAGAGGCGCTGGCCGCGGACAAGAAGATATTTCTGGCCACCCAGCACGACGCCAGCATTGACGAACCCAAACCCAACGAGATTTATCAGGTGGGCACCGTTGTTAACATCGTGCAGAGTCTCAAGCTGCCTGACGGCAATATTAAGGTGCTGGTCGAAGGCATTGAGCGCGGCAAGATTCTGCAGGTCGCCGAGACCGAAGGATTCATGCAGGCTTCGGTTCGCCTGGCGCGCTACGCCACCGAAACCAATCCGCAGATCGAAGCCGGCATGCAGCGCGTGACTGGCCTGTTCGAACAATACGTGAAGCTTTGCCAGTCGTTGAATTACGAGACCATGATCGCGGCTGTGCGCATGGAGGATCCGGCGAAACTCACGGATACGATCGCCGCCAACCTGCAGCTTTCCATCGAAGAGAAACAGGAGCTGCTGGAGATATTTGATCCCGCCGAGCGCTTGAACCGCATTGGTGACGTGCTCGACATCGAAATCGAGAAGCTGAATATGGATCGCACCATCCAGTCGCGAGTGAAGCGGCAGATGGAGCGGGCGCAGAAAGAGTATTACCTCAACGAGAAGATCAAAGCGATTCAGAAAGAACTGGGCCGCGGCGAGAAAAGTGAGTTCGACGAACTGAAGAAAAAGATCGACGCTGCCGGCATGCCTAAAGACGTACGCGACAAGGCCGTGCAGGAACTGAAGAAGTTGGAAGCTATGCCGCCGATGTCAGCGGAGTCTACGGTTTCCCGCAATTATCTGGATTGGCTGCTGGCAGTTCCGTGGAAGAAACGGTCGAAGGAAATCCGCAATATCTCGCGCGCCGAAAAAGTTCTCAACGAAGATCATTATGGCCTGGAGAAGATCAAGGAACGCATTCTTGAATTTCTCGCTGTCCGCCAGTTGGTGAAGAATCCCAAAGGCTCGATTCTTTGTTTCGTCGGACCTCCGGGCGTGGGCAAGACTTCGTTGGGCATGTCGATTGCGAAGGCTACCGGCCGGAAGTTTGTTCGCATGTCTTTAGGCGGAGTTCGCGATGAGGCTGAAATTCGCGGCCATCGCCGCACATATATCGGCGCTTTGCCGGGGCAGATTATTCAGATGATGAAGAAGGCGGGCACAAAAAACCCCGTCTTCATGCTGGACGAAGTCGACAAAATGTCGATGGATTTCCGCGGCGACCCATCCGCTGCGCTGCTCGAGGTGCTCGATCCTGAACAGAATTTCATGTTCGTGGATCATTATCTCGACGTCGAATACGACCTTTCGCAGGTATTTTTTATTGCGACGGCGAACGTCATCCACACCATCCCACCGGCGTTGCAGGACCGCATGGAAGTACTGCGACTGCATGGCTACACCGAACAGGAAAAAGTTGAAATCGCCAAACAGTTTTTGGTGAAGAAGCAAATGCTGCAGGCCGGGCTCACCGACAAGAACATAAAATTCTCTGACGAAGCCATCGCCGGGCTGATCCGCTCTTACACGCGCGAGGCTGGGGTGCGCAATCTGGAACGCGAAATTGGCAACATCTGCCGCAAGATCGCGCGCAAAGTGGTCAAAGAGGGCGTGGACTACAACATTGCCATCGCGCAAAACAACGTAAACGATTACTTGGGGGTGATCAAATTCCGCGATACGCTGGCGCACGAACGCAGCGAAGTGGGATTAGTCACAGGCTTGGCGTGGACCGAAGTCGGCGGTTCGATTCTGAGCACGGAAGCGACCGTCGTCGATGGCAAGGGCAAGCTTACGTTAACCGGCAAGCTGGGTGACGTGATGCAGGAGTCGGCGCAGGCGGCTATGTCTTATGTGCGCTCGCGGGCGCAGCGGCTGGGATTGCCGCGCGACTTCTACCGCAGCATCGATATTCACGTGCATGTGCCGGAAGGCGCGATTCCAAAGGATGGGCCATCCGCGGGCATCACCATCGCGACCGCAATTTCAAGTGCTCTGAGCAAAATTCCAGTTCGCCGTGATCTGGCCATGACCGGCGAGATTACGCTTCGCGGCAAAGTGTTGCCGATTGGCGGATTGAAGGAGAAGCTTCTGGCTGCCCATCGCGCCGGATTGTTCGAAGTGATTCTGCCGCAAGACAACGAGAAGGATCTAGCGGAAGTGCCGGAAAATCTGCGCACCGCGATGAAGCTGCACTTCGTCGACACCATGGATCAGGTGCTGGCTGTGGCTTTGGAGCGCCCGCTGCCCGAGCCCGTGCCTCAGGTGGGTGACGGTTCGCAAACGATTGCGCCTCTGCCGACTCCGGCGGAAGGGTCTACCGCGCATCAGTAAGATAGCCTCGGACTCGAGCAATTCCCTCAAGGCGGGCCGTGTCATCGTTACGGGACGCCAGCAGAAGTCTTGGTGGTGGCTTTGAAACCGGCAAGTGCGCCAGTGCTGGTCGGGTAACGTCCGACAATTTCGAGGCTGTCATTGAGCCCGTCAAGCCGGGTGTCGTTAGGGGCTTTCGGGTCCTTGACGTCGTAGTACTTGCCGCCGTGAAGCAGGAAGCCAATCTCGTCACCGCTGGTATCGAAATACACGCCGTTAACGTCGCCCTTATTGTTTAGAGCGCGGACAATGGTGCCGGTCGCGCTGGCATTGGGGTCACTGACTTTCTTGAAAGTCTTTCCGTTGTAGACAAAACTGTCATACCCCCCGGCTGAGTTGATGGCAAACACAGTCATCTGGCCGCGATTGTTGATATCCCAGGCGTCCGCGTCGATATCGCCCGTGACATCGATGCTGGTGTACCGGGCGTCCTTTTTTACAAAGGCATGCTGGGCGCCGCTGGAGTCCAGGTACGTGCCGACAACATCTCCCTTGTCATTAATTCCAAGGGCTATGGTTGCACTGGAGTTCGGAAATTTGACGGCAGTGAATTTCCCGCCAGCATAAACAAATCCCTCGCTCAGACTGGTTTTGGCGTTAATGCACCAGCCGGCTGCCGCCCCCGCACTGTTAATGCCGTAAAACGCGATTGCCCCGGCTTCGAAGCCGCCGCTGGTCGTGCAATCCTTGTGATCGACCGAGGTCAGCTTCTTTCCGGCAAGGATCATGGCGTGCTGAACGCCTTTGGCGTCCACAAAATCGCCGGCGATCACGCCTGCAGTGTTGACTGCGTAAGCATCCGTCTCCATCGCTGTCTTATTCGCATGAACGTCCGAGAAAGTGAAGGTTAACGGTGGCGCCGCCGCAATACCGACGGCGACGAACATTAGCACTGCCAAAACGCCAAGAATGGATTTGGTCACTGGTTTCTCCTGAGGCCACAGTGTGGTCATCGGTTCCTGCCCGTCGTGAGAGTCGTGAGACCGTTGAGGCGGGAATTATCGTCCCCGTGACGCCAGCGGTCAAGATGAAAGGTTTTGCGCTTCCAAGGGCGGGGAAGTTCGCTGGTTGAGACACAGCTTGACAGTGAACCCGGTCCGCCCGTAGATTGACAGCACTTTCCAGCCTAGAATGAACCGAGAGGTATAACGCCTTTCGCAGACCATCAAGCAACGCGAGGAGTGTTGAGCTATGTCTGGTTCCGAGTTGAGGAGTGATGTCGGGTTGTTTCCGGAATTGCCGACTACGGCGAACGAAGAGCGGACGACCGGCATTCTTCCGTCGCAGGCGATCCGGGAATTGATTGCCAAGGGACGAATCGTCGGCAACCGCGCCATCACAGAGGAGCAGATTCAGCCGGCGAGTCTCGACTTACGACTCGGCGACATCGCGCACCGCGTGCAAGCAAGTTTTCTGCCGGGCCCCGGAGGCAAGGTCGAAGCCAAGGTGAAAGAACTGCGCATGGCACGGGTGGATCTTACCAGCGCGGCGGTTTTTGAAAAGGGATGCGTCTACATTGTTCCCTTGCTCGAAGAACTGGATTTGCCACGGGACATTTCCGGGAAGGCGAATCCGAAAAGCACGACCGGACGGCTGGACGTTTTTATTCGTCTGATTACCGACGATGGCGTGGAGTTCGAGCGCGTGTCTCCAGGATACAAAGGAAGACTTTACGCGGAAATCGTTTCGCGTACGTTTACGGTCGCGGTGCGCGCGGGCATGCGGCTCAATCAACTGCGATTTGTGCGGGGGAATCCGGTGTCGTCGGACAATCGCATTCGCCGCCTGGATGAAGAGCAGCAGCTTATTTACATGGACGAGGAAAGTCCGGTCAAAGCGTCCGTGGATCGCGGCTTGCGGATTACGGTGAACCTTGAAGGGGCTTCGGCTGATGAGGTGATTGCGTACAAGGCGCGGAAGCATGCGCCTTCGATTGAACTGGATCGGATCAATTATTACTCGCCGGAGGAATTCTGGGAAGTCCGCCGTTACGGGGACAATCAGCGTTTGATTCTCGAGCCGGGGGATTTTTATATTTTGGCTTCGAAGGAGCGGGTGCGCGTTCCGCCTGAGTTTGCGGCGGAGATGGTGCCGTTTGATCCGTCGGTGGGCGAGTTTCGCATTCACTATGCGGGGTTCTTTGATCCGGGATTTGGATACGGTTCGAGCGACATCAAGGGGACGCGGGCGGTGCTGGAAGTGCGGGCGCATGAGGTGCCGTTCCTGATCGAGCATGAACAGTTTGTCGGGCGGTTGACCTACATGCCGCTGCTTTCGAAGCCGGAGAAAATTTACGGGTTGCAGATTGGCTCGTCGTATCAGCAACAGGCGCTGACGCTGAGCAAACAGTTTCGCCGGTAGCGCTGTAGAGCCGCGGCTTGCAGCGTCTGCTTGCGTGGGTGGAAAACCCAAACGTAGCGAAGCTCCGTTTCTACGGGAATCGTTTAAGATTGGGCCAGCGGGAGTGCTGCATGGAACCAAATCTTCAGCCGGCGCGGTCCAGGGTTTCGTTCAGCGGGGCGACTGGCTTGATCGTTGCCGTCGCGGTGGTGGCGATTGTTCTGGTCGTCTTTCCTGCTTACCGGTGGTTTTTTGCGATCAGCGTCGGAATCGGTTTGGTCGTGGCTGGAATTCTTTTTCTTTGGCATAGGCTGAGGCCTATCCGGGAAGAAGATGTCGACAACAAGCGGCCGCTCGGGTTGGGATAAAGTTTGCGGGCCGCTTGCAACTTTGCCTGCCGAAACTGCACACTGGTTCATGCGCGTGCTGGCTCGATTCATGATGTCGGCAATGGATGCCGACCACTTCCCTGCTCCCCACCTTCCCGAAGTTGCGTTTCTGGGCCGATCGAACGTGGGCAAGTCGAGTGTGATTAATTCCCTGCTCGGAGCGAAGCTGGCGAAGACGAGTTCTACGCCGGGGCGGACGCGCAGCATTAATTTTTTCGAGCTGCGCTGGGCCGGGAAACCGCAGCCGGAGCTGATTTTCACCGACTTGCCGGGCTACGGGTACGCGAAGATCTCGCGGGAGATTTCCAGCCAATGGCCCAGCTTTATCGAACCTTATCTCGAGCATCGTCCGTCGCTGGCGTTGTGTCTGGTTCTGGTGGATGTAAACGTGCCTCCGCAGGAAAACGACCGGCAGTTGCTCGATTTTCTCAGCGCAAGCGGACGGCCGTTCCTGATTGTTGGCACGAAGAGTGACAAGCTGTCGGGAAATCAGCTGCGAAATTCTCTGCACACGCTCACGCAGGAATTTCCTCAAGCCCGCATTGTTCCTTTCTCGGCAAAAAGCAGCGCCGGGCGCGAAGAGCTTTGGAAGGAGATTCGATCCGCGGTCGACAACCATCGCGGCTGAGCCATCGCGTGGGCAGTTACCTGGGTTCCATTCCTCAAGCGGCTGGCATCCGTTATGATCTAGCAATCTATGTCTACTTATCTGATTACGGGAATTGCCGGATTTATTGGGTCGTCGCTGGCGCGGGCGGTTTTGGCGCAGGGTGACGGCGTGCGGGGTGTTGATAATTTTTCTACGGGGAAGCGTAGCAATATCGCCGAGTTGCTCGACCGGATTGAGGTTCGCGAGGCTGACTTGCTCGACCTGGAAGCCATGCAGTCGGCTTGCCACGGGGTCGATTACGTTTTGCATGAAGCTGCGATTCCTTCGGTTCCCAGGTCGGTGCTGAACCCACTGGAGAGCAATCGAGCCAACGCCGACGGGACGCTCAATTTGCTGGTCGCGGCTCGCGACGCAAAAGTAAAGCGGGTGATCTATGCGGCTTCGTCTTCGGCTTACGGAGATACTCCGACGCTGCCCAAACACGAAGCTATGTCTCCCAATCCGATCTCTCCCTACGCCGTGGCCAAGCTTGCCAGCGAATATTACATGGCGTCGTTTTTCCGCTGCTACGGCCTGGAGACGGTGGCTCTGCGGTATTTCAATATCTTTGGGCCGCGGCAGGATCCGACTTCCCCGTACTCCGGCGTGCTGGCGAAATTCATTACGCAGATGCTCAAGGGAGAGCAGCCGACCATCCACGGCGATGGCGCGCAGAGCCGCGACTTCACTTACGTTGACAACGTAGTTCATGCGAATTTGCTGGCTTGCAAAGCGCCCGCCGGCGAAGTGGCGGGACGAGTATTCAACGTCGCCACCGGGACTCGCATTGATCTGAATGAAATGTTTCGCGTGCTCAAGAAACTTACTGGCTATCCCGGCGAAGTGAAGCACGGCCCGGACCGCGCCGGAGATGTGAAGCATTCGCTGGCCGATCTGTCGCGTGCGGAAAAACATCTGGGATACAAACCGCAAGTGAACTTCGAAGAAGGCCTGCGCCGAACTGTCGATTGGTATCGCGGTCAGGAAAAATCGGCAAGCGCTTGAAGCAGCTTCGGACTTCAGGCGTCCGCTCGAACCTCGACCTCAAGCCCGTTTCCTGAAGCCTGTTTCCTGAAGCCTGCCCTTCATTACCTTCGTTATCTGTGGCCGGATTACGCGCCCGGCTACAGTTGCGGTATGACACTCTCGTCTATGGTGGTCTCGCGCGATTGGGCTGAAGTCAGTGTGTTGGAGTGCATTCTTGGCGGATTGCACATCGCTGTGGATGTCGAGCCGGAGCCGGCGCGAGCTCGCGCCAAACTTGCTAAATCAAAAATCGACGCCCTGATCGTCGACTGCGATCTGGATGGAACCACGAGTTTTCTGCGCGGCCTCGGAACCGGATTGAACGCGGTGCCGCTGGTGATTGTGAGCGGCTCGAACGGGCACACCAATCTGCAGGATACCGGCGCAACCTTCGCTTTCAAGAAGCCGATCTCAGTGGAGCAGGCGGTGCGCACGCTTTCAGCCGCGCGCAACATGATTCTCGACGGCAGACTTCGCTACAACCGTCACGCTCTCGATCTGCAAGTATCGGTCGCCTACGGACCCCGGAAGAAAGTCGAGGCTCATCTGATGAACCTCAGCCAGGGAGGCGTCGGCGTCCGCCTGCCTGGGCCACTCGCGCTGCCCGGCCCAGTGCGAGTCAGCTTCCAGCTTCCAGACAGCAAGGTTCAGATGAAGCTTCAAGGAGAAGTTGCCTGGATCGATAAAATGGGCAACGCCGGAATCCGCTTCCTCGATATGACCCCAGCCGTGAAGCGCGACCTAAAACTCTGGCTGGCGCAACAGTACCTTTCGCACTAGGAGCGCCCGGCACGGACCACAGGGGGGACTATCGTCGTCCAGCGGTCACTGTTCCGAGCGCTAATTACGGGGTGATCTCAAAGGCGACGCCGGCGTTGTACTTGCCAAACGATTGCGTGGTGCCGTACAGGTTGCCCTTCTCGTCGAGAATTACGCCGTAGACAACAAAACCGCCATCGGAGCCGTTGAACTTGTGCAGCACGCTGTAGTTCCACTTCCCGTTTTTCTGCGGCGTCAATTTGAAAACCACGCCGCAGGTGTAGCCGCCGCAGTCCGCCACGCCGCCGCTGGCTGTGCCGTACAGGTTCCCTGCCTTGTCGAAAACCATCGTTGTCCCCGGAAGGCAGCCGTCCGCGCAGTTCGGGAAATCGTAAAGCACGGATTGTTTCCAATGACCACCGGAGGATGGAGTGAACTCGAAAAACGTTCCGTTGCCGTTGACTCCTCCGTACGCCGTAACTCCATACACGTTGCCGGAAGCGTCGACGACCAATCCTCCGTCGGGGTTCTGGCCGTCGGTCGCGAAGTTGGCGAAGCGATGCAGAACGTGGTAAGTCCAGGTACCGTCCCCGTTCGGCGTCATTCGGAAGGCCACGCCACAGCCAAGACCCTGCTGGCAAAATTTATTATGGCCGCTGCTTTGTGAATTGCCACCGTAGAGAGTTGTGCCATAAAGATTGCCGCGACTATCCCAGCTCGGAGCTGCGGCAACGCTAGAGCCGAAGCCGTCACCTCCGCCATTACCTCCGAAGCTGTAGAGCTGGGAGTAGCTCCATCCGTCGAGGTTCGGCGCCAGTTCCCGCTACGGCGCCCGCCTTATAGCTGCCGGGGCCCAGATACCCGTAGATGTCATCCTTCTGATCCAAGAGCAGATTGGCGCCGCCGAGATTGTAGAGCACGCTGAAGTTCCACCCGGGTGCCCCAGGCGTCAACTCGAATACGTTGCTTAGATCGTTAGTTCCGCCGGCTGACGTACCGAATAAATCGCCCTTGCTATCGATGATCAGGCCGCTATCGGGAGAGCCGTCGGTCCATTGTCCGCCAAAACAATAAAGAACACTCTC
>Ga0116221_1001584_pt1 | contig 15159 bp, 17 predicted proteins | sample Sb_taG_5_FD_88965 | JGI IMG/M metagenome (GOLD analysis project Ga0116221, IMG submission 88965) | Peat soil microbial communities from Weissenstadt, Germany - Sb_50d_8_FC metaG | ecosystem: Environmental > Terrestrial > Soil > Wetlands > Peat | place: Germany: Weissenstadt | collected 2010-09-21 | reverse complement strand
TCATCGATCAGGATGACCGTCCGGCCGCGCACCTCCGGCGGCGGCCGGTCGTCGCGGTAGGCGCGCTCGCGCCGCGCCAGCTCGCGCCATTCCGCCTCCGCTACGGAATCAATCACCTCGTCGGGGATTCCCAGCAGGCGCACTACCTCCTCGTTGAGGACGCGGACGCCGCCGCTGGCGATGGCGCCCATCGCCAGTTCTTCCTGGCCGGGCACGCCGAGCTTGCGGACCAGGAAGACGTCGAGCGGCGCGTTCAGGGCGCGGGCGACCTCGTAGGCCACCGGCACCCCGCCGCGGGGCAGGGCCAGGACCAGTACGTCGCGGCGGTTGGCGTAGTGGCCGAGCTGCTGGGCCAGGGCCCGGCCGGCGGCGGCGCGATCGGGAAAGCGCATGGTCGTCCTCCTTTAACCGCTCCTGCTACCGCCATGATGACGGGTCGGCTCACCGGAGTCCAGTGCGGCAAGTGGCGTGCCGCCCGGCTGTCCCCGGCACCCCGCGGCGCGTATAACGGGCGAAACGCGACCGCCGAAAGGAGACGACCATGCCGGAGGCCGTGACGCAGGAATTGCTGCACCTCAATCAGCGCCTGCTCGACAGTATCGCCCGAGCCGACTGGACGACCTACGAGGAGCTGTGCGACCCGTCGCTGACCGCCTTTGAACCGGAGTCGCAGGGGCAGTTCGTGGAGGGGATGCCCTTCCACCGCTTCTACTTCAACCTCGGCGGCGTCAAAGGAGAGCACAACACGACGATGGCCTCTCCGCACGTGCGGGTCATGGGCGACGTGGCGGTGATCGCGTACGTGCGGCTGAATCAGCGTGTGGATGGGCAGGGGGCGGCGCTGGTGAAGGCGGTGCAGGAGACGCGCGTCTGGCAGCGCCAGGGCGACCGCTGGCGACACGTCCACTTCCACCGGTCGCCGTTGCCCTGACCCACGGACTGGGCCATGATGTGTGTTGAGCGGCCGCCCTCGGGGCGGCGCGCAGAGAGCGCCGCCCCGAGGGCGGCGCTCGTAGTGACCGCATTTATGCGGTCAGGGCCGTCAGGACCGCATAAATGCGGTCACTACGAGCGCCCCCTCGGCGCGACTGCGAAACGAAGAGGTGAGCGCCATGCCAACCGTCGCCGCAGTCGTCGGTTTTCTCGAAGAGTTCGCACCGCCGCGCCTCGCCGCCGAATGGGACAACGTCGGCCTGCTGCTCGGCGACCGCCAGGCCCGCGTCAAGCGAATCATGACCTGCCTCACGGTGACGCCCGAGTCGGCCGCCGAGGCCGTCGAGGCCAAGGCGCAACTCATCGTCACGCACCACCCGATCCTCTTTCGCCCCGTGAAGCGGCTGACGACGGGCAACCCCGAAGGCCGCATGCTGCTGTCGCTGATCCGGGCGGGGGTCGCGGTCTACAGCCCACACACGGCATTCGACAACACGCGCGGCGGCATCAACGACGCCATCGTGCGCCGGCTCGGCCTGATCGATGTGGGGCCGCTACGGCGCGGCGAGGGGCCGCGCCAGTGCAAGGTGATCGTCTTCGTGCCGGACAAGGACCTGGCATCGGTGTCCGACGCGATGTTCGCCGCCGGGGCGGGACACGTCGGCGAGTACAAGGAGTGCAGCTTCCGACTCGCAGGCAGCGGCACCTTCTTCGGCTCGGACGCCAGCCAGCCGACCGTCGGCCAGAAGGGGCGGCGCGAGGACGTCAGCGAATGGCGCCTGGAGGTCGTCTGTCCCGAGTCGTCGGTCGAGACGGTCGTCGCGGCGATGCGGAAGGTCCACTCCTACGAGGAGCCGGCGTACGACGTCTACCCGCTGCGACCGGCGGCGTCGAAGCTCGGGGAGGGGCGCCTCGGCCGCTTGCCGCAGCCGGCCCCGCTCGGCGAATTCGCCAGGGCGGTGAAGGCGGCGCTGGCCGCGGCGCTGGTGCAAACGGTGGGCGATCCGCTGGCATCGGTGCAGCGTGTGGCGATCGTCTGCGGGGCCGGCGGCGAGTTCCTGCATGACGCCGTGCGGGTGCGGGCCGATGTGCTGCTGACGGGCGAGATGCGCTTTCACGATTACCTGGCGGCGCAGGCGCAGGAGTTGGCGCTGGTGCTGCCGGGGCACTACGCGACGGAACGATTCGGCGTCGAGGAATTGGCGACGCGGTTGCAGGAGCAATGGAAGGACGTCGAGGTCTGGCCGAGCCGGCGCGAGCGTGATCCGGCGACGTGGGTGTGAAGAGGGCGCGGGGCCTGCCCAGGGTAACAAATCTGCGCGAAGGGCAAAGGTGGCGCTACGCCGTGCGAGATCGCCGACGGCGCAAAGGCGGCAGGAAGAGTCTGTAGCGCCAGCCGCTTGCGGCTTAGCGGATTTCAGGCTTCCGCTAAGCCGCAAGCGGCTGGCGCTACAGACTCTCAGTGGTTCCGCCGCGTGACGAACGCCTACCAGTCGGGCCCGAGCATGTCGTTGCTGGCCGGGGTAATGGCCGCCCAGTAGGTCGATCCCGACATGCCTGAGGAGAGGAAATGCACGCTGGCGTCGGCCAGGGTCACCTGCATCCCGCCGGTGTGCGGGCTGGAAGCGCGCGAGGCGTCACAGTTGCCGGCGAGGGGGCGCACCTGAAAGATTGCCCCCGGACCGATGTTGTCGCCGTTCGAGGTGTTCAGAGCGATGAAGGGGTAATAGTCGTGCCCGGGGACGGTCGCCGAAGTCTCCCACCAGTCCCACAGGCAGGCCCGCGACAGGCCCAACGAGTTCGAGACGCAGACAGCGTATCTCTCGGCGAAAAGGATGGTGTTAGAGGTGCCGTCCGGGAACGACGCCGGCATGGAACTCATGCCCTGGTAACCGAGCACGTTGAAAAAGGGGTCCGACTGTCCGAAGACAAGGAAGTTGCCGGCGTACGAGCTGGTGCCCCACTGGAGGCCGAAGACCTGATCCGTGTAGGGCGCGGGGGTGTAGCTCGGATCGGCGGGGCAGATGTAGGCGTTGATCGTCGTCGCGCCGACGAAGCTCGGGGTGCCGACGCCGTAAGCCCCGCTGTAGTAAGTCGCGTTCGGGACCGGGGTCTCACCCATCGGGTTGGCCCCCGACACGATCGCGCTCTTGTAGAGGTTGTCCTGCTCGAGGTACGGCAGCAGGTGGAAGAAGAGGCTGCCCCAGCCCGACCCGCCCGACGCCCGAGCCGAAGGGAACCAACCCTGGGCCGGCGGGAAACAGCCCGCGGTGTCGTGGGAGTGGTGAGCGGCAATCCCGAGTTGGTGCATCTTGTTACCGCACTGGATGCGGGCCGCGGCGTCGCGGACCTTCTGGACGGCGGGCACGAGCAGGCCGATGAGGACCGCGATGATGGCGATCACCACCAGCAATTCGATCAGCGTGAAGCCCCGACGAGAGCGGGCGCGACTCATGATTCTTTCCTCGAAAAGAAGTTCTCACGACGCGGCAGAAAGAACAACAACCACGGGGCGCTGAGTGGTGAATTCTTCGGCCGCGATACAAGTTCGATTTCCTTAGTGTAGCCGCACTGTCAAGGGAAAAGCAAACGTAATTTTACTCCGGCGCCGCTCCCCGAACAGCTCGTGGAAAAAAATGAATGCAAACCGCCTTCGGCTGCAGTAAGAGGGATGGTACACCTTTCCGGAGGGTGAAGAGATGGCCGACGGGCACATCAGCGGCGCCTTGCGGCGACTGCGGGGACTGCTCGGCGCGGAGTGCGCCGGCGGGCCGACAGACGGGGAGTTATTGCGCCGCTACGTCGTGGCCAGCGACGAGGCGGCGTTCGAGGCCCTGCTGCGGCGCCACGGGCCGATGGTCCTCGGCGTCTGCCGCCGCCTCTTGACCGGCGCCCAGGAGGTGGACGACGCCTTCCAGGCCACCTTCCTCATCCTGGTGCGCAAGGCCCATTCGATCGGCGACGGCGAGCGCGTGGCCAACTGGCTGTACGGGGTTGCCTACCGCGTGGCCGTCCGGGCGCGGGCTCAGGCGGCCCGGCGGCGGGCGCGGCAACGGGTCCTGACCGACGTGGCGGGGAACGAGGCCCCGGTCGAGGCCGTGCGCGCGGAAATTTGCGCCGTCCTCGACGAAGAGGTGAGCCGCCTGCCGGCGCGCTACCGCGAGGCGGTCGTCTGCTGTTACCTGGAGGGGCGGACGCAGGAAGAGGCGGCGCACCTGCTCGGCTGGCCGAAGGGGACCGTCGCCACGCGCTTGAACCGCGCCCGCGAATTGCTGCGGACCCGCCTGACGCGCCGCGGGTTCCTCCTGGCGGGCGGGACGCTGGCCGGGCTCCTGTCCCAGGGGGCGGCCGAAGCGGCCGTGCCGGCGCCGCTGCTCACCGCTACCCTGGGGACGGCCGGCAAGGCCGTGGCCGGCGCTGCCGTGCCCCCCGGGGCGGCCGCACTCGCCGACGGCGTGCTCCGCGGACTCGTCCTCGGACGGTTGAAGGCCGTCGCCGCTGCCGCACTGACCTTGGCCGTCGTCACCGGCGGCGGTGTGCTCACCCTCGGACCGGGGGAGTCGGTGCCCGAACCATCGTCGGCGGCTCATGTCTGCGGAGCGCGGGGGGTGCCGTCCCCGTCCTGGTTGGAAGTCCCCGCCGAGCCCGTCGAGCCGCGCACGAAGACCATCCACGTCCTGGTCATTTTCGTGGACGGCCGCACGCTGCTCAACGGCAAGGGCAACGGCTCGGTTTGGTGCTGTGAGCAGCCGCACTCCGCCGCGGAGGGGGCTGCGCGCGGCCAGCCGGGGCGGATGATCGCCGTCGCACTCAGCACCGACGGACAGTCGGCGGCCTCGATCATCCACGACAGGACGCTGACCACGCTGCCCCGATCGACCGGCTCCCGAGGGTTCTCCCTGAAACTGTCGGGCGCGCACGCACTCCCCATCGGCCTCGCGCTCTCCCCCGAGGGGGGCAACCCGGCCGCGGCTCCCGGTTGCGGCGCCGGCGTGTGGTCCGCCGTTTGGACCGGTAGCGCTCAGCCGTTCTTTTCCTCACTGACTCGGCGCCCCCTGCCTCTGCCCGTGCCGGCCGCTTCCTGAGGCGGCCGAGTCCGTGGCAGGTCGTTCACTTCACCGGCATCAAATGTCCCCACCCGAGCAGCTCCGGCTCGGGGGGGAGGGGGTCGGCCGGCTTCAGGAATCCCGCCATCACGAGGGCGCCCACCTGGAAGTAGACCGCGTCGGCGTCGGACGGGCTGCCGGGGAAGTGGCCGAAGCCGCCGTCCTTGTTGCGGCAGCTCAGCGCCCATTCCGCCGCCCGGGCGATGGCCTTGCGGCACTCGGGCGAATCGCCGCCAAGGTGCTTCAGCGTGAAGACCGCATCAAACGCCGCGTGCCGATCGCGCGCCGGCGGGTTGAGCAACCAACCGCCGTCGGGTTTCTGATCGCGCAGGGCCCGCTTGACAATGGCCTCGGCCTTCGGCGTCGGCTCCCCCAGGAGTGCGTAGTAGTGGGCGGCGTGGAACGTCGCGGCAATGTGGTCGTTCAGGTAGCCGTCGTCGGCTTGCACCATCAGGGCGCGGACGCGCTTGTCGAACTCCTTCGGCCACGTCTTGCCGGCGGCGCGGTAGGCCAGCGGGAAGAAGCTGGTGCTGTAGGGCGGCAGGGCCTTGTAATCGCCCTTCATCACCTCCTCGAAGACCGGCAGCGGATCGTGCTTCGGCTTGACGCCCAGGGCGTGCAGCGCGACGAGGCCCTGCGTCGTGTTGTAGATGCGGGCCGATGGGCTCTTCGGATCGTTGGTGCCGGCGACGTTGACGAAGGCACCGTCGTCCTTCTGTCGCCCTTGCAGGAAGGCGATGGTCTTCGGCTCGTCGGGCAGTTTCCAGCCAAAGGTCTTGTGGAGGATGACGGCGTAAGTGACCGGGGCGAGGTCACTGGCGGCGCTGTCGGACATCCCTTCGTATTCGGGATCGACGCCGGGACGAAAAGAGCCGTCGTCCTTCGCGCTCTTCTTGTAGAAGTCGCGCAGGCCGGCGAGGACTTCGTCGGCCCTGACCGGGTCGGCAGCGCCGGCGGGCCGAGGAACGATCAGACCGAGGGCGATGAGCGGCAGGACAAGCTGGCGTGCGATGTTCATGCGCCCCAAGCTACCCGCGCGCTCCCGGGACGGCAAGCGCTTGCCACGCGCCGCCCGTGTGCAATAATCGCTCGCACGCCCCGACCTTCGCCGGAGACGTTCCAATGCGGCCGATCATCGCGTCTGCCCTTGTCCTGGTGCCGTGGCTCTCGGCCGTCGTCCACGCCGACGAACCGCTCGTCCTGAAGGGACACGAGGGCTGGGTCGGCGGCGTCGCGTTCTCCCCCGACGGCAAAACGCTGGCGACGGCGAGCGCCGATAGGACAGTGCGCCTCTGGGACATGCCGGCCGGTCGCGTGCGGTTGACGCTGAAGGGGCACACCGACGTGGTCTCCGCCGTCGCCTTCGCCCCGGACGGCAAGTCGCTCGCCAGCGCGAGCTACGATGGCACGGTCAAGGTTTGGGACGCAGCGACCGGGCAGGAACAGCAGACGCTGCGCGGTCATCGGGGGGCAATCCTGACGGTGGCCTTCTCCCCCGACGGCAAGACCATTGCGAGCGGCGGCTTCGACGGCGACGTCCGCCTCTGGGACCCAGGAACCGGCCGCGAGAAGGCGCTGCTCAAAGGACACAAGACATGGGTGAACGCTGTCGCCTGGGGCAGTGACGGGAAGCAATTGGCGACGGCCAGTTCCGACGGGACGGTGCGGCTGTGGTCCGCGTCGGGAAAGGAAGAGGCGACGTTGAAGGGCGAGCGCGACGACGGCGAGGTGCGCTCGGTGGCGCTGAGCCCGGACGGCAAGACGGTCGCGGCGGGGATGCGCTACGGAGCGGTGAAAACATGGGACGTCTCCTCTGGCCGCTTGCGGCTTAGCGTTCGCGCTCACCGCGGCGACGTGTGGGCCCTGGCGTTTTCGCCGGATGGCAAGGTGCTGGGGAGCGGCGACGGCGATTGGAACCGTCCCAACGCGGTGAAGGTGTGGGACGCGGCGACGGGGGAGGCGCGCGGGGAGTTGCCGCATACCGGCGAGGTGTTGTGCGTGGCGTTCAGCGCGGACGGCAAGTGGCTGGCGGCGGGCAGCTGGGACAAAACGGTGCGCGTGTGGGACGGGGCACGGATTGGGAAGGGAGAAAAGTAATCGCAGCGGTCGCCCTTGTCCTGCCTCCGCGGGTAGAATCTAGGGATGGGTTGTCCTCTGCGACAGACCTGAGGAGTCGCCCGTGGGAGACACGATCATGGCCACACGATCTGCGACGGGCCCGGCGACAACTCCGCCGGAGACGGTCGAGCAGCGTTTTCGTCAGTTGGAGGCCGCCTGGAAAGCCGCTACCGGGGTACTCTCCGACGATGCGGACATCGTGGAGCATCCGGCTTTTCGGGAGATCATCGGCATGGGCGCGGCGGTCGTGCCGCTGATGCTCTCCGACCTGGAGCAGCGGCCGCGCCTGTGGGTCTGGGCACTGCCCGAGATTACCGGCGAGAACCCCGTTCCCGTCGCTGATCGGGGGAACATTGCCCGGATGAGCGACGCCTGGCTGCGTTGGGGCAGGATGCAGCTAATCCGAGATTCGGCCCTTGGAGAGGGACAGAAGGTCACGGCCACCGTCCATCCGGACGATGATCCCGTCAAGCGACTCGTCGGCCTGGTCCCGTGGCGGGGCGACCTGGAAGCGTTCGACCGTTGGCTCAACGACCCCGATGAAGGTCTCTGAAGCGAAGCGGCAATCGCTTACTTTTCAAACGACCGAAACGCCGTTCCGATTTAAGGGCTCACCCTGGTAGGCTATTTCTGCCAGATCCTTGATATATACGTCATACCTCTGAATGCCGTTTTTCGCCTTGCTGGTCGCGACGAGCTTTTCGAGCGTACCCTCTGCTCGTCGCTTCTGCTCCTTACTTAGCAGCACAACACGGCAGCCAGGTTGAAGCTGGGCGACCAAAGGCTTGGTAATCGCGTAGCCGTCGCCAATGCCCGAGTTAAGAGTGCTCTCGAAACTCTTCTTCTGACCGTGCGCCGCCTGGGCTTTGGGAGCGTTGATGATCAAAGTGGCCATGGCTCGTTACGTCTCCGGGGGTCCTGCCGAGGGACACAGAATGTGCCGGGGGTCGTTTCATCGATACTTCTACTCGGGTTATGGAACGACTACCGGCAATTGTTTGTCGTTGTTGGTCCCATTGTTGTGCTTCCCTTCTCGGCCGCCCCGTCAACTCAAGGTCTCACCGGGCAGCAATTCCGCGCTCGGATGGCACCAGCCGGTCAGGGCATCCATCACGTCCATCAGGATGTCCTCGTCGGCGTCTCGGTAATCGTCCTGGGTGCGGCGAAGCGGCACGAAAGCCAGCAGGCGTTCGTAGATTGCTGCCTTGCTTTCGCCCTCTCGCGCTAGTTCCAGAACGACACCCCGGAGCGACTTGACTGGATCAGGCGAGCGCAGCGCCTCAGCGAAACGAGTTTCGGGCGTCATGGCCTCACCTCCGATGAAAACTTATCTGCAATACAGGGTCCAGCGCGACCGCGTCTTCGCCAGCGCTGCCTCGTAATCCCCCAGGGGGATGGTGTAGCGGGCCTCGATGAGGCCGTGAGTGGCCCCGTCTTGTCGAAATCGAAGCTCCACGCCGAGATCATCGCTGTCGATCCACCAGACCGGCTCCTGTCCTATTCCACCGAGACTGGGAGGGCGCCGGTATCGTTGCAAGTGCATCGGATCGTCCGGCGCAACGGACATCCCACCGAGCCCTGGACTAACTGGGTCGGAAGGATTGATCGCAGGCACGTCGGGGGTCCGGTTGTTGCCCGGTCTGACACCCAGCATCCGGGGGCTGCGCCCAACCAGGGGCAGACCATCGGCATCTTCCTTCATGCTTCGGTAGAGCCTCATTGCTCGTGTGCCCCGGCCCGCGTACGGTGCCCCGCGAACTCCACACACTCGTATGATAACTCCTCGGCAGCGTCAAGTACACCTCCCGATCAACACGAGAGCAAAGCATCGTGGACCAAACAGCAGCCCCACTACGCCGGGACGCCCATGCCATGTGGGATGCCGCCGTCGCCGCCGCCAATCCCGAACTCCTCGTCCGTGCCGCCCTCACCGACCCCACCCCGCCGTTACGCGACGCCCTGGCCACCGCCGAGCGCATCCTCGTCGTCGGCGCCGGCAAGGCCGGCGCCGCGATGGCCGCCGGCGCCGAGGGCGCCCTCCTCGGCCTTCTCGACCGGGTTAGCGGCATCGTCAACGTCCCCGCCGAATCGGTCCGTCCCCTGAAAGCCATCCGTCTCCACGCCGCTCGTCCCGCGGGGACCAACTTCCCGACCCCGGAAGGCGTCGTCGGCGCCCGACAGATGCTCGACCTGCTGGCGCAGGCCGGGCCGAACGACGTGGGGCTCTGCCTCCTCTCCGGCGGCGGCTCGGCGCTGCTGCCGGCACCCGCCGCCGGCATCACCCTCGAAGACAAGCAGCAGGTGACGCGCCTCCTCCACGCCTGCGGCGCGACCATCAACGAGATGAACTGCGTCCGCAAACATCTCAGCGCCGTCAAGGGCGGGCGGCTGGCCCAGACCTTCACCGGCAAGGCGCTGTTCAGCCTTATCATCTCGGACGTGGTCGGCGACCCGCTCGACGTGATCGCCTCCGGCCCGACCGCCGCCGACCCCACCACGTTCGCCGACGCCCGCGCCGTTCTGGAGAAATACCACCTGACTTCGCAGGTTCCCCCCGCGGTCCTGCACGACCTCGCGGAAGGCGCCGCGGGTCGCATTGCCGAGACGCTGAAGGCGCTGCCGGCGAACGTCCACAACGTCATCCTCGGCAACAACGCCCGCTCCCTGATCGCGGCCGCCGGGGAAGCGGAACGGCTCGGCTATCGGGTGCTGAACCTCGGCTCGTTCCTCGAGGGGGAAACGCGCCACGTCGCCACGACCTTTGCCGGCATCGTCCGCAGCATCCGGGCCGACGGCGTTCCCCTGCGACCGCCGGTTTGTCTCCTCTCCGGGGGGGAGACGACGGTCACGCTCGTCGCGGGCCACGGCAAGGGCGGGCGCAACCAGGAATTCGTATTGGCGACGGCCCTGAAACTCGGCGAGGACGGCTTGCACGACGTGGTAATCCTCAGCGGCGGGACGGACGGGGAAGATGGGCCAACCGATGCCGCGGGGGCCGTCGCCGCCGCCGAAACACTGACGGTGGCACGGCGCCTCGGCCTGGACCCCGCAGCCTTCCTCGCTCGCAACGACGCCTACTCCTACTTCGCCGCGACCGGCGACCTGCTCATCAGCGGGCTGACGGGCACAAACGTCATGGACGTGCGCGTGATCCTCCTCCGCTGATCACCCGCGGCTTCACCGAACTGCAAACTCGGGAATCCCTTTGTAACTCTTGCAGTGACCACCCCCCGACCGGCGGCCGCGGCTCGTTCCGGGTTCTTGTCGCTAAAGGCACCAATATCAAAGAGTTGTGACCCAATCGCTTAACCGCGGACCGCCATTGGCGCGCGGCTTGCTTCTCTCCCTGGCGACAACTCGGACCGGCACCCGGATGCGAACGGGGCTGGAACAGAAGAGGTTGATGCCCAGGCGCCGGAACGCCTGGGCGAGCAGGGTGGCGACTCGGGTCCGGGACGCGAATGACCTTCGCCGACCGGACCCGGGCGACACTCCGCCCCGACCCGCAAACCCCCAGCAGAGTTCGGCTAGAACGCACGGCAACTCCCCCGACCCTTTGCCGTGCCGACTTTTCTCGGCCCCCTCCCGGAAACCCGCGCTGCTCCCCCGGCGCGGGTTTTCTCGTTTCCCCTCCCGCACAGCGCTTCCCGCCGCGAACGCCGCTGGCGCAAGGCCGTTAGCCGCCGTTAACGTCTGGCCGACGGCGGCGCGGCGCGGCGGGAGCCATGCGAAAATCGTAAGTGCTTCTTCGTTAATGACTTGTGCGCTCCTGTGGGTGATGGCACCCGCGAGCGGCATCGCCTTTGCTCTGTTGATGGTTGGCCGCCCTTCGCCCGCGCGGCGGCCGAAAGAAGAGGCACCTATGCGATTCCGCTGGATCGCGGCCATTGCGCTCTGGACCATCCTTTCGGGGCCGATCTTCGCCCCTTCCTGCCCAGGGCCGTTCCGCCCGCAAGCCACCTCGTCCGGCAGCGTCCAACTGGCGCCGGCGCGGACCGCCGCGCCACGCTGAAAAACGGAGTCGCGGCCCCTGTCCGTCCCCCCCGAGCGCGATATCTTCAACTGCGCCGGCACCCGGCCCGCGGCCGGGCGCCATCGGAACCGACGGATTCGGAGGGCCGACCGTGCCAGCCAACCTTGCCGACCTGCAAGCCCGCGCCAAGACCGTTCGCAAGGAGATCATCACCAGCACGACCACCGCCGGCTCAGGACACCCGACTTCATCGCTCTCGGGTGTCGAGATTGCCGTCGCCCTCTACTTCGGCGGCGTCCTCCGCTACGACCCCAAGAACCCCACCTGGCCGCAGCGCGATCGCTTCATTCTGAGCAAGGGCCACGCCGCCCCGCTCCTCTACGCCGTCCTCGCCGAGGCCGGCTACTTCTCGCGCGACCTGCTACCGACGCTGCGCAAGCTCGGCAGCCCCCTCGAAGGCCATCCGAACATGCGCCGCCTGGCAGGCGTCGAGGCGTCCACCGGCTCGTTGGGTCAGGGGTTATCCCTCGGCATCGGCCACGCCCTGGCGACGCGCCTGGACGGCTACGACTCGCGGGTCTACGTCATGCTCGGCGACGGCGAGATCGAGGAGGGGCAGGTTTGGGAAGCGGTGATGGCCGCCCACAAGTTCCAACTCGACCACCTCGTCGCCGTCGTCGATCAGAACGGCTACCAGCAGACCGGATCTACCACCGAGGTCATGGACATGAAGCCGCTGGCCCCCAAGTGGGAGGCGTTCGGCTGGGACGTGCAGGAGATCAACGGCAACGACATGAAGGAAGCGCTCGCCGCCCTGGAAAAGACGAAGCAAGCCCGGGGCAAGCCCACCGTCATCATCTCGAAAACCGTGAAGGGTTGGCCGATCCAGGGACTGCTGAGCAAGGACCCCAACCACCACGGCAAGCCGCTGACGCCGGAAGAAGCGAAGAAGGCGCTGGAGTTCATCGGGGCCTAACGGGAGCGGCAAACATGAAAATGGGAAAAAGCACGCGCGAGGCCTTCGGCCTGGCGCTGGCCAAGCTCGGCGAGGACTACCCGGACGTCGTCGTCGTCGATGGCGACGTCCACAACTCGACGCGCACCGACTTCTTCGAGAAGAAGTTCCCGCAGCGCTTCTTCAACGTCGGCATCGCCGAGTCGAACCTCGTCGGCGTCGCCGGCGGCCTGGCCGCGGCGGGCAAGCGCGCCTGGGCGGCCAGCTTCGCCGCCTTCATCACCTGCAACGCCTACGACCAGCTGCGCATGTCGGTGGCCTTCCCCAACCTCGACGTGAAGATCGTCGGCACCCACGTCGGCATCAGCATCGGCGAGGACGGGCCGTCGCAGATGGGCATCGAGGACGTCAGCCTGGCCTGTTCGCTGCCGAACTTCACCGTCGTGGTTCCGGCCGACGAGCCGTCCATGATGGCCGCGGTGGCGGCGCTGGCCCGCATCAAGACGCCCGCCTACCTCCGCGCCGGCCGGCCGAACGTGCCCATCGTGTACGAGAACGCCGTCCCGTTCACCATCGGCAAGGCCAACCAACTCCGCGACGGCAAGGACGTGACGCTCATCGCCAACGGCCTCATGACGGCCGAGGCGCTCAAGGCGGCCGACACGCTGGCGGGGCAGGGGATTCAGGCCCGCGTCCTCGACATGCACACCGTCAAGCCGCTCGACGACGAGGCGGTGCTGAAGGCGGCGCGCGACACGGGGCGGATCGTCGTGGCCGAGGAGCATCTGCTGCACGGGGGACTGTGCAGCGCGGTGGCGATGTCGGTCGGGCGGCAGCTGCCGGTGCCGCTGCGCTTCGTGGCGCTCAAGGACACCTTCGCCGAGTCGGGGACGCCGGAGGGACTGCTCGCCAAGTACGGCCTGACCGCCGCCGACATTGTGCGCGAAGCCCAAGGACTGGTCCAGAAGAAATAAGGCGAGCGGCCGGTACTGTTTTGCTGGGGGAGCCTGGGGGCCGCAGCTCGTTTCTGGTAAACGAGCTGCGGCCCTCTTTAGATCGACTCAGCCGTCGAAATCTGCTACTATCGACCGCGGGAGGATCACCACCATGCAAGAGATCATCGACCCCAGCACCCCGCGAGCCCAGATGCCGCTCGACAAGCTGCCCCGAGGGCACGTGGCGTGGCCGGCAGTTGTGCTGGATGCCCTGGAAGCCGAGCAGCAGCGGAAGGGTATGCAGTTCGCCGAGGAGTACGTTCAACGCCATCTGGAGCGAGCCACTCTTCGCTACTATTACGCCGAACTGCATGTAGCCTACAGGCCCGCAGAAGGTGGCATCGAGGTGCTGGCTGTCGGCTGGCCCGAGGTCGCCAGCTACCTGACGAATGTTTCGGTCAAGGTGGTTCAAGCATGAGTCGCCTTGAGAAGCCGCTCGATCACGAGATTCTGTACGCTACTGGCGATCTGCTCCTTCGGGCCGAGGTGGATTTGCACCTACGCGACTCAGCCGGCAACTGGCCACAGCAGACGTTTCGCGTAGATAACGGCTCGGACATCACGGCGATGTCAGCGGCGTTGGCCATGCAACTCGGGTTGCCGATGCCGCAGAATGGTGTCCATCTGCAGGTCAACACAGCAGTCGGTCTGGTGACCATGATGGTGCGTTCCGGCTACCTGCGGCTGAAGGTCGAGGGAATGGACCAGACAGAATACGTCATCCCGTGCCACTTTCGAGGCGATCCGCTACTCGCACCTGTGCCGCCGGCGACCTTTCCTCGAAGCCTTCTGGGCTTGTCGGGTGTGGTGGACAAGCTGCGAATCACGACCGATGGCACGCCGTTGTCGATGACCGCACCTTATGGTGTGGTGATCATCGAGAAGATCTAAGCAAACATGACATCAGTGTCAGGACATCGGTGGAACATCGGAGGCAGTTCATTTTTCGGCTGGTTGTCGGGGGCGAAAAATGAACTGACTCCGATTTCTGTCGCTTTTGCGCCGGAGGACGACCATGATGGCTGTACGGCTGGTGACGTTCAGCACTGCTCTATCACTGGTTCTGGCGGGCGGCTGTAGGAACGATCTCGGTGAGAGAGACAAGAGGGGGCAGCGAGCAACGGAGGAGGTAGACACGAGGCGAGTGCCCGTCGCGGGGGTGACCGAGAAAAGTGACACGCCCGCGGCCAAAGGTACCCAGCTTGCGCCGAGAGCCGGCGAGACTGAAAGAGCCGTGCAGAGCATCGAGGAGTTAGGCGGGCGCGTTACCCGCGACCCCAGTGCGGCGGGGGCCCCGATCATCGGCGTAGACTTCCGAAGGTCAGTGAAAAACGCCGACGTGATTGCTCTCAAGGGCTTCATGGAGTTGCGGGAGCTAAGAATTATGGGCTCCGACGTGACGGACGAGGCCATGCATGTCATCAAAGAATTCAAGAACCTGCGCACGCTAATCTTGGGCTTTACCCGCGTAACGGAGGCTGGGCTGCAAGACCTCAAGGAACTCAAACAACTTGAGGAGCTAAACCTGACAGGAACCCCGGTGACCGACGACGGACTGGAGCAACTCAAGGAACTCAAGGAACTCCGGAGACTGGCCCTCCTCTCAAGCAAGGTTACAGACGCAGGATTGAAAGAACTCAAGGAGCTGAAGGGACTGCGGATGCTGGCCCTTTGCTACACCCAGGTAGGGGACGCCGGGCTGGGCGAGTTGAAGCAACTCAAGGAACTTCAGTTACTAAACCTTGAGGGTACGAAGATCACGGATGCAGGACTGAAAGATCTCAAGGGGCTAAAACACCTCCAGACGCTAAGCCTTGCCTTCACATCCGTGACTGACAGCGGCCTGAAGGAACTCAAGGAACTCGACGAACTTCAGACACTCAGCCTTGCCGGGACCAAAGTATCGGGCACGGGCCTGGGGGAACTCGAAAAACTCAAGAACCTCCAGGCGTTAAATCTTGGGCGTAACCGGTCGCCCGCTCTGACGTAATCAGTTCTCGGCAGCGGAGTTGCGGCCGCCCGGCGGGTAGTCAAATGGGCCTCCGCGGGATAGGGTGGTTTTGCAGCTGACACCTTATC
>Ga0116221_1001575_pt1 | contig 15211 bp, 16 predicted proteins | sample Sb_taG_5_FD_88965 | JGI IMG/M metagenome (GOLD analysis project Ga0116221, IMG submission 88965) | Peat soil microbial communities from Weissenstadt, Germany - Sb_50d_8_FC metaG | ecosystem: Environmental > Terrestrial > Soil > Wetlands > Peat | place: Germany: Weissenstadt | collected 2010-09-21 | reverse complement strand
TGAATTGCGAGAGCGAGGACTATGAACTGCAGGCTCGCATCATCAGCAATTTGGCCGATATGCGCAATGACTGCTACCGGAGTCTGGAAATAAATGATTTGGACTGAACCCAGGGACTTTTTGGCCTGGAATTGCTTCACGTCCGGAAGTCGTATCGAACGATTCTCACGACAACACACTCACCTCGCACACGGACCGTTGTGCCGGTTACCAAAAGGCTTAAAGCAACAGTGCCATCAAGCCGAGCGGGCCATGGGATCGAGAGTTCGATCGGCGTGCCAGCGGGCACTGACTCCTCGGGTTTAAAGAATACGCTACTGCTGGAAATGTTGATGGTTTTTCCTTGGCCAGTCTTTAGCTGGCCTCGACCGTCGGCAATCCGGTAGTCAAGTTCGGCTGCGAGCGGATAGCGGCGATCGGCTCGTCGTTCGGCCTTCAGGTTAGTCGGCATCCTGTGCTACCTAACGAAACTTATGCGGCTAGGCGTTGCACGCTTGCCGCGCCGGTCCTTACCAGACAAGGTTTTATTATTCTGTTCGTAGCCTGTACTCCGCTATCACTGTTGGCCCTACCGTAAATACGGACTCCATGGGTCCAAACTTTAGCTTCAACCAGCTTCTTGATCAGAATGTTGAGATGCGCATCGTTGAATTCCACAGGGATCGCCAGAACTTGCGTCCCGAGCAGATTGACGATCCGGACTTCGTAGTCCCGTCCAGTTCCAGTTGGCGTGAGATCAAAAACAAGCCGGGCCGGGTTCCCCACGGATATGGCCGCTGCGGCCTCGGGCCCCCGGAGTGCATGCATTAAGACCGTCGCTGGCGCCACGGGCGATTTTCGAAACTTTACGAAGATCAGGGAAAAAACCGCCGCGACCATGGCAGCGGCGCCTGTCCAGGTCAGGATGCGAGCATTGAACAGCCTCCGCGAGAGCGGCCGCGGTCGAGCGTCCGGCTGGGTGGCTGCCGCCCGGAAGAGCCAAGCGAACTGATCCAATGCGATCAGTCGGGTTTGGCAATGCGGGCAGATCAGCAAATACTCCCCGAAGGGTGCGGGCAATTCTGGCCGAAGCAACCTAAATGCGAACTGATCTAGGAGATCGTCGTCAATGTGCGGCGCTGACACGTGCAGCTCCTGCCTGCTCCATTCCTGCGGCGGCCACATCGAGCCGCGCTGGAAGGATGCCATCGACGAGATGAAGTAGCTCTTTTGGCCAGAATGGCTTTTGAATATAGAAGGTGTTTTCGTTCTGAAGAATTTCCGGTGTCAAAAGACCCCGTTCGGCCAAAACATCCAAAGGATATCCAGAAGTGAATAAGGTTCTCATCTGGGGACAGAGTTCTCCAATGCGGAGGGCCACATCAGGACCGGCTCGATCCGGCAGCCCGACATCACACAATAATAGGGCAATTTCGCGCTGATGGAGTCGCCCAAGACCCAGGGCTTCTGCGCCGCTCTGGGCGTTTAGAACCTCGTAGCCCCCTGCCTGGAGCACCTGCGTAAGCAGGGTCAAGATTGTTCGGTCGTCTTCCACGATGAGCACGATCAGCGAGGCCATAAGATGTGCTCCTGTAGGAGCAGTGGGGCCAGGAAGGAATTCCTATCCGAGTTTCTTTCGGCATTCCTCAAAAGCTAACACTGCTCGCGCGCCCGCTGGCCAGACGAGGATGCTAACCCGTTCGATATAAAGGGGGCGCTATCCCAAATCTGATCCTTTCCCAGATCGCACAGCCGCGCTACCCTACGTTGACGTACACACGCTTCGTACCCCTCAGCGCTGTCTGGGGAGCACGCTCACGCGGCTTCGTACCAGCTTGGCCCGAAACGAAATACATCCCGAAGGCGTGGTTGCCGTGCCTCAATAAGGGGCCCTCGATTGGGCGGAGGGCGTCTACCGTGTCTCCCGCTTGCGCTGTTAAATGTGCGTCAGGCTGCCTTCCCTAGCGTTATTTTGGCGCTATTGGCACATAGGAGGCCGTCATTTGCACGTTACTCCAAATCGACGGTTAGACCTGACGATCAACGGTCTATGTCTCAGGTATCCGTAGTCGGGCAACAGCGGCGGCAGTCGCTTTTCGATCTGGTGCGGGAACTGAAGGCCGCGGGCATGATTGTAGTGCCGGCATGTCGGCTGAGCGTCAAACTGTTCACTGTGGTCGAACTCTATCGACAGGGCAAGACGGGCGGCGCGATCGCCGCGGAGCTGAACATTTCGGTCGGCACGGTGGAGCAGCGTCTGAAGCGCGCCACCGCGAAACTGCATCTGCGCTCGCGGCGCGATCTCAAGCGAGACTGGACGCCGGCGGCGTGATGGAGCAACAGGTTCGCAACGCTTATCCGCCGCCAACCAGATCGTTGTTATGCAAGTGCCGCTTCACCTGAAGCCGCTCACGGTGACCGCGCCGAATCTGAACCAGAGCGCCCAACCCGGCAATCAGAAGGCCTCCGAGGAATACGGCTGCGAAGAACAGAAGAGCTGCCGAAAACACATTTATGGCAAACCTCCACAATCGTCCGGACCGCTATGGCATACCACCAAGGTCCGGACAAATCAGGTATACACCTTTGAATCTCTGGAAGCAACGAATCGGTTCATCCAGCGTCGGCGCCGGTCATGCGCCACGAAAGAAGAACGCATCCCGTACATTCAACGGCTCCTGGAGGAAGACATCCTCGCCGGCTCGGAGCCCCGGCACGGGTATCGAGAACGGATTCATCCAGCACCCGAATGCGATGTTGCAGCAGGACTGCGGCAATCTTGCCGCGTAGCTTTTCCAGCTTCTGAAACGCTCTCGGGTCCAGGTTCTCGCGGTAATGTGTAGTGGTGTCGACTCGCTCATTGGTCTTCGTGGAGAAGATCACCGACTCCACATCGGGGATCGACATGCTGCCATCTTCATACCGCGAATGCCGGGAGAAGTTGATGATTGCGAATCGAACAGCCAGGGAGATACCTACTGCGCAGCCAACCCAGCCCTCCCCGGGATACATGGCCCCGGTCGGTTCGTCGCCCTCCAAACCCTCCGGCTCCTCGATGCTGTCTGTCTGATCTTCAAAATGGAATTCCTTGCCGGTCGGAGCTAGGAAGAACGCGTGATAAGACTGCCACTGCTCGTGGGTGGCGGCCCGTCCTCCCAGTCATCTCCCAAGTCCTCGCTCGTCGCCTCCCCCTCGGTGTGCCACAACAGCGATGCTCCGGGGATCTTCCGGAGGTCCCACTCCAACTGCGGCTGAATCTCACCAAAATAGGAGTCTTCCGAAGGAAACTCTTCAACGACGCCTTCGGGCCAGCAATTCTTTATGGCGGTCGCGACGTTCTTCGGGATTGTCCTGCCGGTCATTGATGCTCACGTTATCATCTCCAGTGCAAACTCACAGTAGAATGAACCAGTGATGAGCAACCCGAACGATCCCTATCTGGAGGTTGTGTACCAGCACTGGCCTCACATTGTCATGCTGTACGAGCGGTACGCCGAAAAGAGGCCCGTCATGGTGTTCGACATCCAGGAACAGCGAATCTATGCCATGCCCTACGCGGGCTATCGGGCCGATTTGAGCAAGCGGTCGCAGGCTTCCTTGAAGAAGCAGTACGAGCACGCCACTGCGAACGGCGAAATCATCGTGTTTGTGAGGGACAACGACCAGGAGAATCTCGTATCGTACAGCTTGCCACTGTAAAGCGACTGGCAGGTGGTACCCTACGCCGCTTCGCGTTCGGAAATCGTGCTGTTGACTTTGGCTACTCGGACGGATTTCGCCAGGCCGAAATACCTCATGATCTTGATCTGTATCCAGGACAGATCGAACTCATACCACGCCAGCCCATGCCGCGCCGATGTAGGATGCGCGTGATGGTTGTTGTGCCAGCCCTCGCCGGAGGATATGAGAGCTAGCCACCAGTTGTTGCGGGAATCATCGCGCGTATTGAATCTCCGGCTGCCCCACATATGCGTCACGGAATTGACCATCCATGTCACATGGAGACCAACTACGACGCGAAGGAAGACGCCCCACAAAACGAATTGAATACCGCCCACGGCGAACAGCAGCACGCCAAGCACGATCATGGGAATCCAATGATAGTCGTTCAGCCAGACGTAAAAGCGGTCTTTCGCCAGATCCGGTGCATAACGCGCCATCAGCGGAGTGTTGTTGTGCTTGCTCTTTCCGACCAGAAGCCAGCCCATGTGAGCCCACCAACCGCCATCCCTGGGTGAATGCGGGTCGCCGGGAAGATCGGATTTCTGGTGGTGGATGCGATGGGTCGCCACCCAGAAAATGGGTCCGCCTTCCAGTGTCAACGCGCCGCAAACCGCAAAGAAATACTCAATCGCCAAAGGCACCTGGTACGACCTGTGCGTGTGCAGCCGGTGGTAGCCCATGCTGATGCCGAGACCGGTACACATCCAGTAGAGGAAGAGCGCGACAGCCAGTGCGTGCCAACTGAACATGAACAATGCCGCGATGGCTCCGAGGTGGAAAAGGCCGAACGCGATGGTATTGGCCCAGTTGCTCTTGTGCGCGTCGGATATGTCGACAGGGTCCTGAGTCACGGCGCCTCCGGAGCGTTGGACTTACATTTTCAGGTTAACAGGGATCTCACGATCGCTTCGTAATAGTTGCGTAATTTCAACGGCCTCGGGCGCCTCTCGCCCGATTGGCGGATTGCGAGCAACTCGATTCGCTGTTCTCCGGCTTGCCGGGGACGCGTTATGGACAGATATCGGTAGCGATTTGCGGGGGCGAACGATGCGACGCCCAAACACTGCCAGGTTGGGGCTATACAGATCCAGGCGTGTTACCTGGACTTGTGCGGATCACCATCGAACTTCCGGACGATATCGCCGAGCACCCGGGTGCCGGTCGTGAGGCGCTCGAAGCTCTGGCCATCGAGCGATACCGGCGGCGAGAGTTGACCCAGTTCCAGGTTGGGCAGTTGCTGGGCTTGTCACGCGGGTTCCAGACATCGCCCATTGGCTCCTTGTCTTATTGACGCGCCTGCTTGACTCCGATCGCCTCGGCGATGATTGCCGTCACCAGACTATTGATGCTGACGCCCTCGTTTTCGGCCTGTTTCGTTAGCTTTGAGTAGAGGGTCCTGGGCAGGCGTTGGCGCCATTGAGCGGCCTCGATGGCTGGCTTTGGTATCTTGCGGCGCGATTCCTTGAATACGTCCATACAATCGCGGAGAGCTTCGCGGCCATTCGCGATCGCCTCTTCGATGGTTTCGCCGTCGGACATGCATCCGGGTATATCCGGATACTCCACCAGATAGCCGCCACCCTCTTCCTTCGACAGTGGCCGAACCGTGAACCGGTACTGGTCAAGATTTCGATTGGTCGTCGCTCTCACGTGTTCTGATACCTCCAACAGCGTCGATCAGCGCTAAGAATTGCCTGATGTAGATCGGCTTAATGGGACGCTTCGCCGGCACGGACACGATCTCCCGCACGCCGGGCGCGCTGAAAATCACGTGGCTTCCACCGCGGCCGGGTCTCCGCCATTCAACGAAATTCTCTTCCGCAACGGCCTGCAATTCTTCGATGCGCCAGCCCATTTGATTCTTGCGCATCTTCTGAAGAGTCTTGCCTGCGGCCACACTCGCTATGATACCGCATTCGGTATCACGGAAGGATATCGACGTGCGGCGGTTCGCGGTGGCTCGAGTGCCCAAGACACACAGGCTAGAAAGCCTGTGCTACACAGGCTAGAAAGCCTGTGCTACCTATGGCATGTTGGTCACGATGTTGGGCACGTTGCGCTGGCGGAGAAGGGTGTTGAAGCCGGCGACGTCTTTTTCCAGGAGCAGCTTGAGGCGCTGTTGGTATGTCGCGGCCTGCTCCTTCAGTTCGTCGTGGACGGCCACCTGCTGCGTGGTGGGCTGGTGGTCGGAGCTTTCCACTTCGGTTGCCAGGTAGCCGATCTTGTCGATCAGCTTGGGCGACCACCGCACGGTATCCTGCCCTCTTCCGGTGGCTTTGAGGCGGATGAGATTGTCCTCGATCTCGATGAGCCTGGTCGAGAGCTGATCGGCGGCGGCGCGGAGATTGGCTCCGCTTTCGTCGGTCCCGAGCGCGCTTTTGAGGTCGGCGACCTGGGCGCGGAGGGACTCGATCTGGTTGACTGCGTCAACCATATTGTTCAGCTCGCCGGAGAGCGACGTCATGAGTTTGGTCTGGATCTGGATGTCGCCTTCGGTGCCGTTGGAGTGCGGGTCCTTGAGGACTTTGAGCGGCTGGGTGTAATCCTTGCCTTCGACGGTGAGCTTGACGGTGTACGTGCCGGGCGGCGCGAGCAGGGAGATGGGCTGTCCGGCGGGAGCGGGGCGGTAGCCATCGGGCCCCATGGTGATTTCGGGCGCGTAGAGGGGGCTGGTCCGCAGATGCATGGGCTTGGCGGGGCTGAAGCGGAGATCCCACCAGAGGCGATTGATGCCGGGCTGCGCGGGGGCGACCATCGTGCGTATGGTGCGGCCGCTCGCATCCACGATGGCGATGCGGGCTCCGCCGGGAGGCGCCGATTTCAGGTAGTAGTTGATGGATGCGCCGTAGGGCGGGTTCTGGCCGGCGGTGGCATCGTAGGCCATGGTCTCCGGCTGGGCCGCGGTGCGGAAGCGGTAAGCGTCGCGGGGCGCGAAGAGCACGGGGGAAGCGCCGGCCGTGTGCTGTTGGGTGAACTGCTCGAGCGGCGTGATGTCGTCGAGGATCCAGAAGCCGCGCCCGTAGGTGGCCAGCACCATGTCGTGAAAGTGCACCTGCATGGCGATCCAGTAGACCGGAGCGTGCGGCAGATTGGCCTGCAGGGGCTGCCAGTTCAGACCGTCGTTAAAGGAGACGTAGAGGCCGTTCTCGGTTCCCACGAAGAGCAGTCCCTGGCGCACGGGGTCCTCGCGAATGCAATGCGCGTAGCTGAGCATGCTGTGGGGAATACCGCTCGAGATGGCGGTCCAGGTCTTGCCGTAGTCGGTGGTCTTGAAGACGAAGGGGTCGCGGTTGTTCACCTGGTGGGCGTCCACCGTGATGTAGGCGGCGCCGTTCGCGTAGCGCGAGGCTTCGATATTGGACACGGTGCCCCACTCGGGCATGCCGGGGATGTTGGCGGTGACGTTGGTCCAGTTCTTGCCGCCATCGCGGGTGATCTGCACCAGGCCGTCGTTGGTGCCGGCCCAGATGACGCCGGGCTCCTTGGGCGCCTCGGCGAGGGCGAAGACCACGCCGGCGTACTCGACCCCGATGTTGTCGCCGGTGAGGCCGCCGGAGAAGCCCATGCGGCTTTTGTCATTGCGGGTCAGGTCGGGGCTGATGACCTACCAGCTCTGGCCGCCATCGGTGGTGACGTGGACGAACTGACTGCCGACGTAGACCTTGTTGTGATCGTGCGGGGAGATCATAACCGGGAATTCCCAGTTGAAGCGGTATTTGAGCTCGGCGGCGGTGGCGCCGCTGGTCTGCTCAGGCCACACTTCCACGTTGCGGGCCTGGTGGTTGCGCTCGTCGAAGACGGTCACGATGCCGCCCACGCTGCCGGAGCCCGAGGCGCTGGACCAGATGATGTCAGGGTCCACCGGATCGGGCGTGGCGAAGCCGCTCTCGCCGCCGGCGACGGGGTGCCAGACGCTGCGGGAAATGGGCCCGAAGGGCGCAGCGATTGCTCCACGGCCGCCGCCTTCTCCGGGCGCGCCTTCCTCGCCGCCGCCTCCGCGTCCGCCCGAGAGGCTGTTGCTGGGACCGCGATACGAGTTGCCGTCCTGCTTGTTGCCATAGACGAAATAGGGAACCTGGTTGTCGACGGTGACGTGGTACATCTGCGCGATGGGGAGCTGGACGCGGTTCCAGGTGCGGCCGCGATTGACCGAGATGCTGAAGCCGCTGTCGTTGGCCACGGCCATGCGATCGCCGTTGGTAGGGTCGATCCACAGGTCGTGGTTGTCGCCGCCGGGAAGGGCCGGCATGTTGGTGAGGGTGCGGCCGCCATCGAGCGACCGGGAGAATGCCGAGGTCATGAAGTAGATCTCGCTTTCGTTATCGGGCGAGACGGCGCAGCGCGTGTAGTAGGCGGCGCGGCCGGTGAGATTGCGGTCGTAGCTCATGAGCTCCCAGTGGTCGCCGCCGTCGTCGGATTTCCAGAGCTGGCCGCGATCGGTGGGCTTGCCGTCGTAGGGGACGCCATCGCCGGTTTCGATGAGGGCATAGACGCGGCTGGAGCGGCGCGCCATGGCGAGGCCGATTTTGCCCAGGGGCGAATTGGGGAGTCCGCTGCCGGTGAGGTGTTTCCAGGTGGCGCCGCCGTCGGTAGATTTGTACAGGCCGCTGCCCGGGCCGCCGCTGGTGCGGTTCCAGGTGTGCAGCTCGAGCTGCCACATGCCGGCGAAGAGGATGCGCGGGTTGGCGGGATCCATGGCGATATCGGAGCAGCCGGTATTCGGATCGACGGAGAGGACCTGCTCCCAGTTCTTGCCGCCATCGCCGGTGCGGAAGACGCCGCGCTCGGGCTGGGGTCCGTAGGCGTGGCCCAGGGCGCAGGCGAAGACGATCTCGGGATTGCGCGGGTCGATGAGGAGACGGCCGATGCGGCCGGTCTTTTCGAGGCCCATGAGGGTCCAGGTCTTGCCGGCGTCCAGGGACTTGTAGATGCCGGCGCCGACGGAGATGTGGCTGCGGATGAAGGTCTCGCCGGTGCCGGCCCAGACCACGTTGGGGTCGGAGGGCGCGATGGCCAGCGATCCGACGGAGGAGACGGGCTGGCCGTCGAAGATGGGGTCCCAGTGAGTGCCGCCGTCGGTGGTCTTGAAGATGCCGCCGGAAGCGGCGCCCGCGTAGTATACGTTGGGATCGCCGGGGATGCCCGCCGCGGCGATCACGCGATTGCCCACGGGACCGATGTAGCGGTAGCGGAGCTGGTTCAGGAGGGAGGAGCCGATTTGGGGCGGCTGGGCGAATGCCAGGGCGGCGGCGGAGAGCAGGGCTGCGGCGCGGAGGAGGGGGCGGCGAGGGCCGGTTGAAAACCGGCCGCAGGATGAAATCCTGCCCCACAGAGGAGCAGAAGCGCAACCAAGGGCCGACCAGGGGGTCGGCCGGGCCCAGAGGGCACCCCCAGGGGGCCCGCCCCACCAAATGAGACTGTTGAAGGACAAGGGTGGGTGGGAGCAGCTTTTAGAAGACAGTGATACTTGCTGGGACATGGGTACCTCCGGATCTTTGGTTTGGGCTACTATACCGTGGTTGGGGACGGATTACAACTGGTTCTCATACTGCTCGAAGGCCACGCGCACGAGTTGTCCGCGGGTGCGCACGCCGGTCTTCTGGAACAGGCTCTGCAGAATGGCTTTCACGTAGCTCTCGGAGATCTGCAAGCGCCAGGCGATCTCCTTGTTGGAGAGTCCCTCCATGACCAGGCGCAAGACCTTGCGCTGGCGTTCGTTGAAGACGGGGGTAGAAGGTTCGGCGGCACCATCCCGCTCGGCGTCGACCAGCGAGCGGTCGAGCCAGGTTCCGCCCGCCGCCACGATGCGAATGCCCTCGATCAATTCGCTGAGCGGGGCCTCTTTGAGGAAGATTCCGGCCACGCCCTGGCGTATGAGCCGGCGGGCCTCATTGTCGCTGACCCAGGCGGTGACCACGAGCACGCGGCCTTCGAATCCGCTCTGGCGGGCGGCAGGCAGGAACTGCGAAGCGCGCTCAGTGCCCAGGTCGTGATCGAGCAACACCAGGTCGAACGGTACCAGCGAAAGGAGGGGCAAGGCCTCGCGAATGCTGCCGCAATGTTGGATCTCGAGACCGGGTTCCTTGGAGAGGACGGCGGCGACGCTCTCGCGGAAGAGAGTGTGATCGTCCACCAAGAGGGCGCGAATGGGTTTGGGATTTGGCCCCATCAGCCCTCCACCGCATTGTCTACCGGCCAGAGCTCGACGGCGAAGCAACTGCCCGCGGGCTGCGGCTCATAGCGCAAGCCTCCGCCATGCGCCCGAAGGATGGCCCGCGAAATATAGAGACCGATGCCGCTCGAGTCGGCGCCTCGCTGGAAAGGCTGGAACAGTTCTTCGGGGCGGGCGATGCCGGGGCCGGTGTCGCGGAAGCGCACGACCACCAGGTCGCTTTCGAGGGCGGCGGAGATACGCACCTCGCGTTGGCCGCAGGTTTTGAGGGCGCGCTGGCTGTTGCGGGCCAAATTGACGAATACCTGGAGGAGGCCGTGATGATCGGCCTGGACGAGGGGCAGACCGGCGCTCAACTCCCAGAAAACCGAGATTCCGGCTTCACGTAGCGCGGGCTCGATGACGATGCGGGTTTCATCGAGGACGGTGCCGAGGTCGGCCACCACGGCTTCGCGGTCGGAAGCCACGCGCAGGCCCGAAGAAGCGATTTTCTCGAGGCCGCGAATCAGCGTGCCGAGTACTTGATACTGGCCGTCTTCGTGGAGGCCCGGGGCGGCCGAGACCAGGGATGCATGGGCCGCGGCGGCGGCCGACGCCAGGTTGCGGATCTCGTGTGAAATGGCGCCGATCAGGACGCGGGAGGTGGCCATCATCGAGTCCAGGCCGGAGCCTTCGCGGTCGCGGAGATTTTCGGATGCGTCCCACACCACGGCAGCCAGTCCGGGACCATCCGACGTGGTGAAGGTAGAAAGCCAGACGTGCGCCAGGAAGACTTCGCCGCCGCGGCGCTGTCCGCGGCATTCGACGCTGGTGCGGATGTTGGCGCCGGAGTGATGGCTGAGCAGCATGCGTTTGAGGATGGGCAGGTAGGGATCGACGGGCTCACCCTGCAACTGATTTTCTTCAAAACCGAGCAGCTTGCGCGCCGACTCATTGGCCAGTTGCACGTGCCCCGACTGGTTCATGGTCAGGATGGCCAGGGGGCTGGTCTCGATGAGGATGCGGAGGCGTTGTTCCGCCTCCTGGCGGAAACGCATCTGTTCTTCGCGCTCGCGCAAGTGGGCGGCCAGGAGGCGGCGGCGCTGGTTGAGCTCGGCGACGAAGAAGCCGGTCATGGCAAAGCCGGTGATGACGACCAGCAGGCGTCCGGTGGCTCCCGCGACCCAGTCTCGGGGGTTCCAAACTGCGGGCGGCGGGGCGGTTCCGGCTGGAGTGGACCATTGGAGCGGATCGAAGGCCTCACGGAGGTACCCGCAAAGCGCGGCCATGGTAACGATCTGCGCACCCTTCAGAGCCGGCGCGGCCAGCAGGATGGGGATGAGGTAGAGAAATCCGACCGAGATGGTGGGCAGCAGCCAATCGCACCAGACGATGAGGGCGACCAGGATGGCAGCCATACCGCAGACGGTGAGGCGGTTCGATCCGGCGTAGGCCAGGTACTTATCGAGTTGGGTCATGTCCACACCCTGACTGGCCGGGGGTCCCCACGCCGGCGACCGATTGATCTGACTCTCGCACAGGGAGTGGGTGCGGGGCAAGGGCGGGGGGCCGGGGGGGCCGGGGGGGCCGGGGGTCGGGGCCGGGGGCCAGGGGCCGGGGGCCGGGGACCAGGAGTCGGGGGGCGGGAGTCTGGTGGGGCCGAGGGCCGGGGTCGGGGGCCTGGGGCCAGAGTGGGGCTGGGGCGTGCGACCGGTTTTCTGGGGTGCTGAGATGTGACCGATCCATGACATAAGGATGAGCGCGCCGTGAAGCGGCGCTTATAGAATGGGGGGTTGAGCTGGACATCCAGGCGAGCCATCCCGGTCCTGCTAGCTGCCGCGACGCTGGTTCCCATCGGGGCGCTGGGATGGCTGGGATTGCGCATCCTGCAACAGGACCGGGAGATGGAGCGGCAACACCGCCGCGAGAGTTTGGAGTACGCCGCGGGGCGCGCGGTTTTGGCGGTGGAGGGCCGCCTGGCTGCGATCGAGGAACAGCTCGCCCAAGGGCGCGGGGGTCGGCTGACGGTGGCGGGTCTGGATGTGACGGATGGCCCGGCGGTGCTTTTCCAGCCTGAGCAAGCGCGCGTGAATGCGCCGGAGAATGACAGGCCAGGAGGGCTCTCCCACGCGGCCTTCGCGGCGGCAGAGGCGCTCGAATTCCAGCGAAAGGACGCGCCGGGGGCGGTGATGGAATACCGGCGCCTGGCGGAGTCGCGAGATCCCGCTGTGCGTGCAGGCGCGCTGGTTCGTCTGGGCCGCATGCTGCGGAATACGGGCGCGCCCGAGGAGGCGCTTCGTACGTATGGGCGGCTGCAACAACTGGGGCCATTGCAGGTGGATGGACAGCCGGCGGAAATTCGAACCCTGCTACTCATTCCAACAGGCGGAGGGGAGCCGCGGGAAGTGATGAGCGTATCGTCCGAGGTTGAACCCGCGGAATTGAGGAACAATGCCAAAGGGCAATCCGTGGGTGGGGTGACATGGGGCATGGACAGCCGCTCGTTCCTCACCAAGCGGTTCGGAGAGGGAAGGAAAGACCAAGAAGTCTGGCAGGTTCCAGTGGACGGCGGCGCTCCCCGCAAGCTCGATGGGACGGTCGCCAGGAACATTGGCCGGATCAGGCTGCATCCTGACGGGCGGCAGATTGCCTTCATAGTAACTGACCCGGGACCACAGCCCACCGAGGAAGTCTGGGTGCTGGAGAACTTCCTGCCGACGGCAAGCGCGAAGAAGTGCCAGGGCCAGGAGGCCTGTCCTACACGGCCAGATGCGATCGAAAGAAGCCGGCCAGCTCGAAGCGATCCATCTGGTGATCCGCAACTTTGATGAGGGATTCGTAGGTCTGCCGCTCGGGCAACCGGCTGGTGTCCACACCGTTGATTTCCAGAAATGTGGTGGCGACCCGTACACCGGTTCGTTTGTTGCCATCCCAGTAGGGATGATCGGCAACGATGTGGTAGGCGTAGGCGGCGGCAATCTCGTAGAGGTCGCCGCCGCCTAAGCAATACGTGCTCTTGGGCTGATTGATGGCGGATTCCACAAGATGCTCGTTCAATACGCCGTGGTGGCCGCCGTAGGTATTGATTTGCTCCTCGTGGATTGCATCGACCATCTCGCGGGTGAGGAACTTCGGATCGGGTTCCAAGCTCTTATCCTAGGGTAGCGCGGCGCCACCTCGATGGCCTGGCCCGGTTTGATCGCTTCAAGTGCCTGGTCAACTTGGGCGATAGCCTCCTCGAAAATCTGGGGTTCGTTCGGGCCATTGAGAAGCAGCATACCGATGCGGTATTTGGACAGATTCTGCTGCTGGGGAAAACTCTGGCCACAGGTGACCAGAACTTCAAAATTCAGCGTGCGATTGAAAGAAGCGGCGTGTCTTTGGCCCGATCCCAATCGATTTCCTGGCTGGTTTTGACTTCGTGGCCGGGAAAGAGATTGGACTCCAACCACCCCCAAAGACGGTTTTGGAGGCCCGCCCGGTTTACCATCTAATCCCTCTTGAAAAGGCAGAGAAAGACACTAGCCGCCTGCTTTAGCGCTGGCGGTCGTGTTCAGCGAGACGCCGAAAGAGGCCGTCATGCAGAATCCCTACCTTGCGGTTTGCTTTCTCGAACTCTGCCCAGGTCGCGTTACGCAGAGCGGGCACACCGTTGCCCTCAACTGCCTTCGGATCGGTAGGAGTGGCCGGAGTCGGGATGATCTTTTCTGCTTTCATGGAACCCTCACTTTCAGTGTAGCGGGATTCGGAACGGGATGCACCAGCCCAAATGGCCGCAATGGCTGAGGCATGCCGGGCGGGTCTTGGAGCCGAAAAAAGCTAAAACCAAGACAGGCCAGGAGGCCTGTCCTACTCCGAGTTGGCTTCGGCCTCGGCGGCGGCTTCGGGGCCGGCGGCCTGCGCTTCGGCGATGAGCCGCTCGGCCTCCGCGAGTCTGCTGCGCGGCACCTGCACTTCGTAGCCGAGGGCGGGGTATTGGGCGGCCCGCACTACCATGGAGGGCACTCCGTTGGACTCCAGGACTCCGTGGATCATGTCCGCTTCCATCTCCGCTTCCGCGGCCAATGAAGTGTAGAGCGTGACCATGTCGAGCGAGTGCGAGGCGTCACCGACATCCTCATTCTGCTGTTCTTCCTCGTCTTCGGGATCTTGCGCCATGACTCCAGGATATCGCAGAATGTGGAGGGAGCATCTGTTCACCAAGCTCCAGCGGAGGTACGAGAAATGTCCGAAGACGAAGATTCGATGGATTCGGGAGCAAGCCGGCTCGCCTGGTTTTTGACTGGCGCCGTTATCGGCGCGACAGTGGCTATCCTTTACGCTCCCCAGAGCGGCAAGCACACGCGCAAATACATCACCGAAAAGACCCAGGAGGGCCGCGACGCGGTGGTCGAGACGGGCAAAGACGTGGCCGAAGCCAGCAAGGAGATGTTCGAGCGCGGGCGCAAGCTGGTGGAAGACGCGGCCGAGCTGTTCGAGCGCGGGCGCAAGCTGGTGCGGGGCTGACGGCAACGGAATGGCCGGGCCGCCAGTGTCCAGCCCCGTTTCCAGGCTCGCGGTGGGGGATTTCGAAGTCTCGCGGATCCAGGCGGGCACGTACTGGTGGGATGGCGGCGCGATTTTCGGGGTGGTGCCCAAGACTCTGTGGAGCCGGAAGATGCCCGCGGACAGCCTCAACCGCGTTCCGCTGGCGTTCAACTGCTACCTGATTCGCACGGACGATCACACCATCCTGGTGGAAACCGGCGGCGGCGACAAGATGGATGCCCGCGCGCGAGAGCGCATGAAGCTGCCGGAGGAAAGCGAGCCGCTGCCCGCGATTGTCGTGCGGCACGGATTCGATCCCGGGTCGATCGCAATCGTGATCAACAGCCATCTGCACTGGGACCACTGCGGGGGCAATACGATTCTCACGGACGGGGGGGCGCGCCCGGCATTTCCACGGGCGCGGTATTTCGCCGCGCGTGGGGAATGGGAGCACGCGCACGAGCGGCTGGCGCGGGATAGCGTCAGCTACATCGACGCCAACTACGACCCGTTGGTGGAATCGGGGCGGATGACGCTGCTGGATGGCGATTGCGATGTGGTTCCGGGGGTGCGGATGTGCCGTGCGCCGGGGCACAATCGGGACATGATGGCGATCGTGGCGGCGAGCGGCGGGCGGACGTTTTGTTTTCTGTCCGACCTGGCGCCTACGGCGGCGCACGTACAGCCGACGTGGGTGGCGTCGTTCGATCTGTATCCTTTGGAGACGATCGAGAATAAGGTGCGCTGGCTGGGCGCGGCGGTGGAGGGGAATTGGGTGTGCGGGTTCGCGCACGAGGTGGAGGTTGGGTTTGCGCGGATTGTGGGGGAGGA
>Ga0116221_1001571_pt1 | contig 15229 bp, 7 predicted proteins | sample Sb_taG_5_FD_88965 | JGI IMG/M metagenome (GOLD analysis project Ga0116221, IMG submission 88965) | Peat soil microbial communities from Weissenstadt, Germany - Sb_50d_8_FC metaG | ecosystem: Environmental > Terrestrial > Soil > Wetlands > Peat | place: Germany: Weissenstadt | collected 2010-09-21 | reverse complement strand
GAGCGCGGGGCATCCAGTCAGTCTTCTCACCATGAATCAGGTGACCGATGACTTCGTGTGGGGACCACGTTTCCGGGCCGTAGTTTGCTTGCACAAGTCCTTTAGGCAACCCTGCTAACAATGTCCGAAGAACACGCGGAGTGCTAGCGAGGAGCGTGCCGGTCCCATCGAGACTAAATTCCATGTTGCTACTCCTCTAATTGGATTCTCGTCGAAGCCTCGCCCCAAAACCTTGTTTTATGTTGCAATTCATGCATACTCTCTCCACCCGGAGAAGTATGAGGGCGCTTGAAAGAAACGCGTCAACCAAGCAGAAAACGGAACAAACAGGTTGCTTTCCGGCTAACGAAGACCTCGGCCGGCTGCGTTGCCTGCGGCGGTCCCATCGACCGGTGTATCGAAACGACATATGTTCGCGCCCCGGCAATGGCAGCTTCCGTGTTCTTGGGTATACACTTTCTGTCGGCTTTTCACTGATTTAATGGACACAGTTTAGAAGAAGTGGGTCTATTATCACTCCGGGCGAATTTGAGCAGAGCGACCGCGGTCGCGGAAGAGCGCAACAGTTCAATGAGTTCGAGGAGCTTCTCTCGCGGATCGTCCCCGAGAACGAGTGCTTGGAAGATGATGCAGTGATCAGTTGCGCCGCCCGAGCGGCCGCGCCGGCCAGTAGCGACCTAAGCCATTCGCCGGATCCTCGTGGAGAAGGCCGAACGCAAGCGCAGCGTCAGCATGGAGGCCAGCACGATCGCATTGATACTCGACCAGCGCCAGCCACTCGCCACGATGAGCGCGGATAAGCTTGCGCGCGTCGGTCTCGACACACCGAGGCCCCTTGTGCGCCGTGGTAAGGCGCCGATCTTCAGCGGGTGCAATTCCCGCCCGGCAAGGGTTGCTCCAGCCGGTAGCAATCGGAGCGGTAGTGGAGGTAACGAAACTGCCGAAGCCTCTGATGCAAAGGGTCGCCAAGGCGACTCCGCGAGCAGGCAGGCCGTAACACGAGTGAACGCCGAGCAGGCCTCGAAACGGGTAATGTGGGAGCCGACCCAGCAAAGGGATGGAGAAGGCCGCCGCCGCAGGTTCTAGGGGAGCAACACGATCCCATCTGCGGTCCCACCGGGGTAATGGCGACGGCATGTCTGCACAGGGAGATCGGACGCAACACGGGAGACCCCAGGCCGGGGGAGGAGAAAGACTCCCAACCGGACACCCGCGAGGGCTAGGCCGGCTGGTCTGGGGAGTCGGAAAGGTCCATAGTACCGGGGAAGCTCGGTAACGCGAGTGGAGGGAAGGGACCTTGGTTCAAGATCAGCGTAAGAAGTGGCGAGAGCCGGGAGATTGGCGTGAGCCTAGCACCTCCAGAAAAGGTTCGGAAGCTACAGGAGACGCTGCATGCCAAAGCGAAGAGATCGCCTGGCTATCGGTTCTATGCGTTGTACGACAAGGTGTATCGCTTCGACGTGTTGCTCCATGCCTACTCCTGCTGCCAAGCCAATGGCGGGGCGGCCGGGGTGGATGGCCAGACGTTCGACGACATCGGGGCGTACGGGCTGGTCCGGTGGTTAGACGAACTGGCGGAGGAACTCCGCAAGCAGACGTATCGTCCGCAGGCTGTCCGGCGGGTGTACATACCCAAGCCGGACGGCAAGCAACGGCCGTTGGGAATTCCCACGGTGAAGGATCGTGTCGTGCAGATGGCTGCACTGGTGGTCTTGGAGCCGATCTTCGAGGCGGACTTGCAGCCGGAACAACACGCTTACCGCCAGGGACGGAGCGCACTGGATGCCGTGCAAAAGGTCCAGGCGCTGCTCAACACAGGGCATACGGAAGTCGTCGATGCGGACTTGAGCGGGTATTTCGACAGCATCCCGCACGCCGAGCTCATGAAAGCGGTGGCTCGACGCCTTAGCGATCGGCACCTGTTGGGGCTGATCAAACGCTGGCTCGAAGCCCCGGTGGAAGAGCAAGACGAGCGTGGCCGCAGAGTACGGACGACCCGCAACAAGGACCAAGGCAGAGGGACACCGCAAGGCGCGCCGCTGTCACCGCTGTTGTCGAATCTGTATATGCGCCGGTTTGTGTTGGGCTGGAAGCAGTTGGGACACGAACAACGTCTTGATGCACACGTCGTCAACTACGCCGATGACTTCGTGATCTGCTGCCGGGGCAGCGCCGCCGAGGCGATGACCGTCATGCGGAACATGATGCAGAAGCTGAAATTGACGGTCAACGAGACGAAAACGCGGTTGTGTCGTGTGCCGGACGAGTCGTTCAACTTTCTGGGGTACACACTCGGGCGCTGCTATTCACCGCGGACGGGGCGGGCTTATATCGGCACGCGGCCGTCCACGAAAAAGATCGCGGCTCTGTGCCGGGCGATCAGTGAAGAAACCGGCCGTTCGAGTACCTTCCTGGATCCGGCGGTGCTGGTGACGCGCCTCAACCGCATGCTGGTGGGGTGGGCGAACTATTTCTGCTTGGGTCCGGTCGGGTCGGCCTACCGCAGCGTGGACCGCCACGCCTGCTTTAGGCTCCGTCAGTGGCTGGGGCGGAAGTTCAAGGTGCAGGCAACCACGCGGCTCCGCTACTCGGAACCGTACCTGCGCCGACTCGGGCTGATTCGGCTGGAGGGACGACCGCATCGCTTCTTGTGGGCGAAAGCATGACTTCTTGTCCGAGAGCCGGATGCGGGAGATCTGCACGTCCGGTTCGATGAGGGGGAAGTGGAAACGGGGTACGGTTCAGCTCGTGAGGCACCGACAACCGAAAGGGCCGGCAACAGATAGGCTACACCTAACCTACCGCGCCACTTCCCTACTCTACTCTGTGGCTCGCCCTTCGGCTTCTTCTGTCGGCAGGGCCAAGGCCAGCGGGCGCCCCTGATGTATCATTGTGCAGAATCATGCTAACTGAAAATGGGGGCAAACATGTACCGGGTTCTCTCTGGCATAAGCATGGGCCTTCTGATTTTCGTCCCCTTCCTGGCGGCCAAACTGCTCCTATCGTCTGCGAAGGCAGGAGTACCGCAACAGCAAACAGGAATTGACCGTAATCCGGCCGTGCACGAGACAGCGGATCGAGTCCAAGTTCACAAGGCAGGCGAACTACTGACCTTGGACACGGGTGCGTTGGTTCTCCAATTGGATCTGTCAACCGATGGAGCCGTACTGCTCCGCTCGCTCAAGAACAGGAACAGCGGTCACGAATGGGCTGCATCGGGCCATCCCACAGGCATGAATCTGGCCAGTGCCTCGGTTAGCGCCACGGGCCTGTCACCGGGAAGTGGGTTCCATTATGTCGGCCACTCTACCCATCCTGCCCCGCGGGGAGGGACCGAGCTTCGCCTTGCTTTGGAGCACAGCGTCTCGAACCTACTCGCCACCCTGCACATCACCGCTTATCCCAACTCACCCGTGATCGACTTCTGTCTTCACCTGAATAACAACGGGAATAAACCGATCCGCAGTCTTTCTCGTTTCGATCCGATGTCTCTGCCTTTGCCGGGTAGAGCAACTCCTTATCGTGCCCATTGGGTCATGCGCGACCAGTACGCACTCCACAGTACGGACGTGACGAAATCGCTGATCGTTGATGGCGGGAACTGGAATGGGCCGGTCGCCGCCGGCTGGCTGGCTTTGCAAGACGTGGAACATGCTGCGGTTCTGGTCGCGGGGATTGAGTGGGAGCGCCACTGGGCGTTCGAGCTACGTCGGGAAAACGACAAGGGCGCCCTCCGACTGTCGGCAGGATTGTTGCGCGCCTGCACTCGGGATTTGGCGCCTGGCGCAGATCTGGAGTCGCCCCACGTGTTTCTCGGGATCGCCAGCGGCGATCTCGACGACGCAGTCAATGTTACGCAAGACTACCTGCAGGCCTACGTGTTTTATCCGCTGCCGCCCAAATTCCCATGGGTCTCTTACGATATTTGGTCTACCGAAGAAAAGGCTGTCGAGTCACGTATCTTGAATGAGGCCAAATTCGCTGCGGAAAAGTTAGGCGTAGAAGTCTTCTACCATGATGCTTCCTGGTACTGCGGCTCGGATGTATCCAACAAGGAACGCTGGGGCATCGGCTTGGGGAGCTATATCGACGACAAGCGCAAGTTTCCCATGGGTTTGAGGCGCCTAGCAGACAATGTGCATCACCACAGCATGAAATTCGGCTTGTGGGTTTGTCCGGAAATGGTCGATACGACGGTGATGGAACGCGAAGGAGTTTTAGACGCCTGGATGACGAAGAGAAACGGCCAATTCAATGTTCAGCAAATCGAGGGCTGGAACCCAATGAAGATGCTTTGTTTGGGAAATCCGGAGGCAGAGGCACATGTTCGAGACAATCTGCTGCGAATCGTCGACGAATTCAAACTCAACTGGCTCAAATGGGATGCTTCGGGGTTGCCCGGTCTGGATGTTGTTTGTGATCGGGCCGACCACGGGCACCAGCCAGGCAACGGAAGCCAGGCGGCGGTTGTGGCCAAGTACCGCATTTTGGATGCGCTCCTTAAGAAATACCCCGATCTGATCATCGAACAATGCTCGTACGGCACGCGCCTGGATTACGGGATGGCACGGCATGGCGCAAGGGCGAACTGGCTAAGCGACTCCACTGCACCCTCCTGGCACGTGCGCAATAATGTCATGGCTGCCTCTTACGTTTTTCCATCTGCCTACAGCTATGCCTGGATTATGCTGGACGACGAGGTGAGCAAGCCGCAAACGCCGGTCTTCTTGGATACCATCTTTCGTTCGCGGATGATGGGGGGATTTGGCTTCGGGACCTTACACGGAAGCCTGAAGGAAAGAGTGTCCTCTTATCGACCTGAGGTGATCGAGGCGGGAATACGAAATGTCAAGAACTACAAGAGTTATCGGCACTTATTAGTTCAGCACGTCTATCACCTTACGACGCCGGGGAAGGCAAACGACTGGCAGGGGATGCAATATGCAGCGCGGGATCACAGTGAGGCGTTGGTTTTCCTGTTCCGCAACGGCTCTCCTGAAGCTACACGCTGCTTCAAACTGCGTGGTCTTGACGCGGCAAAACGATACGAAGTTGTTCGCCTGAACAGTGGCGCCAGGGAAGTACTCGACGGGGCAGTATTGATGCAGGAGGGGTTGAAAGTAAGGCTGGACCGCGAGCCGCAAGAATCGGAGATTGTTGGTTTGATTAGAGCAAACTGACGGACCATAGGGTCAGATCGCGCCGGCCAGCGAATTCAGGAGTCTTTTCGACCGGTGATAAAGCCTCGCAGGCTTATTGCGGTGGCGGAGCGGTCTCGCGGATCTGCGCTCCCTGCGCGTCGCTCAATACCAGCACCGCGAAGCGGCTGATAGGTTGCGGCTCGGGCGTGCTGACAGTGGCGTAATCAAAGCGGCCGCGGAGGTCGGTGTAGCCGTCCTTGTGGAACTTCACTGTGCCGTCCGCCAAGCGGGCGTAGACTTTCACGTAAACCTTCGGCAACGCCTTGCCGGTCGCGGCCTCGGTGGCGCTAAGCTGGCCGTAGTTTTCCAGCATGCGCACATCCATGGCGTTGGCATAGTAGGGATGCGAGACGCTCTTGCCGGCGGCAGTCACTTCCACGAGCACATTTCGGCTCACCAGTTCCCGTGGCAACGGGATGGCCAGCTTATTCTGGTCTGCCGGCAGCTTCACGGTCTGCGTGGCATTGGGGCGGATCGAAGCGAATGGCCCGCTGACCTCCTGCACAAATGGATTCCGGCTAAAAAGCAGCTCCACGTCCATCAAGTAGTAGTTGACCTGGACTGAAGCAATATTCTGCCACTTGAGCTGAATCTGGCGGGCATCGAGCGTGAAGCCGAACCCGGGCTCGGTGGCCGCCAGCTGACCCTGCCGTTGGCCGCGGTCGTCGGCATCGACCAGCTTGGGTCCTTTGCCCTCCGCCTCGTCAAGCTGATTGACCAGGGCGGCGAACGCATTCCGCCAGCGATCGACCGGATGCCCAATGTAGTGAGCGGCGATGGTCCGGGCGTGCTGAGGATCATCGCTAAAGAAATCAAGGTACGCCGCGCAGTAATCGTATTGCAGCCGGGTCGCCACCTGATCGGGCCGGACCTCGGCGAACCACGCCAGCGCCTCTTCGACGCGGTCTTGCAGCAGGAGGTAGTACGTGACGGCCAGCTTGTCGTCGTCGTTGAGCTGCGCGTGATACGACAGCAGCTTCAGGAAGCGATGATACTGCTCGTCGAGCTTGCCGTTCACGATCTGCCGGCGCTGACCCAGCGCATGCGCACGCGCATTGACGAGCGGCTTGTACTCCAGGTGTTCGTACTGGTAGCGAGCGACGGGATCGACCGTCAAGAGAGCCGTACGGATCGGCCCAGCGCACTCGGCAACGATCGCGTCGGTGTGCAGCAGGAACTGCTGGGCGGCGGCCGGGAGATTGTGATACAGCCCATACGACCAGAGCGTGGCGTTATAGGCGTGCCGGCCACGCAGCAGTTGCAAGGCCGACTCGAAAAACGCCCGGTCCCTCATGCGGAAGGCGATCTTATCCAGGTCGAGCCGGAACACGTTCTCCTGCCCGAGCATGCTCAGCACTTCCTCCGGCGTGCCATTCTGCGAAATATAATCCCACGATGACGTATCGGGTTTGGAAAGTTTTTCGACCACGTCGAACAGGGCAGGCTGGGCGGCGGCGATGAGTTGCTCGTTCTTCGCCACCTGAACCGGGAGCTGGGCAAACTTGCCGGCGAAGGGGAAGTAGAACAGGTAATCGAGGGCCTGCGTGCGATATGGTTCCAGGTCGAGCAAGACCGTCTTGGTGAACTGACCTTTGGCCAGCGCGATGGCGCCGACCGGCAGCTGGAGCAGCACGGAGAGCTTTTGCCGGGAGGAAGTCGGGTTGGTGACCACCACCTGGCAACCGTAGACGGTGTTGGCGAGGAACTCGCCGGTGACGAACTGATCGATTTTTTCGCCGTTCTCTTCGCGGTAGCGCGAACCCTGGCGGTAGAAGTTCTGGCTAATAAGGATGGGCGTTTGGCCGACGGCTGCCATCACCGGCCGAACTTCCTCGTGGAACGCGATTGCGGCTCCCGCGGGCGTGAGGGTCATCCTGCCGTCCTTGAAAACAACCTCGTGCTTGGGGGCTTCGAACGGCAGATCGAGCACCGCCAGGGCGCACATCATCTCGGTGAAGTTGCGCGACGCCTCGGCAACGTTTCGGGAGAGGAAGGGGCTCTTGCCGTCGTGGCGGGCATAGTCGAGCCAGAACTGACTGACCGGCACTAGATCGGCCAGTTGCTGCTGAATGGGCAGGTGGTAGTAGTTGTTCTCGGCCCATTCCATGGTGGGGTCGAGGCGAGTGTAGAGCTGACGAATGGCGCCCTTTTCGCGATCGTTGCGGAGGGCATATCCAAAAGCTTCCTTAGCCTCGTCCAACGTCTTTTCGTTCGCATCCTTATCCATACCGCCGCGGCCATCGCGCGCCTTGCCAAGTCTAAGAGATTCCCGGCGTCTCGATTGGCTGTCGCCGGCTTTGCCGCCGAATGCTCGAGCTCCTGCTGCGCCCTCTGGTGGTACGGTATTGTTGAAGGCACCATTCCCTCCTGGCGGACCCACCGCTCCGCCTTCGACCATACTCTGCTTATCTGATTCTTTAGAATCTCGAGGGAGGGTCTGGGATTTAGTAATACTCCGAAGCTTGGCCGCCAGACCCAAAGCGTCTTCGGTCCCTAGCGCACTGCCTTGAACTGCCGTATTGAACAGTGTCAAGAAGCGCTCCATATTCGGCGGCTGGAGGCGCATCAGGTCGCTCAGGTAATGGGCGGTCTTGGCCGGCTCGCCTTGCAGCCGCTGGGAGAGCAGCACGCGCTCGACGGTGTTCAGCCGGCCATACGACCAGGGCTGCAGATACTCGCTTAGTTCTTCCTCCAGCAGCCAGCGGTCCAGGAACGTCTTGTCCTTCTTGTTGGCGAGGTACGGGCGGACGACTGCCTGGAAAAATGCCGGGTCTTTCTTCGCCAGGAAGAAATCCAGCTCATGGCAGGCGTACTTCGAATACTTGGCGCGTTTCTCTTCGGGCTTGAATGTGGGCCAGTTGAGCACGAAGGCGAACTCGGCCAAGTTCGCGTCCCTGGAAAGCGTGGCATACAAGCCATAGACCTTGGCCAGGCTGTCGTAGGCTTCGAATCGGCTGCCCGCGACATCGGCCAGCACGAATGGCTGCTTGGGCGCGAGGACGCTCACTTGTTTTTGCTGCGTGAAGTGACCCTTGGGATCCAGCCCACGAAGGAGACGTAGATCGAGGAATTTGGCCGGCTCCTCGGGCAGCGTCATCGAACGATAGGTCGTGCTGAGCGGATCTAGCGCCACGACGTGAATCATGGCGTGCGGCGCAATCGCCTTGCGATCAATCTTGATCGTGCCGGTTTTGTCTGGAATCAGGTTGACGAGCACCGCCGAAGCGTTTGCGAGGAAGTCGAGATTGGCAAAATCCCCTTGATGGGCTAGACCGGAGATTTCCTCGCTACGTCGGCCAGGTGGAGTTTCGGAGCGCGCGGGCAGCTTCCTTTGCATGAAGTCCTCGCCACCGGCGGCTTGCTGCTCCCCGGTTTCCGTCGAACGCACGGCCCAGGGATTGAGCAACAGGGCTGGCCGTTCCAGCATGTTGCCTGGGTATTTCTTCTGGCCTCGGCGGTCGAGGACGTAGCGATATTCGTCGCCAATATTTCGGCCGGTAAGGTAAATCGATTCGAGATGCGCGGGATAAGATCCCGACAATTCAGCGTCGCGAACGGTTGCGAGATACTGGAACGGTGAAAAGGCTGGCTGATAACGCGTCGCGAAGACGTGGACGCGCGTGAACGGCGACACGTCCTGCAGGCGAACCGTGACCTCCTTGGCGCCGGCGCTGATCGAGGCGATCTGCACCGGCTTGAGGGCCGGCAGCTCCAGCTCGCGGAGTCTGCCCAGCACGTAGTCGCCCAGCACCGGTCCGTCGACGACGCGGATGCGGATGCGTTCGCCCGATTGTTTGAGCCAAAGGTCGTAATCGCCGCCGGGCAGACCGCGCAACTCCAGCATGCCGTCCTTGATGCTGATGGCGTCGAACATGTCCTTCTGGATCACGTCGCCGACCATTTCGAAGAGGGCCAGCTCAGTGCGCGCGGGTTTCTCGTCCGAGCCAAGGTAGGGGAGCGCGATCGCAGTGCCGGCCCTGGCCTGCACAAGTTGGCGGTAGGTGTGCTGATCCAGGGGCAGCCGCCAATACTGCGCATCCTCCTCCGAATCCGTTGCCATCACGGTCACAACGTCGGTCAATTCGCCAAGATGCACGCGACCCTGCCGGTCGGTCTTCAGAGTTGTCTGCACGGCCTGCTTAAAATCGCGATGCTCCAGGGCCAATCGGATAGGCCGATCGGGCCTCGCCTCCCCGGTTCGGCCCAGCAGCTCGATGACATAATCCGCGCCGAACCTGGCCAGGTGCATGGCCCCCATGTTCTCTGTGGCGTCCATCTGATTAAGTGCGAACGTTTTCCTGGCGGCCAGGTCGACCGATTTGTTCTGGCTCAGGTCCTTCACCTTCGCCTGGAGGGCAATATTGAGCGTGGCCAGCCGGGCGGGCACGCGGAATTCATGAGTCGATTCGCGGTCCTCGAAGACCTTGAAGTTCGGCACCTCCGTGGAGGTTGCGATGCCGGCCTGATCGGTCGCCGTGATCCTTAGCTTCACTTCCTCCAGAAGTTTGATGGACACTGGCTTGCCATCGAGGAACAGTCCGGGGCGAATGAGCAGCGTGGCCACGCGCTCGGTCAACAGCGATTCGCGGTCGACGTAGATGCCGGCTCCGAGCTTGTAGTTCTCGGCCTGGTGCTGCAGGAAATCGAGACAGGCAAAGTCGCCGCGGCGCAGGATGATTGGCTTCCGGCCGGGGCTGGTGCTGAAGGGAAGAATGATCCTGCCGTCCTTGTCAGGTTGATATTCCAACCCGCCGAACCAAACGGAGGCATCCTTCACCAGGTGATTAGCATCGTCGACCACGGTGATCACCTGTCCTGCCGTGCCTATGGCAACCAACGGCCGGAGCCGGCCCTTGCGGATGAGCGCCCGGCTTCCTTTGCCGGCGCCGATGAAATCGATCACATAGACGCCCGGACGACTGAGCTGCGGAAACTCGAATGATCGGCGGACGCGGCGCAGCGGCGGCTCGCCATAGGCATGCGTCTGCTCGGTATTGGCGACCAGGCCGTCCAGGTTGATGTCGCTGTTCACCTCCTGCTGGTGCGTCCGGTAGTAGTTGAATGTGTTCACCTCGAACACCTTCACCAGCAAGTTGGGCACGTTCTTGACGAACAGGTCAAGACTCACCGGTTCGCCGGCAGCAAAATCGGTCTTGTTCGTGGCCGCGAAGTCGATGTCGACGCGCTCCCTGAGCTGGCGGAATAGCTCGGGCGGCAACTGTGACGCCCATTGCTCCGCATCGCCCAGCCCGTTCTCGATCTTGACCTCCGCGAAGAGCTGGCCGAGATAGACATCGTTGATAAACGGCTCGAATTCGCGGGGCGAGTCGGCCCCGAGCAGGAAGTGTTTGAGGTAGTCGCGCACCACGGCCTCGTCAGCGCCCACGATGGGCAGCAGCGATACGCCGGAGAAGTCCGCACCGAGGTCAGCGGGAAAACGCTGAGATGCATCGCTCTCGAGCATCGCCTTGGCCATGTACGGCTGGCGGCGCGGCAATTGCAAATAGGCCAGGAAGCGCTCCTTGTCGTGGATGCCCTGCGCGCGGTCGAACGCCAGGCGATGGTAGAGGACGTGGGCCTTCAAGGCGTTGTGTACTGGAGCGAGCCGGCTCACAAATGCCTGGAGCCGGTCGAAATAAGCGCGGCTCTGGGCGACGTCGTGCCGCCAATCCGCATCGGCGCCCGGATGCAGCTTGCTGATCCAGGTGTTCAGGAAGGCGACCTGATTGAGCAGCTCAGGCCGTAGGCGTAACAATTCGCCGAGCTGCGTGAGCGTCAACTGCCGGTGGATGGTAAACGTCCCAAAGGGTTGGGGATGCTGCGCCTGCAGATCGCTGGCGATGAGCTGCGGCAGGTTCACTATGTCTGGCCGGGTGAGCCGCTGAAGAAGGTTGCGTCGTCTCTCCCAGTTGAGGTCCTCGCCGGCCAGCCAATCGAGGGCGGAGTCGGTGAAATTATCGAGATTTTGCCAGCGGGCGAACGAGTAAGCGCGCAGAGCAGAGCGAGAGATCACCTTGGGATCGAGGGCTGTCGGCAAATTGGGGGCAGCCCCGAGCACGGTTCTCTGCTGGTTGAACTGCAAGTTCAAATGGTTGCGCAGGTAGGTGAGCGTGCGCTCGGGATTGCGCTCGTAGGTGAGCAGGGCATAGCGAGTCTGGATCTCGGTAAGCCGGGGAGTTTGGCCGAAACGCTGCCGCCAGAGCTTGGTGAATTCTTCGACCTTCTCGAATTGTTCAGTGTTGAGGAAATGGAGACAGTGATAGTAGTAATAATCCTCGGTTCCGGGGATAAGCTGCCGCAAGCTGGCTGCCCGGTCCTTGGCGAGAGCGAAATCCTCGACATAACCCACTTCGCCAGCCCGCACGGTGGAGGCCAGGAGAATCGCCCAGGCTAACGAGACCAGAGTGCGTTTCATCGTATTTCCTCGACTCTTTCAGAGAAGTTTGCCGACACGCCGCCAGGGACGGACCATCCGCGCACGTCATTATGCTGCTTGCAACCGGTATCTGTTAGACGAGAAAGGAGGCGAAACGGTTTCGTTGGGCCAACATAGCTAATTTGCCGCGGTGATGCCTAGGATGCGATCTCCCCGGTCCCCAAACTCTGGTTTGGGGACGAAGGATCGAGGAAAGCGCCGGCGTAACGGACGCAGTTTCGTGGAACTGAATCTCTTTTGACCACAAGCTGGCAGTGGCGCGCTAGCCCGGTTATTCTGACGCCATGAACGAAGTTACCCGCGCCTTGAATGCAATTCAGCAAGGCGCTCCTCATGCTGCCGACGACTTGCTCTCGTTGGTCTATAGCGAGCTGCGCGAACTCGCTGCCCGAAACCTGGGCAAGGAGAAGGCTCGGCAAACCCTTCAACCCACTGCGCTCGTCCACGAAGCTTATCTGCGCCTCGTTACTAATGGCGAGGGGCAGCATTGGGATAACCGTGGCCATTTCTTTGCCGCCGCGGCTGAGGCGATGCGCCGGATCTTGATAGAAAACGCTCGCCGGAAGAAACGTTTTAGGCATGGAGCTCCCGCGCTCCCGTAACCTTCACAGATTCTTAGACCTCTCATAATCGCGAGAAGTCGTACACGATTGGGGCTGTGGAAAGGAGGACCTGGGTATCCCGTTGTGCTATAAAGACGCTGCGCAATATCGTTCGTCTTATCGAAATGCAGTCATGCTTAGCTTTTTGCCGAGAACTCGCCGGAGGAAATGGCTGTTATTTGCGAGTGGCCTCCTCGCGGTGGTTCTTGCTGTCTGGTGGTGGTGGTTCGCGCACCGCCTTTCACCTGCGGAGCAACAGTTTGTCGGCGTTTGGCATCATCGCGAAACAATGTCTTGGCAAACACCACCGGGAGAGGCTCTCAATATAGTCACGATTGCTCCAGACCATACTTGTCGATTTATCCCTCTTAGCACGGCGACCGGGAGGCCTTTTCGTCCTTGCCTGGTGGGACACTGGCGCCTCACAAAGGGTGTGCTTGTCTTCGATTGGAACGACGGTCTGATTGCCAGAATCCGCGGCCACTTGCCAGAGAAATGGGGTGGGATCACTCTCGACTGCCTTACTGTTGAGTCCATTACGGAGAACAAGCTCATTACACGGAAGCAAAACGGCGAGCCCGCAATCCTCCTTAGGGCTGAGGAGGACCCGGTCGAAGAAATGAAGAATCCCTTGCCAAACCGTCCCTGGCACACGTCGGATGGGTGATTGAGTCGCTGCGGCTCCGAAGGGCCGCGGATGGGTGGCCGGGGCTGAGCGTCTAGCGAAGCTCGTAGGCGGCGCCAAGGCGCGCGGCGAGACAATTACCATCCATCCCGGTGATGTCCTGTTGGCCACGGATTACACCGGCTCGGGCCATAGGCGGCGCTTGGTTAACGACCAGCCCCCGGCGCGCCATTCGCGCTCCGCTGGATGGACCCACTTTGCCACAAGAGCGTCCATTTGTGGTCGTTCGAAGAGTCCATCGGAAACGAATAATCGATTAATGCGCAGATAAGATCATCCGACCACAGCTTCCCAATTCATAGAATATTGAATGCGCGACTTGCTCTCAGATAGGCTACGGGAATCGAGCCAAGGGATCTCCCTTTATGAGGCACCATGCCTTTCTCTGTCTCGCAGTGGCATCGCTGCTCTTACTTCCATCGGCCGGCCTAATAGCGGAAGACGTGGATAAACCCCACATCGATCCGCTTCCCCCAGGAGCAGTGTTGCGATTTGGCACCAGTCGGCTCTGGCCCGGAGGCAGCGTCGAACACCTGGCATTTTCACCAGACTCCACAAAACTCGTCTCCTGGAGCAGCGACGTTGCTAACAGTCTCTGCATTTGGAGTGTTCGGACAGGCCAACTGCTACGACGAGTGGAACTACCTGGCGCCAGCGTGCAGTCGCTCGCGTGGCTGGCTAACAATCATGGCATCGCTCTACTTTGGACGGGTGGACCTGACCAGCTTGTCTGGGAGTTCAGCGATGAAAGTCCTGCCCCTCAGATCGCGCGCCAAAATGGCGGTATAGGGGGCGCCAGGGCCGGCGGCCCAGAGCCCGATAATGAGCATGATTCGTGCTGGGCGGTCAGCCCGGACGGGAGCACTCTCGCCGTCGGGCGGGCTGGAGCGCATGATAAGAGCCGGCCGATCTTGTTCCGAGCTTTGCAAATCGGAGTACGCGTGAACGAACTGGTCACCCAGAAGACACTAACAGAGCATGCAGGGAACAGTGGAAAGTTGGTCTTTGCGCCAAACGGTAAGAGGCTCATCGCATTCAATACGAGCAAGAAGTCCCCGACGCAACTTGTCGTTGTCTGGAACGTGCTCACAGGCAAGGAGGTCATTCGTTTCATGGCCCCGCGCCCGGCCCAGAATGGAGGCCGCGAAGCCGTGGCAGTGTCAGAGGGAACACTTGCCATTGGCCTGGAGGACGGCGGAACAAGTTTGTGGGATCTAGCGACGGGGAAAGAACGCAGGCTCGCCACCAACCACATCAGCAATGAAAAAGGCCAGGGGTATGGAACCTTTGCGGTCGCGTTTACACCCGATGGTACGATTCTTGTAACTGGCGGCCGGGACGGCGTAGTGAAACTTTGGGAAGTCGCCACTGGACGACATCTACGCAGCTTGGAGCGGCATTACTCCTGGGTCGAGTCCCTCGCGGTGTCACCCGACGGACAAATGATAGCGTCCTCTGGGCAAGACGGCATTATCCGTTTGTGGAACACCCGCACAGGGGCCGACGCATGTCCCCAACCCGGCCACCACGCCGCAGTGCTTTGGACGGCGTTGAGCCCTGATGGCCGAATCGCCATAACCGCAGGGTTGGACAGCAGTGTCCGCTGGTGGGACGCGTCGTCGGGGCGGGAGTTGCGGGCCAATTGTTCCCACGGCCCCCTGCATGGGCTGGCCATCAGTCCGGATGGCGAGTGGGTCGTCGCTTCGGTCAACGAGAGACGGCTGCAGACTTGGAAAGTGGCCACCGGCCGCGAAACCACAAACGCAGAACTACGCGAGGGCTTTAAGGCGGAGAGGCTACTATTCACCCCGGACGGCCGACATCTCGCCACCGCATTCGGGCCTGAAGTCACCATCTGGGATTGGCCAGCGCTGCGGATCTCCCGGAAGATCGAAATTCCACGGCCCGCGAAGCAACCTGGTGAGAACTCTTGTCAGGGGCTGGCGATCTCTTCCGACAGCCGGTGGCTTGTAACCGTAGCGTATCGTGCCTCGTTTCGAGAAGTAAATGGACTGCGCTTCGGAATTGCGGAGGACGGAGTGGCGGATGTATGGGACTTCGCGACCGGTAAGCGCGTCCATCGGTTGGCCGAGAGCCAGGGCACCTACCAGTCCGCCACCTTCACCGCTGATGGTCGCTTGGTCTTGATCGGAGGCGGAGGGGGATCGATTCCGGTTGAAGCGCCCCGCCGCCTACCCGAGACCTTCAAGGGTGAAATCTCCCTGCTCGACCCACTCGCCGCTCGTTGGCTAAGATCGTTCACGAGTCCCCCGCCCACACCAGGCGTCGCATACCGGTACACAGG
>Ga0116221_1001569_pt1 | contig 15253 bp, 15 predicted proteins | sample Sb_taG_5_FD_88965 | JGI IMG/M metagenome (GOLD analysis project Ga0116221, IMG submission 88965) | Peat soil microbial communities from Weissenstadt, Germany - Sb_50d_8_FC metaG | ecosystem: Environmental > Terrestrial > Soil > Wetlands > Peat | place: Germany: Weissenstadt | collected 2010-09-21 | reverse complement strand
TCGAAGTTATTGAAAACAGGAAGTTTGGACTTCGGAGGCCGAGATGCACTAATATAGTGCATAATGCTGGAGCCACGCCTTGCGATTTGAAACCACGCTGCACCGCCCGGTGGAAGTCTCGGGAGTGGGACTGCACCACGGAGTTCCGGTACAACTCAGAATCCTTCCCGCTCCAGTCTCCACGGGCATCGTTTTTCTGCGCAGCGATCTCGAAAATTTTCCGATCCCTGCGAGTTGGCGCCACGTGGCGCGCGTCAGTTACGCCACCAGCCTGATGCGGCAGGGCGTCCTGATCTCCACCACCGAACACCTGCTCAGCGTCTTCTACTCCATGGGGATCGACAACGCGTACATCGAGATCGACAACCTGGAGGTTCCCATCCTGGATGGCAGCGGCCTGCCGTTTGTGCGGCTGATTGAAGAGGCCGGCATTCGGCAGTATCGCCGCAAGCGCCGCTACCTCCGCATCCGCCGCCCGATTTCCGTGGAAGACAAGGGCAAACGCATCAGTATCCTGCCGTCGGACGATTTCCGCCTGACCTGCGAGACGGACTATCCGTACCCGGTGGGCCAGCAGTCGCTCGAATGGGAGGTCACCCCCGAGCGCTTCGCCTCGGAGATCGCCTTCGCCCGAACCTTCGGTTGGGAAGCCGACCTCGACAAGCTGCGCAACATGGGCCTCATTCGCGGCGCATCGCTGGAGAACGCCGTGTGTTTCACGAGCAACGGGGTGATGAATCCCGAGGGCCTCCGCGCCCCCGACGAGTGCTGCCGCCACAAGGCCCTGGATCTCATCGGCGACTTGGCGCTGCTGGGGCGGCCTCTGTTGGGGCATGTGATCGCCGAGCGTGCCGGCCACGCCATGCACTGCGCGCTGGTATCGCGCATCATGTCGGACCCGTCGCTCTACGAGATTCTCACCTTCGACCAGTTGGCCTCGCGCGTGGCGCAGGCGCTGGTATCGTAACGGGGAGTTCGGTCCCACGCCGCGAATCACCCATGACAGTGTTTCGCGCCTCGAGGAATCTGTCTCTTGTGGCCGAGTTCCCCGACGGCGGGCCGGTGGTTCTGTCCGGCATTGCCGAAAACGAGGGGCCGAAGCCCACAAGCCGGAGACACGCTGCCGCGGATTAGTGTTGACATCCTACAACAAGTGCGCCAACATGATGTAGGCATTCGACATCATGAAACGACACATCCAGCGTCTCTTCCTCCGCCTACGCTCCCTGATCTCTCCCCGCCGGCCCGACGGCGAAGTCGCTGAGGAGCTGGCCTTTCATGTCGACATGCAAACCAGCCGCAACCTGGAGGCCGGAATGGCCCACGACGAAGCCCGCCGCCGCGCCCGCATCGAGTTCGGCGGCCTCTCGCAAACCAAGGAAGATTGCCGGCGCGCACACGTCCTCGGCATGCTGGACGGCTTCGCTCAGGACGTCCGCTACGCCCTCCGCCAGATTGGCCGTACCCCGAGCTTCACCGCGGCGGCGGTACTTTCCCTGGCCGCCGGAATCGGGCTCAACGCGGCCGTCTTCGGCATCCTCGATCAATTCCTGTTGCAGCCTCCCACCGCCCGCGAGCCCCAGCATCTGGCCGCCATCGAGCTGGGGCGCGGCCGACAGATCTCTTACCCGAATTACGTGGACTTGGCGCGCAGCGGGGCCGGTGAGTTGGCCGCCTACACCATGACGCAAGCCGGCTGGAGTGTGAACGGCGTGACCGAAACGCTCCGCGCACACGTAGTCACTGCGAACTACTTCGACGTGCTCGGCACGCCGGCCACGATCGGCCGCACCTTTACCGCGGCCGAGGCACGCGCCGAGCTGAACCCGCGGATCGCTTTACTGAGTCACCGCTTCTGGGAATTGCGACTGGCCAGCGACCCCTCCGTGATCGGGCGCCAGTTCGTCCTGGATGGCCAGCCCTTCAGCGTAATCGGCGTCTTGCCGCGCGATTTCCGGCCGCTTACCGGACCCATGGAGGCGCCCCAACTCTGGGTGCCGGTGGGCAGCCTGTCGCTGGGCAGCCTGGAGGATCGCACCCAAAACCTGCTCTTCCCGATTGCGCGGTTTCCGCGGGGCACTGGGGCAGGCGAGGCCCTGCGCGCCGCCGCGGCCCGGCTGGAGCACGACTATCCGCGCGAGAACCAGGGCCTCGCCTCGTCATGGGCGATGTTCGGTATCGGCGGCTTCGATCGTCTGAAGCATTACGACCCCGAGACCGGGATGCTCGCCGCCGCGGCCCTGGTGCTGTGCGGCCTGGTCTTCCTGACCGCCTGCGCCAACGTGTCGAGCCTGCTGCTGGCGCGCGGCGCGGCCCGCCGGCGTGAGATCGCGATGCGGTTTGCACTGGGCGCGGGGCGCGCCAGGCTGGTGCGGCAACTGCTTACCGAAACCCTGCTGATCGCGCTGGCCGCCTCGTTCGCCGCGGCGCTTCTGAACGTCTGGGTCACTTCAGCCTGGAATCGTGTGGGAGCGTCTTCGCTGGAGGTCGTGCCGTTTCGGATTCTGCCCGGTGCGCACCTGGCGGCGTACATTCTGGCCGCGGGCCTGATCGCCACTTTCCTCACCGGCATGCTGCCCGCCCTGGCAAGCACGCGGGCGGGTCTCGCAGGCGCGATCAAAGACGAAGGTCCGGTGCGCCTCAGACTGCGCGGCGCCCTGGTGGCCGGCCAGGTCACCATATCGGTGGTGCTGCTGGTGATCGCCGCGCTCTTCACGCGAAGCCTGCTGCGCATCGGGCAGACCAGCCTCGGGTTCGACGTGGACCGGACGCTGGTGGCCACGGTGAACCTGCCCGCCGGCCGGTACGCCGGCGAACGCGAGCAACAATTCTTCGAGCAGGCGGTGGCGCGCATCGGCAGCCTGCCGGGAGTCGAATCGGCCGCCAGCGTGGCGATGGTGCCGCTGAGTTTCAATACTGCCTGCCAGGCGGTTCACGTGGCGGACTCCGACTTTCCCGCGGCGGCCTGCTTCAACATCGTGGGCGCAGGCTACTTCCGTACGATGGGGATCGCGCTCGTGCGCGGGCGCGAATACGGCAGCGGAGATCGCGCGAACTCGCCGCCGGTGGCCATCGTGAACCAGGCCTTCGCGCGCCGCTACCTGGGCGGCGCCACGCTGGGGGCCCGCATCGCGACCGGCGAGGGCGCCGAACGGCGGGTTCTGGAGATTGTCGGGGTCGCGAGCGACACCAAGTACCTGTACCCTGGCGAAGCGGCGCGGCCGCAGGTCTACCTGTCGGCGTCCCAGCCGAACCGCATCCGCCGCGTGCGTACCATCGTGGCGCGCGCTACCGGCGCGCCCACCGCGGCGTTGGCCACGGTCCGGCAGGCACTCCTGCAGTTGGACAGCCTGGCCGACGTGACCGTGGTCTCCATGCGCGCGCAGGTGTCGTGGGCTTTTTGGCCCGCGCGCGTGGGCGCCGGCGTGTTGGGCGGACTCGGCCTGCTCGGTGTCTTACTGGCGACCGTGGGACTCTACGGCGTGGTTTCCTATTCCGTCAGCCGGCGTCGCCGCGATATCGGTCTTCGCATGGCCTTGGGCGCCTCGCGGGGCGACGTGCTGCGCATGGTGCTGCGCAGCGGCCTGCGGCTGGTCGGCGCAGGCGCGGCCGTCGGACTGCCGCTGGCGGTGATAGCCCCGCGCCCGCTGGCGGCCTTTCTCGCCTCGGGCATCTCGCCCTCGGACCCGCTCAGCTTCGCGGCAGCCCTTCTGCTGACCGCGATCATCGGCGCGGCGGCGAGCCTGGTGCCGGCCTGGCGGGCCAGCCGGCTGGACCCGGTAGAGACTTTGCGGTACGAGTAGGCTTACTTTTTCACCGTCTTGGGAGGACCTGCGGTCTCACCGTGGTTATGGGACTTGGCATCCTGGCGTATTGCGAAACGGCAGGCTCAGCGCGACTTCCCGAATCAGGGTGCGCGCCCGATAGCCATCCTTCGCGAACGCATCCACGATGGGCTGGATCGTACAGCTATCCCCGTCCTGCAAGCTGCGCCCCAACGCGTAGCCAGCACCTTGCCGGTCAATTGACGAACGAATTCGTCCTTCTGTTGGAGCAGCGCCTCGCGCAGCTCGACCGGGCCATTATACTTCGCGCCCGATGGCAGCTCGCCCGTGGCGTCGATGGGTGTGCCATTCTTTTCCCGATCGCGCCAGCGCCCCATCCAGTCGAAGTTCTCGAGTCTTCGCAGCCTGCCTGGTCGGCCTTTTGTTGCGGCTTCGCTGCTTGTGGGGCAGCCAATCCTGGCGGCCGCCGCCTTTCAGGCGGCGCTCCTCGACCCGCGAAGTTTCTGCCGCAAGGGACCTTCCCGCCAGGGATCGTCCCTTCGTGCCTGCTGTCGTCTTCGGGTTCCGGGCGGTGGCAAAAGTCTGAACTGAACAGCATTGACGCCAGGCGTTATTGCGGAAGACTGGCCAGCCACTGGCGCACTTGTGACAGCGACGGATCCAGGGCCAGCGCACGCTGATACCACTCCCGCGCCTGCGCATCGTAGTGGAACTGCTGGCACTGCTGGCCCGCCACCGCGGCCGGAGTCGCATAGTGAGTAAGAATCGTCGGCTCCAGGCTGCTCCGCTTGATGTCGTTCGGCGACGGCAGCCGGTACCGGTCGAACAGGCGTTGGTTGTCGGCGATCATTTCGTCGAGCTTCACGTCCCGGCTCATCGGCTCGATCTCGTCCACCAGTCCGCGCCGGTAAAACCAATAGTCCTGCTTGAGACTGTCGTCGCCGTTGAATCCATCCACGGCGAACGGTCGCCCGCGATTGGCTTCGATGAGCATCCTCGCCGTGCCGATGCGCCCGTCATAGCGCGCGAACGGCACCACCAGGTTCGGGAACTGCCGCCGTACTTGCTCCACGTACCAGTCGGTGTGCAGCAGCGGCATGATCACCAGTGCGACATCCCTTCGGTAGCCCTCGACATCCTGCAGATAGGCCAACGGCATGATGACTTCGTCGCCGTCCACCGCCAGGATGGAGCCGGGTGCCAGCGTGGCAAAAATGTCCTCGGCAAACCGGCGCGCTACGTGATTCCGGCTCTGATCGATCTCCCGGTAGTTGGCGGCGACTCCCCCCGCGACCGCCAGCAGCACCGCGGCCGGCGCCAGCCATTTTGCCCGTGGCACAAGCTCCGCGGCGAGCATCACACCGAAAGCCATCAGGGGCGCGAGCACCACCTGCGGCAGCAGATAGAATCGCTCCAGCACATACCTCGAGAGCGGCACCGCGAGATCCATGTTGGCGTAAGCCGCGAAGATCGGGCCCGCAAACGCGAAGGCCAGCGCGCTGAACCAGAAATACCAGCGCGCGCGGCGCCACGCCTGAATCGCGCCGGCTACTACCAGGAGTCCCGCCAGCAAACCGAACGAAGCACCCAACGCCACAATCCGGTCGGCCGGCGACCCTCCCTGGTATTTGGGTGAGTTGATGAGTTGGCCGGAGCCGAAATGTTGCCGGGTCATGACCGCGATCAAATTCGCCGCCGAGGAGGCGTCGCCCCAATTCCAAAGCGGACGCCGCGCCGCGGCCCATGGCAGGTACGCGTAGGGCAGAAGGCCGAGTAGAAATGCCAGTGGGGCAGCCGCTTTCATCCGCCAACCCCCTCTTAGTGGGGCAGACGCTTTCGTCTGCCAACCCCCTATTCGTAGCGCGTCCCGCCGCCGCCAAAGCACGAAGACCACCGCCGGCCCTAGAAGCACGATGGTCTGTTGATTCGCCAGAGCTAGCCCGCTGAAAAACGCCCCTGCCGCCAGGAAGCCCATCCGCTCGGGCCGTTCGTACCAGACCACCAGCGCGTAGATCGTGGCGGCGGCCAGCAGGTTGTTGAGCGGGAACACCTCCGCCACCAGCGACCATTTCCAAAACAGCGGGCTGCACGCGAGCACCAGCGCGGCACAGGCGGGAGCCGTACGCGAGCCGCAGACCCGCAGCGCCGTAAGATACACCAGCGCCACCGTGCCCGTGCCGCACGCCGCCGCCAGCAGGTTCACGCGGAACGGCACGGCGCCGCCCGGCCACAGGCTGAACAGGTGGCCGAGCATGGTGAACAACGGATAACCCGGCGGATGCGGAACCCCTAGCGTGATCGCCGCGGTCATCAATTCCGGAGTGTCGCCCAGCACGAAATCGCGCGCCGCGGTCAGGCAGTACAAAACCGCCGCCGCCGCGGCAACCGCCGCACCCACAGCCAGATCTGTCCAATTGAGAGAAGTGTGGGCCAGGATTTGATCCTGCAGCCGGCTTTCAGCGGGCTTCCGGCTTGCAGGCAACCGTTTCCGCGCCATCTCGTTAGACAGCGAAAATCTCGGCCACTGCGATAGAGCCGCCGAGAACGGCCGACACTATGGTGTCGTCCTCTCCATAGAGCTTCGCGCCGCTAAGATCGGTGACCTGTACCTTCCGCTTGTCCGCATCCACCACCCAGAATTCCTCTGTGCCTCCCGAAATAGCATTGACCCGCTGCCGGCTGACTTTGGCCGGGGTGTTCGAGGGAGAGAGCACCTCGACGATGAGTGCGGGCGTGCAGACGGGCCACTGGTCCGGCGGTAAGGCATCCCATTGCGCACGGAGCACGCACGCCACGTCGGCCACCCAGTACTGCAGATTGGGAGCTGGCCGGTAGGGAAACTCGGTGGGCACGACGAAGCGGCCCGCAGCCAACGGCCGCAGCAGATCCTGAATCTGCGTCTGCACTTTCACGTGCCGCGGCCGCGGAGCGGGCACGATTACGACCTCACCGTCATGCAACTCATACCGTATGCCGTTCTCGGGGCGCTCCGGCAACCGGAGAAACTCCTCCCAAGTAACCAGTGAATCGGCGAGGCTGCTCATGGACGTCCTTGACATCATGTTACTTCACCCCGGCCACTGTGAGGCGGACGCCCTCGTCCTGGGTGCCCTCTGGGCACGACCCCCCGGTCGCGCTCTTACTTCCCCTGCACCAACGCCCGCGCCGCCCGCAACCCTCCCGCCCGCTGGATCCCCGGAACGAAAAAGCTCGCCCCGTAATCCTCGTCGGTCCCCTTGAACCCGCCCAGGTCCGCCTGCAGATCCACAGGCTGGCGTGCAACCGCCGCGGCAAAAACGCACCACACCGCCGCCTTCCCCAGTCCGACCAGGCGCGTCTGCGGAGTATTCAGCCACGCCAGCGCCGTGAGAATGTCCTGCACGCGATTCGCATCGTCCGATTTGTTGAACGTCAGGAACATCTTCACCGAGCGGTCCCGCGGCGCCACCGCACTTCCCGTCTGGAACGCGTCGATCGTCAATACCGCGCGGCCGTCCTGCACCAGCCGCGAGACTTCCGGAGTCTTGCGCGCCGCTTCGGCGCCGTCGGGAGACACCACCAGGGCGGGCGGACTCGACCCCTTCACGAAGATCCCGGGTATGCGGTCGCCCTTCCCCGCGCGTCCCAACAGGACGCGGTCGCCGTCCGCCTTCTCCAGCACCCGCTCCGGCCACTCCGCCGCCAGCGCGTAGGTCAGGCGCTCGCGTTCGTTGCCCTTCTGCTCCTGGGCGAAACGAATCCATTCTTCGAACAGTTGTTTCGCCGATACCGCGTTGTCGGGCAGCGTGCGGTTGTGCAGCGCCAGCATGTCCTGGAGTTTTTCCACGCGAATGGATTTCTCCTTGAACCGCGCCGCATCCGTCTCCCCCAGCACGTGCTTGCCGAAAAACGCGTACATGGCCTCGCGGTTCGGCTGGTTGTAATTGTGGGGCGCATCCAGCAGCAGCGTCTCCACGTTCTCGCCCTTGCCGAAAAGCTCGTAGATGGCGCGCACCGCGGGGTACTCCTCGTTCAGCATGTTCTTGGTCCAGTCCCCGGTGGCCGCGGTCATGAGCATGGGCTTCGGCGCCATCATGGCGGCGATTTCCACGTTGTTGGTATCGAGGCGCAGGTTGGGCGCATTCTCGCACAGGCCCCCGCCCTGCATGATAAAGGACACCATGTTGGCCGGCGCCGCAAACTGGATGCGGTCGTCCACCGCCAACATCATCATCGTCTGTGTCGCGCCTCCCGAAGCCCCCGTCATGCCGATCTGGTTGCGGTTCACGCCGGCCAGCGACTCCAGGAAATCGGCCGCCCGGATCGCGTTCCACAACTGCAAGCCCAGCGGCCCGAAGCCCCAGAGCTGTTCCCGCGGAGTGTCGCCGAAATCGTGCGGTGTCTGAATCGTGTCGTTGTAACCCACCATGTCGTAAGCGAAGACCACGTAACCCTGGCGCGCCAGGTTGATGGCGCGCGCCGCTATGGATGCGAAGTTGGTGTGCTCCAGGCGTCCGTAGTTCCAGTGGCCGTGGGGCGTGAGCACGGCGGGGAATCCACCCGGCGGGGCGGGCTTGAGCGGCCGGTAAAGGTTGCCTCCCAGATAGTACCCGGGGAGGGTTTCGAGCAGCACCTTCTCGATGGAGTAATCGCGGTTCTCGATGCGTCCGAAAATCTGCGGGTTCAGGTCGTTTTTCGGAAAGAGAGGCATCAGCCCGGCGGCCGATAGAATCTGTTTGCGCAGGAATTCTTTGCGGGCCTGCCACTCGGCGAGCGTCGCGTAAGTTTTCGGAGTGAAGTGCGTGTCGGTATTAGGCAGGTCGAGATTCCGTGCGTCTTGCGCCGGAATTTGGGCCTGCGCGGCAAGGCAGGCGGAGAACGCCGCAAGCAGCAAGCGCATGCTAATAAGGTAGTACAGGTGGGTGCTGGTCCGTTACCTTACAGCAATTCCCGGACACAACGAAACCCGATGAAGCCGACCCGTTCGAGCGGTACGCTCCTGACACGGCCCGAGACGCGCAGCCACCCTGGATCGCAGACCCTTTGGGACCAGCAAGCCTCTCCAACGGCACCGCGACTCTTCCCACGGCGGCGCTGTCGGTGGGGACTCACAGCTTGACCGCCTCGTATGGCGGCGACGGGAATTACAGCGGCAGTGCGTCCACAGCGGTCAGCCAAACGGTCAATAATCCAGCCAAGAACGCCAGCAGCACCGGTCTTTCGGCCTCCCCCAATCCCTCTACTTCGGGGCAGACGGTGACGCTGACGGCGACAGTCTCGCCGTCAGGGGCGACCGGGTCAGTGACGTTCTCGGATGGCGGCAGCACTCTGGGAACCGCGAATCTGTTCAACGGCACGGCGGCCCTTCCCACCGCGGCTCTGGCGGTTGGGACCCACAGCCTGACCGGCTCGTACAGCGGGGACGGGAATTACAATGGCAGCGTGTCCGCGGCGATCAGACAAACGGTTAATAGCCCGGCGAAGACCGCCAGCAGCACCAGCCTTTCGTCTTCGCCCAATCCTTCGACGTCCGGGCAGACGGTGATGCTTACGGCGACCGTATCACCGGCCGCGGCCACGGGGACGGTGACGTTTTCGGACGGCAATAACACGATGGGAACCGTAAATCTCTCCAATGGCGCCGCGACCCTTCCCACCGCGGCGCTGACAGTGGGGACTCACAGTTTGACCGCCTCATACGGCGGGGATAGTAACTACAACAGCAGCGTGTCGGCGGCGGGATCGTCGGCGTCGTTGGCTGGGAATACGCTGACCCTGACGTTGAACGTGATGTACATGGCGGGCCTGCTGGGTAACCGGGTAGTGTGGGTGGCGGGACGCGACACGGCGGGCGCGAATAACACAGACTGGCAGGCGTTGGGGACGTGGACGGTGCAGTAGGCCGGCTCTCAGCAGCCCCCGGAAGAAGCCGGCGCCCGCGGAGGCGGTTGGGTGTACGTTGCCGGAAATCGGGTGATGCAGGGATGAGATCCTGCCTTACCATCGGAACCGAGACACTCTCGAAAAACATGCGAACCTGACTCGGCTCGAAGAAGCGCCGAGACGAGTCTCGGCGCGGCATGCAGGAGTGCGTGCGCCACGTTTTTCATCGGCTTTGGCCGCTACCGGATGGAAACAGGCGACAAGAAACGATCGCCTGTCCCACCTTGGACTGGATATCAGTACAAACTCCAGACACAGGCAGGAATGCGGCGCGGACAAGTCGCCTGTGCTGCGCTCTCTGGAAAAACAGGCACCTCTGACTCGAGAAAATGTACGAGCGCGGAGAGCCGCCTGAAAGGCGGCTGCAGGCAGGATTGCCTGCACATAACAGACGACAAAAACCGATCGTCTGTCCCACTATGCTACGCTCAGATTTCGGCGCAATGGCAGCCATACCAGAATCGGCCAAGTCCTTCATGTCGGGGCTCATCGAGCGAGCCCGCAAACTGAAAAAGACGATCGCATTCCCGGAGGGAAACGATCCACGCGTGCTCGAGGCGGCGGCGCGGCTGGCGCGCGAGGGCATCGTCAAGCCGGTGCTCATAGGCGCGAAGCCGGCGCAGGCGGCCGAGGGTGTGACCTTCGTGGATCCGGCCGGTTCGCCGCGCCTCAGCCGGTACGCGGCGCTCTACTATGAGCGGCGGCGCGCCAAGGGAATCACGCAAATGGAAGCGGCCGAGATCGCGCGGCGTCCGCTGTATTTCGCGTCCCTGATGGTGGGCGCGGGCGACGCCGATGGCAGCGTGGGCGGCGCGGTGAACAGCACCGCCGAGACGGTGCGCGCGGCGCTGCACGCGGTGGGGCCCGACCCGCGGGCGCGGCTGGTCTCGAGCGTCTTTATCATGGCGCTGCAGGACCGGTCGCTGGGGCACAACGGGCTGATGGCGTTTGCGGATTGTGCGGTGGTGATCAATCCGACGCCCATGCAACTGGCGGACATCGCGATCGCCACGGCCGAGAGCACGCGGGTTCTGCTCCATACCGAGCCGGTGGTGGCGCTGCTGAGCTTTTCGACCAAAGGCAGCGGGAAGCATCCGGAGGTAGATCGCGTGGTGGAGGCTCTGCGCATCCTGCAGGCGCGCGCGCCCGATTTGAACGTGGACGGAGAACTGCAAGCCGACGCGGCGGTGTCCGAGGTGGTGGGGAAGTCCAAGGCTCCTGGGTCGCGAGTGGCGGGGCACGCGAATACGCTGGTGTTTCCGAACCTGGCGTCGGCGAATATCGGATACAAGCTGGTGGAGCGGCTGGGCGGCGCCATGGCGATCGGCCCGTTCCTGCAGGGCCTGGCGAAGCCGGCCAACGATCTTTCGCGGGGATGCTCGGCGGAAGACATCTATAATGTTGCGGTGGTGACCGCACTGCAGTCGGAGAGAGGCTGACCGATGCTGCCTTTCCGGCTGGTGTATTCCGAGCATTACGACCTGCACCTGGGCGACCACGTGTTTCCCTCGAAGAAATACCGGTGGCTGCACGACCGCATGATCCACACCAGGTTCGCGGCGCCCGAGGATTTCCTGGAACCGCAACCGGCGGCGGACGACGACGTCCGGTTGGTACACGATGCCGACTGGGTGGCCAAGCTGCGGACCGGCACACTGACTTACCAGGACATTCTGCGGCTGGAGATTCCGTATTCGCGGCAGATGGTGGAGGCCTTCTGGCTGGCGGCGGGCGGCACCACGCTGGCGGCGCGGCTGGCCGTGGAATCGGGCGTGGGTTTCAATATTGGCGGCGGATTCCACCATGCTTTTCCGGGGCACGGAGAGGGCTTCTGCGCGATCAACGATATCGCCATCGCGATCCGGCGCCTGCAGCGCGACGGGACGATCAAGCGCGCAATGGTGGTGGATTGCGACGTGCACCACGGGAACGGCACGGCGGCGATCTTCGCGGGCGATCAGTCGGTGTTCACGATTTCGATTCACCAGTTCAATAACTATCCGAGCGAGAAGCCGCCCTCCAGCCTGGACATTCACCTGGCGGACGGGATCGGCGATGCCGAGTATTTGCAGCGGCTGGGGAACGGGTATCGGGCGGCGCTGAGTATGTTTCATCCGGAGGTGGTGCTGTATGTGGCGGGGGCGGACCCGTATTACGAAGACCAGTTGGGTGGATTGTCGCTGACGTTCGACGGCCTGATGGAACGCGACCGGCAGGTGATCTGGACGGCGCTGACGCATAGGATTCCGGTGGCCATCGTGCTGGCGGGCGGGTACGCGCAGAGCGTGGAAGACACGATTACGATTCACGCGAATACGGCGGCGGTGGCGAGGGAAGTGATGGTGAAGACGGGCGTGCCGGCGGAGAGGTAGAGTTATGGCCAGGAAGGAGATTGCGCCCGCGGTGCAGGATCGAACGAGAGATCGAATCGTGCGGTATGCCAACCAGCATCACGCCGGGAAGTTCCTTCGACTCGATGTGCGTTTCCGCGGTGCTTTTTGTTACATCGATGCATACGAAGACGCCGAGGATCTGGCCAACGGATCGCCTACGCACTTATGCCGTCTGCGGTATCTCGGCCACGCGGACCTCTGGGGTTTCGACTTTTACACCTTACGCTCACGCCAGATACGAGCCGAATTTTCTGGTGACCGGTGAGTTTCAGGGGACACCGGAAGACGCGTTTGAGACCTGTGCAATATTCCGCTGATGCGAGCCTCAGATCTCGTATTCCGGCGGTTTCGAGCGGCCGAAATTGATGTGGGCCCAGATGCGCTCGTGCAGGAAGTAGGCGCCAATTTTCAGCACCATATCCAGGGCGCCGGCGCCGAGGGACAACGAGCCTTTTCCAGTGAGGGCGTAAAAGATCAGGCTGGTGACCGCAGAGCCCAACAGCCGGTAGCTGACCGCTTTGGCGATGCTGCGGGCGTGGGTGTCCATGGCGGATACTGGGATTCTACCATATGTCGATAGGGATTGGTATGATTGCGGAAATATAGGCCAGGAACGGGGATTACTTCGGGTGGGCGGTGATGTCAACGAGGCAATATTTGTCGTCAATGATCCTGAAGTAGAAACGCCAGTCGCGGCTCACGCGTGCCTGCCAGACATCATGGGCGTCTTCGAACTTCTTGGCACGTTGTACCACTGCGAGCGCCTGACGGAGACTTCGGTCGAACCGCTCGGAGAAAACGAGTTGCATCCGTTACGAAGCCGTGCGCTTCGGACGCTTGGAAAGCGCGGCGGTTCGGTCTCGGAACGCCTTCATCGCTTCCGCGGTGGAACGGTACGGTCCGTATACGCGTCCTTTTCGGATGTCTTCGAGGCCTTCGGCGATGCCGCGGTCCACGATGGACTTCGGCTCGAAGACGATCTTTCCGTTTACCGCCGTGGCTTCCAGTAAATCGCCGATCGTTACGCCGACCTGTTCGCGGATCCGTTGAGGGATGACCACCTGAAATTTGTTCTTCACGGTAACGATGGTCCTGGGTTTGCGGTTTGACAGTTGAACTGTTCGACTCATTGCAATTGCAGTTTAGCAGATGGCGGTCTCCCGGCAAGGCGAGCAGCAAAACGGACACCTGGGTTCCCGATGGCACAAGGACGGCCGAGACGATGACGTTAGTGTCCAACACGACCCGATTCATCGGGCAGGATGATTGATCTTTTGGGCTCGGCCGCAGCGGGCGGCCGCGATCTCGGCGTTGATCTCGCGCCTGGTGAGTTTGTCGGTGCCGCGGCGCTTGGAATCCGCCCAGATTTCCTTTAGCCAAGTGGGCGCGTCATCACGGAGTTTCTTGAAGTAACGCTCGCGCTCCGCTTTGCCGGCCGGGATCCGGTCGATGACGGTCTTGGGGGTGACGATGGTCATGGATGCGTCGAACAGTTCAACTGTTCATCTTCACCTTAACAGGACCGCGGAAACTGTCAAGGGCGCAGCCGCCCGGCTCTGATGCGTCAATTGTCGGCGGGACGCTCATGCTCGAGGATGCGCCTGACGTCTTGCTTCCCATGCAGGATTCGAATGACATAGACGGCGTCGGCCTCCGACCGATAGTAGATCCGAATCATCTCGAAACCGGTGACCGGCCAGGAGCGCAGGTCTTGAAGCTGCAGGTTGCGCAAACGGTAGAGCGGTCCTGCGCGAGGACGCTCCCGCACGGCTTGAAGGGTATGACGAACGGCATCCTGGAAGCGGACCGCGATCTTCGGGAGATTTAAAGTGACCAGGTAATACCTGAACTGGCGCACCAGATCATCGCTGGCAGCCTGACGGTAAGAAATCTTCACGAACTCGTGCCCGCTTTGTGTTCAGCGAGCAAGGCGGCGGTCCTCTGGTTCACCGACTGCCAGAACTCCTCTTCGGTGAGTTCCTTGGAAGCCAACCCTTCCGTAAGGAGTTTTTCCAATTGCTCTTGGGTGCCCTCGAAGCCGGGAGTCGCACGCTGTTCGACGGCCGCAAGGGCGGCCTCCACCACCTCATCCACCGATCGGTACGCCCCGTTTCGTATGACCTCTTGAACTCGCCGTTCCTGTTCCGGGGTGAGATGAATTGTCATGAGTTCCAGAATCCCTCGCAATTCAACCCTACGCCCGGTTACCTCATCCGGTCAAGTTCATGCCGGAAGCCGGCTGTTGGCAGGCGAAAGCCTGGCTGTTGGCAGGCGAAAGCGCCTGCCCCACCAAGACTGGCCGAACCCTCTAACTGGGCAATCTGTCCAACAAGGCAGGCCACAAAAAACGATGGCCTGCCCCACCTTCTACTTCACCTTCATCACGAACAGGGTCTGATCGTCGAAGGCGGTGGTGGACCAGTGGTCCAGGTCCTGGAAGATGAGGGCGATCAGGTCGCCGGCGGACAGGCCGCAATGGGCGCGCACAGCTTGCGCCAGGCGGCTGCGGCCGAATTCGGCGCCGGCGGGATTGAGGTGGTCGGTGATGCCGTCGGAATACAGCACCAGGACATCGCCGGGCTGCGTCTGGAAGACCGCCTCTTCGTACTCGCGGGCATCCAACAGGCCGAGCGGCACACCTTCCACCCGGACTTTCAGGATGTCGGCGCCGCGGCAGATCATGGGCGGCAAGGCGCCGGCGTTGGCCATCACGATCTGGCGCGTGGCGGGATCCCACAGGAGCACGCAGAGCGTAACGTAGCGGGCCTCCACCTTGCGTTCGATGAGCACCTCGTTGAGCGCCTTAAGGAGCTCGACGGGGCGGCGGCGGTGCGGGGCCAGTGTGCGCAGAAGGCCGCTGACCAGGCTGCCGTAGAGGGCCGCGGCGGCGCCCTTGCCGCTGACATCCCCGAAAGCGATCACAGTGGGGCCGTCGCGGTGCTCGAAGACATCGTAGATATCGCCGGAGATTTCGCGGGCAGGGCGCAGACGTACGGCCGATTCCAGGCCCTCGATTTCCGGCTCGGCGTCGGGCAACAGGACGCGCTGCAACTCGCGCGCGGCCTGCAGGTCCTCTTCCATGCGGCGCTCGCGCGTAGCCAGCTCCTGGTAGAGGCGGGCGTTCTCCACGCTGCTGGCCACCTGCGGGGCGAG
>Ga0116221_1001566_pt1 | contig 15256 bp, 13 predicted proteins | sample Sb_taG_5_FD_88965 | JGI IMG/M metagenome (GOLD analysis project Ga0116221, IMG submission 88965) | Peat soil microbial communities from Weissenstadt, Germany - Sb_50d_8_FC metaG | ecosystem: Environmental > Terrestrial > Soil > Wetlands > Peat | place: Germany: Weissenstadt | collected 2010-09-21 | reverse complement strand
GAAGAAGACCTCACGCAGTGGCTCCGGCTGACCGGCTCGTTCCTCTATTACATTACAAAAGCCGCGAACCGGGGGGCAATCCGCTCGGAACCATCGCCGGATCGAGCGGTTCGTACCTCTTGTACCGCCATGTGGATGCCACCGCGGTCAACGGCATCGTGACCATCAATCCCACCACGGTGGCCACCGTGCGCTACGGCTTCAATCGTTTTCCCAACATCTACAACGGCGTCAGCACGGGCTTCGACCCGGCGCAACTCGGACTCCCCGAAAGCTATACCAGCGCCATTTTGCAGAATAACTTTCCCGGGCTCTCGCTCTCCAATGCGGGCAGTTCCATCGCGTATACCGGCACGCAGAATGTGAACTATTGGTCCAAGAACGCATCGGGCGGCATCTCTAAATCGGCCGGCAAACACAATATGCAGATGGGCATGGACTTGCGGTCGATTAACGCCGGAGGGCTCTCCTACGGGGGACCGGCAGGGAGTTTCAGCTTCAACGGCGTCTTCTCCCAGCAGTACCTTACCAAGACGAACGGAACGGGTGCCGATTGGGCCGACCTCCTGATGGGCTTCCCCTCGAGCGGTTCGCTGCAAACCACCACGCCGCTCTATTTCAACTCCCGGTACTACGGAGCCTACTTCCAGGACGATATTCGCGTGTCCTCGCGGCTCACGGTCAACTTCGGCGTGCGTTATGAGTACTCCACCGGAATCGCGGAGCGCAACGACCATATGCTAGCCGGGTTCGATCAGGCGGCGCTCAATCCGATTGCCGCGCAAGTGACCGGCGTGACGCCCCTCGGACTGCTGCAATACGCGGGCGTCAACGGCAATCCCACCCGGAGCGGCAATCCATGGAAGTACGGGTTCGGCCCGCGCGTCGGTGTGGCGTATCAACTCACTTCTAAGACTACGCTGCGAACCGGATGGGGCATCTTCTACGCGCCCCTGTTCTTCGGCGTCGATGCAACCACGGCTCCCGGCTACGTCCAGACGAACACCTACGTCGCCAGCAACAACGGCAATCAGACGCCGGCCAACTCGCTAAGCAACCCCTTCCCCAACGGGATCATCCAGCCGGCCGGCAATTCGCTCGGCGGACTCACGGCCATCGGATCCACGTTCGCGTACGTAGATCCCGACCGGACCTCGGGCATCGTGAATCAATTCTCCGCCGATGTTCAACACCAGTTGCCCCTCGGCATTGCGGCGGAGATCGGTTATATCGGTTCCCGCTCCCACCACTTGGGATCGGCTTCCACGGCGACCGGTTCGCTGCTGATCAACCAAGTCCCCACTCCCTATCTCGGGATGGGTTCGGCCCTGACACAATCGGTGGCGAATCCGTTCTTTGGAAAGCAGGGAGCCGCCGGAATCGTCGGCAGCGCGACGGTCTCGCAGGCCCAGTTGCTCATGCCCTACCCGGAGTACGGCGCCATCACCGAAAACACCAATCCCGCACATGCCATGTACGACTCCATGGTGGCGAAGGCGCAAAAGAGACTGACGCAAGGACTCACCTTCCTGGCGACGTTCACTTGGTCCAAAAACCGCGACAACACTTGGAATACCGCCGGCAGCAACTACTTCAACACCTTCGCCGGCAGCACGCCACCCAGCGCCGTGCAGAATTACTACAACCTGGCGGCAGAGTGGGCGCTGGCCTCGGCGGACGTGCCCAGGCGCTTCACCGCGTCTTGGACGTATGCGCTTCCTTTCGGGAAGGGCAAAGCGCTGCTTCACAACAACAAGCTTCTGGACTACGCCGTCGGCGGCTGGCAGGTGCAAGGTGTGACGATCTACCAAAACGGCTTCCCGCTGTACGTCTATCAGACCAATCAAAATTCGGTGATCGGCACCGGTGCGCAACGCCCCAACGCCACTGGAGTCAGCGCCTCGATGCCCGGCGGTCCGGAGGAGAAGCTGAACAATTACATCAACCCGGCTGCGTTTACGCTGGCGCCCACCTTTACCTTCGGCAATGTGAGCCGCAATATCGGTTATCGCGGACCCGGCGAGGCCAATTGGGACCTATCGATCTTCAAAGACGTCACGTTCAAGGAGCGCTATAAGGCGCAGTTCCGCGCCGAGGCGCTGAACGCGTTCAATACGCCGCTCTTCGCCAACCCGAACACGATCTTGAACGGCGCGAATTCGGCAAGCTCGTCCACCAGACGAACACGCCACGGGAACTTCAGTTCGGCCTGCGATTCGCCTGGCAGGCTGTGGGGCGGACGCCCTCGTCCGCGCGCGGCCCCCAGGTCGCGCTCTCGCGCTCAGATTTGAGTAGATTTGAGTCTGGCACTGGACAGCACACCAGGCATCCGCTAAGCTTCGTGTATCTCGTATGACACAAGTCGCTCTCATCACTGGCGGCAGTTCCGGAATCGGCCGGGCAACGGCTCTGGCCTTTGCGCGTCAAGGGGCGCATGTCGTTTTGGCGGCGCGTTCGGCCGATCGCGGCGAGGCCGTGGTCCGCGAGATCGAAGCGGAGGGCGGCTCCGCGATCTTCATCCCCACCGATGTGTCGAACGCGGACCAGGTGCGGGCCCTGATCTCCCAGACCGTGGAGCGGTTCGGCCGCCTGGATTGCGCCTTAAACAACGCGGCGTCGGTCGAAGAGCCGTTCCTCAAGACCGCCGACTTCACCGAGGAACAGTTCGACCGGTCGCTGGCGTTGAACCTGAAAAGCGTGTGGCTTTGCATGCAGCAGGAGATCCGCCAACTGCTGGCGCAGGACCCGCCCGGCGGGGCCATCGTCAACACCTCTTCGGTAAACGGACTGGGCGGCGTTGCGCAGGGTTCTCTCTATGCCATGGCCAAAGCTGGGATTCTGGCTTTGACCAAGTCGACGGCAATCGAGTATGCGCGGCAGGGAATCCGCGTGAATGCCCTGGTGGCGGGTGGATTTCGGACTCCCATGCTGGAGGGCGTGATGGAGCGCGTCAGCGGCGGCAACGCTGAGGCGCGGGCGGCCATCGAGAAGCGTTTTACCGAGATGGTGCCGTTGGGCCGGATCGGCCGGCCGGAAGAAGCCGCCGAAGCGGCTCTCTGGCTCTGTTCGGACGCGGCCTCTTACGTCACCGGACATTCCATGATCGTGGACGGCGGATGGACCTCGCCCTACCGATGAGATCCCGATGTGTTACCGATGAGATAATGACCGCCATGTTTCCCTACGATGCGGCGCTCCTCGCGGCTGCGGAATCGTCTCCGCAGGATATTCCCGGAGTGCTGGGCACGATGCAGTCCATGGAAGCTCTGCTGGTGGATGGCGACGGCCTGAAGTGGTTCAACCTGCTGTATCTGCAGGTGACCCAGGCGGTGGAAGCGCGCGTGGCCGCGGGTGGCTTTTCCGACCCGGCGTGGCTCGCGCAACTCGACGTTCAGTTTGCCGGCCTGTACTTCGAAGCGCTCCGCAACTTTCTCTCCGGCCATCCGGCGCCGGGCTGTTGGCGCGCGCTGTTTCAATGCCGCAATCGCGCCGCCATCGCGCGCATTCAGTTTGCGCTCGCCGGCGTGAACGCCCACATCAATCACGATCTGCCCATGGCAATCGTGGCCACCTGCCAGGTGACCGGCACCGTGCCGCAGCATGGGACCGCGCAATATCAGGACTACAGCGGGCTCAACAGCACCTTGGACAGCCTGATCGAACAAGCCAAACAGGAGCTGAATGTGCGTCTGCTCGGCGACCCCTTGCCCCCCGTTTCGCAGCTCGAAGAGACGCTCGCAGCCTGGAGCGTTGCCGCGGCGCGCGAGAAGGCGTGGACCAACTCCGAAATTCTCTGGCGCCTCGATGGCTCGCCGCTGGCAACCGGCTTTCTGGATGGGCTCGACGGCCTCACCGCGGCGCTCGGCAAAACCATCCTGACGCCCGTACCGATCGCCTAAGCTTTGCATCCGCCTCTTCGTCCAACGGACGATGCGAGTACGCTTACACCCTGCCCCGGCGGCGATCTTGTGGTTGGCCGCCTTGCCCGCAGGCAACGCACAGGCGCCCGCCGGCGATCGCCCCATGTTCGTCCGCGACACCAGCCGGTAGTTCTGTGCCGCGAGATTTCTGCTGCCGCTACGGCGCCCAGGCCGGCATCACGTATGCGTAAAACACCACAATCAGCCCAATCACGCTGGCCAGCAACACGCTGTGCTTCATGGTGAATCGGAAAAGCAGAGCCTCGTCTTCCCTCTTCATAGACGTGGCGGCCGCGGCCACCGCGATGCTGGTCAGGCTGATCATCTTACCCATCACACCGCCCGCCGAATTGGCGGAGGCCATGAGCACCGGATTCATCCCCAGCTTGCCCGCCGTCACCACTTGCAGGGTGCCGAAAAGCGCATTGGCGGAGGTGTCGCTGCCGGTCAGGAAGACGCCCAGCCACCCGAGCAGCGCGCTGAAAAACGGGAACAGGGCGCCGGTGGCGGCAAACGCCAGGCCCAGCGTGGCGGTGGCGCCGGAATAATTCATGAGGAAGGCCAGCCCCAGGACCGCGGCCAGCGTCAGCTCGGCGAGCGCCAGTTGTTTGGCCGTGTGCGCAATCACCCGCGCGAACTGGCCGGGCTTCAGCCCAGCTATCATGGCGGCGAAGATCGCTGCGAACAGGCACGCCGTTCCCGAGGCCGAGAGCCACGTGAAATTGTAAACGGCGCCATACGGCGCGGCCTTTGGAACCACCGGCGGCATGCGCTGGATGGTGTTGTGCAGGCCCGGCCAGTTGATGGGCACGTTGAAGCTATCGAGCCGGGCTTTGATCGGTGCGTAGCCCCACAGCAGCACGAAGACTACCAGCAGCGCGTACGGCGCCCAAGCCACCGCGATCTCGCGCGCCGTGTGTCGCGATTGGGTAGGCTTGCCATGAGCGAAACGAATCACCACGACCAGTGCGCCCATGGCCGCGAGCGACGACAGGATGTCGGTGAGCTGCGCGTTGACGAAATTCGAAATCGCGAATTGCGTTCCGGCGAAGGCGATACCGCATGCGGCCGCGGCGGGAAGAACGGCGCGCAGCCCTTTCCATCCCGACATCACCAGAATGAGATAGGCGGGCACGATTAGCGAGACCGGCGCGCAGATGCGCCCCACTCCGGCGCTCAGGCGGTCGAGCGGGAGACCTGTCGTGACCGCCAGGGTGGTGATGGGGATCGCGATAGAACCGAAGGCCACCGGCGCGGTATTGGCCAGCAGGCAGATGGCGGCGGCGTAAAACGGCTCGAAGCCCAGGCCCACCAGCATCGCCGACGCCACCGCGACCGGGGTGCCGAATCCGGCGGCGCCTTCGATAAACGCGCCGAACGCGAAGGCGATCAGCAGGGCTTGCAGCCGGGGATCGCTGGTGAGGTGCCCGATGGAATCCTTGAGCATCTCGAACTTGCCGCTTTCGAGCGTGATGCGATAGAGCAGGATGGCGGAGAAGACCACCCATCCGATGGGGAACAGGCCGAATGCGGCGCCGCAAGTGATGCTGGCCACCAGCTTGCCCAAAGGCATGCCGTAGACCCCGGCGGCAACCAGCGCTGCCGTTCCCAGGCCCACCAGCGAGGCTATCCACGCGGGCTTGCGAATCACACCGATCAGCACCAGCAGGGCAAAAATCGGAATGGCGGCAACCAGCGCGGAGAGAGCCAGGCTGCCGGCAACCGGAGTGTAGTTTTGTTGCCACATGGCGTTATCCCTGAACGCGTCGTTCCTTGCCGCCCCAGAACGTCTCGCGCAGCTCGCGTTTGATGATTTTTCCGGTGCCGGTCTTGGGCAGCGGCCGGTCGGAAAACTCGAAGCGGCGCGGCATCTTGAACTTCGCGATGCGGCCTTGTAGATACTCCGCGAGCTGCATCTCGCTGAGTTGCTGCCCGGGCTTCACCACCACAATGGCCGCCGGGACTTCTCCCCATTGCGGATCGGGCGCCGACACCACCGCGCATTCCAGCACCGCCGGATGAGAAAATATGGCGCGCTCCACCTCGATCGACGAAATGTTTTCGCCGCCGCTGATGATGATGTCCTTCTTGCGGTCCACGATGTGGATGTAATTTTTTTCGTCCCACACCGCCATATCGCCGGTGTGCAGCCAGCCGCCGGTCATGACATCCTGGGTGGCCTTCGCCTCCTTGTAATAGCCGTCCATGATGTTGTCGCCGCGCATCACCACTTCCCCGATCGACTCCATGTCGCGGGGGACGTCGTTCATCTGCAGGTCCACCACCCGGACCTCGCAGCCGACCACGGGCCAACCGGCCATGGCGCAGTGGCGCAGGCGGTCGTCCTCGCCGGCACAGGTGATGGTGCTTTTGGGCCGGGCGCAGGTGGCGACGGGCCCGCTTTCCGTCAGGCCATAACCGGCTTCCACACGGCAATGAAACATCTGTTCCATGCGGGCCACCAGCTCGGGCGAGGAGGCCGCGCCTCCCATCATGATGCGCTGCATGCTCGACAAGTCGAACTCGCCGGCCTCGGGGCAGTTCAGCAGAGCGTTGGCCATGGTCGGCACCAGCGCCATGCCGGTGGCCTTTTCCTCCTGGATGAGGCGCAGCACCTGCGGCGGATCGAAGCGCCGGACCATCACCTGCCGCAGACCGTTCATGGTCGAGGTCTGGGCGCGCCCCCAACCGTTGGCGTGGAACAGCGGGATGGTGTGGAGCTCCACCTGGTCGTCGCTCTGCGTCGTGGAAGAGGCCCAGCCCAGCGCGTGGAGATAAACGGTGCGGTGCGAGAGCATCACGCCCTTGGGCGTGCCGGTCGAGCCGGAGGTGTAGAACAGCTCGGCGATGGCGTTTTCATCGATGGAGAAGGGATCGGGCCGACCGATCCGGCCGTGCGCCAGCAACTCCTCATAGCACCGGCCGATCTCGATCCACTGTTCCACCTTCGGGCACGACTGGCGGAGTTGCTCGACGACCGGGGCGAAGTCCGATTCGAAGATCAGAATGCGCGGCTCGGCATGGTTGAGGATGGAGCTCAGCTCGAAAGGCGTGAGCCGCACGTTGAGCGGCATGACCATCGCGCCCGCCAGCGGAACGCCGAAGTAGCCTTCCAGAAGCTGGTTGTTGTTGAAGCTCAGGTAGGCGACGCGGTCCCCGGGCTGGGTGCCCGCTGAGAGCAGACCAGCGGCCAGGCGCTCGCAACGCTCGCCAAACTGGGCGTAGGTGTAGCGGCACTCGCCCGAAACCACACCAATTTTCTGGGGGTAGAGGTCGACTCCTCGATACAGGCAACGGATCGGTGTAAGCGGCACATTCATGACCTGAAAGTATAACAGGGCGAGCACCTTCTCCGGACGAGCCCAACCAGGTTATAGAATGCCCAACGAGGTTATAGAATGCCCAACGAGGTCATAGAATGCCCAACGAGGTCATAGAATGCCCAACGAGGTCATAGAATGAAGGTGTGCTGACCCGCTACATTCTAGCTGCAATGCGGAAGGCCCATTACGAACTGATCGCGGACGAGAGGCCGTTCTATGGGCACATTCCGGAATGTCCCGGCGTCTGGGCTACCGGAAAAACACTGGAAGAGTGCCGTGACGAGCTACAGGAGGCGCTGGAAGACTGGCTTTCGCTTGGGTTGCGCCTCGGCCACTCCATTCTGGAGATAGACGGCATCCGGATCGAGTCTGGGACGCCGGTCCCGCTCGATGTCTAAGATTGGACCGATCCGTTCGGCGCGAACTCGTGCGGCGACTGCGGGTGCTCGGGTTCGAGGGCCCATACCAGGCAGGCCCCCAACCTTCCTTGTGCGCGGACCCTCCTGATACGGTTCGCGCCCCGTGCGAGAATCGATAGGTAGACGGGCGTGCGCATCACCATCTCAAAAGAAAACTACCTCAAGGCCATCGCCGAGGCCGAATCCGAGGGCGAGACCGTCAAGGCCGTGACCCTGGCTCGCTGGCTGCGCGTCTCCGCGCCGGCCGTGACCATGGCGATCAAGCGGCTGCGGCGCGACGCGCTGATCCGCGTGGGCGGCGAAGGCCACCTCACACTGACGGCGGCCGGACGGGAAATCGCCAACCGGCTTTTGAAGCGTCATCAATTGATCGAGCGTATGCTCACCGAGATCTTCGGACTGGAATGGTACAAGGTCCACGATGAAGCCGAGCAACTCGAGCACGCCGTCTCGGCCGATTTCGAGCGCAAGCTGGTGGAGAAACTGGGCACCGGCAGCGTCTGCCCCCATGGTAACATGGTGGAGAGGGATTCACCGCGCGACCGGCGCCGGCGCGGGCTGAAGCCCTTGGAGGAGGCCGTGGCCAACGAACATCTGGCCATCGTGAGCGTGTTCGAGCGCGACCGCGAACTGCTCGAGTACCTCGACCGTGCCGGCATCCGACCCGGCGTCCGAGTCGAAGTCCTGGCCACGGATGGCGACCTGGAGTTGTCGAGCGATCGCCGCCCGATGCACATCGCCCGCGCTGTCGCCGCCAAAGTCTGGGTTAAAATCCTGTAACAGAGCCGCGACCCCGTAACAGAGCCGCGACCGTGAGGGAGCGGTGGCCTCGCACAAAACCGAATCTTGCGCCGGGAAGTGCTTACCCCGCCGGCTCGATCACCGCCGACATCGCGCCCTTGGATCGCGGGAGCCGCCAGTCCGCGCCGTAGGAATGGATCTGATCGCGCGCGAATTCCGCCTCCCGCAGCTCGCACGTGATCAAGGTGGTGCGCCCGCAGCGGTCCACCTCTTCGGCATGACGGTATGCCTCGTCCAAGGTGAAGATGAAGATCTTCTGCAGCATCTCGATCACGTAGTCGTACGTGTGGTCGTTATCGTCGAGCAGGACGACCCGGTACAACGGCACCAACTGGTCCCGTTCCATGACTTCCGTTTCCGGAGAAATCACAGGTCTTGGCATACGCGCCGGCTGCCAGCCGGTAAGACCAGTATCCGCCATTGCGGGCGGCGCGACAACCGCAGGGCGGCAGCGTGACAATAGGAATGACGCCGCCATCTTTATGAGCAAGCCGACGCCGATCTATCTGGATCATCACGCTACCACCCCAGTCGATCCGCGGGTGCTGGAGGCAATGTTGCCATACTTCGGCCCGAGGTTCGGCAACGCTGCCAGCCGCAGCCACAGCTTCGGCTGGGAGGCGGAAAAGGCCGTGGAGCTCGCGCGCAAACGCGTGGCGGAGCTGGCCGGAGCGACGCCCCGCGAAATCGTCTTCACCAGCGGAGCTACCGAATCCAATAACCTGGCGCTGAAGGGCGTGGCGGAGGCCGCCAAGGGCAGCCACATCGTGACCATGGCCACCGAGCACAAGGCGGTGCTCGACCCCGCGAAGCGTCTCGAACGGATGGGATTCCGACTCACCGTGCTCGCGCCGCAGCCCGACGGACGGATTTCGCTCGACCAGTTGCGAGACGCGATTCAGGCGGACACGCTGCTGGTCAGCGTGATGCACGCCAACAACGAGATCGGGGTGATTCAGCCGGTGCGCGAGATCGGCGCCCTCTGCCACCAACGCGGCGTCCTGTTCCATTGCGATGCGGCCCAGGCGTTCGGTAAGATTCCCATCCGCGTAACGGAGGACCACATCGACCTGATGTCGGTGAGCGCGCACAAGATGTATGGCCCCAAGGGCGTCGGAGCGCTGTACGTCAGGCGGCGGAATCCCAGGGTGCAGTTGGCCATCCAACTGGATGGCGGCGGCCACGAATTCGGAATGCGGTCCGGGACCCTCAACGTGCCGGGCATCGTCGGATTCGGTGAGGCTTGCGCCATCTGCGCCCTCGAGATGGCGGAGGAAGCCGTGCGCCTGCGCGCGCTGCGCGACCGGCTGCGGGCGCAACTGGAATCGTCGCTCGACCGGGTATATGTGAACGGTTCGCTCGAGCACCGGTTGCCTGGCAACCTGAACATGAGCTTCTCGCAGGTGGATGGCGAATCGCTACTGATGAGCCTTCCGGACGTGGCGCTGTCTACGGGTTCGGCGTGCACCTCCGCAACCGTCGAGCCGAGTCATGTGCTGAGGGCGCTGGGAGTGAGTGAGGATCTCGCGCATTCCTCCCTGCGCTTCGGCCTCGGCCGCTTCAACACCCAGGAAGAAATCGATTACGTGGGCCGCCGCGTGATTGAGTCGGTCCGGAGACTGCGCGAGTTGACGCCGGTGTAGTGTCTGGCACAGGCATTCCTGCCTGTGTGGACAAACTTCAGCCTGTCAATCCTTTTGAGTGGCAGGGCTGGCAGCCCGCGGGCCGACTGTCAGTCGGCCTTGGGAGCGCACGGCGTTCATCGACAACCACCCGCCGCACGTAATAGCCCGCCGTGATCTGGCCTCCCAGCTTCATGCTGCCTCCGCCGATGAGTCGCTTCGGATCCGGCTGGCCTCCACCGGCGGCGGCATAGACTTGCCCCCGTAAACCCCATTTGCCATCGCGGTAGAGCCGCGGGATGGCGAGTCCAAAAGGGCGCAGCTTGACGGTTCGCCATCAACCCTTCATCTCTGGAACAGCTCCGAGGATTCAAAACAGTTGGTACTTGACACCAATGATTTGGAACCGGTGCGGCTGCCTGTCCCCAATTTGCCGGTGACAAGTCGTTGCATCTAAAGGGGATAGTGCCGCGGCATCATTCGGCAGCCGGATTGCAATTAGGGCTTGGTTCCCTAGCGCCCGTCTTACAATTGGCCTCCATATGGGAAAACTAATGCTGTCGCTGATCCTCGGGGCCGTGGTCGTTCCAGCCGCCGATAATGTGGATACGCTTCGCCCCTCGCGCGCTCCGGTGGAGTCTGCGTCGATACCTAGCGATTCGGGCATGACCCTCTGGCGCGCGAGCGTGGCTGCACTGGCGGCCACGAATGTTATGGATGTGCAGTCGTCGTGGGGGAAGCGGGAACTGAACCCCGCTCTTGTTGGGAGTGGAGGGGCATTCGGCGCCAGGGGGGCGCTGCTCAAGGCGGGGATTACCGGAGGAGTGGTCGCGCTGGAGTTTCTGGTCCTGCGCCACCGCCCCTCGAAGAGGCTATCACGGGCGCTGGCGGTGATTAACTTCGGGGATGCTGGCTTGACCGGGGCGACGGCGGGGAGGAATTGGCGGGTAGCGGGCCGCTGACGTAAAGCCAGGTGGGTGACAACATGAGTTTCAGACTGCCAGTGAGGCAAGTGCCGCGCAGCTTGGGCGGATGAGATTCAGTATGCCAAAGGGCACAAATATCCGACCTTGGTGCATCAGATGGACCTGGGCTGCACCCGACTGCTGTGGATCGGCAAGGAACGGACTGTGAAAACCTTCAAGGAGTTCTTTGCCCTGAATCACACCCAAATATCGGCAGACTACTACTATTAACGCCGATCCGGGAAATCTTCCTCGCGAAATTCGAGCGCGCCGCCCGCGGCGCCGCGGCCGTGCTCTCCATGGCGGAGCTCCGTGCGCCGGATTTTGCCTGAAATGGTTTTGGGCAGATCGGAAAACTCCAGGCGCCGGATGCGCTTGTACGGAGCCAGCTTTTGCCGGCAAAACAGGAACAGCTCGCGCGCGAGTTCCGCACACGGCACGTGGCCCTCCGCCAATAAGACAAAGGCCTTAGGCACGAAGCCGCGCACCGGGTCCGGGCTCGGCACCACCGCAGCCTCGGCCACCGCCGGATGCTCGATGAGCGCGCTCTCCAGTTCGAACGGGCTGATGCGGTAATCGGAGGCCTTGAAGACATCGTCGGCCCGCCCGACGTAGGTCAGGTATCCGTCTTCATCGCGCGATGCGATGTCGCCCGTGTGGTAGTACCCGTCGCGCATCGCATCGCCGGTCACCCCTTCGTCACCGGCGTATCCCAGCATCAAGCCGACGGGCCGCCGCGCGAGGTCCACCGAAATCTCGCCATCAGCCGAAAGCTCCAGCCGGTAGCCCGGCATAGGTCTCCCCATCGAGCCGGGCTTCACCTGCTGGCCGGGCGAATTGGCGGCCAGCGCCGTGGTCTCGGTCTGGCCGTAACCGTCGCGGATCGTGATGCCCCACGCCGCCCGCACCTGCTCGATCACTTCCGGATTGAGCGGCTCGCCGGCGCTGATCGCCTCGCGCAACCGCACCGCATAGTCCGTAAGTTTCTCCTGCACCAGCATGCGCCACACGGTGGGCGGAGCGCACAGCGTAGTGACCGCTTTGCCGCTCAGAAGACTGAGCGCGTCCCGCGCACGGAAGCGCGAGTAGTTGTAGGCGAACACCGTGGCCCCGGCATTCCACGGCGCGAAGAAGCAACTCCAGGCGTGCTTCGCCCATCCCGGAGAGCTGATGTTCCAATGCACGTCGCCGGGCTCGAGACCGAGCCAGTACATCGTGCTGAGGTGCCCGGCGGGATAGCTTTGGTGCGAATGCTGCACGAGCTTGGGCCTGGAGGTGGTGCCGGAGGTGAAATAGAGGAGCAGCGGATCGCCGGCGCGCGTGGGACCGTCGGGTTCGAAAGATGCGGATTCGCTCTGCGCGTCCGCGAGATCGAGCCAGCCCGGAACCGAGCCGCCGGTGCCGATCCGCGTGTAACTTCCGCCCAGCGCCGCGAACTTGTCCGCATATGCGGCCGCCGCGATCACGTGACTCACCGAGCCGCGCCCCAGGCGGTCGCGGAGATCCTCGGGGCCCAGCAGCCCGGCCGCCGGAATGACCACCGCGCCAAGTTTGAACGCGGCCAGCAGCGTCTCCCAGAGCGGCGCCTCGTTGCCGAGCATGATGAGGATCCGGTCGCCCCGCCGCACGCCGGCGCCGCGCAGGAAGTTCGCCATGCGGTTGGAACGTTGCGACAACTCCGCAAAAGTGAGCTGGATTTCCTCCCCGCTTTCCTCCACGATCCACAGAGCGGTTCGTCCGTTTCCCTGCGCCATCGCGTCGAAGTAATCCAGCGCCCAGTTGAATTCGTCGAGCTCGGGCCAGCGAAAATCGCGATAAGCCGTCTCGTAATCGTCGCGGTGCGCCAGCAGAAAATCGCGGGCGGCGAGAAAGCGGTCTGCGGAGGTCATGATGATCGGGCAGTTGCCAGTATACCCCCAACCCCGCCCCTCCTAGGCGCGAAGTTTCTCTCGGCGCTCTCTGCTACCTCGGCGCTCTCAGGTGTTGACTTTTCTTTTGCTCGGCGCCCCGGCGTGCTCCGCGCCTCCGCGTCAAATACTCACTTCCCGTCTGATCCCGGCTTCGCCGGGTTAGGCAGCCGTCGCCCGTTCCCGAAATCTCTCCGGCACTTCCACCGCCGCGAATTCGCGAGTCAGCTCGGCCACATCGTCTGCCTGCAAAACCATCCGCGCCATGCGGAACAGAATGTTGTCTTCCTTCTGGATATGCTGCCGCAGCATCGCGATGTACCCAGTGGCGTAGGCGAAGACACGCTGCCGCGCCTCCGCATCACCCTGCTCGGCGGCCTCCAGATTCTCGCGGACGCCCTTCAGATACGCCCGTCCCTGGTCGTGCTCGGCGAGCATGACGCCGATCGGCCCGCCCCTTTCCGGTACACCCCGCTCCTTCATCCGCGGGAACAGCAGGTTCTCTTCCTTGGCGTGGTGGCAGCCGTCGGCAAAATTGCGGAAGAAGTCCAGCGCCTCGTCGAAAAATCGTCGCGGGAACGGCTGGCCGGCCGCGGCGGCCCGGACCTGCTCTTCCATCTCGTCCATCATATTTTCGATCGCGCGGTGCTCCTGCATGAGAATCTCGGTCGGATGCATGTCTTACCTCTCGATTCGATTGTGCCCGAACGCGCGCTTCCGGCCGGTGACTTCGGTCACCGTGGCGTAAGATTGTAGGGTATGCGCGTCCGACTCTGGGCCGGAATCCTGGCGATATCCCTGTGCGCCGCGGCGGAGACCGGCGCCTCGGTGAACGATGTGATCTCGCTGGTTCGTGCGGCGATCCAGCACGGGCAGGAGGACAGCCAGCTCGCCAAGGCCCTGCACCGCATCAAGCTGGCGGAAAGCCTGGACCAACACACCATCGAGGAATTGGAAAGCGAAGGCGCGGGCCCTAAAGCGATTGCCGAGCTCCAGCGCTTGCGTAGAGTCTCCGCCACCCTCCCGACCGCGGCCACCGCCATTCAGCCGCAGGCTGCTCCTCCGCCAGACGAGCGAAAACGCATCGTCGAGATGGCCCGTGAGAGCGCACTGAACTATACCAGGTCCCTGCCCGATTTTATCTGCACGGAGGTGGTTCGCCGGTACGACGACACCCGGTCCAGGCTGTTGGACACCCTGACGCTCAAACTGAGTTATTTCGATCAAAAGGAAAAATACCAACTGCTGGCGATCAACGGCCGGGCCACCGTTCTCCCCTACGAATCCGTCGGCGGCGCAATCACCCAGGGCGAGTTCGGCAGCCTGTTGGCCGAGGTCTTCGATCGCCGGTCTGCCACCGAATTCCAGTGGGACCACTGGACGACCCTCCGCAAACGGCTCGCGCAGGTCTACTCATTTCGGGTTCCTGCGGCGCGCTCCAACTACCGGATCGTGGTCGGAGGCCGCGGCCGGCGCGATGAGACCGTGGCCGGACAGCACGGCTTTGTCTACGTGGATGGCGACACCATCCAGACGGTTCGCATTGTCGCGGAGGCGGACAGCATACCGCGGGACTTTCCGGTTTTGAGTGCCGCGACGGTTCTGGATTACGGTTTCGCGGAGATCGGCGGCCGCCAGTTCCTGTTGCCGCTGCATGCCGACGCGCGGATGAGAACTGCGCAAATGCAAACCCGGAACGATGTGGAGTTCCATTCCTACAAGAAGTTCGCGTCGGAAGCCACCATTACCTACACTGAAAAGCAATGACTACTGAATGGAATCCCGGCCTCTACCAATCGACCCACTCCTTCGTCTGGGAATATGGCCGCGACCTGATCGGCCTCCTCGCGCCCCAACCCGGCGAGCGCGTCCTGGACGTGGGTTGCGGCACCGGACAGCTCACCGCCGAGATCGCCCGCCACGGCTCGCAAGTAGTCGGCATCGATAGTTCCGCCGCCATGATCGCCCAGGCCAGCGGGAACTTTCCCGATTTGCGCTTTGCGGTGCAGGACGTCTGCACCATGCCGTACCGCGCCGAATTCGATGCGGTCTTCTCCAATGCCGCACTGCATTGGGTGCTGCGTGCCGAGGATGCCGCCCGCTCCATGGCCGGCGCCCTCAAACCAAACGGCCGTTTCGTCGCGGAACTGGGCGGGTGCGGTAACATTCGCGCGCTGATCGAGGCCGTCCGCCTGGCCCTGCGGTCGAAGTCGGGCACGGCGTCTGAGCGCCTGAATCCGTGGTTCTTCCCCAGCGTCGCGGAGTACGCGGCCATCCTCGAACGGCACGGACTGGAGGT
>Ga0116221_1001559_pt1 | contig 15280 bp, 12 predicted proteins | sample Sb_taG_5_FD_88965 | JGI IMG/M metagenome (GOLD analysis project Ga0116221, IMG submission 88965) | Peat soil microbial communities from Weissenstadt, Germany - Sb_50d_8_FC metaG | ecosystem: Environmental > Terrestrial > Soil > Wetlands > Peat | place: Germany: Weissenstadt | collected 2010-09-21 | reverse complement strand
TCGCTGCACCCCATCACCAATTTCAGCGCGTTGCCCGTGGGACCCCCCCTTCGAATTTTGACTTTTTTCACACGTAACCCCACGAACGGTTTCAATAGGCGAGGCGTGCAACCGAAAACCCCCTACCCCTTGCCCTTGCTGTGTTGTGGACCACGGAGCCCGATCGTTTCAGCGCGGCGCTGTTGGAAGAGCTTCCAACCTCACTCTGGCCACTTTCGAACGAAGAAATAGGACAATGACCACTGTGTTGATTATCGTCGCCCTTCTGCTGGTGGCCTCGGCGCTTTGGGGTTGGCGGGGAACTCGGCGGGGCTGAGTAGCGCCTACACGATCCACCCCAGCTCGCGCGCCTTGGCGTTGGCGAGCTTAAGGCACGAGCGAGGAACTCGGCGTGGGTTATTGGCGCGCGGCTGTCGTCCTTCCTCGGGAAGTCCTTGGCGAGAAGCTGAGGCAGTTCAGCCGGCTTATGATAGGTCACCGTGTAGCTCGCGCCCGGCAGCTGACGATGATCTCGTCGTCGACCACTTCTAGGTGAAGGTCCGGCCGGCTCACTCGGTGCCTTTGCCCTTCCTCATCCTGACCCCTGGCGCATCACCGTTGGTGAACTCGACGCCAGCATCTTCGAGGGCGCGGCGCATATCTTCGACAGTGCGCTCGCGCAGGTTATCGCCTCTCTCGAAGCGAGCCACGGTATCAACAGACACCTTGGCAGCCCCGGATCGTGGAGCAGCTCAATCCGCGCCAGCAATGGTCGATTCCGTGCGATGCGCTGTTCGCCGTGCACAAATGCATCGGGCGTGAGGACGATGTCGACATCCGACGCCTGCTCGAAGCGGAGGAGGTGCGGTCATGAAGGGCCTTGATCGCAGAAGCGTCCTCGCTGGCATTGGAGTGGCCGCGACAGCAGCGCCGATAGGCGCATTGGCTCAAGGCGTTGGAAAGGTCGTTACAAGGTCGCCTCGCGAGCGATTCGAGTATCACGTGCGTGGGGTTCAACCCCTACATCCTCATCGTCGCCCAATCGGGCAAGGCGAAGCAATGAGCATGCTCCACTACTGGACGAGGGCTTGGCTCTGTCGCGGCCTCCTGACCATAGCCGAATGCGCCTTCGCTCTAGCCGGCGCCGTCGCGCCGGAGGAGGTGAAGCGGCTTCGGAGGGCGCGGCGGGTGGCGCCGAGCCTTGGTGAAGCATCGCGCCGCAGCTAACGGAGGAATCAGAAAGGGCTGGCCGGCCCTACATTTCAAAACTCAAGGCCTGTCTTTACCCTCGCTAAAATCTGCTCTTCCCCCCTTATGAACCTCAGCAAAATTTGCTCTTCCGCTCTGACCCTGGCCAAAATCCTGACGGGAGGAGTAGCAACAGGACGAGGACTGACAGGCTGGGCGGCGCCACCGGCGACGGCCTGCAGTTCCAAGCTGGTTAATTCGCGCATGGGTGTTTTCTCCAAGTCGGTATGCCTCCCGCCGAGCAAGTCAGCATACCTCCCATTTTTGGGACCAAGCCAATGAAGGATCAGGGGTGGCTAATCAGCCGAGTACGTATTCGTTTGAGAAATAGGCGTATTAGATTCGGTTTGTAGGATCAGGCGAGAACGCGATGAGGCGTCGGCTTCGACCGGCGCGCTTTTGTCGCTATTGAGATACAATCCTCGTTCGCCACCGCCAGACGGCTGCAACTGCAAATATGGCCTCGATCAATCCAAAAGGCCACGCGCCTTGTAGGAAGCCGTAGACGGAGCCAAGAACGCATGCAGCGGCGAAAGCGAGGATGTACCAAGGGCTGCGATCCTCGAGAACATAGAATACCAGCATGGCAGTGACAGCAAAGAGGCCGAAGGCTGTCAGAGCATCCATGCAAGATTGGATATATGCCAGTAGGCGAGGGTCAAGGGTTCTGTCGGCTTCGGCTGGTGCCTATGGCGATGCGTCGAGCCGACTGTCGGCTAGTAACCCAAAAGCAGAAAGACCGCGACGCTAACGATGCCAACGATAACGAAACTCATGGAAGCTCGCCAACGCCAAGGCGCGCGAGCTGGGGTGGATCGTGTAACAGGAGCCTAAGGTCGAACACACGTGATCGAAAACGCCCAAACGAAGCTACGTGAAGCTCAGTTCTTCTATCGCCCCGGATCGTCGCGAATGAGCCGGAGGCGTTCGGCTTCTATCTGAGCGCATTTATCTCCGCCGGTAGAAGCGTGTCTTGGGTGCTCAAACACGAGGAGACTGAAAAATATGACTCCTGGCTTCCGGCCTAGGAAGCCACCCTCAGCCCAGATGAACGTGAACTGCTGCACAATATGAACCGGCAGCGAATTGCGATAGTGAAACTCAAGGGAGCAGAAACGAAGCCTGAATTCGTGTCCGTCCCAATTGCTGAATTGCGACAAGAATCCTACGGGCCTCCTGCATATGGTCTGCACGTGTTTGGGCCGCCTGGCATGGAACCGCCATCGCTGCAGTGGAAGGATTACAAATTCGAATTCAGCGGTGAGAAAATCAGCGTGATCGAAGTCTGCAAGCAGTACCTCGAATACCTCGAAAGGCTGGTACAGGGCTTTATCCGTGACAATGAGCCGAGGAGCTGAAACTCTTGCTTCCCCCCGGCTTCCCCGACCTGGAGACCGTTTGGCCGCTCCGCCGCGCGGTCCTTTAACATTCTGATTTATAGATGAAAACTGGAGCGGGCGAAGGGATTTGAACCCTCGACCCCAACCTTGGCAAGGTTGTGCTCTACCCCTGAGCTACACCCGCGATCCGACCCCTCCGTCGCGCTCTTGCCAAACCTTTCGGTTCGCGCTTGAAGGCGGCGATAGGCGTTGTAGTTGATCGTATCTCCGATGTCCATAGGACGACATGCGAGCGCTGCGCAGTCAGAACATTACGGGGATCAAGGACTTGGTGAGGCCGGGATAGGCCCAGGATCGATGGCAAGAGATCGGCACTGGCTGTTCGCGCGCCTCGAGGAGCTCGGCATCGGCTCAACCACCGTCGAGCACGCGCCGATGTTCACGGTGGAGCAATCGCAAGCGTTGCGCGGAAGGCTGCCGGGCGCCCACACCAAGAACCTGTTCCTCGCCGGCAAGGAGGGGCGCCCGGTGCTGGTGGTCGCCAAAGAGGACACCAGCGTCGACCTGAAACTGGTGGCGGCGCGCCTCGGGCTCGGGCGCCTCAGCTTCGGCAAAGCAGAGTTGCTCGACGAACTGCTCGGCGTCTCGCCCGGCTCGGTGACGCCCTTCGCTCTCGCCAACGATCATGCGGCCCGCGTCAGCGTGGTGGTGGATGCCGCGCTGCTTGCCTGCGCCGAGGTCAATTGCCACCCGCTTCAGAATACGGCCACGACGCGGCTCGCCACCGCCGATCTCCTCCGCTTCATCCGGGCTTGCGGTCATGAGCCGATCGTCCTGACGCTGTCCTGATGGCCGTTCCGGACCCGAGCCCGGGTTGCCAAATGGTTCGCGGCTGCCCATGTTTTGCGAAGCGGGCCCGGCCAAACTTTGGCATCGCCAAGCGTTGTGGGGTACAGGTTCGCGGGCCCAAGCCAACGAGCAGGAGCATGGATACTCCCATTCTTACCGAGGGCGGCGCCACGGCGGACCTCGTCAAAAACACGACGACCAAAGACTTCCTGCGCGATGTGATCGATGCGTCGCGCCTAGTGCCGGTACTGGTCGATTTCTGGGCGCCGTGGTGCGGCCCTTGCCGCCAGCTGACCCCCCTGTTGGAGAAAGCCGTTCGCGCCGCCAAGGGCGCGGTCAAGCTGGTCAAGCTCAATATCGACGAGCACCCGCAGATTCCCGGCCAGATGGGCGTGCAGTCGATCCCCGCGGTGTTCGCCTTCGTCGACGAGCGGCCGGTCGACGGCTTCATGGGAGCGCTGCCCGAAGCCCGCATCAAGGCATTCATTGCCCGCCTTGTCGGCGACGATGCAGCCGATGCCGTCGCAGATCTAGAGACCGCGGAGGCGGCCTTGGCTGCCGGCGACGCCAACACTGCCGCGCAAGCCTTCGCCGAGGCCCTGCAGAAGGACGCGGAGAATGCACGGGCCGCAGCGGGCCTTGCCATGTGCTACATCAAGACCGGCGATTTGACGCGCGCCGAACAGACCTTGGCGCTGGTACCTCCGGGGAAAGCGGACAGCGCTCCGGTGGCGAGCGCCCACGCAAACCTTGAGCTTGCGCGCAAGGCGGGAGCGGCCGGCGATTTGGAGGCGCTGCGCGCCAAACTCGAAGCAAATCCCAAAGATACGCAAAGCCGCTTCGATCTCGCGCTTGCGCTGAATGCGCGGGGCGACCGCGAGGGCGCCCTCGAAGAGCTGCTGACCATCGTGGCCAAGGATCGCGCCTTCAACGATGACGCCGCGCGCAAGCAGCTCCTTCAGCTCTTCGATGCCTGGGGCGGCAGCGATCCCGCCACGATCTCGGGGCGCCAGAAGCTTTCATCGCTCTTGTTCGCGTGAGGGTAACGCGCTGTGCCTCGTGGGTTGACCGACCGCTATCGAAGGCCTGCAGACCTCCCGCAGGTGCTGCCGGTGTTCCCGCTGCGCGGTGCTATTCTCCTGCCGCGCGCCACGCTGTCGCTGAACGTGTTCGAGCCACGCTATCTGGCGCTGGTCGATTTTGCGCTCAGCACCGAACGCCTTATCGCCGTCGTGCAGCCGGCGCCGGAGGCAGGCAGCGGCGAATCGCCCCCCGGCAAGAGCTCTGCTTTGCGGCACGTGGGGTGCGCCGGGCGCATCACCGCCTTCAATGAAGGAGATGACGGCCGGGTGCTGATCACGCTCGCCGGGATCGCGCGCTTCCAACTCTCCCAGGATGTCGCGTCGGAGCAGCCGTTCCGCCTTTGCCACGTCGATTTCGGCGGCTACACCGCCGACTTCACTTGCGGTCACGGCGAGGAGGATGTAGATCGGCCGCGCCTGCTTGCGACGCTTAAGAACTATCTCGCCGCCAACAATCTTAACGCCGATTGGGATCGCATCGACAGCGCGAGCAACGAACGTTTGGTCAACACGCTGTCGATCTTGAGCCCCTATGGGCCGGAGGAGAAGCAGGCGCTGCTCGAGGCGGCAGATCTGAAGGCCCGCGCCGAGGCGCTCGTGGCGCTCGCCGAGATGGAGCTCGCCGCCCGCGACGACGGCTCGGGCACGTCGCTGCAATGAGGAGGAAACCCAGGAGTGGCTCAGATGACGAATGAACGAGTGACGGGCGCAAAGCTCGATCCGAAGCTGCTCGAGATCCTGGTCTGTCCGCTGACCAAAACCTCGCTCGACTACGATGCCGAGCGCCAGGAGCTGATCAGCCGTGCCGCGGGTCTCGCCTATCCGATCCGCGACGGCATCCCCATCATGTTGCCAGAAGAAGCGCGCAAGCTCAACGAGCGCTAGGCGCGGGGAGCTTCAAAGCCTTTCACCCTTCAAGAGACGCGGGACCTTCCCGCCGAAGCCCGCGGCCTCGCGGACGAGAACGCGCTTGAGCCATGGCGCCCGGTCGACGACACCAAGTCCAAACTCGCGCAGTGCGCGCAAGGGAACGCTGTCGTTGGAGAAGAGCCGGTTCAGCCCATCCATCACCGTGCCCGAGAAGGCGCTATCGAATCTCCGCCAGCGCTCGTAGCGCTCGAGCAAAGGCGGCTCGCCGATATCGAGCCCAAGACGCACGCCTTCCACGAGGATCTCGGTGAGCGCAGCGACGTCGCGTAAGCCGATATTGAGGCCTTGGCCGGCCAGCGGGTGGACCGCATGCGCGGCATCGCCGACCAGCGCGAGGCGCTCCGCGACGAAGCTGCGCGCCACCTGAAAATCGAGAGGAAAAGACTGGCGAGGGCCGGCTAGCGCGATGTCACCGAGTTTGTGGCCGAAGCGCTTGGTGAGCTCGGCCACGAAGCTCGCCTCGTCGGTCGCCATGATCGCGTCGCCTTTTGCCTTGTCTTCCGTCCAGACGATGGAGGAGCGGTTGCCTTTCAGCGGCAGAATGGCGAAGGGTACATCGGGGAGAAAGTGCTGCACGGCCTTGCCCTCATGCGGCTTCGCGTGCGCCACCGTGGTGACAATGCCGATTTGTGGATAGGTCCAACCGACGCATTTGATGCGAGCGCGCTCTCTGAGCCGCGAGCGCTTGCCGTCGGCCGCGACGAGGAGGCGCGCCTCGATCTGTCGTCCGCTTCCGAGCGTGACCGCTACGCCGACCGGTCGGCTCGCGAAATCCACGACGCTGTCGGGCGCAATGGAGACGATGGCGGCCTGCGCATGCAGGGCAGACAGAAGCGCGCGGTGAAGGTCGCTATTCTCGATCATGTAGGCGCCGGCTTCGCCCGGACAAAGCTCACTGTCGAAATCGAGGACATGAGGGCGTAGGCCTGCGTCCAACGGACTATCGGTGATCTCGATGCTCGTGATCGGTTGGGCGCTCTCGGCAAGTGCCAGCCAGACGCCGAGGACGGAGAGGAGGCCCTTGCTCGCGGCCGACAGCGCCGAGGCCCGGGCGTCGGCCTTACCACCACCTGGCGGCTCGGCATCGACCAGCGCCACGCGGAAGCCCCTGGGCGCAAGCTCGGCCAACGCGAGCGCAAGCGTCGTCCCGACGAAGCCGCCGCCGGCGATAATCACGTCGTAACGATTCGGACGATTCTGCTTCGACACGCCCAACTCCGCGCCTCAAGGCGGACACCCTTCCCATAGGCAAGGACAATGTCCAGCCTGTTCCTTCGATCGCGCGTACCGCTTTCCGCCCGAAACTGATAAAGGGCGCGGGGCCCGTTTGCAGGTGAAAGGTCCAGCCTATGAGCCGCGCACTCGAAACGCTGCTGGCGATCCTTGACATCGAGACGCTCGAGGTGAATTTGTTCCGGGGCGTGAGCCCGCAGGTGGGCTGGCAGCGCGTCTTCGGTGGGCAGGTGATCGGCCAAGCGCTGGTCGCGGCCTACCGTACGGTCGAGGACCGCACCGCCCACTCGCTGCATGGCTATTTCTTGCGCCCCGGCGATCCGTCGGTGCCGATCATCTACAAGGTCGACCGCATCCGCGACGGCGGCAGCTTCTCCACGCGCCGCGTGGTCGCGATCCAGCACGGGCAGCCAATCTTCTCCATGGCCGCCTCCTTCCATAAACCTGAAGAGGGGCTCGTCCACCAGATGCAGATGCCGGAGGTGCCCCCGCCGGAGGAGCTGCCGAGCGAGGCCGAGCTGAAGGCTTGGCTGATCGACCGCGTGCCGCCCCAGGTGAAGGCCTATTGGGAGCGCGAGCGGCCGATCGAAATTCGTCCGATTGACCTCTCCCGCTATCTCTCGCTGGAGAAGCGGGCGCCCTCCCAACAGGTTTGGATCAAGGCCACCGGCACGCTGGGTGACGACCTTGCCCTCAACCAATGCGTCCTCGCCTATGCCTCGGACTTCACCCTGCTCGATACGGCGCTGATCGCCCATGGCTGCTTCGTGTTCGATTCCACGCTGATGCTCGCGAGCCTCGACCACGCCATCTGGTTCCATCGGAGCTTCAGGGCCGATGACTGGCTGCTCTACGCCCAGGATAGCCCTAGCTCGGGTGGGGGGCGGGCGTTCTGCCGGGGCACCCTCTTCACTCGGTCCGGAGAGCTCGTGGCCTCCACGGCCCAGGAGGGTCTCGTGCGTGAGCGAAAGCCCTGCTGATTTTTTGCTTATACCCTGCGCAAATGCCGTTTTCTGCCTAATTATTAGGCATTAATGCGTTGCTCCCTCCGGTTAGGGGCAGCCAGGACCCCTTAAAAACCCCTTAAAGACAACGAATCGCTGCGGTGCGGCCGAGTTGGCACGTAGCTTGACTCTGCTTTCGGGTTCACGCGGATCGCGAACGGCGTGGCCAAAATCGAAGAAGCCGCAAATGGAGGGGTAGAGAGATGAAGCTGGTGATGGCGATCATCAAGCCATTCAAGCTCGATGAGGTGCGCCAAGCCCTCACCGAGCTCGGCCTGCAGGGCATGACCGTGACCGAAGTCAAGGGTTACGGGCGGCAGAAAGGCCATACGGAGATCTATCGGGGCGCGGAATATGCCGTGAATTTCCTGCCGAAGATCAAGATCGAGGTCGTCCTGCCGGCCAAGCAGGTCGACAAGGCCGTCGATGCCATCGTTGCCGCGGCCAAGACCGGCCAAATCGGCGACGGCAAGATCTTCGTCGTTCCGGTCGAGCAGACGGTGCGCATCCGTACCGGCGAAACCGACGAATCAGCGCTCTGAGAGGGGGAGGTAATTAGATGGTGACCCTTATCAAAATTCTTTCCGGCGTCGTTGGAGCGCTCGCTGTGCTGCTCCTCGCCCATATCGATCCGGCGTTTGCCCAAGAGGCAGGCGCCGCCGCGGCTCCGGCCGCCCCCGCAGCGCCGGTATCGCCGATCAATACCGGCGATACGGCCTGGATGCTCACATCAACCGCGCTCGTACTGATGATGACGATCCCGGGCCTTGCCCTGTTCTATGGCGGCATGGTGCGCAAGAAGAACGTCCTCGCCACCTTAGGCGCAGTCTTCGGGGCGACCTGCATCATCACCGTGCTGTGGATGATCATCGGCTATTCGATCGCGTTCACGACCAATGACAGCGAGTCGCTCAACCGTTGGATCGGCGGCTTCAAATATTTCTTCCTGAAGCCGATGGGCCTCAACGCGGTCAGCTCCTTGGCGGGGACGATCCCTGAATCCGTCTACATGACGTTCCAGATGACCTTCGCCATCATCACCCCGGCGCTGATTGCCGGTGCTCTGGTCGACCGCATGAAATTCTCGGCCTTCATGCTGTTCATGGCCGCCTGGCTGCTCCTCGTCTATTGCCCGATCGCGCATTGGGTTTGGGGCGGCGGCTGGCTTGGAGCCATGGGCGCGCTCGACTACGCAGGCGGAACCGTCGTGCATCTGAATGCCGGAACGGCAGGGTTGGTGACGTGCATCGTGCTCGGCAAGCGCTACGGGGTCGGCAAGGAGAACATGTCCCCGTACAACCTCGCCTATAGCGTGATCGGCGCCTCGCTGCTGTGGGTCGGCTGGTTCGGGTTCAACGCCGGCTCCGCCGTGACTGCCAATGTCAATGCCGGCATGGCCATGGCGGCGACGCAAATCGCCACTGCGGCGGCCGCTCTTGGCTGGATGGTGTCGGAGTGGATCATCGGCAAGAAGCCGAGCGTGCTCGGCATGATTTCCGGCGCGGTCGCCGGCCTCGTCGCCATCACCCCGGCATCGGGCTTCGTCAACCCGACGGGCGCCCTGATTATCGGCATCGCGGCCGGCGTCGTGTGCTACTTCGCCTCGGTCCACATGAAGAAGATCTTCGGCTATGACGACGCGCTCGACGTCTGGGGCGTGCATGGCGTGGGTGGCGCGCTCGGCGCCATGATGACCGGCATGCTGGCCTCCAACGCCATCAATTCGGCCTCCAAAGGCTGGCTGATCGACGGCAACCCACAACAGATGGTGATCCAGTTCTACGACGTGGCCGGTACCTTCATCTATTGTGGGATCGTGACCTACATCATCCTCAAGATCCTCGACATCATCATCGGCTTGCGCGTCTCGCAGGCCGTCGAAGTCGAAGGGCTCGATATCAATCTCCATGGAGAGGTGGTCCAGTAGCACAAACACTTAGAATCAACTCCAGGGATAAGAAGGCTGTAATTCGAGAGCCAAGTCTCCTCCTCCCTTGACTTTCGCTCTCACCTAAGCCCCGGCGCGTTGCCGGGGCTTATTTATTGTCTGCTTACCCGGCCAGACCACCACCGGCCCATTGCTGGGAATCACGTCCTCACGTAACACCGGCCGCATGGCGCCTCATGCTCGGCTTACCCATCTCGACGACCTCGTCACCTCGCCTTTCGCGCGTTTGACCGAGTTGCTTCAGCGCGTCGAGCCCGGAGCGCCGCCGATCGACCTTTCGCTCGGCGAGCCCCGCGCGCTTCTTTCGTCCTTCCTCGGCCCGACGCTTGAACTGCATTTGAGCGAGTTCGGCCGCTATCCGCCGATCCGGGGCATCCCGGCGCTCCGCCAGGCAATCGCGGACTGGGTGGGGCGCCGCTATCCGGCTCTTGCCGGCCAAATCGACGCCAACCACACTGAGGTGCTGCCGCTGAACGGCGGTGCTGATCCCCAACCCCTTCTATCAGGCCTACGCGGCCGCGGCGGCCGCCTCGGGCGCGGAGCCCGTATTCCTCGCAAGCTCGGCGGCAACGGGATTCCTCCCGGACCTCGAGGCTTTCGACGGCGCGCTCCTCACCCGCACCATCGCGCTCTATCTCTGCTCGCCATCGAACCCACAAGGCGCCGTGGCTGATCGCGCTTATCTCGCGACCGCAATCGCGCTCGCGCGCCGCTTCAACTTCATACTGTTCGCCGACGAATGCTATTCGGAGATCTATAGCGACGGTCCGCCACCTGGCGCGCTCGAGGCCGCATGCGCCCAGGACGGCACGCTTGCCAATGTCGTAGCATTCCAGTCCCTCTCCAAGCGGTCAGGGCTTCCGGGCTTGCGGTCGGGGTTCATAGCCGGCGATCCAAGCTTCATCGCGTCCTTCTCCCGGTTCCGCAACGTCGCCTGCCCGCAAGTGCCCCTGCCCATCCAGCATGTCTCGGTGGAGGCCTGGTCTGACGAGGAGCATGTGGCGCAGGGCCGCGCGCTCTACCGCCAGAATTTCGACGTCGCCGACGGCATTCTCCAAGGCCGCTATGGCTACCGGCGGCCTCAAGGAGGCTTCTTTCTCTGGCTCGACATGCAGGCGCACGGGGGCGGCGAGGCCGCGGCAAAAACCCTTTGGAAAGGGTGTGGTGTCAGACTGTTGCCGGGCACTTATCTTGCCCGTGACGGGGCCCGCGGCATCAATCCTGGCGCGAATTCACGTCAGGGTTGCGCTGGTGCATGATGTCACGACCACGGCCGAGGCTTTGGCGCGCATCGTCGCCACATTGGGTTAGGGTATGGTCAACAGGCGCAGACAGAAGGAGCGGCAGCGGCTCCTGCCGGGCTCGGTCGAGTCTGGCTTGAGGCGGCTCGTGCTTGGGGGCTACGGCCTTGGCATCATCGCCATCGCCTGCGCTGCCTGGGCGAGCCTCGCGACCTGGTCCGTCTACGATCCGAGCTTCAACAACGCCACGCAAGCGGCGCCCCGAAACCTGCTCGGGCATTGGGGCGCAGTGCTCGCCGACCTCGCCATCCAGTCCCTGGGCCTTGCGTCGATCGTCCTCTTCCTGCCGCTGGCTGCCTGGGGTTGGCATCTCGTGCTCCACACGGTGCCGGAACGCGGGCGGGCGAGGCTGTTCATTTGGCCCATCGCCGTGCTGCTGCTCGCCGCCGCCCTTTCCGCGCTGCCACAGCCGAAGAGCTGGCCGCTGCCGAACGGACTTGGCGGCATTCTCGGCGATTTCTTCATGGCCGGCGCCCATGTCATCGGACTGTTGCCCGCGGCCGCCGCCTCCTTCATCGCCGGTCTTGCCTTCCTGATTACCGGCACCTCCCTGCTGCTATTCGCCTGCGGCACGAGCGCCTCCTCGCTCATTGCCGTGTGGGCGCCGAGAACGAAAATCCCGAGCGAATGGGCGAACGCCTCGCTTGGCGCTGCGATGCACATTGCCATGCATACAGGCGCCCAAATCCGGCGCGGCTTCGGTTGGCGGAAACGCGAGGAGGCGCCCGATGACGCTCCCGACTTCGATCAGGACGCCGCGGCTGCGCCCCAGGAGGAGCCCTGGGCGGAGGCCGATGCGGATGGCCGTATCGAGCCCTCCTTCGATGTCGAGCCGTTCGACCTCGTCGATGACGCGGAGGGCGACGAGGACGAGGAGGACGTCACCGAGCCGACCTTTCGCATCACGCGCACCACGCCGGAAGCGAAAAAGGGGCATACCGGCCCGCGCCGCCCGCCGCGCTCGCACACTCCCTACGAGGCTCCGCCGCTCAAGCTGTTGCAGCAGCAGCCTCGCTCGAATCGCGGCCGCAGCATCAGCGACGAGGTCCTGCAGGAGAACGCGCGGGAGCTCGAAGGTGTGCTGCAGGATTTCGGTGTCAAGGGCGAGATCACCAATGTGCGCCCTGGCCCCGTGGTCACGCTGTATGAGCTCGAGCCCGCGCCGGGGACGAAATCCTCCCGCGTGATCGGGCTAGCCGACGACATCGCCCGCTCGATGAGCGCGGTCGCCACCCGCGTGGCCGTGGTCCCCGGCCGCAACGCCATCGGCATCGAGCTCCCGAATGAGCGGCGCGAGATCGTGGTCTTGAGAGAGCTCATCGAGTCCCCCGACTTCCAGGAGACGGATGCGAGATTGGCGCTCGCGCTCGGCAAGAATATCGGGGGCGAATCCGTCATCGTCGATCTCGCCCGCATGCCGCATCTCTTGATCGCCGGCACCACGGGCTCCGGCAAGTCGGTCGGCATCAACACCATGATCCTGTCCCTGCTCTACCGGCTGTCTCCGTATCAGTGCAAATTCATCATGATCGACCCCAAGATGCTGGAGCTCTCCTCCTATGACGGCATCCCGCATCTGCTCGCCCCAGTGGTCACCGATCCGAAGAAGGCGGTGGTGGCGCTCAAATGGACGGTGCGCGAGATGGAAGAGCGCTACAAACGCATGTCGAAATTGGGCGTGCGCGACATCAAGGGGTACAACAGCCGCATCCTGCATGCTGAGGCGAAAGGCGAGGTGCTGACCCGGACCGTGCAGACGGGCTTCGACCGCGCCACCGGCCGCGCCATCTATGAGCAGGAGGAGATGGATTATGAGGCGATGCCGTACATCGTCGTCATCGTCGACGAGATGGCGGATCTGATGATGGTCGCCGGCAAGGACATCGAGGCCGCGGTGCAGCGGCTCGCCCAGATGGCGCGGGCCGCGGGCATCCATCTGATCACCGCGACGCAACGTCCGAGCGTCGACGTGATCACCGGCACCATCAAGGCGAACTTTCCGACGCGAGTTAGCTTCCAGGTGACGTCGAAGATCGACAGCCGCACCATCCTTGGCGAGCAGGGCGCCGAGCAGCTGCTCGGCCAAGGCGACATGCTCTATATGGCCGGGGGCGGCCGCATCATGCGCGTGCATGGACCCTTCGTCTCCGACGAGGAGGTGGAGAAGGTCGTGCGCCATCTGAAGCGACAGGGGGTGCCGGACTATCTCGAGGCGGTCACCGAGGAGGAGCAGGACGAGGACGGCAGGGGGCCTGAGGACGGCGAGGACTATGCCGAGTCGGGCGACGACCTCTACGATCAGGCCGTGGCCATTGTGCTTAAGGACCGCAAGGCCTCGACCAGCTATGTGCAGCGGCGGCTCGGCATCGGCTATAACCGTGCGGCCACCCTGGTTGAGCGGATGGAAAAAGAGGGGCTGATCGGGGCCGCCAATCACGCCGGCAAGCGTGAGATCCTGGTCGGCCGCGACGAGGCGACGTCGCCTTATTAGGGCCTTTGCTCCTCGCCCGGGGAAGTGCTCGAAAAGGCGCGTCTTGGAGCGAAAGGCCCGGGCTCTGCCGTCACCTCGTCAAGAAGTTGACCAGATTTGGAGGAATCATCTATCGATTGCCGCTGGCACTTTACCGAGCCGGTCCATCAGGGGGTCATCAATGCGCTTAGGAACCGCGTGGCTTCTCTTGAGCTTGTCACCAGCTCTTAGCCTGTCGGCGGGACTTGCCTTCGCCCAGGACACCACGACGGTGCAAAAGATGACGCCCACTACCGGCGCCACCCCCCCGCAAGATGCGCTCCGGCCGGCGCAAGACGTGCCGGGGGGAGCCGCACCTGCCGCAGAGCAGCCCTACGACGCTTCGCTTCCCGAGCCAGGCGATACGGCGGCGGAGCCAGGCGAGATCAATCCCAATGCCGCCGACGAGGGGGCGGGCTGGGACGCGGCGGTGGAGGCCGCCCCCCGGCCCACACCTCTAATCGGCGAGCAGGAGACCGCGGCCGTGCAGCGCATCAATGCCTATTTCAACGGCATCACCAATTTGCAAGGGAAATTCGAACAGATCGACTCCAACAACAAGCACGCTACGGGCCGTTTCTACGTGGAGCGGCCGGGCAAGCTCAGATTCGATTATGCGCCCCCAAGCGAGCTCCGCATCGTTGCCGACGGTCATTTTCTTGCCATCGAGGATTCGGGCCTGAAGACGATCGAGAAATATCCACTCGAGTCGACACCCTTCCGACTGCTGCTGGGCGACGGCGTCGATCTCGACCGCGATGCCCGCATCGTCGGCGTTGAGAGCCAAGAAGGCTCGCTTGCGATCGCGCTCGAGGACAAGACCGGCGACGCTGCCGGTCAGATCAAGCTCTATTTCGATACCGAGCCCGAAATGAAGCTGAAGCAATGGGTAATCACCGACGCCCAGGGGCTGGCCACCAGCGTGACGATCAACGACGTCATTCCGGGAAGAAAGGTCGCGGCCGATTTCTTCAACTCGACGGTGTCCTTTCAGCCGTTCCAATAGGAGCCAGGCAGGGGTTAACTCGTGGCTTCAAACCCCCGGTCCCGTCGTTCACGAATTCGTTAGCTGACGCCAAAAAATGGCGCAATATCCGCATGATAGGCTGGAGAGCGCGCGCTCCGTTTACGCCCCATTAATTTTTTTGCCGCGCGCCGGTTGAAATCGGCGGGGAACCTCCATATTTCTGAGTTCAGAGCGGTCCACATCGCTTTTCATCGGTAGTGCCCCCCGTCTAGCCGAAGATGTGGCCCGCCCGTGCCGGCTTCCCTCCCGGCACGCGCGCGCAAAAAACGCGCTTCTGGCGCCCAACCATGCGTAGTGGTTGGGCGCCTTTTCTTTTTTCTGCGCTAGCTTGCTCCACCCGCACCCCGGAAAATTTGCGTCCGCCAATTTCCGGCGCCGCGATCGAAAGACCTTGTGTCGCCGGTCTTACGCACCGATCCTCGGCGCCCCATGCGCCTTCGTCTCGCCACCTGGAACATCAACTCGGTCAGGCTTCGTCTCGACCTCGTCGAGCGCTTCGTCAGGGCCTATCGGCCCGACATCCTCTGCCTGCAAGAGATCAAATGCGTTGGCGGCAGCTTCCCCGAGCTGCCGCTCCGTGCTCTCGGCTTCGACCACGTCGCGATCGCCGGGCAAAAGGGCTATCACGGCGTCGCCACACTTTCGCGCATTCCCTTCACGCTCGTCGAGCGCCGCGACATTTGCGGGCGGGGACACGCACGCCATCTCTCAGTTGCCCTTGGCGGGGGCAGCCGCGCACAAAAGCCGCTCGTGCTGCACAATGTCTATGTGCCGGCGGGCGGCGATGTGCCGGACCCGGCGCTCAATCCAAAGTTCCGCCACAAGCTCGA
>Ga0116221_1001553_pt1 | contig 15300 bp, 18 predicted proteins | sample Sb_taG_5_FD_88965 | JGI IMG/M metagenome (GOLD analysis project Ga0116221, IMG submission 88965) | Peat soil microbial communities from Weissenstadt, Germany - Sb_50d_8_FC metaG | ecosystem: Environmental > Terrestrial > Soil > Wetlands > Peat | place: Germany: Weissenstadt | collected 2010-09-21 | reverse complement strand
TCGCATGACAACTACCGCTCCTCAAATGAGCCTAAGAGAGAGTTCATGTTCTAAGCGCGCTTTGCGGCCCGACCTCGGTCATCTCATGGCGGGACGGCGTACGAGCGATGGCTGGATCATGGCCGATGGCTCGGCCCTACAAGCGTCGCCTCGCCTCCATCCCCGGCTGACCAGACAGGCTATCAACGGAGGCAAGCGCAAGGGAACGGATTGCCTCCTGGCTATCGCAATTGACGTCGTCTCGGAGGCTCATCGTCAAGAGAGAGCACGCGAGGATTGCTTCAGCGGTGACGGGTGCAGCTTGGTTTTTTGATCCATACCTGCAAACGCTGCGACAAAGACTGGCTCCGGCGTCCTCCGTTCTACTATTTTTTGTGAAAGCCGATTTCCCGCTGCAGTTTATCTGCGCGGGAGATTAAGGTTGGCCCTGCATGGAGACTCCGCCCTGATTTCGATCAAGAGCGAGGTGGATCTCATGCGCGCGGCCGTGCGCAAGAATGGCATCATGGTCGGCTCTTCGGGGAATGGCGTTTTGGCGCGGTTCGAGGAACTCGGTTTCATCGAGATCGAGGCGATGCTGCTCGGGCAGAGCTTCCCGAAGCGATAGGCTTGGCGCGCGCCCGATGCGCGCGACCCGGCAACGGTCGGAGCAATAACGTCGCGATGATCGAAGCGCCTCGATAGCTTCGCCGCATACGGCGCACACCCGGTCGGCACGCGCCTGAGGCGGCGAAGGGGCTAGGGAAAGACTGATCGTGCTGAGATATGCTGGAACTATCGCCGTGATCGCCGGGCTCGTGGCCAGCGCGTGGGGTGCCTACTCTGCTTCGAAGGCCGTTTGGCTAACAGAGGAGGAGGCCGTCGAGATAGCTGCCACTCGATCGGTGGGCGACACCTTCGAAGAAAAACTCAAGGCTCACGGCGTCCAAAGCCTGCTGCGTGAGAGTCGTGGCGCGGCCAGGGGGTTTACGCTCATCATGATCGGCACGCTACTCCAAGCGGTCGGCGCCGTCTTGCTCATGTTTGCGTGATGGGGGTCCTTCTCGGCTCGCCACAAAAGCGGGGCGCTGCCGCCCGGAATTTCACTCGCTGCAAAATTGTCCGGCGGGGTTGACGGCGCTTTGGCCCGCCAAAAAGGCGCAAGGCTGAGCTCATCATCGGCTGATCGACCACAGGCGTCCGGTGCCTGAGAGTGACAAGACTCCCGCCTGCAACTTCAAGGACGGGAGCTATGCCCGGTGATCCCAAAGAGCGCCGCATACACGCGTGCAATGCACGCAGCTGGCTGAAACCGCTCTAAGCAAAAAGGCGCGGGAGATATTTCTCGACTTCGCAAGCACTTGGCTCAAGCTGGCGTCTCATCTGGAAAGAAGCCAAGCGCTTCTGAACAAATGGGGCGGTCAAGCCGCATAACATCATTTTCGGACCATCCTCCAAGGCAATGGATGATCCTACCTAGCCGTCTTGATGCGACGCGGGGCGGGTTGTTAGACTCGGCGCATGGACCAAGCCGAGGTCACTAGCGCCGATCTTCGCGCCTGCTTGGCGTCTCTCGCGAAACCCTCTCCGATCTGGCGAAGCGCGAGATTATCGTGAGGGGCAGGCTGACCATGATACAACGCAGCTCGCGCGAGGCCAGAGAGGTTGGCCATGGGCGCTTCCCTCCGCATAAGTGGGTTCGGCCTAACTGCCCGCGCCTAAAGGCCGCGGACCGGTGAACGACTATGAGCGCAATAGAGCGCAAACGGCCCCGTCGCGAAGAGTGGCCCAACTCGCAGTGAGGTTAAGTCTAGGACTCCGCCATGGCTGGGGCGCGCGCGGCCGGTTTCGGTATTGCTCCCGGGATATTGCGCGGATTGCGGTAGACAAACGGCAGAGGCGGCTTCGCCGCTTCCTCGCGCGCAAGCCTAACCATCTCGCCGTGATAGGGTGAGAGCGCGCAAGCGGGATCGGTGTTGCGGGCGTCGCCGCTGATCGCCATGGCCTGGCAGCGGCAGCCACCCCAATCGATCTCCTTGAAGGCGCAGGACCGGCAGGGCTCCTTCATCCAGGAGGTCCCCCGGAAGGCGTTGAAGGCGTCGGAGTTCAGCCAGATGTCGAGCAGCGGGCGGTCGAGGACGTTGTCGAATTTGAGATTGGGGATGGTCTCGGCGGCGTGACAGGGCAGCACCTTGCCGGCGGGCGTGATGTTCATGAAGCCTTTGCCCCAGCCGCCCATGCAGGGCTTCGGACGCTTGGCGTAATAATCGGGCACGACCATGTCGATGGTAAGCACGCCTTTGAGCCGCTCGCGCTCGCGCTCGACGAGCTCGATCGACTGGAGGGTCTGGTCATAGGTCGGGATCAGCGCCGCGCGGTTGAGATAGGCCCAGCCATAATATTGCACATGGGCCACTTCGAGCCGCTGCGCGCCAAGCTCGAGCGCAAGATCGATGTAGCGGCCGACATTGTGGATGTTCTGGCGATGGATTGGGGCATTGATGGTCAAGGGCAAGCCGAGCTCGGTCACCCAATGGGCGACGTCTAGCTTCTTCTGCGTCGCTCCTGGGTAAGCACCGATGCGCTCCGCGTTCTCGGCATCGACATCCTGGAAGGAGATCTGCACATGATCGAGTCCGCGTTTGGCGAGCGCCTCAAGCCGCGGCCGCGTCAGCGTGACGGCGGCGGTGATCAAATTGGTATAGAGACCGGCCTTGGAGGCGGCGGCGACGATCTCCTCGAGATCCTTGCGCGCGGTGGGCTCGCCGCCCGAGAGATGCACTTGCAGGATGCCCATAGCGCCGGCCTGCTCCATGATGGAGATCCAGGCCTCGGTCGATAGTTCCTTGTTGACGCGCTCAAGCTCGAGCGGGTTCGAGCAGTAGCCACATTGCAAGGGACAGCGGTGGGTGAGCTCGGCAAGCAATCCCACGGGCGCGAGGGCGCAAAGCGCCTCGGTGGCGTTGGTGCTGCCGCTCACGCCGCTCGTCGGCTCATCGTCCACGCTGACGGACTGACAATGTCCATTGCCATTCAACTCGATCGCGCTCATGCCCTGATATATCCTTTGTCGGCAAGGCCTTGCAGCAGCTCCTGAACGTCGGCGCGGATCACCTCCACCGGGGCCGAATATTCGGTCGCAAGGGCCTTGGCGATGTCCTCCACGGTTGTTTTGCCGTCGCAGAGCTTGACCGCTGCGACGTGACGGCCTCCGCCTTCGCGGAAGCCGCCAGAACGGGTAGAACTTGTAAGCTCGACGCTTGAAACTAAGCGCGGTCAAACTCGGCAGGGAGGTAACTCGTCACTTCCATGCCAGCCTCTGATTCAGTAATCTCTGGTTTCAGCCACTTTTTCATTATCGTCTCCTTCGGTGAATTCTTTTCAAACCATGTAATATATATGGGAATAGTGCATGAGAACCGTAATGACGGCGCCATGAAAACTTCCTGACTGCCACATTAAGAAATTCTGAATAGGAATGTTTGGGAACGCCACGTAATTTTGGGCTTTGTCGTTAAGCGGAATAAAAACCAAGTCGTAAGAGCAGACGGAGGACGGCAATGTTCAAATTCATCGAGGGTCTGCCGCAGGGCGTGATGGCGATCGAAGCCACGGGCAAGGTAACGCACGAGGATTATCACAATACGCTTATCCCCAAGGCCGAAGCGATGATGGCCAAGGGTCCGATCAGGATGCTTTATGTCATAGGGAAGGAGTTCACAGGCTTTGAGCTTGAGGCACTGTGGGACGACAGCGTGTTCGGGTTCAAGCACTGGCACGATTTCGGCCACGTCGCCGTGCTTACTGATCACGCGTGGCTGCGCGCTATGGTTAGCATGTTCAAACCTTTCTTTCACGGCGAAGTCCGGCTGTTCAGGCTTTCCGAATTGCCTGCCGCGAAAGACTGGATCACGGACGCGAAAAGAGCAGCCGCATGATGGTGGTGCCCCACAATGCAGGCGATGGACAAGTCTCGGGGCAGGTAACCGCCGTCCACGGCTCGGTTATCGACGTAAAGTTTCCCGCAGGATTTTTACCGGCGGTCGATGAAGGCATTACCATCGAGCGCGGCGAAAGCCGCCAGCTCATTGCAGAGGTGCATCAGCACCTCGATCCTGTAACCGTGCGCGCTGTGGCACTCGAAAGCACCGTTGGATTGAGCCGCGGCGCACGGGCACGCGCCACCGGTGCCCCCATTCGTGTGCCCGTCGGCAACGCTGTGCTCGGGCGGCTCCTCAACGTCACCGGCGAGCCCACCGATCGTGGGCCGCCGCTTCCCGCCGACATCGAGCGCCAGCCTATTCACGCGCCAGCCCCTGCGATCGATCGCCTGAGTGCGACGCTTGAGATTTTCCATACCGGCATCAAGGTGATTGATCTGCTTGCGCCGCTTGTAAAAGGCGGGAAGGCGGCGATGTTCGGCGGCGCCGGTGTCGGCAAGACCGTGCTCATCACGGAGCTGATCCGCACCACCGTCGAACGGCATTCGGGTATTTCGGTCTTCGCCGGGATCGGTGAGCGTTCGCGCGAGGGGCACGAACTGCTGCTCGAACTCAAACAGTCCGGTGTCCTTGCGCGCACAGCGCTTGTGTTCGGACAGATGAATGAGCCGCCCGGCGCGCGCTGGCGTGCGGGGCTGACGGCGCTCACGATCGCCGAGTATTTTCGGGACTTTGCCCGCGAAAATGTGCTGCTGCTCATCGACAACGTTTACCGAATGGTTCAGGCTGGCGCCGAAGTCTCCGGATTGCTCGGCCGCCTACCTTCGCGCGTTGGCTATCAACCTACACTTGCGAGCGAGATCGCTGAACTGGAGGAGCGGATCGCCTCCGTTGCCGGCGCTGCTATCACCTCGATTCAGGCGGTCTATGTGCCGGCCGACGATTTTACCGACCCAGCGGTGGCGGAGATTTTCAGCCACCTCGATTCTTCGATCGTGTTGTCCCGCGACATGGCAAGCGAGGGCATGTATCCGGCGATGGACCCGCTCGCCTCGACGTCGAGCCTGCTCGACCCGCGCCTTGTCGGCGAGGCGCATTACCGGATCGCACAAGATGTTCGCAAGGCCATCGCCCACTACCGCGAGCTTCAGGAGATCATCGCGCTGCTCGGTATTGAAGAGCTGAGCGCGGCAGATCGCACCGTCGTCAAGCGGGCACGACGCCTCATGCGCTTCCTCACTCAGCCCTTCATGGTCACGGTCGCATTCACCGGCAAGCCTGGCCGCGCCGTCGAGATCGACGCGACGCTCGCCGGATGCCACGCGATTCTGGAGGGCGAAGCCGATGACTGGGCCGAGAGTTCACTCTACATGGTCGGCGACATCGACGAAGCGCGGCGCAAAGAAACGCAACCGGCGAAGGGGGTGTCATGAGGCTCGCCGTGACCACGCCGCTCGCCATCATCACCGAAGCCCATGATGTCGCGCATCTTCGCGCCGAGGACGAGACTGGGGCCTTCGGTATCCTGCCGGGCCATGCCGACTTCCTGACGGCGCTCTCCGTATCCGTGGTGAGCTGGCGTGATCAGGCTGGGGTCGAGCATTACTTGGCCGTGCGGGGCGGCATGCTCGAAGTGCGCGGCGGCGAGGCGATCACGGTCGCGACGCGGGAGGCCATCGCCAGTGACGATCTGCACCATCTTGAAACTGAAGTGCTCGCTACATTCCGCCACGGGATCGAGGAGGAGCGGGCCGCTCGCACCGATGCGCAAAGACTTTATCTCGCGGCAATCCGGCAAATCTGCCGCTTCCTCAAATCGGAACGCGCACCGGCCGTTCCCGGCGGGCCGGGCGTCACACAACGCGATGGTATCGATTAATGACGCAGCAGCCCGACAATCACGAGTCGCTCGATGAGGCCGTCAGGACGCGGCAGCAGCGGCGCGCGCGCTGGCAGCGCGAGGGCGAGCGCTCGCTCGGCCAGAACCTGGCGATGATCGGTGCGCTCGGCTGGACCATCGTAACGCCGACGCTGATTGGCATTTTCGCAGGTCGCTGGCTCGATCGGCACTTCGATATGGGAATTTTCTGGACGTTGGGCCTGCTCGTGGCGGGCCTCGCGCTCGGATGCGCACTTGCCTGGAATAGGATGCATAGCGAATGACCCATGAAACACTGATCTCGATTTCTTCTCTCACAATGACGATGGCATTGATCGGCTTTGCCTTCGGTCTCGTTTATTTTGCGGCCTTGCGCCGAACTGTGACGCTGTTTGCCGCGGGAGGCGGCTGGTTCGTCCCCGTAGCGCTGACGCTGAGCCGTATCGGCGTGGCAATCCTCGTTCTTGTTCTCGCCGCCAAGCTCGGCGGTGCCTCGCTGCTCGCGACGTTTATCGGCTTTCTGCTCGCCCGCACGGTGGCGCTGCGTGCCGGAAGGAGCGCCGGGTAATGCAGCCGTCGCCGCTCACCAGCATTGTTGTCTTCCATCTTGGTCCGGTCGCCATCACCCGGCCCGTTGTAACGACCTGGGTCATCATGCTCGCACTCACCGTCGTCTGCTGGCTCGTGACACGGCGGCTCGCGCTAAACCCGGATCGCCGCCAGATAGTGCTTGAGCTTCTTGTCACCGGCATCGCGCAGCAGATCGAGGCTGTCATCGGCAAGGATGCGCGGCCGTATCTTCCCTTGCTCGGCACGCTCTTTATTTTTCTGGTGACAGCCAATCTTTCTGGCGTGTTGCCCGGTGTCGAAGCCCCCACCAGCAAACTTGAGACGCCGGCAGCTCTGGCGCTCATCGTGTTCTTCTCGGTGCATTATTTCGGCGTGCGGGCAAGAGGCCTCGGCGGCTATCTCGCCAGCTTTGCCGAGCCCAAGCTCATCATGCTGCCGCTTAACATTATTTCCGAGGTGACACGCACCTTCTCCCTCATGGTGCGCCTTTTCGGCAACGTCATGAGCGGCGCATTTGTCATCGCCCTCGTGGTGGCACTGGCAGGCCTCTTCGTTCCGATCCCGCTCATGGTCCTCGAAATCCTGGTCGGCGTCGTGCAGGCCTACATCTTCACTGTACTTGCAGCTGTCTTCATCGGTGCCGCGGTTGGCGCCGTCGGAAAAACATAACGGAGGTATTATGGATCCGAAGCTCATTAGTATCATCGGCGCCGTCATTGCCGTCTCGATCGGCTCGATCGGACCGGCACTGGCCGAGGGTCGTTCGGTCGCCGCGGCGATGGATGCCATCGCACGGCAGCCCGAGGCGGCCGGGACCATCTCGCGCACGCTCTTTGTAGGTCTGGCAATGATCGAGACGATGGCGATCTACTGTCTCGTCGTGGCGCTGCTGCTGCTTTTCGCCAACCCCTACGCGCACTGACCATGCACTTCGATTGGTGGACACTGGCGCTGCAAACCGTCAATTTCGCGATCCTGGTCTGGTTGCTGCATCGCTTCCTTTACAAGCCGATGCTGCGCATGATCGACGCGCGCAAAGCTGCTGTCCAAAAACAGTACGATGAGGCCAAGGTAGTCGAAGACAAGGCGAAGGCTGATCTCGCCAAGATTGAAGCGGAACGCGCCGGCATAGCGGCGGAGCGTGAAGCCGCACTCAAGGCTACCGCAGCCCAGGCGCAGGGAGCGGCGGAGACCCGCCGCGCCCAAGCCGAACGCGAGGCGCAGGCGCTCCTTGAAGCAGCGCGAAAGTCGCTCACGACAGAGCGTGAACACGCGCTCGCCGAGCTTCGGCGGAGCGCTCTTGACGTTGGTGCCGAATTTGCGCGGCGACTGCTTGCCGAGGTGCCAGCGCAGCTTCGCGCGGAAGCGTGGATCGAGCGGATCGAACAACACCTCAAGGCGCTCCCCAAGACGGAGCTTGATACGCTCATCAGACAGTTTACGGACGGCAGTGCTCTCACGGTGGTGACCGCATCGCCGCTTCCACCTGAGACGGCCGACACGTGGCGCGCCCGGCTGCGTCGGCCCCTGGGTGATGGCATTACGATTACGTTCGTCGTGGACCCGGATCTGATAGCGGGAGCCGAGCTGCATTTTCCGACCGCCATTCTGCGCTTCTCATGGCAAAGCGCGCTGGTAGCTATGCGCTCGGAGATTGGTGCCCATGCCGACGCTCACTGACGATCTCCGCGAATGGCTTGACCGGAGCCGGCAACGTATCGGCGCCCTTGCCCTCGCACCACGGCTCGAACATGTCGGCCGCGTGATGCAGGTTGGCGACGGCGTGGCGATAGTGCAGGGCCTGCCGGACACACAGCTCGACGAGCTGCTGATATTCGAAGGCGGCGTGCGCGGCCTCGCTGTTGATCTCGGCGAGGAAACGATCGGATGCGTATTGCTGGGGGATACCAGTAGCATCCCGGCCGGAAGCGTTGTGCATGGTACGGGCGAAGTGGCGCGTGTTCCTGTCGGCGATCCGCTGCTGGGCCGCGTGGTTGATGCGTTGGGCGTTCCGCTCGACGGCGGCGAGCCGCTTGATACCGAGCAACTTTTACCCGTCGAGCAGCCGGCGCCCGCGATCATCGATCGCGCGCTGGTGACGCGGCCCTTGGCGACCGGACTCCTCGTGATCGACGCCATGATTCCGCTAGGTAGGGGACAGCGCGAGCTCATCATCGGTGACCGTGGGACGGGCAAGACGGCGATCGCCGTCGATACCATCATCAACCAGCGTTCCAGCGATGTGATCTGCGTTTACGCCGCGGTGGGCCAGAAAGCGTCCTCGGTCGCGCGCGTGATCGAGGCGGTGCGCCACTATGGTGCGCCAGAGCGCTGCCTGTTCGTCATTGGCGAAGCCGATGCGGCGCCCGGCCTCCAGTGGCTCACCCCCTATGCCGCCTGCACGATGGCTGAGTATTTCACGGTGCGTGGGCGCGATGTACTGCTAGTGATCGACGATCTCACCAAGCACGCAGCAGCCTATCGTCAGCTTTCGCTGCTGCTGCGCCGGCCACCGGGACGTGAGGCTTATCCGGGCGACATCTTCTACATTCATTCGCGCTTGCTCGAACGCGCGGCGAAGCTGGCACCCGAAGGCGGTGGCGGTTCGCTTACCGCACTGCCGATCGCCGAGACGCAGGCGGGCAACATCAGCGCATACATTCCGACCAACCTCATCTCCATCACCGACGGCCAGATATACCTTGATCCGCGCCTCTTTTACGAAGACCAGAAGCCGGCGGTCGATGTCGGCAAGAGCGTGTCGCGTGTCGGCGGCAAGACGCAAGCGCCGGTTCTCAGGTCCTTCTCGGAAAGCCTGCGGCTCGAATATGCGCAGTTCCTGGAGCTGGAAGTGTTTACCCGCTTTGGCACCATGGTGGACGAGCGCGCGCGTAAAGTGATCGAGCACGGCAGGCGCATTCGCGCCGTGCTCGGCCAGCGCCAGTTTGCACCCCTCGCGCTTGGCGAGCAGGTTGCTCTGCTTTGTGCGCTGAGCGATGGCGTACTCGACGCTGTGCCGCTCGATCGCGTGGAGGCGTTTCGGTCAGGCCTCGGCCCATGGCTTGCCGAGCACTGTCCCGAGGTCATGGCGCTCGATGATCAGGCGAAGGCCTTCCCCGATGATGTTCGTAATCGCCTTAAGAGTTCTCTCTCGGCGCTCGCGAACTCCGTCGTGGCGTCGAACACCACGCCGGGGGAGGCTCAACCGTGACCCGCGTCGCCGAGATCCAGGGCCATATTGCCAACATGGACGAGTTACTCGACATCGTTGGCGCGATGCGCTCACTCGCCGGCATGCGTGTGCAGGAAGCACAACGTGCGCTTCCCGGTATCCGCGGTTATGCGGAATCCATGGCGGCGGCGATCGGTGCCGCCCTTCTTCTTATGCCGTCGCCATCCGAGACGTTGTTGACAGGAGGGCGCCGGGCCCTCGTTCTCTGTACGGCTGAGCACGGATTTGTCGGCGGCTTTAACGCGCGTCTTGTCGAAGCTGCGGAAGCCGCGCTCGAAGCCCGCGACCTGCTCTTCGTTCTGGGCAGCCGCGGCGCCGCCCTTGCGCTTGAACGCGGGCGGCAGGCAAGTTGGATGAGGCCGATGGCAACCAGAGTGGTCGGTGCGCCCGAGACTGTTAACCGTCTCACGACCGAACTCTACGTGCGCATTGCGCGTGGCGAAATCTCCCGCGTCGAGGTGATGTTCGGCCGCTACCATCAGGGCGGCGCGTCCACGATCGAACGGCATCTGCTTCTGCCGCTCGATGTCGCTTCGCTGGCCATCAAGCAACCGCGTCAGGCGCCGCTGCACAATCTCGCACCGCGGCCATTGCTGGAAAAGCTCATCGCGGAATATGTGTTCGCTCTTTTGACCGAAGCGGCAGTCGAATCCATTTCGAGCGAAAATGCCGCGCGCCTCACGGCCATGGAATCCGCGCACGACAACGTGACGAAGAAGCTCTCTCAGTTGCGTCAGTTTGCGCAGCAGGCTCGACAGACCGAGATTACCGACGAATTGCTCGATCTGGTCACGGGTGCCGAGGCGCTGGCGGATCAGAGCCCCCGCAAGGACCACACGCGGCGCACATAACTTCCATCGCCCGAAACCGGCGTTGCGTCAGATAGCGCGGACAAGAACGGCTCTGTCGAGCCACGGGCGCCGTAGCAGCCGTCGACCGTCGATCGGTGAGTGGCGTGCCGGGATCTCCCGAATGACTATGGGAGAGGCGTTTCGTCCAATCGGGCGATCCATTCTCGGAGTGACTGCTCGACGCCCTTGAGATCGGCCGCTAGCCCAGCAACGATCCGGCTTTCGTGCTTCTTTACCGCTGGTCCAAGTGACTTCGCTTTCTTTTGGAGCTCGGCATGCTGATGGACGATGGCGCCGAGCTCGATGATGTGCTCGACCGTTTCGGTTTCCATGCCGCGGGCGACTTCTGCCCTCATCTTCCGGATGCGGGCGTCCAACTCGGCAAGTCGATCGGACAGATCAAGGTCGGGCGCCCGCTTTGCGATGGGCATCTCTCTTTTCTAGTGCGATAGCTTGGGAGGTTCCCGGCGCAAAAGCAATGGGATCGCGTGCGAGTGCCGACCCGAGGAGCAAGCGCCTATGAACGGGCGTCGCGAGCGGAATTTTAATTGGCTGAGGAGCGTGTCGCTGCATTGCGCCCCCCATGGCTCTGTGGAGTTGGCGGCGCGATCGTGACGCGTGCTCATGTTTTGGCCAGAACCCCCGCGGGCGCCGCGGCGGCCCCAAAAACCTAAAACACATTGATGTGCATCAAAGCGCCGCTGAGCGGGTGTGCTATGTTTTTCACTAATCTCCGCATCAATTGCTGCGCGACGCTCCAGAACGATGCAGGCATTATGATTGTACAGCAAGCCGCGAATTCTTCGAAATTCAGCATCAGCCAGCAACCAGAGTAAGCAAAAATCCAATGGCCAAGCCGCACCAACAGGAACATTCGACGATTTCGAACTTGTGGGACGGATTGATGGGCTGGAACGGGCCGCTGATGGCGTCGGCCGGCGGGGTGGTGCAGGCATGCGCGGAGGCGTGTGCCGAATAATCCGGGCATCGGCACGCTGCGGAGTGAGCTGATCGATCGCGGTGCGATTTGTCCGCATGGTCGAAGCGACCGCAGCGTTGTGGATCGTGTGGTGAATAGCGAGAGCGCATCGCGATAGTCTGGCGGCGCTGCGGAGCGGAGACGAGGCGTTTGTCTTCCGGCCACCACGACGGTAGGCGCGCTGCGTGGGCTCTGAACCGGATCCACAGCGGCGGCGTCCGGAGAAAAAGAAGTTTTGATGAAGTACTCGAATCTAGCGTTACGAGTTTCCGCGACGGCCTTCGCGGCGGGGCTGATCGCTCTGAACATTGGGGCCGCCAGCGCCGTAGCCGTCGCCAGTTCGAAACGGTTGGAGACTATTCCGTCATGAAGACCGGAACCATCAAGGCACTGCCGACTGCTGCATCGGTTCGCCGCGCGGTAGTGCCAACATCGGGGCAAGATTCGCCGGATGTACAATCGAAGAAATCGACTGAATTTCCAGAATGGCCACTATCCTGGTGGACGCAAGCGACGACCGAGCTGCTGCAGACCTGGACGCGGTTTCCACCACTCGGTCTGCAGCCCGCAGGGGGCCACGGAGCCGTGGCGGCTACGAAGCCTGCGACGCAGGTGCCCGGCGCGGAAGCCAAGGTCGATCCGCCGACCAGCGGCGACCGGTTGTTTCATGCCACCATGGGCCGGTTCACGTCCGGCATCTCGCCGGTCAGCCTTGGGCTCGCCTACGCCGACTGGGCGTTCCATCTCGCGGCGTCGCCCGGCAAATGGCAGATTTTGCTGGAGAAGGCCGTGCGCAAGGCGGTTCGTCTGGCGACCTATGCGCCGCAGGCCTGCAGCGGCCCGGCCTGTCCGTGCTGCATCGAGCCGCTGCCGCAGGATCACCGGTTCCGGACCGAGGCGTGGCAGCGCTGGCCGTTCAATGTGATCCAGCAGGCGTTTCTCTTGAATCAACAATGGTGGCACAACGCGACGACCGGCATCGGCGGCGTGTCGGCCCACCATGAGCAAGTCGTCTCCTTCGTCGCGAGACAGCTGCTCGACACCGTCTCACCGGTCAATTTCATCGCAACAAATCCCGAAGTTCTCAAGACCACGGTCCGGGAAGGCGGCCGGAATTTGGTGCGCGGCGCCATGAACTTCCTTGCGGACTGGGAACGGGCAGTCGGCGGAAAGCCGCCGGTGGGCGCCGAGCGCTTCCAGCCCGGCCAGAACGTCGCCGTCACGAAGGGCCAAGTGGTCTACCGGAACCGGCTGATCGAGTTGATCCAGTATGCGCCGGAGACTGACGACGTCTATGCCGAGCCCGTGCTGATCGTGCCGGCGTGGATCATGAAGTACTACATCCTCGACCTCTCGCCCTCCAATTCGCTGGTGCACTACCTCGTCGGTCGAGGTCACACCGTGTTCATGATCTCCTGGCACAATCCGACGGTCGAAGATCGCGACCTCGGCATGGAGGATTACCTGCGTCTCGGCGTGCTGGACGCGCTGAAGGCGGTGCGGACGATCGTGCCGGAGCGCAGGGTGAACGCGGTCGGTTACTGCTTGGGCGGCACGCTGCTGTCGATCGCCGCGGCCTTCTTGGCGCGGGAGGGAGGGGCCGCGCTCAATTCGGTGACGCTCCTGGCCGCACAGACCGACTTCACCGAGGCGGGCGAGCTGATGCTGTTCATCGACGACAGCGAGCTCAATTATCTCGAGGACATCATGTGGGACCAGGGCTATCTCGATGGCAAGCAGATGGCCGGTATGTTCCAGCTTCTGCGATCCAACGACCTCATCTGGTCGCGCCTGGTGCACGAATACCTGATGGGCCAGCGCTCGCCCATGGTCGACTTCGACCTTATGGCCTGGAACGCCGATACAACGCGCATGCCCTACCGCATGCACAGCGAGTATTTGCGCCGCCTTTTCCTCAACAACGATCTGTTCGAAGGGCGGTATCAGGTGGACGGCCGACCAGTCGTGCTGAGCGACATCCGCGCACCGATATTTGCGGTAACGACGGAAGCGGACCATGTCGCACCATGGCGCTCGGTCTACAAGATCAACCTCGTGAGCGACACGGACGTCACCTTCGTGCTGACCAGCGGCGGCCACAATGCGGGCGTCGTGAGCGAGCCTGGTCACAGGCACCGGTACTTCCGAGTCTCTCACCGTTTGTCAGGCGAGATGTATGTCGATCCTGATACCTGGTATCTGAACAATCCGAGTACCGACGGTTCATGGTGGCCGGTCTGGGCCGAATGGCTGGAGCACAAATCCGCCGGGCGTGCCGCGCCGCCCCCGCTCGGGGCGCCCGATAAGGGCTATCCGCCGCTCGGCGCGGCGCCAGGGCAGTACGTTCTCGAACGCTAAGCGAGACTCGCACGTCTTATAGCCAAGGAGCGTTATGCTTACGTTATTACCGGACCAATGGAGCATTCCATGAAGGCGCTCGTCTATCTTGGCCCCGGTCGCAAGCAGGTCGAGGACCGGCCTAAGCCCGAGCTCAAGGCGTCCGACGACGCGATCGTGAAGCTCTCCAAGACCACGATCTGCGGGACCGATCTGCACATCCTGAAGGGCGACGTGCCCAGCTGTGCGCCAGGGCGCATCCTTGGCCATGAGGGCGTTGGCGTGATCGACCAGGTGGGCGTCGGCGTGACCGCCTTCCATCCCGGCGACCACGTGCTGATTTCCTGCATTACGTCTTGTGGCAAATGCGAGTATTGCCGGCGCGGCATGTACTCCCATTGCACCACGGGCGGCTGGATTCTCGGCAATGAGATCGACGGCACCCAGGCCGAGTACGTCCGCATCCCTCACGCCGACACGAGCCTCTATCCGATCCCGCAAGGCGCCGACGAGGAGGCTCTGGTGATGTTGAGCGACATCCTGCCGACCGGTTTTGAATGCGGTGTCCTCAACGGCAACGTGGCCCCGGGCTCCACGGTGGCGATCGTGGGCGCAGGGCCTATCGGGCTTGCCTCCCTCTTGACCGCGCAGTTCTATTCGCCCGCCGAGATCATCATGATCGACCTCGACGACCGCCGGCTGCAGGCGGCGAGCCGCTTTGGCGCGACGCAAATCATCAACAGCAGCAACGGTCAGGCCGCGGCCAAAGTCAAAGCGCTGACGGAGGGGCGTGGCGTCGACACGGCGATCGAGTCCGTCGGCGTGCCGGCAACTTTCCTGCTCTGTCAGGACATTGTGGCGCCGGGCGGCGTCATCGCCAATATCGGCGTGCACGGGACCAAGGTCGATCTCCATCTGGAGCGCCTCTGGTCGGCGAACATCGCCATCACCACGCGGCTCGTGGATACCGTCACCACGCCGATGCTGCTCAAGACAGTGCAATCCAAGAAGATCGATCCGAAGCTCCTGATCACGCACCAGTTCAAGCTCGACCAGATCCTCGACGCCTACGAGACCTTCGGCCACGCCGCGAGCACGGGAGCCTTGAAGGTGATTATCGAGGCGTGAGCGAAGTCTGGACCTGACACCCCTTCGCCGCGGCCTTACGTACCCGAAGCCAGACGTTGTTCAGCTTCGCTGAGGTACGACCGGAACGCGCTGGTGCTCGAGAGCTCCGGCGATGGTGTTGCCGGCTGGGCCCAAGTTAGCCTTCTCCTCCGAGCCTGTTCGACCCCACCCTCGACCAGATGCTTGACCTTGCAGATCGGTGGCGGATGTTCCCAGCAGAGGAGGGTTGGTATGCCGCCGCCCGCCATCGCCTCTAGCTCGCCCACTACGGACTTTGGATCGAGCCTGCCCAGCAACTCGTCGAAATAGCGCTCGGCGTATTCCTCCGGCGTCGCGCAGCTCTTGAACCACGGTCCAGGTGCAAGGCGCTTGTAGAGCTGACGGGCCGTCTCCTTCAGTGGAAC
>Ga0116221_1001544_pt1 | contig 15348 bp, 7 predicted proteins | sample Sb_taG_5_FD_88965 | JGI IMG/M metagenome (GOLD analysis project Ga0116221, IMG submission 88965) | Peat soil microbial communities from Weissenstadt, Germany - Sb_50d_8_FC metaG | ecosystem: Environmental > Terrestrial > Soil > Wetlands > Peat | place: Germany: Weissenstadt | collected 2010-09-21 | reverse complement strand
TCGCCAAAGGAGTCGGCGAGTTCATCGGCGACGACGAGTTGGACGAGTTCAACCGCATCAACCATATCCACGGGCAATCCGGAAAGGGCCAGCGCTTTATGACCTTTCCCGTGGAACGGCGGGAGGCCATCGTCGAATCGATGGAGGGCTGGCCGGTCAACCAATGGATCGCCTTCGACCAGGCGGCGCGCCATGTTTGGGCTTCGGGCAATGGATTCGATGTGACCGAAGCCACCGACTCACTCTACCTCGGTGACGCTCACTACGGCCGGTTGTATGGCGGCAGTTTGGAGATTAGCCGCCTGTACTTGCGCGCCTTCCTGATGGAATCCATGGCCACGCTCGGCCTCGTGGACATCGCCTACACCTACCCGCACGACCTATGGCCGGAACAGCACCAGTCCTGGAACAGCGGTGATGGGCTCGACTTCATCGGGCGCTACGACGGCCTGCTCTATGTCCGGCTGAACCCTCTCGGGGCGTATTGCCTGGAACTCACAGACGCCTACCAGCCGAGGGCCACGCAGGCCGCCAGACCCTTTCGCGTTCTTGCCAACCGCGAGGTCGCGCTGTTGGACGGCGGCCAGCCCTCCGCCGCCGACCGCCACCTCCTGGAACTGTTCGCCACGCCCAAGAGTGAGTTCGTCTGGGTGCTCGATACCGCGCGAATCCTGACTCATGTGGAATCCGGCGGCGCGCTCGACGAGGTGACGCGTTTCCTGGAGAGCAATTCCAGCGTCCCCATCCCGGAAACCGTCGCGGCCATGCTGGCGGACCTGGCGCGCCGATCGGCCGCCGTCGTGGGCGCCGAGGAGGCGCTCCTCATCGAGTTTCAGGACGAGACCGCCGCCGCGCTCGCCGCCCACGACACCCAGACCGCTAGGTATTGCCATCTGGCAGGCAAGAAGCATGTTGCGGTGCCCAAGAAAAATCTCCGTGCGTTCCGTTCGGCCATCAAGAAGCTCGGCTTCGTGATCCCCGATCGACTAACACAATGACCGGCTACCACACTGACAATCCGCTCATCGTGCAGGGCGATCACACCATCCTGGTCGAGGTCGCGAGCCCGCGCTACACCGACGCCCGCGATCAACTGGTGCGCTTCGCCGAGTTGGTCAAAGCGCCCGAGCACGTCCACACCTACCGGGTGACGCCGCTCTCCGTCTGGAACGCCTGCGCCGCGGGTGTGAGCGCCGCCGAAATCATCGCGGCCCTGCAGGAATTCTCCAAGTATCCCGTTCCCGCACACGTGGCCGTGGAGATTCGCGACTTCGCTTCGCGCTACGGACGCATGCGGCTCCTGCGCGACGAGCGCGGCCTCATCCTCCAGGCCAACGATTCCCCGCTGGCCGAAGAGGTGTCGCGCAGCAAGCACGTCGCGCCGCTGTTGCAGGAGCGGCTCTCCGCGCTCGAGTTCCGCGTGGCGCCGGCGGCCCGCGGGGAGATCAAGCAGGCGTTGGTGAAGATCGGCTTTCCCGCCGAAGATGTGGCCGGCTATACCACCGGCGAGGCCCTCAGCTTCTCCCTGCGCGACACCACCCTCGGCGGCGAGTCTTTCGGATTGCGCCCCTACCAGCAGGATGCCGCCGATGCGTTTCATGCCTCCGGCAGCGATCGCGGCGGCTCGGGCGTCATCGCGCTCCCGTGCGGCGCGGGGAAAACCATCGTGGGGATGGCCTGCATGGCCGCCCTGCAATCCTCCACCCTCATCCTCACCACCAGCGTCACCGCAGTCCGCCAGTGGATGCGCGAACTGCTCGACAAGACCACCTTGCTCGACTACCAGGTGGGCGAATACAGCGGGCTGGTGAAGGACGTGCAGCCGGTCACCGTCTCCACTTACCAGATCATGACCTGGCGCGGCAGAACCGATTCGGACTTCCCCCACCTGGCGCTCTTCGACCGGCGCAACTGGGGCCTCATCATTTACGACGAGGTGCACCTCCTGCCCGCCCCCATCTTCCGAATCACCGCCGGATTGCAAGCGCGGCGGCGGCTGGGCTTGACCGCCACGCTGGTGCGCGAAGATGGCCGCGAGGACGATGTCTTCGCGCTGATCGGCCCCAAGAAGGCCGACGTCCCGTGGAAGGTGCTGGAGAACCAGGGCTGGATCGCCACCGCCAATTGCACCGAAGTCCGGCTGCCCATGCCCGAAGAGCTGCGTATGCCCTACGCCGTCGCCGACGCCCGCGCCAAGTTCCGCATCGCCTCCGAGAATCCGCTGAAAATCGTCTCCGTCCGCGAGATTCTGGCGCGCCACCCGGATGAGCCCGCGTTGCTCATCGGCATGTATCTCGATCAGCTCAAGGCCCTGGCCGAGCCGCTCGGACTGCCGGTGATCACGGGGGCCACGCCGCAATACACGCGCGACAAGCTGTACGCCGATTTCCGCGAGGGCCGCATCCGCGTGCTGGCGGTCTCGAAGGTCGCCAATTTCGCCGTGGACCTGCCGGAAGCCTCGCTCGCCATCCAAGTCTCCGGCACGTTCGGCTCCCGCCAGGAGGAGGCCCAGAGGCTCGGCCGGATTCTGCGCCCCAAAGCCGCCCGCAACCAGGCGCATTTCTACACCGTGGTGAGCCGCGACACCGTGGAGCAGGACTTCGCGCTCAAGCGCCAGTTGTTCCTCTGCGAGCAGGGATACGCCTACTCCATCGTGGACGGAGAAGAGCTGGCCTTCCATTCCCCATGAAGATTCTGGAGATCGATTGGCAGGCCTTCCTGCAGGTGCTGGAATACTACCGGCGGCTGCCGTACGGCGCGCGGCGGTTCCTGGTGGAGAAAGTGTCGCCGAGCCAGGCCGCCCCCAACGCTGCAATGGACCAGTGGCGCGAGCCGCTGCTCGAATCCGGGATCATGATCGCCGGGCCGCAGGGCAAGAACGCGCAGGTGGACCGCCGCTTCCAGAGCTTCGTCCGTGTGATTCGGGCGATGGGCCGCAACCGGATTTTCCGGGTGCCCACGCGGGAATCCTTTCACGTTTTCGTCTCGGAACACTTCGAAGGGCCGGAAATCACGGCCTTCTCCGGCGTCGGCCACCAATACTACTACTACCGCGATTACGCCGCCGTCCAGGGACTGTTCTCACGCGTTTGTGCGGCCGCCTGGGTGAAGGGATTTCTGGAGGCGGAAGATCCGCACTGGGAGACTCCCTACCAGGCCGCCGGAAGCTCGCCGTATTTCTCGTCGGCAGCCGTTCTCCACGCGGCCCAGGCGCTCATTCAGAAGCTGGTGCCGGGAGCGGTACCCGTGCCCCTGGCACAATTGCCGGGGATGTGCCCCGAGCTGCGGCTCGACGTCCTGGGCGCCGCCATGCGGGCCGGATTCCGGTACCTGCTCTTCTACCCTTGCCTTCTAGGGGAAGGGCTCGAGCCCGGGCTGGGCCTGTGGCCCGCCGCCGCCCGCAAACTGAGCACCGAAATCCCGCGTCCGCCCGAGCCGGTCACGGTGTCCCACCCCTTTCACTCACCGTTCCTGGTGGACGACATGACCGCCGTCCTCTCCGCCTGCGCCGTCGCGCCGCACCGTTTGCGCGTCAACGATGAGGCGATTTTCGAGGCCGACCAACGGAATCTCGAGGCGGGCGTGGGAACCTTGCCGGAATGGATCGAGAAGGCGTTTCACTTTAACCCCGCGAACCGGATCGCGATCGCACTCGATTTTCTGCGGCACCACCAGTTCCTGGAACAGAAAGGCCGCCGGGAGCGCGCCATGCACATGGAGATCACAGAATTGGGGACCGACTGGCTGCGGCTGGGAGGCAAGGAGCGCCTCAAGGCCGTCCTCGACGGTCTCCGCAGCCAACTGAAGGACCGCTCCAGCCCAGTGGGATACCAGTCGGTTTCGTTGGTGCCGAACGCCGGAAGGATGTCTCTCGGCCGTCATGTGGAACAGGTCGCGTCCGCGCTCCGGCGCGTGTTCAAGGGAATTGAGGCGGGAGTGTTCGTGCGCCTCCGCGACTTCCTGGCATATCACAGGGATCGCGACAACCCCTTCGCTACGATTCATCGCGACGAGCCGTACGGTTCCGTCGTCGTCGCCGGCCGCTCGGTGTCGCAACCCTCCTCGGACGAGCTGGATGAGGCGTGGGAAGAGCAACTGGCCGACTTCCTGCAACTGCGCCTCGTGCCGTTGGGCGGAGCGAAAGCCGGCGCCGACGGCGACGGTGCGATCTGTTTTGCGCTCACCGATGCGGGGAAGTACCTGCTGGATGCGGCGGACGACTTTCAACTCGGCCAGGAATCGCAGGGGCGCATCGTGCTGCAGCCCAACTGCGACGTGGTTTTCCTGGCGCCTTCCGCCAAGGCGGAGTCCGAAATCGCGCGCTTTTCGGAGCGCCTGGGCAGACATGTGGGCACGCTGTTCAAGGTGACCAAGCCATCCATCCTGGCGGCCGCGGCTTCGGGTCTCAAGGCGCAGCAGGTCCTGAACACCCTGCGCGAGTACTGCGGCGCAGATCTGCCCGCCAATGTGGAGCGCGAGATCGTGGGCTGGTTCGGCCAGTTCCGCCGGGTCACCATGGTCCCGGCGATGCTGATCCACTGCCCGGATGCCGAGACCGCGACCCGCGTGATCTCCGCGGCCGGCGGCCGGGTGACGCGCCTCACCGATACCACGCTCGAATGGCACGAGCAGAAGCCCCAACCCGCGCTCCTCAAGAAACTGCGGGAAATGGGGATCTTCCTGCGCGAGCGCTAGCCATTTGTGCAGACAACCCAGGCTGGAGCCGGGTTGAATGAAATGAGAAAAACGGCTCTAATTATTGCGGTTGGTTGTACAATCGATGGTTGCCGGGATGCGAAAAAGGAGATCCTTGTTACGGAGATTCATCATGAAGCTGATTCATGCAATGGCAGGACCGGTCGTTCTTTGCATTTCCCTGCTCGCACAGGAACCCCCCGCAACTTCGCCGGGCACCGGAGGCGGCCAGGCTCGGGCTGCGAAGGTCCGCTCTCCGGAGGTGCTCGCAGACGGCCGGGTCACGTTCCGCCTCCTCGCTCCCAAAGCCACGGAGGTGCAGGTGCAAGGGAATTGGGAAGGCGGCCGCGGCCTGGCGATGACCAAGGACGGTTCGGGCCTCTGGTCCGTTACGACGAAGACCGCGCTCCAGCCCGAGGTGTGGGCGTACACCTTTTCGGTTGATGGAGTCAGGACGCTCGATCCGGGCAACTACAACGTAGCGCGCGACGGTATTGGATTCATGAACACGCTGCTGGTGCTCAGCGAAGCGTCGGCGGTGTTTCAGCCGCGGCAAGTGCCGCATGGAACCGTGTCGGCGATGTGGTTGCCTTCGACGGCCATGAAGACGCCGCGACGCATGTTCGTTTACACCCCGCCCGGGTACGAAGGGGAGCGCTACGAAGGGAGCACCACCAGGTACCCCGTGCTGTACCTGCTTCACGGCAGCGGAGGAGACGAAGAAGCATGGCCCGTCATGGGCATCGCCAACGTGATCATGGACAATCTGATCGCGCAGGGAAAGAGCAAGCCGATGATCGTGGTGATGCCGAACGCTTACTGGAACGAGCTGGCCTCCCTGGACCTTGCCGGTCCGCGCACCGCTCCGCCTCCCGGCGTGGGCTCGGGCGGGGGCGCTCAAGGATACGACGCCAATGAGAAGGACATCGTCGACGACCTGATTCCGTTCGTGGAGAAGCACTATCGCACGCTGCCCGGCCGCGAGAACCGGGCCCTGGCCGGCCTGTCCATGGGATCGGGGATCTCCGCGAACGTCGGGCTGAAGCGGCTCGATGTCTTCGCGTCAGTGGGCTTGCTCAGCGCGGGAATGTTTCGCGGCACCGCGAACGCCGCTCCCCCCGGGGTGGCGCTCCTGGAAAAGATCTCCCGGGCTTTTTGGCTGACCCCGTGGCCACGAACAAGAAGCTCCGCCTGCTCTTCTTCTCCTGCGGCACGGAGGATCCGCGCATGCCGGCAATGACCCAAGTTGAGGAGGAGTTGCGCAGCCGCAAGATCAACATCGTTTTCAAGCGCTACCCGGGCGAGCATGAGTGGAAGGTCTGGCGCCATTCGCTGGCCGATATGGCGCCGCTGCTTTTCAGATAGCAGGCCTAGTCGCTGCGCCTCAGGTGCGGACCCAGGGATGCATCACGGTGGCGGCGCGAACTTGCCAGGCAGCGTCCAGCTTGGCCTTCCTTTTGTCCACGTGGCTCTTCTGCCAGCTAAAATGAGTTTCGGGCCGAAAGCTCCATGGCGCCCGCGATTCGGGAGAAGGTATCATACCGCTTGGCCCACGCTTCGTAAGCCATTGATTCGCAGCCTCTAAGCTGCGCTACAGGGCATTCGCTACGGTAATGGCCTTGACGGTTGTTCGATTCCACCACAAGCTTTCTCAGTCGAGCGTCCGACGTCCGTACCTGTCGGCGCGAAAGGGTGACGACCAAACGTGAAGAGGTGGCCGTCCCCTGGGGATGTGATCTTAGTTCCCCCTAAATCTGGAGGTTCAGGATGAAACTACTGGTCGGAAACATACGTGCCGCGTGGCTGGCGGTGGCCCTCATTCTCTGCGTCGTCCCCTTTTTTGGACAACAGTCATCAGGCTCCATCAGTGGCGTCGTCCAGGATAGCCAGGGCGCCGTCGTGCCCAATGCCAAAGTAACCCTGCTCAACCAGGGACAAGGCGCCGTCGCCAGAGAACTGCAGACCAGCGCGGAAGGCACCTTCTTCTTCACACCGGTCATTCCCGGCACCTATTCTGTCGCCATCGAGGCGTCCGGATTTAAGAAGTACGTGAAATCGGATATCACCCTGTTCGCCCAGGATCGTGTCGGGCTTCCCCCTATTGTGTTGGAGATTGGGACCTTGGGGGAAACCATCAACGTGGAGTCCAGCGCGGTCGCGCTGCAGACCGTTAGCGCGGAACGCTCGGGCGTTCTCACGGGTTCGCAAATGACCGAGCTGGGATCCAGCACGCGGCTCTACACCGACCTGCTGCCGACGGTCCCTGGTTTCAACGCCGATACCCAGAACGCCAACGGCCTGCGCACCGACCAAAACGCCATTGCTGTGGACGGCACCCTGGTCGAGGACGTCGGCAACAACAGTGGCGGCGGCTGGCGGCTCAACCCGGACATCATTGCCGAGTTCAAGGTGCTGACCAACGGGCAGCAGGCCGAATTCGGCCGCGCCAGCGCCTCGAACATCACGCTGGTGACCAAGAGCGGCTCCCGCGACTTCCACGGCGTCGGCTACGAGTTTTACCGCAATGAATGGCTGAACGCCAATAGCTGGACGAACAACTATAACGGCCTGTCGCGCGCGCGGAACCGCAACAGCACCTTTGGCTTCAATGTCGGGGGGCCCGTGTACATTCCCCACAAGGTCAACAGCGGCAAGGAGAAGTTGTTCTTCTTCACCAACTTTGAGTTTCAGCGGCCGCGCGTGTTCGACAACCTGGTCTCGCTCACCGTCCCGACCGCCCTGGAACGCGCCGGCAACTTCTCGCAAACCAGGCAAAACAACATTCCGGTTACCATTCTCGATCCAGCCAACGGCAGAACGCCCTTCCCGGGTAACATGATTCCGCAGAACCGCTGGAACCAGTACGGCCTCCAGCTCATGAATGTTTTCCCACTGCCCAACCGGCTAGGCGTGGACCCCGGTTACAATTACCAGTATCAGTTCGCGGGCACGGACAGCCGGCACGACCGGACCATCCGCACCGACTACAACATTTCCAACCGATGGAAGTTCTTTTTCCGATTGCTGCAGAACAGCCGCGACCTGCTGCAATCCGGCGGGCTGAACGTCAACAATACCATCGGCGTAGGAGCGTTTCACGCGCTCAGCGGCACCATCTCCGGTTCCGGGAACCTGACCACCATCATCACTTCCACGCTGACCAACGAGTTCAACTACGGCAACACTCGCAACTGGCTGCCCAACGAGCCCGCATCCAACAGCGGATACCTGCGGGCCAATACAGGCGTCACTTTGCCTTTGCTCTATCCGAATGCGGACCAACTGGCGAATCTGGTCCCGAACATGTTCTTCGGAAGCGAGGTGACCAACGCGCCCACGGTCTTCATTGGCGGAATGCCGTACGACAACGAGAACCCCACCCAGAACATCACGGACAACGTCGCCAAGGTTTTTGCCACCCACACCATGAAGGCCGGAGTCTATTTCGAGAGCAGCACCAAGCGCCAGACCGCCACTGAAGTTAACAATGGCCGGCTCTATTTCAACACCGACTCTTCGAACCCGGGCGATAGCGGCTGGGACTATTCCAACATGCTGCTGGGAAACTACCAGACATTCGACCAGTCCAACGGGTACGTCAAGGGCTACTACTATTACCGCACCTTCGAGTGGTATGCGCAGGATAACTGGAAAGTGCGGTCCAACCTGACGCTGGACTACGGCATGCGGTTCTCGATCCTCCAGCCTTGGTACGAAGAGCACGATCAGATCTCCAGTTTCCAGACGGGAGCCTTTAACCCGAAGCAGGAGGTAAGTCTCTACCAGCCGGCCCTGGTCAACGGCGTGCGATCCTCGCTGAACCCGTTAACCGGACAGACCGGGCCGGCGGCCCTCATCGGCGCCATCGTGCCGAATTCGGGCAACGTCTATAACGGGATCGTCACCCCGGCCACCAGCACCAACGGCCGGGGAATGGTCGACAGCCAAGGCGTCCTGTTCGGGCCGCGGTTCGGCCTGGCGTGGACTCCCCTGGGGGCCAATGGCAACCTGGTGGTGCGCCTGGGCGGCGGCGTGTTTTACGAGAGGCTCCAGGGCAACATGATCTTCAACCAGATCAACTACCCTCCTGAGCTTCTCACCCCCAAGATCTACTACGGCAACCTGAGCACGATCGCCAGCTCTGCCGGGACCCTGTTCCCGCTCAATGTGGCCGGACTCTCGCCCGACGGCAAAATCCCCACGGTCTACAACTTCAACCTCAGCGTGCAGCGCCAACTGCCCGGCCAAATCATGTTGGATGTGGGCTACGTGGGCATGCTGAACCGCCATGAGCTGACCCGAACCCCCTTCAACGAACCGGCCTTCGGGTCCGCATGGCTGGCGCAGAACCAGGATCCGACCAAGTGCCCCACTTTGTCTACCTGCAAGCTCAATGGAGACAATGCGCTGCCGGTCGACTTCCTGCGTCCCTACGCGGGCTACACCGGCAGCGGTGCGGCGGTCGCGCAATCCGGCCTCGGGGGAGGCGGCTTCATCGCCACCTTCGGAGCCAGCGCCAACTATAATGCCCTACAGGTCTCGGCCAACCGCCGCGCGGCCAAGAACCTCACGGTCGGCGTGGCCTACACCTGGTCGAAGGTCTTGGGAACGGACGCCGACTACTCCTTCATAGGCAACCCGCTCGATCACCGCAAGGCGGACTATGCTCCGCTCACTTTCGACCGCACGCAAACACTGGTCGTCAACTATGTCTACGACGTGCCCGCTGGAGCGCGCAAGGGAACGTTTCTGGACAATCCTCTCGGCCGCGGGATCCTGAACAACTGGCAGGTCACCGGGATCACCAGCCTCTCCTCCGGTGAGCCGGTGGCCGTGGGCGGCAACAGCGTGATTTCTCTTGGCAGTTACAACGTGCAGGGAGTCGGCAGCACCACGCTCAACCAGGAGATCACGGGAAATGCCGACTGGGCCCCCAGGCCGGTGCTGACGTGCAACCCTAACCTCTCACCGGGATCCCGGACTCTGTATGCGTTCATCAACACGACCTGCTTCGGTCCGGCGTCTGTGGGGAGCACCGGGATGGATTCCTCGCTTCGTCCGATGCGCGGTCCGGGAGTCAACAACTGGAATATATCCGCCTTCAAGAAGTACCCGTTGGGGCACAACGAACAGCGTTACCTGCAGTTGCGCCTGGAACTGTACAACGCCTGGAACCATACCCAGTGGGGCGGCGCCGTTTCCAATAACTACGAAGCCGCCGGCTTCAACAATACTCCCACGTTCAACGCGGCGGGCCAGATCACCAACCTGCCGACAGCCCTGGGCGGCGGCGGAGGCCGTTTCGGGTTCGGCGCGCTGAACGCGGTCCGCTCTCCGCGCAACATTCAGCTCGGAGCCAAGATTTACTTTTGAACCCGCACGGCCGGAGAACTCACACGGCCGGAGAACTCAAAATGGACAACCCAAACAACATTATGGATAACCCAAATGCCAGGCGCTTTGACCGGCGCAGCTTATTCAAGGGTGCTGCTACCCTGGCCGGAGGCACGGCTGCCTACGCCCTGCTCGAAACCGGCTGCTCCTCGGAGAACAACTCCGCGCTGGCATCCACCGGGCCCATGATCGTCGCCTTGGACGGCAACGCGGTCGTCGAGACCACTGCTGGAAGAGTCCGTGGCTTCACGAAGAACGGAATCCACACGTTCAAAGGGATCCCGTACGCGGCGACCACCGAAGGAAACGCCCGCTTCCTCCCGCCCTCCAAACCCGCTCCGTGGGCCGGCGTCCGCAGCTCCATGTATTTCGGCCCGGTGTCCCCTCAGGGCCCTCGCGGCAGTTGGGCCAACGACGAGAATGCCTTCATGTTCCACTGGGACGACGGCATTCCCGGCGAGGACTGCCTGCGCGTGAACCTGTGGACTCCGGGGACCAACGACCACCGCAGACGGCCCGTGATGGTGTGGATCCACGGCGGCGGCTTCACCTCCGGGTCGGGCCAGGAGCAGCCCGGGTACGACGGCGAAAACCTGAGCCGGCGCGGCGACGTGGTGGTGGTCTCGCTCAATCACCGCCTCGGTCCGTTGGGCTACCTGAACCTGGCCGAGTATGGCCAGAAGTTCGCGAGCTCGGCGAACGCCGGCATGCTCGATCTGGTGGCCGCTCTCGAATGGGTCCGCGACAACATCTCCAACTTCGGCGGCGATCCCGGCAACGTGCTCATCTTCGGCCAGTCCGGCGGCGGCTCCAAAGTCAGTACCCTGATGGCCATGCCGACCGCCAAGGGCCTGTTCCATCGGGCCGTGGTGCAAAGCGGTTCGGGCCTGCTGCAGGCTACGCCGGAGGATTCGGCCAAACTGGCGGCGGCCCTGCTGGCGGAACTCGGGCTTCGTCCTTCGCAGATCGATCAGCTCCAGAAACTGCCCTATCAACGGATCGTCGAAGCCGGACTCGCGGCCCCGCGCAAAATCGCGCCCGCGAAGCCTCCCCTGCGGTCGGACATCATGGCGCCGCGGGCGGGGTGGTCCCCCACGGTCGACGGCAAGGTGCTGCCCACCCATCCCTTCCACCCGGGGGCGCCCGCCATCACCGCAAACGTGCCCATGATGATCGGCTCCACCTTCCACGAATGGGGCGTGAGCGCTTATGACGAGAAGCTGGAATCCATGAGCGACGACGAGGTCAAGACGCGCGTCGCCGGCTTCTACGGCGATAAGGCCGGACGCATCATCGAAGCTTACAAAAAAGCGCACCCGACGGTGAAGCCCGTGGAGATTCTGGCGTTCATCCTCAGTCCGAGATCGGCCCTGGTCGCCCAGGCCGGGCGCAAAGCCGCCCTGAATGCTGCGCCGGCGTACGTGTACTGGTTCGGGTGGGTGACCCCCATACTGGGCGGCCGGCCGCGCGCCTACCACTGCAGCGACATCGCCTTCGCGTTCTACAACACGGATGCCGCCGCCACCATGACCGGAGGCGGACCCGAAGCCCGCGAGCTTGCCGCGAAGGTCAGCGATGCCTTCGTCAATTTCGCCCGCAACGGGAATCCGAACCACGGCGGGCTACCCAACTGGCCGGCATTCACCGCGGCCGACGGCGAGACCATGATTTTCAATACGCGCTGCTAGGTCAAGAACGATCCCGACCGCGACGAGCGCCAGACTCTGCAGACTTAGTACACCGTTTCAGAAGTTCACTAACGTATTGCAAGACCGCTTGCTGACGGGGTGTCCCCTGGGCCCGGCTCCGATCGGAGCCGCGACAGTGAATGCCTACAGAGTTAAATTCTCGCCGAAATTGGCAGGATCTTTCCGCAGCCCGGAGAACGATCTTTCTCAGCGCTCTCCGCCTCCTCTGTTATCTCAGGTTTTGATTTTCTCTTGGTTTCTCTCCGCGTCTTCCTCCGCGTGCTCTGCGCCTCCGCGTCAAGGACACGGTTTCCTTTGGTCCCGGTTCGTCCGGGTTAGGGAGCGCTTCGGGAATATGCGGCCCCTTTTTCCTGCTGCCATGTTATATAATCGCCGCAGCGAGGTGGGACCGTGTCTTCGACCATTTTCCATCGTCCCCTGTCGGACGGTACACTGATGCACCCGGAGGCAGGTGGGGATCAGCGCGCCATCCGCGAGCAACTCGAACGCATTCTGGAGAGCCCGGGATTTCGGAACAGCAAGCGCTATCCGAACCTTTTGCGCCACGTCGTCGAACGTGCATTGCAGGGGCAAACCAGCGATCTTAAGGAACGGACTTTGGGGATAGAGGTCTTTGGCCGCAGTCCCGATTACGATCCTGCGACGGATCCCGTGGTCCGGGTTTCGGCGGGTGAAATCCGAAAACGAATCGCTCAGTACTATCACGAATCGGGGCATGAGGCAGAGATTCGCATTGACCTCCCCATCGGCTCGTATCTCCCGGAGTTTCGCTTCTCCAAGTCCAATGAGCATCTGGATCTTTTGACGGGGCCCCCTGTTCCCAACGAAGTTCCCCGCGAGCCGGCCGTGATCCCTCTCATGCCAAAGCGGCTCGGATTGCGCCGGCATTCTGTACCACGGTTGCTCGACTTGCCGCTCAGCTTGCCGCTCGGCTTGCCGACCTTTGGCATCCTCGCAGTGGGTCTCGTGATGGTGGCGCTGGCCTGGTTCAGGCCATGGGTAAGACCGTCGAATGTGCTCGACCAGTTTTGGGCGCCCGTTCTGAATCCGTCCGCTCCCGTGGTCCTGTGCGTGGCTCGCGGGCCGTTGCCCCCCGGCGCGTTGGCGACTCCTGAACAACTGATCAGCCGTCCTTCCGGCATTGCATGGCATGACGTTGCCACGCTCGCTCGACTGACCGGTCTGATTCAGTCCAAAGGTCAGCCCTTCCAGCTTCGCCGCGAAGAGCTGGCAAGTTTCGGCGAATTGCAGGAGGGCCCGGTGGTCCTCGTCGGCGCCTTTAACGATGCCTGGACGCTTCGCCTGATGGAAGGCATGCGCTTCGGGTTTCACCAGGACGGAACGGCATACTGGATTGCCGACCAACAGGATCCGGGCAAGAGCGACTGGAAGATTGACTTGGGTAGGAAGGATGCACAGGGTCGTCCGTCTATCGCCCAGGACTACGCGTTGATTTCGCGCTTCCTGAATCCCCGTACCGGAAAGATTGTCGTGGTGGTTGCGGGACTCTACGGGTTCGGCACCGAAGCCGCCGGACGGTTGCTGACCGATGCACGTCAAATGGAGTCACTGACCGGCCATGTTCCACCCCGGTGGGAAAAGAAGAATCTCCAGATCGTCATTGGCACAGAGGTCATCGACCGTAGTCCGGGGCCGGCGCATGTTTTGGCTGCCTATTCCTGGTAGGTTGCCGGTCGCTATTCCTGCCTGGCAGGTATCATACCGCGGCGCTACCTGATTGGCGCCATCCTTTAAGCGCATGAAAACACTGAACATCCCCGGGGGGCGACGCGGATTACCGTAGCAGGCTTGTGATGTGCCGCTAAAAGTGCCAAGCTCAATCGGCATTCAGGACTGAGGGACGCTATTTTAGTGACGAGGCTTTCGATCAAGTTGCGCGAACCGTCAGGATGCCGCTCCACGCGGCTGCTCACGGGTCTCTTGTGCTGTTTCTCGTACCTGTTGGCGCAGCAGGATGTTCCCGAGGCGCAGAAGAATCCCTTCGCCGGCAATGCGGAGGCAAGCAACGCCGGCCGCAAGATATACGATGCGGCGTGCCAGGGATGCCATGGAGGCGAAGCTCGCGGAAGCGACCGTGCTCCAGCCTTGGGCGGCGCTCTGGCGCACGGACATGCCGACGGCGAGATTTTCCAGAATATCCGCGCCGGAATTCGAGGCACGGCCATGCCGCCCTTCGGACAGTTCAGCACCGATCAGATCTGGCAGGTGGTTTCCTACATCCGCAGTCTGGCCACACCGGGTTTGACGGAAATGGTGAGCGGCAACCCTGATCGTGGGCGCCGCGTTTTTGAAGTCGAGGCAAAGTGCACGGACTGCCATCAGGTGAACGGGTTGGGAACACCGATCGGCCCTGATTTATCCGCCGCCGGCGCGTTACCCGCGGAGCAACTCCGGGCCACGATTCTCAATCCCAACCAGCCGGGCGCGGGGGCAGGCAGGGGCGGCGCTCCGGGGCCAGGACGCGGCAACGGACGGGGCGGCCGCGGAGGACGAGGATCCGGGGTTCGGGCAGTTGCGATCACGGTGAGGACGCTGGATGGTAAGGAGTATCGGGGAATCCGCCGCAATGAGGACGTCTTCTCACTCCAGATGGTCGATTTGAGCGGAAAACTGCGCCTCCTGGACAAGTCTGATCTGGCGGAGATCCGGCTGGAGACCAAGTCACTGATGCCCGATGACTATGCGTCGCGGCTCACCGCCAACGATCTTCTCGACCTGGTCGCGTATTTGAAAACTCTCCATGGCTTCGATCCGTCCAAACCGCCCAATCCGAGCTCCACCGGCGGTGTGACTTACGAACGCATCCGGGGAGCTGAGGCCGAACCGCAGAACTGGCTCACTTATTGGGGCGACTACAGCGGGCGCCACTTCTCTTCCCTGGCTCAAATCAACCAGGCGAATGTTGCCCGGCTTCAGGCTCAGTGGACCGTGCCGATGCCCGGCGACGGTATTGTGGAATCGGTGCCTGTCGTCGCGGATGGAGTGATGTACACCACCGGGCCGCCTGGAGAGGTGTTCGCGTTGGATGCGCGTACGGGACGCCAGATTTGGAAGTATCAGCGAACTCAAAAAGTCGTGAACCCGTATGAAAGCAACCGGGTGAACCGTGGTGTCGCGGTCCTGGGAAACCGGATCTACTTCGGAACGCTCGATGCAACCCTGGTAGCGCTGGATGCCCGCATCGGCGCGCTCGTCTGGGAGACCCAGGTGGCAAACACCATGGAGGGTTACAGCATTACCTCCGCGCCGCTGGCGGTCAAAGACAAAATCATTACCGGTGTGGCGGGCGGTGAGTACGGCATCCGGGGCTTCATCGCCGCCTACGACGCGGGAACCGGCAAGCGTCTCTGGCGCCTGTACACAATTCCGGGACCCGGCGAGTTTGGCAGCGGAACTTGGGAAGGCGATAGTTGGAAACACGGCAGTGCGGCCACATGGCTTACCGGCACTTACGACCCCGATCTGAATACGTTGTACTGGCCCGTCGGCAATCCGGGTCCGGACACAAACGGCGATGTGCGTAAGGGCG
>Ga0116221_1001531_pt1 | contig 15410 bp, 10 predicted proteins | sample Sb_taG_5_FD_88965 | JGI IMG/M metagenome (GOLD analysis project Ga0116221, IMG submission 88965) | Peat soil microbial communities from Weissenstadt, Germany - Sb_50d_8_FC metaG | ecosystem: Environmental > Terrestrial > Soil > Wetlands > Peat | place: Germany: Weissenstadt | collected 2010-09-21 | reverse complement strand
CGCCGCGTCAAGTCGCGCGCTTTTCGAGCAGCCTCGCGTGCCCGCGCCGCATCCACCGCCTTGTTGATAATTTTTTTCGCTACGGTTGAATTCTGTTCGAAGAACGCTCCCAGCCGCTCGTTGATAAACGCCTGCACCACGCCGGCGATATCGGAGTTCAGCTTGCCCTTGGTCTGACCTTCAAACTGGGGCTGCGACAGCTTCACGCTGATCACAGCGACTAGGCCTTCTCGCACATCGTCGCCGGTCAGGTTTTCCTTTACATCCTTGAACAGGCCCATCTGCTGCCCGGCATAATTAATCGTGCGGGTCAGAGCCATGCGGAAGCCGGAAAGATGCGTGCCGCCATCGACAGTGTTGATGTTGTTGGCGAAACTGAACACCGACTCCGAATAGCCGTCGTTGTATTGCAGCCCAATCTCCATGGCAACGCCGCTGCGCTCTGCTTCCATGTAGATCGGTTTGTCGTGCAGCACTTGCTTGCCGCGGTTCAGATGCTTGATAAATTCCGCGATGCCGCCGTTGTATTTGAAATCGGAATGCTTGGCCTCGCCGCTCTTTGCATCGGTCGAACGCTCATCGGTGAGAGTAATCAGCAATCCCTTGTTCAGGAACGCGAGTTCGCGCAAGCGCTGCGCCAGCGTGTCGTAGTTATATTCCGTCGCCGTAAAAATAGTTCGGTCCGGCAGGAAATGGACCTTCGTCCCGCGCCGCTTGGCCGCGCCCGCCTTCTTCATCTTGCTGGTCGGCTCGCCCTTCGAATAGGTCTGCTCCCAGGTAGCGCCGTCGCGCCAGATTTCAAGTTCCAATTCCTCGCTCAACGCGTTCACGCAGGAGACGCCCACGCCGTGCAGTCCGCCAGAAACTTTGTACGTGGACGAATCGAACTTGCCTCCCGCGTGCAGCGTCGTCATCACGACCTGAGCCGCCGAGACTTTTTCGCCGTCGATGTCCATATCGTCGACAGGAATGCCGCGTCCGTCATCAATGACGGTGATCGAATTGTCGATGTGGATCGTGACTTCAATCTTGGTCGCGAAACCGGCCAGGGCTTCGTCCACGGAGTTGTCCACCACTTCATAAACGAGATGGTGCAGACCGAGGTCGCCGGTCGAGCCGATGTACATCGCCGGACGTTTGCGCACGGCTTCCATACCGCCGAGCACTTTGATCGAGTCGGCAGTGTAATCGCTCTTGCTTCCGCCATTATTTCCGCTGAACGGAGTCACAATTGCGTTTTTTGTTTTGGTATCAGTGATGGGAGTTTGAATCTCTTTGGTGGCCATTCCGCTCCGCGGGAGAATGCCCCGACTTTCTCGCAAAACTGGGTCCGGCGAAGCCGTCTGAAACCAGCCTCTAATCTCGGCCCAATTAAGGTTTGCCGCCTCTACGAACCGACCTCAAGTTATTGAAATATCTTATACTTAGGTTCGTTTGGCGAGTAACCAAATTATACCACAAAAACTTCATTTTTGGCCCTCGGTCAGGCCAGAACCGTTCCGGTAAACCGCCGATCCGCAAGGACTTCCGACGGCCTCTTGACGCCGCTCACGGGAGGGTTGTGTAAGACGCGAGACTTGTCTGTCGCGTTTCATTTTCTGCACCCCATTCGGCACCCCGTTCCGCACCCCGGCCGCTGCGCCGTCATCTAACAGTCCGTCCCTGCTAAAATAAACAGACACAGGAGTGACCATCCAGGATGGCTGTCCCCGTTTCACAGATGTGGACTGTGACGAGCTATGTGCTTCGCCAGAAGCTCGCCGGTCGCAAGCAGTATCCACTCGTGCTGATGCTCGAGCCTTTGTTCCGCTGCAACCTCGCATGCGCCGGGTGCGGTAAGATTCAGTATCCTGCCCACATCCTGAAAAAGGATCTCTCTCCCGAAGAATGTTTCCGCGCAGTGGATGAATGCGGCGCCCCCATGGTTTCAATCCCCGGCGGCGAACCGCTCATGCACCCGCAGATCGGCGAGATTATCGAAGGCCTGATTTCGCGCAAGAAATATATTTATCTGTGTACGAATGCCCTGCTGCTCAAAGAGAAGATTCACCTTTTCAAGCCGAGCAAATATTTGACCTTCAGTGTGCATCTTGACGGCCAGCGCGAAGAGCACGACCTCGCCGTCTGCCGCGAGGGTGGCTACGATATTGCAGTCGATGCGATCAGAGAAGCCCTCAGCCGCGGCTTCCGCGTAACCACCAACACCACGCTATTCGACGGCGCCGATCCAAAATCCGTTCGCGCCTTCTTCGACGACATGATGGAGCTCGGCCTCGAAGGCATGATGCTCTCGCCCGGGTATTCCTACGATAAGGCCCCTGACCAAAAGCATTTCCTCGGCCGCGCCCGCACCCGCCGCATGTTCCGCGCGATCCTCTCGAATCGCAAGAAGAACTGGCGCTTCAATCTCTCGCCGCTCTTCTTGGAATTTCTCATGGGCAAGCGCACCTATCCCTGCACGCCCTGGGGCATGCCTACGTACAACATTTTCGGATGGCAGAAGCCTTGCTATCTGCTACAGGATGGCTACGCCGAAACCTTCGCCGAGCTTCTCTCGACGACGAATTGGGGCAACTATGGCACCGAGTCGGGCAATCCCGCTTGCGCCAATTGCATGGTCCACAGCGGCTACGAAGCCTCGGCGGTGAATGCGACATTTAGTTCGCTAGGCGGATTTCTGGCCACGGTGAAGGCGACCTTGTTCACTCGATATCGCGACGAAGAAGCGCTCCGCTTGCTGGATGAGCCGCAAGCTCCAGTACACCCACTGGTGCAGATCGCACCCACAAAGAACTCCTCCTTGCAAGAAACGCGCGCCTGAAATGGGAATGTGGGGACAGCCGCCCTCGGCTGTCCGCCGGGCGAAGCCCGGTTAACTTGCCCTGGAAAATTAAATCATGACAGGCAAAGAATCCGGACGAACAGAATTAAAGAAACGGTATCTTCAGAAGGCAATCGACGAATACGAATACTCTCCCACGCCGGAATACGAGAGATCGCGGATGGGCTCTAGGGCTGCTGAGTCCGGAACGCTCGACTTCGATTGCCACGATCCCGAAAGGGACGTCGACCTATGCAACGTTGGCAGTGGGGCATGGGTGAACGCGCGTGTTTGGGTTCCCAGGGAGTGGCTGGAAAATTGATCCTACGCGAGAAAAATAGCAGACTATGACAGGCAAAGAATCCGGCCACATCGATCACGAAGCCGCGCAAGCGGTTCCCCACGTAAATCCTGACGCCCTGGAAGTCGCTCCCGGCACCGCCCACGAACAACTCGAAGGCTGGATTCCACAACTCGCCACAGAGGAAGAAATCCGCGTCGCGCTAGAAAAGGCCTTCGACTATCGCGGAGACGTAACCATCACTCGCAAAGATGGCCGCAAAATCGAAGGCTACCTCTTCGACCGGCGCACCGCGGCCACGCTGAAGGATTCGGTCGTTCGCCTCTATCCCAAGAACTCCAACGAGAAAATCTCCATCTCGTATGCCGATATCGCCGCCCTCGCTTTCACCGGCCGCGACACCGCCGCCGGAAAGAGTTGGGAAGCCTGGATGAAAAAATACGCGGCAAAAAAGGCCGCTGGCGAAAAGAACATCGCCCTCCAGCCCGAACCCCTGGACTAGCAGCACGGAATCGCTCGACTACGACCCTGGACGAGTGCCCCTTCCCCACCCTCGCCGACGCCTCCGGGATCAGCACGCGGTAGTACACCGTTACGATACGCCGTGCGTTTGTACGCAGTACGGAGCATACGCTGTGCGGGTCGGAGTCGAACCGTCTAATGCTGCCCTCGCACTGCCAGATCGGCATTTCCCCGCCGTGGGGTTGTGCTCGCTTCCCGGTACGCCAACTACCTTCTCGTCCAATCAAATGAAACTAGTCGTGCAAAAGCGTCAACCAGTCGGCTTCTTGGATACGCGTGTCGAGTTCCCTATATTCCCTTGCGAGGTCGTCTGCCTTCCGCTGTGTTGCCGCAACGCTTACCGTACTGATGAATTTTATCTCGGAACGTGTGGTACGGCCCTGCGCGGTCGAAGCCGCGGTCGCCAATTCACGATATGCGTTGTAGCGCATTTTCAGGACATCTCGTTCAGCGAGGGCGTCAGCCAGGGTTTGGGGACCGAATCGCGTCGCCGCGTTGGTCCGGTTGATGCGTTGAATCATCGAAGTTAATTGCTGCGCCACCTGTTCCAATTCTGCTTCCAGTCCAACTGGGTCCTCCGCCGGAACATCGCCCTCCTGGATGCGTGCGTTCTTGACCAACCTCTGTTTCAGTTGCTCCAAACGCCTTTGAAGATCCGAGCGTAACGCCAGCCCTTCCGCGATTTTCATTCAAGACTTCCTTTCCTTTCATGGGCATTCTTGCAGCCAACCCGATCTCATGCAAATGGATGTTACTCGGGCCGCCGGCAAGAGCTGGGAAGCCTGGATGAAAAAATACGCCGCCAAAAAAGCCGCCGGTGAAACCAACATCGCCCTTGAGCCCGAACCACTAGAATAATTTCGATACTGTCATCGTAAACGTGAGAGTGCGCACCCTCACAAACCTTGTCATTCCGAGCGCCTTCCGGAGCGAACGCCACGGCAAGTCGAGGAATCTGCTTTTCTTGCGACCCGATCCGACGTACTTACTTCTTCAAAGCCCGCGCAGCAATATCCCTTCGGTACTGCGCGCCATCGAAACGAATTTTCTCGCAGGCTTGATACGCCCGCTCGACGGCAGTGCCCAATTTCGCTGCTCGCGCCGACACTCCAAGCACACGCCCGCCCGCAGTGTAGAAAGCCCCGTCGCGCCGGCTTGTGCCCGCGTGAAAGACTTTCACGCCATCAATTGCCGCGGCCTGATCGAGACCGCTAATCTGTTTCCCCACCTCAAACGTCCCGGGATACCCACCAGAGGCCATCACTACACACACCGACGCGTCGCTCGACCATCTGAAATCCCCATCACTTACGCGGCCTGCAATCGACGCCTCCAGAGCATCCACTAAGTCGCTCTCCAGCCGCATCAGAATCGCCTGTGTCTCCGGATCGCCAAAGCGGCAATTAAATTCCAGCACCATCGGACCACGCGCGGTCATCATCAGTCCGCAGTAGAGTACGCCTTTGTACTCCGCGCCCTCGGCCTTCATGCCCGCAACCACGGGACGCGCAATGTGATTCACCAGCCAGTCGCGCATTTTGTCGTCGACAATCTCGGCGGTCGAATACGCGCCCATGCCGCCGGTGTTGGGTCCAGTATCTCCATCGCCCACTCGCTTATGATCCTGCGCCGCCACCAGCGGCGCAACCCGCTCACCATCACTCAACACCAGAAACGAAAGTTCGTCGCCCTTCAGAAACTCTTCCAGCACAACGCGCGCGCCGGCGGCTCCCACCATCTTTCCGCTGAACATTTCAGCGGCCACGTTTGCGGCCTCTTCCTTGCTCGCGGCGATTACTACTCCTTTACCCGCCGCCAATCCGTCAGCCTTCACCACCACCGGCAAGTGAAAGTGCGTGAGCGCGGGACGCACCTCATCCACTGAATCGCAAATCGCGTAAGGAGCCGTTGAAATGTGGTGTCGCTGTAGAAATTCCTTGGCGAAGCTCTTGCTCGATTCCAGTTGGGCCGCCGCCTTGGTCGGGCCGAACGCGGCCCATCCGCGACGCGTAAACTCGTCCACCACACCCAGCGTCAGCGGCAATTCCGGTCCCACAACCGTTAAGTCCGGGCGCAATCGTTCTCCCAAAGCCATAATCGACTCCAGGCTTTTCAGGTCAACTGGCAGGCACTCCGCTTCTTCCGCAATGCCGCCATTGCCGGGCGCGCAGTACAACTTCGAAACCCGTGCCGACTGCCGCAGCTTCCAGACCAGCGCGTGCTCGCGACCGCCGTTGCCAAGAACCAGAATTTTCATAGCCAGAAAAGGTCAAGGTTAGGGGAGAGCAGGAAGACTGTCAAACGCGCATTATTCTTACCACGGAGGCACAGAGACGCGCGAAAGGAAGATCGGGTAGGAGCCACGTTCGAGTCACCCGATTGCGGACCTAAGAATAAGACCAGGACTCTAAGACCCAAGACCTGAAACCTTGGTGCTGGTCTCCTCCGCGCCTCTATACCTCGGTGGTGGACTCGGAGTTAACTCTACTTAACTCCCTCGCCGTATAATTTCCTCAGATGATCACCGTTTCCAAAGAGGACTATCTCAAAGCCATCCTTGAGGCTGAGAGCGAAGGTGAGTCGGTTATCTCCGCCCGCCTCGCAAACTGGCTGAAAGTGTCGCCGCCCGCCGTGACCATGGCAGTTCGCCGCCTCAAGAAGGACGGCTTGGTTCGCGTTCCGGCCAACGGACAGGTGCACCTCACCGCCGCCGGCCGCAAGATTGCCCGCAAACTCACCCTCCGCCATCACCTCATCGAACGCATGCTCTCTGAGCTTTTTGGCATGGAGTGGTGGAAGGTTCACGACGAAGCCGAACGCCTGGAGCACGCTGTCTCGCCCGACTTCGAAGCCAAGCTCCTCGCGAAACTCGGAAAGGGCGGCATCTGCCCACACGGGAATCTCAGCGAGATGGAGAGCCCCGCCAGTCGCCGTCATCGCGGTCTGCTGCTGCTCGCCGACGCCGTTCCGGGCGCGACCTACTCGGTCAGTGGAATTTACGAAAGGGACCGCCGCCTGCTCGAATTCCTCGAAGTCCGCGGAATCCGTCCGGGTTCAAAGTTGCGGCTGCTCGAACGCAACTACGACCAGACTCTCACGCTATCAACCACTGTCGGCAACGTCTCCCTAGGCCGCGCCGCCACGGAACGCGTCTGGGTCTCTGCCCCCTGAGCGCGGCCGGCCCAGTAACCAGACTCTTAACCTGTAAACCCCTTAATTCTGTCCTCCTGAGCGAGGATTTTGCTTCGCGAATGCGAAGCAAAATCTCGGTCGAAGGATCCCTATCAGCTTGCCAGGTCCGGCGAGGCATTGCGGAGTCCTCGCCGCACCCGTCGCCTGATTAACCATGGCCTTAGTTAACCATGGTTTATCCTATAGTGTATACTTACGCTAATTTCTGCTTAGAAAGTCCAGACGGACTTTGGTAGGGACCATCCCTCGCTGGGGTCAATGAAGCCTGTCGCCACCCAAGCCGAAGAAGTCGTCATCACTCACGAAGACGTCGACCGTGCCCATGATCGGGTCCGCGTCTCCGACGCCCGCGCTCGTCGCGGCTTTTCCTCGAAAGCCCGCCTTCTCTGGTTGCTCGTCGGCCCCGGCGTCCTGGTCATGTTGGGAGAAAACGACGGCCCCAGCATGCTCTCCTATGCCGCCACCGGCGCCAAGTTCGGCATCGGATTTTTCATTCCCTTCGTCGCCCTCACGTTTTGCATGGCGATCGTTGTCCAGGAGATGACCGTCCGCCTCGGCGCCGCCACGCATCGCGGTCACGCCGAACTTATCTTCGAACGCTTCGGCCCCTTCTGGGGATGGTTCTCCATGATCGACCTCGGCATTGGAAACTTCCTCACTCTCATCACTGAGTTCATCGCCATCCGCGCCGGCCTCGGATTTTTCGGCGTGCCTCCCTGGATAGCCATCCTCATCGCGCTGGTCGTTCTCTATGCCGCGCTCATGAGTCACCGCTACTGGACCTGGGAACGAATCACCCTCGCGGCTGCCGCCTTCAATTTAATTTTCATTCCAGTCGCGCTGATGACTCACCCGAGTTGGCATGCGGTCGGCCACGCCGTCATCACTTGGCAACCGCTCCCGGGCTTCAACAAAGACACGCTTCTTATCGTGCTCGCTGACATCGGCGCCACCGTCACGCCCTGGATGCTTTTCTTTCAGCAGAGCGCCACCGTCGACAAGGGCATGACCACAAAAGATATTCGATTCGGACGAATCGACACCGTGTTGGGCGCCACACTTGCTGCCGTCGCAGCTATAGCGACCATCCTGGCAACGGCCCCGCTTTTCGCCCATCAGATGACCGCCGACAATTTCCAGGCCGCTGAGTTTGCCCAAGCGCTGCAGCCAATTATCGGCCGCTTTGGGGCATCGCTGTTCGCTCTCGGCATGGTCGAGGCCGGCATCGTCGCCGCCATCACCATTTCCACATCTTCCGCCTACGCCTTCGGAGAGGTCACCCATCGGCCACACAGCCTGAATCTTCCCATGGGCGAAGGTAAATCGTTTTACGCCGTTCTGACGCTCTGCGCCGTGGCGGCCGCAGCCATCGTTCTGATTCCCGGATTGCCGCTGGTGTATGTGGTTCTGGTCGTAAACGTGGTCGCCGTTCTCGCCATGCCTCCTGCCCTCGTATTTCTCTTCATGCTGGTGAACGACAAAGAAATCATGGGCGACCTCGTCAGCCCTCTGTGGGCAAACATTCTTTCCACCGGGGTGGTATTTCTCCTGACCGCAGCCGGCATCCTCTTCGGCGTCAGCATCATCGCCCCCAACATCTTCGCCGCCCTGGGAGGAACGTAAGCATGGATCCCGACGCACACAAATATCCATGTGGGGACAGCCGCCCTCGGCTGTCCGTTCGAGCGAAGCTCAAAGGATTCTTGTCCCCATCTATGAAAGTCGACCTATCAATTCGACTCGCGCGAGACTTAGCCCTATGACCAAAACACAAACCACCCCACATCCCGTCTCGACCGCCGATCAAACCCTTGCCCTATCGTCCCTCGAACACGATCAGCTCGCCAATGCCAAGAAGCACCCCATCCCCCGCCGCCATCTCAAAGGCCCCGAACTTCTCGTCCTTTGGTCGCTGCGCATCTATCTCCTGTTCATGATAACCGTCGTCGCCTATCAAGTCTGGATCGCGGCTCGCTAGCCTTTCCTCGTCGCTTGCGCCTGTTGGGCGAGGTCATGCTACGCATTCTTCCCCAAAAAGACTAAACTTATGGGTTCCCTTATCAGCAGCCAGCCGAGCGGCGCCAGCCAACTCGCGGCATTCATCTATCAGGAAGGCCATCATGTCCCTAAATAGTTTCAACTCCCGCTCCGTTCTCAAAGTCGGAAAAAAAGAATACGAAATTTATCGCCTTGATGCCCTCGACAATCAAGGCATCTCCACCAAACATCTGCCATTTTCGCTGCGCATCCTTCTCGAAAATCTCCTGCGCACCGAAGACGGACGCAACGTGAAGAAGGAGGACGTGCGTTCGATGGCCGCATGGAATAAGAACTCCAAGCCCGACAAAGAGATTGCCTTCACTCCCAGCCGTGTCCTGCTTCAGGATTTCACTGGAGTTCCCTGTGTCGTCGACCTTGCCGCGATGCGCGACGCTATGCAGCAACTCGGCGGCGATCCAGCGCTCATCAATCCTCTGCAGCCAGTCGAACTCGTTATCGACCACTCCGTCCAGGTGGACGAATTCGGCACGAGCAGCGCCTTCGACGTGAACGCCCTGCTCGAATTCCAGCGCAATAAAGAGCGTTACTCGTTCCTCCGCTGGGGACAAACCGGATTCCACAACCTCGCCATCGTCCCTCCCGACACTGGCATCGTCCATCAAGTTAATCTCGAATACCTGGCCCGCGTAGTTTTCGTGAACGAAACCGATGCAAACAGCGGATCTGCTGCCAAGCGCACCGCCTACCCCGACACTCTGGTAGGCACCGACAGTCACACAACGATGGTCAACGGCCTCGGGGTTCTGGGATGGGGTGTAGGCGGCATTGAGGCGGAAGCGGCGATGCTCGGGCAGCCTGTTTCGATGTTGATTCCGCTGGTTGTGGGAGTGAAGCTTACAGGGCGGTTGCGCGAGGGGGGGACGGCTACTGATCTTGTTCTGACGATTACCGAGATGTTGCGCAAGCATGGGGTAGTGGGAAAGTTTGTCGAATATTTCGGCCCCGGCTTGCGCGATCTGCCTCTTGCCGATCGTGCAACGATCGCTAATATGTCGCCGGAGTATGGCGCTACGTGCGGCATCTTCCCTGTCGATAAAGAGAGTTTGAAGTATTTGAAACTTAGCGGGCGCAGCCCGGAACAAATCGCGCTGGTAGAAGCATATTGCCGCGAGCAGGGACTCTTCCACGACGACAAAACGCCGGAGGCAGAATATTCCGAACTGCTCGCGCTTGATCTCGGAACGGTTGAGCCGAGCCTGGCGGGACCGAAGCGTCCGCAGGATCGTGTAGTCCTCTCTCAAGCAGCCGACTCTTTTCAGAAAGCTCTGCCCTCGCTGGTCAAACCCAAAGCCGCCGCGAAGACTACCTCTGCCTCGGCGGTTGCAAACTCTGCGCGGTGGGAGCAGGAGGGCGGAAGTCCGGCGGCAATTGGAGTCGAGGATCCCAACGTGCACGAGCACGTTCCCGCCAGCGTGAAGGACTCACTCAAACACGGCAGCGTTGTGATTGCTGCCATCACGTCGTGCACCAATACTTCGAATCCTTCGGTGATGATTGGCGCCGGACTGCTGGCGAAGAAAGCGGTCGAAAAAGGTTTGTCCATACCGCCGTGGGTGAAGACTTCGCTCGCGCCGGGATCGAAAGTGGTGCGCGATTATCTGGAGAATGCCGGACTCACGCCTTACCTCGAAAAATTAAAATTTCATATCGTGGGGTACGGTTGCACTACTTGTATCGGCAACTCTGGGCCGCTGCCCGCCGAAGTGTCGCAAGCCATCGACGAAAAAGATCTTGTCGTTGCTTCGGTACTTTCGGGCAATCGTAACTTCGAGGGGCGTATTAACTCCGAAGTTCGCGCGAACTACCTCATGTCGCCACCGCTCGTTGTCGCCTTCGCGCTTGCCGGACGCATCGACACCGATCTTCGCAAAGACGCCATCGGCAAAGGCAAGGACGGCAAACCTGTTTACCTTGCAGATATCTGGCCCACGCAGCGTGAAGTCGAAGAGGCCGTCGATCACTCGGTCACTGCCGAGATGTTCGCGAAGAGTTACGCGGATGTCTTCCAGGGCGACGAGCGCTGGCGCAGTCTCTCCGTTCCCAAAGGCCAGACCTATGCCTGGGAAAAGGATTCTACCTACATCCGCCGCGCTCCGTACTTCGACGACATGAAGGTCCAGCCGTCACCTGTTGAAGATATCAAGAATGCTCGTGTGCTGGCCGTGCTCGGCGACAGCGTCACGACCGACCACATCTCCCCCGCCGGCTCGATCAAGAAAGACGGACCCGCCGGAAAATATCTGCAGGAGCACGGCGTCAAGCCCGCCGATTTCAACTCCTATGGCTCGCGCCGCGGCAACCATGAAGTCATGGTCCGCGGCACCTTCGCCAACGTCCGCCTGCGCAACAAACTGGTGAACGTGGAAGGCGGATTCACCCGCCACCTGCCGACCAATCAAGAAATGTCGATCTTCGACGCTTCGCAGAAATATATCGCCGAAGGCACGCCGCTCATTATTCTTGCCGGCAAAGAATACGGTTCCGGCTCCTCTCGTGACTGGGCCGCCAAAGGGCCGTTGCTGCTCGGAGTTCAGGCGGTCATCGCCGAGAGCTATGAGCGAATTCATCGGTCGAATCTGGTCGGCATGGGAATTTTGCCGCTGCAGTTCGAAGCAGGACAAACCGCCGAATCGCTCAAGCTGACGGGCGAAGAAGTCTTCGAGATCACCGGCATCCGCGACGTAGTCGAACGCTTCGCCGCCGGACGGCAACTGAGAGTCCGCGCCACGTCAAGCGGAAGCAGCAGCGGAGGTGGGAAGGACAGGCCGATCGAGTTCGACGCGCTGGTCCGCATCGACACCCCGCAGGAAGCGCTCTACTACGCTAACGGCGGGATTCTGCAGTATGTGTTGCGGCAGTTGCTGGCTGGGAAGCCGCAGCCGGTCGGTGTGTGAATTGTCAGTTTTCTTGCGGAAACTCTGCCTAGAGGTTTTGATGATCGGTTGCCGCATCCCACTGTGCCGTGGTCAACATTCCGAGAGGAGCCCCGTATCGAACCGCATTCCTTCTCGGATTTCTAGTTCCGTGTCCGCGCTGCTTCCGTCAATCACTTCCACAACTCCGTCTGTCCCCACTCGCCTTAGCGCCTCAAGGACGACGGTGGCCGCCCCCTGGTCGGAGCCCGTGGCCGGGTGCCCCACCCTTCGTTTTTTGAAGGGTGGGATTCCACGGTCGTGTCTGGTTTGGATTTTCTGGTGGCTAACTGGGGCTGAAGCCCCTTTCCTCTTTCCACGGCTTACGCGGCGCTGAAGCGCCGCTCTTCCACGGTCGGCCCACATTTGGGCATCCCACGCTTCGTACAAAATCAAGGTCAAAGGCAGCGGACAAGAGTGTCCGCTCTACACGGTCCATCGCGACGAAGTGAGAGCAGCAGATTCCTCCGCTCCGTCCCCTTCGGCTTACACAGGGTCCGGCTTCGGTCGGAATGCATGTTGTAGAAGTAGGCGGCTTTAATCGCAGCGCTGAAGCGCTGCGCCACCCAAAATCCCACCGGTTGCCCGGCCCTTCGTTTTTTGAATGTGTGATTCCACGGTCATGTCGGGTTTGGATTTTCTGCTGGATAACAGGGGCTGAAGCCCCTTTCCTCTCTCCGCGACTTACGCGGCGCTGAAGCGCCGCTCTTCCACGGTCGACCCCACATTTCGGGCATCCCACGCTTCGTACAAAATCAAGGTCAAGGGCAGCGGACAGGAGTATCCACTCTACACACGCGTCTAGCGGGGGGTTGGGTTCGGTATTCTTCTTCTGCTCGGCTAGCGCCTTGATGTCTTGCGTTATCTCTTCGTGTCTCTGGAGGCGCAAGCGATGTTCCTCCGGGTCGTGTTGATTGGGGTTGGCTTCGAACTCTCGATTGAGATCCTTTAGAGTGGCGAGCTCGCTCAGGAGCGCCATCATCTGTTCGGATGCTTCGCTAGCCATCATCTCCCTCCGCCAATATACGTGGCTTTAGATGGAGGCTGGCGGCGTAAGGTTGGCGAAAGTACCTCTCTTCTTCGCGGAAGCTTTGTTACACCCTATTAATATTTTTGGATGAAGCCACGGTGACTCCGGGGGCATCTTAAGGGGGGCATCTTAAGAAAGAAAAGTCCGCTAGTATCGCTACACGGCCGATTTCTTCCCAGGAGTTTTATTTCTATGACATCCACAGTGAGTACTGTAGCCGCTGAGCGGCAATCTGCATCGTCATCTTCCGACCAGACACTTACATCAGAAGAGCTTCGCAAGATTGATGCGTACTGGCGCGCCTGCAACTACCTTTGCGCGGGGATGATCTACCTTCGTGACAATCCTTTGCTGAAGAAGCCGCTTCGACCGGAGCATCTTAAGAATCGATTGCTGGGACACTGGGGCTCCGATCCTGGGCAGACCTTTACGTGGGTCCATCTGAATCGGGTAATTCGAAAGTACGACCTGAACATGTTTTATATCTCGGGTCCGGGGCACGGCGCGCCGGCAGTGCTTTCGAACTGCTACCTCGAAGGGACATATTCGGAGATTTATCCCGAGAAGAGCCTGGATGAAGCGGGCATGCTCAATTTGTTCCGCGCGTTTTCTTTCCCGGGGCAGCTCGGAAGCCACTGCACGCCAGAGGTTCCGGGGTCGATCCATGAGGGCGGCGAGCTAGGGTACAGCATTTCGCATGCGTTTGGAGCGGCCTTCGACAATCCGGATCTGATCGTGAGCGTAATGGTTGGCGATGGCGAGGCCGAGACCGGACCGCTGGCGACCTCGTGGCATTCCAACAAATTTCTGAACCCGATTCGCGACGGCGCGGTGTTGCCAATCCTTCACTTAAACGGATACAAGATCGCGAATCCTACGATTTTGGCGCGTATCACTCCCGAAGAACTCAGCGATCTTTTCAAGGGATATGGCTGGATGGCGCACGTGGTCGAGGGCGACGAGCCTGCGGTAATGCACCAGCGAATGGCCGCCACGGTTGAGAATTGCGTGTTAGAGATCCGTGCGATTCAGGAGAAGGCACGCAGGGCCGGAAAACCCGACCGGCCGCGATGGCCGATGATTATCCTTCGATCGCCAAAGGGATGGACCGGACCGAAAGAAGTGGACGGACATAAGGTGGAGAATTTCTGGCGAGCGCACCAAGTGCCGGTGCTCGATGTGAAAACGAATCCAGAGCATTTGCGGATCGTTGAAGAATGGATGCGCAGCTACAAGCCGGAAGAACTTTTCAACGAGCGCGGCACGATTGTGCCGGAACTGCGAGAGCTGCCGCCCACGGGAGAACGGCGCATGAGCGCTAATCCTCACGCCAACGGGGGCAAGCTGCGCAAGCCTCTCGATCTTCCAGATTTCCGCGACTACGCCGTATCGATTGACGCGCCTGGAGCGAAGGAGATTTCACCCACGGAGACTCTCGGAAAATTTCTGCGCGACGTAATGGCGCGTAACATGACCAGCTTTCGAGTGTTCAGCCCGGACGAGAATGCGTCCAACCGGCTGCAGGATATTTACGAGGCGAGCCTGAAGACGTGGCTTGCTGCGATCAAGCCGGAGGATGCGGACGGTACGGACATTGCTCCCGATGGCCGCGTGATGGAGATGCTGAGCGAACACACGCTCGAAGGCTGGCTTGAGGGCTATCTGCTGACCGGACGTCACGGACTTTTGAATACTTACGAGGCTTTCGCCCACATCATCGATTCCATGTACAACCAGTATGCAAAGTGGCTGGAGAAAGCGAAGCTCGAAGTCGATTGGCGTGCGCCAATCTCCTCGCTCAACCTATTGATCTCGTCGCTGGTCTGGCGACAGGATCATAATGGCTTCACTCATGAGGATCCCGGCTTTCTGGATGTGGCGAGTAACAAGAGCGCGGAAATCACGCGCATTTATCTTCCTCCTGATGCGAATTGTTTGCTGAGCGTGGCGGACCACTGCCTGCGCAGCCGGGATTATGTAAATGTGATCGTCGCCGACAAGCAGCCGCATCTCGTCTATCTAGATATGGAGGCTGCGATCCTCCACTGCACCAAGGGGATTGGCATCTGGGACTGGGCCAGCAATGACGATGGAGCCGATCCGGATGTTGTTGTGGCCGGTGCCGGCGATGTCATGACGCAAGAGGCGTTGGCTGCAGTCGCTATTCTTCGGGAGGGCCTTCCCGATCTTAAGATTCGTTTTGTCAATGTGGTGGACTTGTATCGCCTTCAGCCGGATTCGGAGCATCCGCACGGGCTCTCCGATCGTGACTTCGATTCGCTCTTTACGAAGGACAAGCCCGTTATTTTCAACTTCCACGGATATCCCTGGCTCATCCACAAGTTCAGCTACCGGAGGACGAATCACGACAACATTCACGTGCGCGGATACAAGGAGAAAGGCAACATTAATACGCCGCTCGAGCTCGCGATTCGCAATCAAGTGGATCGCTTCAATCTGGCGATCGATGTCATCGACCGCGTTCCGAGGCTGCAAGGGCGCGGCGCCCATCTTAAGGAGTGGCTCAAGGCGCAGATCATTGAGAGTATCAACTACGCGTACGCGGAAGGG